>Ga0335081_10016291_pt1 | contig 12029 bp, 9 predicted proteins | sample Lox_Sample_35_FD_206713 | JGI IMG/M metagenome (GOLD analysis project Ga0335081, IMG submission 206713) | Soil microbial communities from Loxahatchee National Wildlife Refuge, Florida, United States - Lox_Sample_3.5 | ecosystem: Environmental > Terrestrial > Soil > Wetlands | place: USA: Florida... | reverse complement strand
AATTAATTTAGCAGCTATCATATTAAAAAATGCTGATATTTATTTTCACTCACTTCCGATCGCCTCCACGGGGTCCATCCTCGATGCCCTCCATGCGGGATAGAGACCTGCTATGAAATTCACCGCCAGGGCGAAGATCACGGCGTAAAGGAAGAACTCGGGCCTCATGGAGACCGTCATCCTGGAGACGAGGTAGATCTCTGACGGGAGCTGGATGTCGTAGGACATGATGACCCTCGCGGCCAGATAAGCCAGGATGCTTCCGATCACGGCCGAAGGCGGCGCCAGGATCAGGCTCTCCAGCATGAAGATCTTCAGGATTCCCCGGCGCGTCGCTCCCATGGCCATGAGTATGCCGATCTCCTTTGTCCTGCGGGTTATTATCATGATCATGGTATTGGCTATGCCGAAGCCTGCGATGGCGAAGATCAGGACGTAGAATATCAGGGAGAAGAATGCCTGCGTCTGGATCAGCTTCAGGACATCAGCGTTCGTGTCCTCCCATGATTTCGAATCGTACCTGAACTGCCGTCTTAGATCGACGGTGATGTAGGGTGCCTGGTAGATGTCCTTAACCTTAACACCGATCTCGGAGACGACGTCCCCTTTCCCCAGGAGATCCTGAGCCGTTCTGAGGGGCAGGTAAACCAGAGTCTTGTCTTTGGCAGATCCCGTCTCGAAAAGACCAGCTACCCTCAGTTTGAGGCTCTTGTTTGCGAGCACCAGCAGGAAATCGTCCTCGGGGTGCAGCTTGAGATCTGTTGCCAGTTGTGTCCCGATGAAGGCAGCGTACTTTCTCGCATGAAGGTCGAGGAAGCGGCCATAGACAGCGTCCCTCTGGACGCTCATCAGACCGTCCTCGTCCGCAGGCTCGACGCCAATGAAATCGACTCCTGCGACCTTGTCCTTGTGCTTGGCCGCAGCCTTTCCGGCAAGCCTTGCGGAGACCGCCACCACACCCGGATACCTCCAGAGGATACCGGAGACTGTCCTGTACAGACTGATGTACTTCTCATCCTCCTTGGGGTGGATAGTGATGTGAGGGTTATTCTCGACTGTAGTGGTGATGACCTCGTCCTCGAAGCCGCTCATCAGGCCCATGAGAACCACGATGACAGCCACCGCCAGGGTCACGGCCGCCACTGTGAAGAGCGCCATCTTCGGGTTTCTCAGGATATGCCCTTGGGCCACCGTCAGCTCGTACATCGCTCACCCGTCATATCTCCACATTTTGTCTTTTTGACCCAGATCCACCTAATGATCACCCTCTGATCGCCTCCACGGGATCGAGCCTGGATGCCTTCCACGCAGGGTAGGCTCCGGCGATGACGCTCAGAGCCGCTGCAATGAGAACTATAACCACGAAGTTCCAGGGGTTGATCACCACCGGCAGGGTGATCTGCTGCCCTCCGGGGGCCTCCATGCTTATCTTCATGCTGTTGAGGTAAAGGCAGAGGATGAGTCCGAGCAATGCCCCTGCGGCTCCGCCCATCAGCCCGAGGACCCCGCTCTCAAGCAAGAAGATGTTTCTAATCTCTCCGCCGGTGGCCCCGAGAGCCATGAGCATTCCGATCTCTGAAGTCTTCTCGTTCACCAGCATGTACATCACGCTCCCGATGCCAAAGGCCGCGATGATCATGATGAGAAGCATTATCAGCCTGTTCTGGAACTGCTCGATGGCAAGCGTCCTCAGGATCTCGGGATAAAGCTGCTGCCAGCTCTCGGCTTTGTAGCCCAGATCCTGCAGCGTTCTTGCCGCGGCATCTGCCTGATAGACGTCCTTCAGCTTTATGTCGACAGACGAGACGACGTCTCCTTTGTTCAGGAAGTCCCTGGCGGTGGGAAGGGAGACGAAGGCTATGTCATCGGGCCAGCCGGTGGGCGCTTCGAAGATGCCGCTGACCACGAGGCTGGCGGGCCTGGCATCGGGAAAGCTGGCGTCAACCGTCTCTCCCAGCTTGACCTTTAGATTCTGTGCCAGCTTGCTGCCGATGACCACCCTCTTTCCGTCCTCGATAGAAGTCAGGTCGCCCTCTGTCACGTATTTGGCGATGTTGTAGATCTTGTCCATCTCAAGGGGATTAACGCCCAGTAGCTCCACGTTTTCCACATCGTCCTTGTGCGTGAACGTCGCTGTGGCTCCGAGATTCGAGGAGATGGCAGCCACTCCCGGTATGGACCACGCCCTGTCGATCAGGGTTCTGTAGAGGTAAATGTAATCGTCTCCCTCCTTGGGTGTCACAGTGACGTGGGGAAGATCCTCGACGATGATGTTGAAGAGAAGCTCCTGGAAGCCATCCTGAAGCGATACCGATGTCAGAGAGATGGCTACGGCCAGAGCTATCGCCGCCATGGAGAGGGCAGTCCCGCGCTTTCGGTAGGTGATATGCCTTGAGACAATTGAAAGTTCGAAGGCTGGAACGCTTTTTATTGGTCAGCACCTCGGCTGAGATATAAAATCTGCTCTTTTATCAAACTGCTGGAGTTATATCGGTGTTTTCATATTGATATATAAAATCATATTTTGATTAATGGATCGAATATTAATTGATATTATCTTCTTCGCTGGAGATCAGGCTGCGCTTCCAGCAGCTTTGCAATGGCATAGGCCGGGAAGATGTCTGATATTTTATTGCCATATCTTTCTGAAAGGCCGGAGCACTCCAACCCCAGAAAAGAGCAGGCTTCGTCGATGATCTTCTCCCCAATTCCCCCGGCCACGACCCTGGTGAGGCGGTGCTTCTTCACCTGCCTTTCGATCGCCTCCGCGATGATAGTCCTATGCCGGTCGCAGGCCTGCTCTGCTATGGCCAGGGCTCCCGCCTCGCCGATCTCCTCCAGGTCAGCGCAGACGGTGCGTGCCAGGCGACGCAGAGCAGACTCGCGGTCTTTTGCGGCACCGTCAGGCGTTTCGCAGGCGTATCTCTCTTGAGAGATCAGGCCCATAGCCAGGTAGGCATCTGCAACGATGGCGAATAGCTCGGGTGCGAGCGGGACTACATCGCCGCGGATGCAAGCGGCTGCAAGGAGGGCGAAGAGGGTGGTTCTGAGCATCCCCGTGTAGACCAGCTCGCCCCTGACGAGTCGCTTGTAATCCGTCCTGGCTGCCAGCGGCTTTCCTTTTATAGGTATGAGGTCGGTGGTGGTGCTGCCCATGTCCACCAAGAGGCATTCGCCGAACTCCTTAGAGAGGAAGGCGGCGGAGGCGGACCAGTTTGCGCCCGCCAGATCCTTCGGGTCGCTCCACGAAAATCCACAGACGCCCCAGAAATGCACAGGACATCCGAAGGACTCAAGGACCGCGGACCGGATTCTCTCGATCCCCTCAGCCTTGCTTCTGAAGCAGTCCGCCAACTCGCCCGTGATGACGACGCCGACGGCCTCGGGCTCAAGTTTCGCAAAGCCCTGCAGGACCCCCTCCAGGGGCGCGCCCTTCCAGAGCGGCAGGTAGATGCTTTGAGCGAAAAGGCCGTCTGTGGTCGCAGCCTTGGTGTTGGCTCCACCGATGTCCAGACCCAGGATCATTCTGAGTCAAAAGACCCAGGGAACCATAAAAGCTTTAGGTCGGGAGGTGCCTCTAAGGCACCAACTTTTCGGAGATCACGATCATGGCTGCCAAGGAGAAGTATGCTGAGCCCACGTTCCTCGAATGTGGATTCGGAGAGCTGGAGCACAAGGTCATAAACCCGGAAATCTGCTGCCGCTGCGGCACCTGCGAGGCCTTCTGCCCCCGGATCGAGCAAAAGGAGAACAGGCCGACACTTACGGATTACGATCCGCTCTGTGGGCTCTGCTTTGCCTACTGCCCCAGAACTTTTCTCGACATGGGCGAGATCGAGGGCAAGCTCTTCGGCAGGGCGAGAGCGGAGGACGAGTCCCTGGGGATCTTCAGAAAGGAGGCATCCGCCAAGGCAGCGGCTGCCGCGGGCAGCGCCCAAGACGGAGGAGTGGCCACTGCCCTCCTCGTCCACGCCCTTGAGTCGGGGATGATAGACTGCGCAGTGGTGACCGACAGGGATGACGAGTGGAGGACTACAGCCAGGGTCGCCACCACCCCCGAGGAGATCATCAGCGCGGCAGGTACCAAGTACACCATCTCCAACAGCGTCTATGCCATCAAGGAGGCCATGGAAAGAGGCTGCGAGAAGATCGGCTTCGTGGGCACGCCCTGCCAGATCCAGGCCCTGCGGAAAGTGCAGCTTTTGGAGGAGCCGTATGAGTTTGGCCAGAAGAAGATCGCGCTTCTGGTGGGGCTCTTCTGCATGGAGAACTTCGATTATGATCTGCTCATGGAGGGGCTGGTGAGGGGCAGGTTTGGGCTTGAGCCGAAGGATGTAGCCCGCTTCGAGATCAAAAAGGGCATGTTCCGGGCCATCGATAAGGCTGGCAAGGCGCACGAGGTGAAGATCGAGGAAACGGACAGGTACACATTCAAGGGCTGCGGGCCGTGCTTCGACTTCTCATCGGAATTGGCGGACGTCTCTGTGGGCAGCGTCGGCTCCCCAGAGGGCTGGTCCACTGTCCTGACCAGGACCGACATCGGCGAGAAGCTCTACGGCTCAGCCCTCGCCGCTGGCGCTCTTCAGGAGAAGGCGGTCTCCGAGAAAGGTCTGGCTCTCGCGAAGAGGCTCGCCGCAAACAAGGCCAAGCGCTTTGAGAGCAAGTCCCAAGAGATGAAAGTCAGCGGCATCTCGCGGTAGCTGAGTTACATGCTCTCCATCGGCCTCGCGGGAAAGCCCAACTCCGGCAAATCGACCTTCTTCAAGGCAGCGACACTGGTAGAGGTGGACATCGCCAACTACCCGTTCACGACCATCGATGCCAACCACGGCGTCTCCTATGTGCGAGCGCCCTGCCCATGCAGGGAACTGGGCATCGAGGAGGGCTGCGGCAGATGCAGGGACGGTTTTCGCTTCATCCCCATTGAGCTGATAGATGTAGCGGGCCTCGTTCCTGATGCCCACCTGGGAAAGGGCCTGGGAAACGAGTTTCTGGACAACCTGCGGGTCGCAGAGGCGGTCATCCATGTTCTGGATGCATCGGGCGGTACTGATGAGGAGGGAAACCCCGTAGGCCTTGCCAACCACGATCCAGTTTCAGACGTTACGTTCCTGGAGTACGAGATAGGCATGTGGCTTCACGGAATCCTCAAGCGCAATTGGGAGAAGCTGATGCGCAACTACAAGGCCCTGGGAGGCAAGCCCGACCAGATCATCATAGAACAGATGGCTGGCGCTGGCGTCTCTGACAACCACATCAGGCGGGCCCTGGCAGAGATGAAGAAGGACCCAGGAAGCTGGAGCGATGAGGACCTGAAGAGGTTTGCTGCGCTCCTGAGGGCGTACAGCAAGCCCATGATCCTGGCGGCCAACAAGATGGACATTGCGCCGCCCGATTTTGTGAAGCGGCTTTTAGCCCTGAAGAATGAGATAGTGATACCTGTGAGCGGCGCTGCAGAGATAGCGCTGCGCATGGCTGAGAAGGCGGGCCTTATTAAGTACAGGCCGGGAGACACCGACTTCGAGATCGTGGGTCAGCTCAACCAAGCTCAGAGGGCAGGCCTTGAGAGGATAAGGTCGCTGATGAAGCAGCACGGGGGGACTGGCGTGCAGCAGTGCATCAACCGCGCAGTCTTCGACCTGCTTGACTACATCGTGCTCTATCCAGTCGAGGACGAGAACAAGTTCACGGACAGGAAGGGCGTGGTCTTGCCGGATGCCTACCTCATGAAGCGCGGAAGCACGGCCCGGGACCTCGCATTTCGCGTGCATAGCGACATAGGCGAGAGCTTCCTCTTCGCTATTGATGCCAAGACCAAGATGCGCCTGGGCGAGAAGTATGAGTTGAAGGACGGAGATGTGATAAAGATAGTATCCACAAAGTGAGTTCCTCCAGCGAGAAATATCCATCACGTCGGCTTATAATTCTTTATTTTCATGACTTAGGAAATGCAATTCCCTTCGGGTTGTTAGTCAGACCTGCATAAACACATTGCTCATGCAATAAAAATGAAAACCAGATATTAACCGAATCCATGAATTGTTTGATCTGGCTGTAAGGTAGTTCGCTGTTTAGTGACGTAAACCCCCGTTATTCAAACTAGCTAGGGGTTTCGGTTTTGATCGATTCTAATGAAGAGTGGCTAACCGCTAAATGTATTTATCTATGGATGAGCTGAGTATGGGATACAAGGCTGCCTAAACTGCCTAAAATTGCAGGGCACACTGCCAAGGAGTTTGCGATGTTCATACGAAATCTGCTAGACTGCAAGCACTTCGGCGCAGCCGACAACACCCAGATCCGCGAGCTTCTCCATCCTGCCAGAGAGGAGGGTGGGCCTCCCTTACAGCATCGCCCATGACGGACTTAAGCCCGGGTGCGAATCTCTGCCTCACAGGCGGAGAGCCTCTTCTGAGGTCTATTTCATCCTTGAAGGAGAGGCACTGATGACGATTGAGGCTAAGCAATCACGGGTTGTGCCAGGGCAGGCGATCCTCATTTCCGCCCGGCGCTCCTGGCATAGCAGATCAGGAACATCGGGAGCGATGATTTGAAATTCGTGTGCATAGTCATCCATATTGGAAAAGGGAAGACGAAGAGGTCGGGCATTGAGCGAATTGCTTCCGGCCAAAATGCGTTCAGACAGATGGACCGGACAAGGCGAAATCCTTCTGGGAGGGTCCTGTCAAGGCGATTGATAAAAACCCAGAAATGAGTGCATGACGGGGTGGAATCTGATGGGTCATTTGATAGAGGGCGATGAGGGTCTCAAAAGTGCAGCCACCGGGGCCGAGGAGGAGAGAGAGAATCTCGGGCTGGATGGTATTGTGGGGGGCCTGCAAGCGGTCATCATAAACACTGAGCCAGAGGTGCAGAAGGGCGCGGTTGAGGAGCTGCTTAGGTACACGGGCCTTGATTTCAGCACAGCCTTCCAGGATTTCGATGGGATATCCCAAGGGATCACCTGTATCCTTCGGGTCCCTGGTGGGCCGGAGTTCCGCTCCGCGGATTTTCTGATCACAGCCAGAACGGGAGGAAGAAGCCCGTTCGAGAAGATCAACATCGCGCCAAAATCGAGGCACCTTCCACGGACGCGTCTGGAAACCCTCGTCTTTGAGACCTCTGACATCGACAGGTACTATGCAATCCAGAGGTCGCGCGGTGTGGATTTTCAGACGGAGATCGTAGATGAGGAAAACTACTCCTTCGTCCAGACCGCGCCCTCTCCATTCACGGGAAACTCTGTGGGCCTGCTTCAGTGGAAAGGGAGGAGGGGAGACTATTCCACATCCAGCGCCGTGCCCCTCAACTGGAAGCCGGAGAAGCCGGATCTTGACTACCTCAAGAACATCCGTTGGCTCGACCACGCAGCGACGAGAGTGAAGGCCCAGGAAAGAGATAGGGCAATCATCGAGTTCATGATGCTCACCAACTACAGGTTCGACTTCGCCATCTACGTGAAGAGCTTCAACTCCATTACCAGTGTTGCCAGGCTCTCAGCCAGTGACTATGCCATGGTCTTCACGTCCGGCATCGCTCCCTACATCAGCGATGAGGTCTCCGGCCCAACTGAGAAGTTCATACACAACTACGGGACGCGGGTCCACCATATCGCCTTCCAGACTGAGAAGATCGAAGAGACATATCAGGCGATCCGGGAGGACGGAATGAAGTTCATGATCGAGCTGGTCGGCTCGCCCGAGGAGGGCCTGAAGCAGACCTTCACTGAGCCTTCGAAGAATACCCTGCTGGTGAACGAGTACATCCACAGGTACGGGGATTTCGACGGCTTCTTCACGAAATCGAATGTCACTCTATTGACGGCTGCCACTGACAAGCAGTAAGAATGAAATATGAGATCGCCTCAAAAATGAGATCGGCTCCAAAAGATAGGCTACGAAAGACTGAGCTTTAAGAGAATGAGCCTTGAAGAAGAAGCAAGAAATCTACCTGAAAAGAAATCGTCTGAGAAGGTCCCGGGTGATTTGCCTGAAGTCCGCAATGCTGATGATGATGCTGATCGCGCTTGCAGCGACCATTTCTGCTGCCACCAGCCTGACCGAGGCAGAGATGTCCAGGTCCATAGGCAACAGTGAAGGCTCTTTTGGCGCCAATCCCAACGCCGGTGCAAATCTCAGCAATAATCCCTATGGCATCAACTTCTCACAGAACAACTCCTCGATTCAATGGATGAGCAAGAGCAGGATCGCCAGAGCACCAGCGAGCGTCTCCATTGGGAATGGCTACTACTCATCCCATCCCATCAGCTACGGCGGTGGGATCGGCAGCGAGACCTGGGTGAAAAATGGAGGTGCAGCTACGTCCATGCATAATGCCGTTCGCTACGCTCACGGAATCGATGAGGAGACCGAAGTCGATGCCAGCGAGAGCAGCTACCATCTTGGGAACTTCAGGTCGAGCAGAACCTCTGACACCCACATGATGGTGGACGAGAATGTCACACAAGGTCAGGTACACATCGGAGTTCTTCAGGGGAACGATCTTTCGAACCGGGATGCCAGGGATGATGGGATGGACCCGACCGCCACTGCGCTGAAGAATCCCGCAGTGGAGATGGACGAGGACTACACAGGAACTTACCACATTTATAAAAATATGAGTATCACTACTCCATTCATGAAGGAGAGGAGAGCGGACAGCTGGCTCGACTTCTGCGGCGGCGAAGGCTTTGATAGGTATCTACAAAGCCCCTGGTCCTACTCATTCACGTACCATCCATCCTGGTCTTATCCCTCGTCTATCAGTGAAGATAGGGTCTTCAATTGCAGTTGTGCAGATGCAGGGCTGAAGAAAGGAATCTGAGAAAAAAGCAAATTAAGAATTGTAGCAGGAAATCAGAAAATCACATTTCGAGACGGATGGTACAAATGAGTGAGCCTAAAGAACTTGTAATTACCAAAGAAGAGTACCTTGAGTTCCTGGCAGAGCGCCTGCGGCTGCGGGGATCGTGCCAGCGAGAGATCGAATCCTTGAGCTTCCCATTCCTGTTCGCCTCCGGAAGCGAGCTTCTGCGGACGTACATTTTAGGTGCCACGGAGTTCACTGCCACTCTGCCGGACAGATATAGGCTCCCTGACAGGGGTTTCATCTGGTTTCTCTTTTCCCAGGCTGTGAAGGAGATCGAGGTCCTGCCGGAGAAGATAGTTATAAAATATGAGCCTCATGATGAGTACCGCAAGCCCTTCAAGCAGTTTTATCTCTAGCGGACCATGAGCAGGCAGACCAGGTGCCCTTTAGCTTTTCCTGGAGGGCCAGCCGTCCAAGCTGTGCCTCTACCTCTGGCGCAAGAAGAGGGGGCTTTGTGCCAGCGAGCGGCGTTCCCGGAAGCGGGGTAAAGCGATGCGCTCTGACTTTTCCCCCTTTTCCGACAATCCATCTGGCCAGATTCACCGTCTTAAGCTGATCATCTTCTGACTCCATCGGCAGGCCGAAGATCAGGTCCACCTGAGGCACCAGTCCGTGCTGCAGAGTCAGCTCGCACGCTCTCTCGATCTCCTCCACTCCGTGGCCCCTTCGAACTGCCTGAAGGACGCTCTCGCTCCCCGACTGCCCGCCGAGGCTTATGGTTTTGTTGGCACAGTGCGTGGTTATCAGCTCCAGAGCCTCGTGAGAGATGAAATCGGGCCTGACCTCCGAGGGAAATGTCCCGAAATAGATCGGCCTCTTTAGCTGCACCAGAGCCTTGAGGAGGGCCTCGACCTTCTCAAGCCTCAGCCTGCGCCCATCTGATCCATAGGCCAGGGAGTTCGGGGACGTGAATCTGATATCTTTATGCATCCGTGCATATTTTGTGATAGCAGCGATAGATCGGTGGCGCATTCTGCATCCAAAGAGCCGCGGCGTCTGGCAGTAGGTGCAGTCCCACGGGCAGCCTCGGGAGATCTCCACTGGAGCAAGGATGGGGCGCTCGAAGGCGGGATAGAGATCGAGGTCCACGTCTGGTCTCCTTCCCGTGTACCTCATCCTGCCAGCGGTTTTAAAGGCGATTCCTCTGACATTTCCCGGGTCTCGGCCCTCAGCAATAGCATCGACCAGCTCAGGCAGAGTCTCCTCCCCCTCACCTATTACGACGAAATCAAAGTGCTCCAGGACTTCCTCAGGAACGGCCGAAGGATGAGGTCCTCCTGCGATGAAAACCGCGTCCGCTTCCGTAGCCGCGACCTCCTGGTAAATCTCCTTCGCCTGAGGGGTGGCAAAGCTGTAGAGCATTATTCCCGACTTGGGCTCTCTTGTAAGCTCTGCCTCGATCAGGGGGAGGAGCGCAGCGATGCTGTAGGAGTTCCTGCTGTTCCAGCGAAACCAGACCCTTCGATCCGCCATGCTCAGGGGCTCTCCGCGAAGAGTGAAACAAACCGGAAAGCCTTCACATCCACAAGCCCCCGGTCCGTCAGCTTCAGCTCTGGAATGACAGGCAGGCACAGAAAGGAGAGCGTCATGAACGGGTCCTCAAGGGTGCACCCGAGATCGCGGGCCGCGTCGATGCATTCATCGATGCCCTCCGCGACATCTCGCATGTACCTCTCAGAGAGAAGGCCCGCCACAGGGAGGGGCAGACTGGCCCTGACTTTGCCATCATTCACAACGACGAGCCCGCCACGCATCTCCTTGACGGCAAGAACAGCTGCTAGCATCTCTTCGTCAGTCACGCCCACCACGACGATGTTATGGGAGTCGTGGGCCACAGAGGTGGCGATGGCACCACAGATAAGGCCGATGCCCTGCACGAGGCCCAGGCCAATGTTTCCCGTCCCTCTGTGCCTCTCCACCACCGCCATCTTCAGGATGTCCTTCTCCGTGTCGGCCACGACCTGCCCCTCGGCAGTCTTCGGCTTCTGGAGGAGCGATCTCGTGATGATCTGCTGGGGGATTACTCCTATCACCCTCGCCTCTCCCGGTTTGGCATTGATCCTGAAAGAATCCGCTCCGATCTTCCCCACCATCATCGCCCTCTTTTTCGGAGCAGGAGCGCTCTCAAGACGGGTAGTGAGGCATCCGTCCTCTGCCACCACTTTTCCGCTTTTGAGGACCTTCACCACGCCCGGATGCTCCAGACCGTCAAGAACTGCGATGTCTGCCCTGTATCCCGGAGCGATGGCCCCAAGGTTCCTCAGGCCGAAGTACTCGGCCGCATTCAGGCTCGCTATCTGCAGCGCCAGGATGGGATCGAGGCCCCGGTCGATGGCAGTCCTGACCATGAAGTCGATGTGGCCTTCTCGCAGGATGTCTGCCGGGTGTCTATCGTCAGAGACGAAGAGGAACCGGCGAGCATTGCTGGGCTCAACGAGGGGCAGAAGATCTCGCAGGTTCTTGGCGGCGCTGCCTTCGCGAAGCATGATGCGCATCCCCTGGCATAGCTTCTCCCGGGCTTCGTCGATCGTGGTGCACTCGTGATCTGACCCGATTCCCGCTGCGATGTATGCAGTGAGATCTCTTCCCGATAGTTTCGGGGCATGGCCGTCTATGCGCTTTGTCCCTGCCAGCCTGATCTTCTCCAGGACTGCAGGATCGCGGGAGACAACGCCGGGGTAATTCATGACCTCGGCCAGGCCGAGAACCCTTTCATCCCCCATCATCTCCGCGAGGGCAGCGGCGTCGAGGGTTGCCCCCGAGGTCTCCATGTCAGTTGCTGGAACGCAGGATGGGAGCATCACAAAGACGTCCAGCGGGACGCTCCTCGGAGAGTCGAGCATGTACCTTATGCCCGCCTCTCCCCAGACGTTAGCGATCTCATGAGGATCCATGACGACCGAGGTCGTTCCTCTTGGAACCACAGCGCGGGCGTACTCGGGAATGGTGACCATAGCGCTCTCGATATGGACATGCCCGTCGATGAAGCCGGGCGCAAGGATGAGGCCGTCTAGGTCGATGACCTGCCTTGCACTGCAGGCGTCGAAGCCGACGACAAGCCCTTTGTTCACGGCCACATCCGCCCTGTGGACCTCACCCGATAGGAGGTTGGCGACCTGTGCGCCCTCCAGGAGTAGGTCCACCTCAATTTCGCCACGCGC
>Ga0335081_10016290_pt1 | contig 12029 bp, 13 predicted proteins | sample Lox_Sample_35_FD_206713 | JGI IMG/M metagenome (GOLD analysis project Ga0335081, IMG submission 206713) | Soil microbial communities from Loxahatchee National Wildlife Refuge, Florida, United States - Lox_Sample_3.5 | ecosystem: Environmental > Terrestrial > Soil > Wetlands | place: USA... | reverse complement strand
GGCCGATGCGCGACTCCGGCGGATCGCCGGCCGTGCTCACGCGACGCGCCTTCCGAGCTGCCAGGTGGCGCGCACGGCAGGCACGTCGCCCGCCACATGCACGCGGATCAGGTCGCCGCGTTTGCCGACCGCAATCTCGCCGCGGTCGGCAAGGCCGATCGCCTCGGCCGGCGTTTTGGTGACGGTACGCACCGCGGCCGGCAGATCGATCGCCGGCACGACCTGCGGCAGCCGCAGCGCCGCCATCAGCAGCGCCGCCGGCATGTAGTCGGACGACATCACGTCGAGCACGCCGGCGCGGGCAAGGTCCGCCGTCGCGACGTTGCCGGCATGCGAGCCGCCGCGCACAAGATTCGGCGCGCCCATCAGCACGCGGATGCCGGCGGCGTGCAGCGCCTGCGCGGCCTCGACCGTGGTCGGGAACTCGGCGATCGCGACGCGGTCGCGCACCGCGTCGGCGACGTGATCGAGTGTCGTGTCGTCGTGGCTCGCGAGCGGCACGGCATGCGCCTGGGCAAGGGTGACGAGCCCGCGGTAGTTCTTTTCCGCATGCGCGGCCTGGTGCGCGATCCGCTTGGCGAACATCGCGTCGAGCTCGGCATCGGAGAGCCCGCCCTTCTTGCCGCGATAGTAGTCGCGCAGCTTCTGCTCGTCGCGGAACTGGCGCTGGCCGGGCGTGTGGTCCATCAGCGAGGCGAGGCGCACGTCGGCGCGGCCGATCAGCGCCGTCGCTTCCGGGATCACGCTCGGCATCGGCACCTCGCAGCGCAGATGCAGGAAATGGTCGATGCGCAGCAGCTCGGCGTCGCGCGCCTCGCCGATCGCGCGCGCCAGCGTCGCGGCCTCGCCATCCGCCTCCCGGATGCCCTCCTCGCTCCACACCCGCAGCGAATCGAGCACCGTGGTGATGCCGCTGGTCGCGAGCTGGCCGTCGAACGAGACGACCGCCGCGACCGGGTTCCAGTGCACCTTGGGACGCGGCGAGTAGTGCGCTTCGAGGTGATCGGTGTGCAGCTCGACGAGGCCGGGCAGCAAGAGGTCGCCGCCAACGTCCTCGCCGCGCTCGGGCGCATCGCCTTCGCCGAATTCGGCGATGACGCCGTCGCTGACCGCGACCCAGCCGCGCTCGATGACGCGGTCGGCGAGCACCAGCCGGGCGTTGACCAGAATGCAATCGGGGGTCTGCGCCGTCATGACGCCTCTCATGCGGCCGCGCCGAAGCGCGTGATGTCGATGACGGTGTCGGCGATGCGGTCGCGCATGGCCGCGTCATGCACGATCGCGACGATCGCGGTGCCGCGCCGCTTGCGCTCGGCGACCAGGTCGATCACCACCGCGGAATTCTCCGCGTCGAGCGAGGCGGTCGGCTCGTCGAGCAGCAGGAGGGGCAAGTCGGGCAGGAACCCGCGCGCGATGTTGACGCGCTGCTGCTCGCCGCCCGAGAAGGTCGCGGGCGGCAGGCCCCACAGCGTGGGCGCGATGTCGAGCCGGCGCAGCAGCTCGGCCGCCCGCTTGCGCGCGCTCTCGCGGTCGGTGCCGGCGGCGACGAGCGGCTCGGCGACCACGTCGAGCGTGGCGACGCGCGGCACCGCGCGCAGGAACTGGCTGACATAGCCGACGGTCTTTCGCCGCAGCGACAGGATCTGCCGCGGTACCGCGCTTGCAACATCGGTCGCGGCGCCGCAGTGATGCACCAGGATCTTGCCGCGGTCGCAGCGATAGCTGCCGAAGATCATCTTGAGGATCGACGACTTGCCGGCGCCGGACGGGCCGGCGAGCACCGCGCATTCGCCCGGCTGCACCGCAAAGCTCACGCCCGACACCACGGGCAGCCGCACGCCGCCCTGCAGGTGCATCGTGAAGGTCTTTGCCACTCCGGCAAGCTCGAGCGCGACGGTCATGCTGGCCCCATCATCTCGTCATTGCGAGGAGGCCGCAGGCCGACGAAGCAATCCCGATCCGCGAAGGGCGTGCCTGCGGTTCGGGATTGCTTCGTCGCGCTGCGCGCTCCTCGCAATGACGTCATACCCATTTTCTCTATGGCGGCAGAATCGATGCGACCAAAAGCTGCGTATAGGGCTCGCGCGGGTCGTCGAGCACCTGGTCGGTCAGCCCGCTTTCGACCACGCTGCCGCCCTTCATCACGATGATGCGGTGCGACAAGAGCCGCGCGACCGCGAGATCGTGCGTGACGATGACGGCGGAAAGCTTCAGATCGGCGACGAGGGAGCGCAGCAGGTCGAGCAGGCGCGCCTGCACCGAGACGTCGAGACCGCCGGTCGGCTCGTCCATCAGGATCAGCCGCGGCTGCGTCACCAGGTTGCGGGCGATCTGCAGGCGCTGGCGCATGCCGCCCGAATAGGTGCGCGGGCTGTCGTCGATGCGGCCGCGGTCGATCTCGACGCGGTCGAGCCAGCCCGCCGCCGCGTCGCGGATGCGCCCGTAGTGCCGCGCGCCGACCGCCATCAGCCGCTCGCCCACATTGGCGCCGGCCGAGACCGCCATGCGCAGGCCGAGCGTCGCGTCCTGGTGCACATAGCCCCAGTCGGTGCGGGCGAGAAAGCGCCGTTCCGCCTCGCCGAGCGCCGCGAGGTCGCGCGTCGCCCCGTCGCGCATGCGATAGAGCACGCGGCCGGCGCTCGGCGCCATCTGGGCGCACAGGAGCTGCAGCAGGGTGGTCTTGCCGGAGCCGGACTCGCCAACCACGGCGATGACCTCGCCTTCGTACAGGCTGAACGACACGTCGCGGCAGCCGAGCTGGCGGCCGTACCATTTGCCGAGGCCCTCGGCGATCAGCAGCGGGGCGTCCTCTTGCTCGCTCGTCGACGTCGTCATGGCATCGGTCAGCGCATCCGTCATGGCGACACCGGCGCGAGGTCGAGACGGAAGCAGTAGCCGTAGCGCTCGTAGCCGAGCTGCTCGTAGAACGCATGCGCGCGCTCGCGCTTGGCGCTCGATGAGAGAACGAGCTTGTAGCAGCCCTTGGCGGCGCTCTTTTGGCGGGCAAAATCCATCATGGCGCGGCCGATGCCTTGGCCTTGCGTGTCCGGCGCGACCACCACGTCCTCGACGATGGCGGACGGCGCGCCGAGATGGCCGAGATTGTCCATCACCAGGAGCGCGAAGCTGCCGACGATCGCGCCGTCGAGCTCGGCGACAAAAAGCGTGTAGTCCGGATACGCCTTGAAGCGCGCAAGGAGGCGGCGCGCCTCGGAAATCGGCAGCATGCGGCCATCGTCGAAGCCGGGCTGCGCGTAGAGCGCGAGCACCGCCGCGAGATCCGCCTCGGCCGCCGGCCGGATATGAATGGGGGGGAGATCAGCCACGGCCGCTCTCCGCTTCGGCCCGTGGAGCCGGCGCCGGCGCGGCGCGCCGCCCCTCGCAGTAATCCGTATCCGAGCAGACGAACATGCGCCCGCCATGGTCGTCGGTGATGACCTCGTCGAGATAGCTTTCGCTCGAGCCGCACAGCGCGCAGGCGCCGGCGAAGCGATAGCGCTCGAACGGATGGTCCTCGAAATCGAGCGAGACCACCTCGGTGTGCGGTGGGATCGCGTAGATGCGTTTCTCGCGGCCGGCACCGAACAGCTGCAGCGCCGCGCAGTCGTTCATCTTCGGATTGTCGAATTTCGGCGTCGGCGAAGGATCCATCACGTAGCGGCCCTCGACCTTGACGGGATACGCGTAAGCCGTGGCGATGTGGCCGTGCCGGGCGATGTCCTCGTAGAGCTTGACGTGCATCAGGCCATATTCCTCGAGCGCGTGCATGCGGCGCGTCTCGGTCTCGCGCGGCTCGAGATAGCGCAGCGGCTCGGGGATCGGCACCTGGAAGACGATGATCTGGTGCTCGCCGAGCGGCGCCTCGGGTTTGGGGGGGCGCGTCTGGATCAGGGTCGCGTGGGGCGTGGTGGTGGTGGTGCGCACGCCGGCGGTGCGCACGAAGAACTTGCGGATCGACACCGCGTTGGCGGTGTCGTCGGCGCCCTGGTCGATCACCTTGAGCACGTCGTCAGGCCCGAGCACGGCCGCCGTCACCTGCACGCCGCCGGTGCCCCAGCCATAGGGCATCGGCATCTCGCGGCTCGCGAACGGCACCTGGTAGCCCGGGATCGCCACCGCCTTGAGGATGGCGCGGCGGATCATCCGCTTGGTCTGCTCGTCGAGATAGGCGAAGTTGTAGGCAGGCGCGTTCGTTGCTGCGTTCATTCGGCCGCCTCCCGCACGGGCGCCTCGATCGTCTCCTGCAGCGGCGCGCCCGCCGCGAACTCCGCGCGCAGGCGGCGCACGAGGCCGAGCTCGGCCTGGAAGTCGACGTAATGCGGCAGCTTGAGATGCTCGACGAAGCCCGTCGCCTGCACGTTGTCGGAATGGGAGAGCACGAACTCCTCGTCCTGCGCCGGCGCCTTGACGTCCTCGCCGAGCTCGCGCGCGCGCAGCGCCCGATCGACCAGCGCCATGCTCATCGCCTTGCGCTCGCAATGGCCGAAGCCGAGGCCGTAGCCGCGGGTGAAGCGCGGCGGCTCGGTCGCCGAGCCCTTGAACTGGTTGACCATCTGGCATTCGGTGAGCGTGATGCGGCCGAGCGGCACCGCAAAGCCGAGCTCGGGCGGGGTGAATTCCAGCTCCACCTCGCCGAGGCGGATCTCGCCCGCGAACGGATGGGTGCGGCCGAAACCGCGCTGGGTCGAATAGCCGAGCGCGAGCAGCAGGCCCTCGTCGCCGCGGGCGAGGTTCTGCAGCCGCACGTCGCGCGCGGCCGGGAAGCTCAGCGGATCGTGCGTGAGGTCACGGACGGGCTCGCCCGGCGCCGCTGGCGGCGACGGCTCGATCAGGTCGTCATGGGCGAGGAGATCGGTCACGCGCGGCATGCGCGCCGCGTCGGGCGCGGCGCGCGCCGGCTCCGGCGCGCCGCCATTCTGGCCCGCCTGGGTGTCGAGCAGGCGATGCGTGTAGTCGAAGGTCGGCCCGAGCACCTGGCCGCCGGGCAGGTCCTTGAAGGTGGCCGAGATGCGCCGCCGCACCGCCATCGCGGCGGTCTCGACCGGCTCGCTCGCGCCGAGCCGCGGCAGCGTCGCGCGGAATGCGCGCACCAGGAAGATCGCCTCGATCAGGTCGCCGCGCGCCTGCTTGATGGCGAGCGCCGCGAGCTCGCGGTCGTAGAGCGAGCCCTCGTTCATCACGCGGTCGACCGCGAGCGTGAGCTGGGCGTCGATCTGTGCGGGCGTGATCTCCGGCACCGCCGGATCGCCGCGCCGCTCGTGCGCGAGCAGCCGGTGCGCATTCTCGATCGCGCGTTCGCCGCCTTTGGCCGCGACATACATCTCAGGTTTCCTCCGCGACGCGTATCGAGCGCGGCAGCGCCGCGACCGCGTCGTCCGTCGTCAGCAACAGGTCGATGCCGCGCGGAAAGAGCGCGCGGTTCTGCGCGAGCCGCGCGACGATGTCGGGCGGCAAGGGATCGGCCAGGAGCCGGCTGCGCTCGCGAATGCCGGGGCCGGTGAGCACGAGGCCGGCGCCCGGCTGCAGCTTCTCGACCTGCAGGATCAGTGTCGTCGAGCGGTCGGGATAGTCGGCAGTGCCGAGATTGAAGGCGGCGAAGTCGGGAACGGCCGTCGCGTCGCCCGTGAACGCAAAAGCGGCGCGCGCCGCGTCCGCGACGATCTCGCAGCCGCAGTGGAAGCGAAGCCAGGCGGCAATATCGTCATCGGCGGCGAAATCGGCGCCGAGCCAGACCGGGGTGTCGTGATCGGCGAGCGTCAGCGCGATCGCGGCGGCGCCGCGCGACAGGGGCGAGGGCGGCGACAGCGCGGCGCCGACCGCCTGCACGCTGCCGGGCCGGGCCATGGCGTCGAGCACGGCGCGGAAGGTCGACTGCGCGGAAAGCACCGGATCGGCAAAGCCTGCGGTCAGCATGGTCAGCCCTCACCGCGCACGAGCGTGAAGAACTCGACCTTGGTGGCGGCGACCCGCTCCGCGTCGAGGCGGCGCGCGGCGTCGAGGCGCGCGCGGATCGGCGCGAGCACGTGGCGCTCGACCGCCGCGGCGTGCGCGGCGGTCTGCACCAGCGCGTCGACCAGCGCGATCAGCCGCGCGTGCTCGCGGTCGCGGCCGAGCGCGTAGCCGACGCCGGTCTCGCCGCTTGCAAGCCGCACCGCGGCGCGCGCCACGGTCGCCTCGCCGAGATTGAACGGCGCGCCGTCGCCGCCGATGCGGCCGCGCACCATCACCATGCCGTTCTCGCCGGCGCGCAGGTTCTCGTGCGGCGGCAGCGGCCCGACCGCCGCGAGGTGACGCGCGATCTCCGCCGCGTCGCTCGCGGCGAGCACCGCCATCGCGGCGCGGCGCCGTTCGCGCAGCGCGGCCTCGTGCGGAGAAATCCCTGGTGCGGCTGTTGCCATGACGCGGTTGCTTGACGCGGTTGCTTGGCGTAGTTGTCTATGATACTAGACAACCCTCCTAGCCCGCAAGGGTGAAGATCGCGTGACACCGCGGTGACAGATCGTCGGACATGACAAGTTGTCTATGAAAGAGCGAACATGACACGCCGAGCCCTGCAGCGCGCCGAGGGGTCCGCGACGGACGAGCCGCCGTCGGGTGTCCTGCTGTGGCGCCGCATCGCCGACGAGCTCGAGCAGTCGATCGCGCGCGGCACTTTCGAGCCGGGCAGCCGGCTGCCCGGCGAGATCGACATCGCCGAGCGCTTCGGCGTCAACCGCCACACCGTGCGCCGCGCCATCGCGGCGCTGGCGCAGCGCGGCATCGTGCGCGCCGAGCGCGGCAGCGGCACCTATATCGAGCAGCGGCGCATACCCTATCCGATCCGCTCGCGCACCCGCTTCTCCGAGATCGTCGGCGGCGCCGGCCACGCGGTCGGCGGCCGGCTGATCGCGCACGCGATCGAGGAGGCGGACGCGCAAATGGCCAAGCAGCTGCGGCTCAAGGCGGGCACGCCGCTGTTGCGGCTCGAGCGCCTGCGCCACGCCGACCGCGTGCCGATCTGCGTCGGCTCGACCTGGCTCGAGGCGGCGCGCTTTCCCGGCGCGCCGCGCGTCTACGCGGCGAGCAATTCGATCACCCGCATGCTGGCGCATTTCGGCGTGCGCAATTATGCGCGCAAATCGAGCCGGGTGAGCGCCGCGATCGCCGAGGCGGCGGATGCCGCCGCGCTGCGCATCGCGCCCGGCCGCCCCGTGCTGGTGGTGGACAGCATCGATGTCGACGCCGACGGCGCGCCGGTGCTGACGACGCATGCGCGCTTCGCGGCCGACCGGCTCGAGCTGGTGATCGAGCCATGAGCGGCCGGGCGGGCGCATGTTCCGGCGAAAGCCTGCCCCCGACGCGATCGGGGGTGGACGCCGGTTCGCCGACGAGAGCATGCGCCAAAGATGATGGCTGCGCGTTGTGTCACGCGGCTGTCATCGCCGCCATGAAGCCTTGCGCGCCGGTCAGGAGCGCGACGCCATGAGCGAGAAGATGAGCGAGAATACGTCTGCCCGCAAGATGATGTCGGTCGAGCCGTTGGTCCACCCGACCGCCGAGGTCAAGGCGTCGACGCTCGGTCGCTACACCGAGGTCGGCGCCCGCACCAAGCTCCTCGAGGTCGAGATGGCCGACTACTCCTACGTGGTGAACGACGGCGACATCGCCTATGCGAGCATCGGGAAATTCTGCTCGATCGCGGCGATGACGCGGATCAATCCCGGCAATCATCCGATGCAGCGGGCGAGCCAGGCGCATTTCACCTACCGGGCGAGCGCCTATTTCGCCGGCGAGGACGATGATCACGAGTTCTTCGCCTGGCGCCGCGCGCACCGCGTGACGATCGGCCACGACGTGTGGGTCGGCCACGGCGCGATCGTGCTGCCCGGACGCCGCATCGGCGACGGCGCCGTGATCGCGGCGGGCGCCGTCGTCACCAAGGACGTGGCGCCCTACGCGATCGTCGCCGGCAATCCGGCGCGGTTGATCCGGCCGCGCTTTGCGCAAGACATCGCGGCGCGCCTGCAGGCGCTGGCATGGTGGGATTGGCCGCACGACCGGTTGCGCGCCGCCTTGCACGACTTCCGCGCCCTGTCGGTCGAGGCGTTCCTCGAGCGCTACGAGGGCGCGAGCGGGCGTGCGCCGCAGTCCGCCGTTGCATGAGGATGAAATGGAATTGAAGATCGTCGGCGCGCAGGTGCTGCTCGATGATGGCCTGGTCGAGACGCCGGTGCACGTCGGCGTCGATGATGGCGTGATCGCCGAGGTCGGCGCCGATCGGGCCAATGGCCGCACCATCGACGCGCGCGGCCTGATGCTGCTGCCCGGGATCGTCGACATCCACGGCGACGCGTTCGAGCGCCAGATCATGCCGCGCCCCGGCGTCGACGTGGCGCTCGACATCGGCCTGATCGACAGCGACCGCCAGGCGGTGGCGAACGGCATCACCACGGTATTTCATGGCGTCACCTGGTCATGGGAGCCGGGGCTGCGCGGCGCCGGCAATGCGCGCGCGATCCTCGCCGCGATCGAAGAGCTGCGGCCGCGCCTTTCCGCCGACACCAAGTTCCATCTGCGCCACGAGACCTACAACCTCGCGGCCGAGCCGGAAGTGTGCGACTGGCTCAGGCATCGCCGCATCGGCGCACTCGCCTTCAACGATCACCTGCCGACCGAAGGCAACCTCGCGGCGCGGCCCGACAAGCTCGCGCAGATGGTCGCGCGCTCCGGCGTGTCGCACAAGGAATTCGTCGCCCTGGTCGATCGGCTGCGCGCCGACGGGCCGGAAGTGCCGCATTCGATCGGCCGGCTCGCCAAGGAGGCCATGACGCACGGCGTCGCGCTGCTCTCGCACGACGATGCGAGTCCCGAGCAGCGGCAGTGGTTCCGCGCGCTCGGCTGCCGCGTCAGCGAGTTTCCCATGACGATCGAGACGGCGCGCGACGCCGCCGCGGCCGGCGACCAGATCGTGCTCGGCGCGCCCAACGTGATGCGCGGCAAGAGCCACCTCGGCTGGACCAATGCGAGCGACATGATCGCGCAGGGGCTGTGCTCGGTCTTGGCATCGGACTACTACTATCCGGCGCCGCTGGTCGCCGCCTTCCGCCTCGCCGCCGATGCGGTGGCGCCGCTGCAAGCGGCATGGCGGCTCGTTTCCGCGGCACCGGCGCGCGCCGTCGGCCTCGACGACCGCGGCCGTATCGCGCGCGGAAAACGCGCCGATCTTCTCCTGGTCGATACGAGCGTCGAGCGGCGCCCGCGCATCGTCGCGGTGCTGGTCGGCGGCCGCGTCGTCCACGTCATCGAGCCCGATCGCCTCAAGCGTTGAGCGCGCCGCCGCGGCCGGCGCATGTTCCGGCGAAAGCCTGCCCCGGACTTGATCCGGGGTGGACGCCGGTTCGCCGACAAGAACATGCGCCAAATAACAAAGAATCCAGAGCACGTTCAGAAGGAACGGGACGTGCTCTAGGCGTCATCCACAGCGAAAAGTCGAGAGCTTTCGGCCGCTTGTCTAGCGAAACCGTCAACAGGCGCCGTTCGCTTCATGGGAGTGTCACGCGCCGCTGTTAGCGCAACGGACGACACCACAGCGACAGGGGTCGTCAATGAAACACGGAAAAGTCTTCGCTCATGCGGCTGGCGCCGCGCTCGTGGCGGCTCTCGCCACGTCTTCGCTGGCGTTTGCGGAAAACGCCAAGGACTGCCCGAACGGCGGCACCGTCCGCTTCGGCGTGGAACCTTACGATACCGCTCCCAAGCTGGTGCCGATCTACGAGCATATCGGCAAGCTCATCGGCCAAAAGCTCGGTTGCGACGTGAAGGTGTACGTCGCCACCAACTACAACGCCGAGATCGAGGCGATGCGCAACGGCAAGCTCGAGCTCGGCGAGTTCGGCCCGCTCGGCTACGTGCTGGCGCACCAGGTCGCCAAGGCCGAGGCGGTCGCAACCTTCGCGGATGCGAACAACAAGCCCGATACCTATTGGGCGAGCCTCGTCACGTGGCCGGGCTCGGGCATCAAGACGGTGGCGGAGATCAAGGGGCACTCCTTCGCGTTCTCCGATCCGGCCTCGACCTCGGGCCATCTCTTCCCGGCCTACGGGTTGCGCAAGGGCGGGATCGATCCCGACAAGGACATTCGCGCGCTCTATGCGGGCAGCCATACCGCCTCGTTCGAGGCGCTCTATAACCACAAGGTCGACGCCGGCGAGCTCAACAGCGAGCAGATGGAATCGGCCATCCAGCGCGGCCACTACAAGGACGGCGACCTCGTCTTCCTGTGGAAGTCGGATCCGATCCCGATCGATCCGATCACCGTGCGCGGCGACCTGCCCGACGGCTTCAAGAAGCGGCTCGTCGACATCCTGCAGAACCTCGACCTGTCGCAGCTCGACGAGAAGGACCGCAAGATCATGGGCGTGCACGGCCTGCGCATGGTGCCGCAGACCGACGCGGCCTTCAATGGCATCCGCGACCTGGTGAAGACGCTCAACATCAACCTCGCGGCGATGTAGCGGGTGGAATCGCGACGGTGCTGAAAGTCCGCGATCTCACGCTGCGTTACCCCAACGGCAAGCTGGCGCTCACGCGATTCAACATCGCGGTGAGCGCCGGCGAGCTTGTGATCGTGCTCGGCGGCAACGGCAGCGGCAAGACGACGCTGCTGCGCTGCATCTGCCGCACGCTCGCGCCCAGCGCGGGCGAGGTGCGGGTGAACGGCACCGATCTCGCGCCGCTCGCCGGCGAGCGGCTGCGCCGGGCGCGGCTCGAGCTTGCCATGATCTCGCAGCACGCGAGCCTGGTGCGGCGGCGCAGCGTGCTCGCCAATGTGGCGTCCGGCGCGCTCGGCCGGCTCGGCGGGCCGTGGGTCGCGCTCGGCGGCCTGCCGGCGCGGGAGCTCGCGGCCGCACACGGCCATCTCGCCGAGGTCGGCCTCGGCCACCTCGCGCACCAGCGCGCCAGCACGCTGTCGGGCGGCCAGGCGCAGCGCGTCGCCATCGCCCGCGCGCTCGCGCAGAACCCGCGCGTGCTGCTCGCCGACGAGCCGATCGCGAGCCTCGATCCGGAGGCGGCCGAGGAGATCATGCGCCTGCTGCGCCGGCTCGCCGCGGAAGAGAACCTCGCGGTGCTGTGCGTGCTGCACCAGGTCGATCTCGCCTACAAATATGCCGATCGCCTGGTCGGCATCCGCGACGGCGCCATGGCGTTCGACCTGCCGCGCGCCGAGCTGTCGCGCGAGACGGTGCGCCAGCTCTATCTCAGCGAAGCCGCATGAGCGAGGCGACCGCACCCCTCGCATGGGACTCGCGCAGTCACGGCGGCGGCGCCATCGTCCTCGCCAAGCGCATCGGCATCGCGCTCGTTCTGCTCGCCATCATCGCCCAGTCGCTGATCGTGGTGGAGGCACGGCCGCAGGATCTCATCACCGGCGTGCACGGCATGGCCGACATCGTCCGCCGCGCCATGCCGCCCGACTTCGGGAAATTCGCCGACGAGCTGTGGCCGGCGCTGGAGACGGTCGACATCGCGATCTTCGGCACCGTCGGCGGCATCGTGCTGGCGATCCCGCTCGCCGTGCTGGCGGCCGCCAATGTGAGCCCGTCGCGGCCGATCTATTTCGTCGCTCGCGCCATGATCGGCTTCGCGCGGGCGGTGCCGGATCTGGTGTGGGCGCTGTTCTTCGTCACCGCAGTCGGGCTCGGGCCGTTCCCGGGCGGGCTTGCGCTCGCGGTGCATTCGGTCGGCATGCTGGGGCGGCTGTTCGCCGAGACGATCGAGCAGATGGACATGGCGCCGATCGACGCGCTGGCGCTCACCGGCGCGCGCCGCATCCAGATCTTCACCCACGGCGTCGTGCCCTCGGTGCTGCCCTCGCTGCTCGGCATCTCGCTCTACCGGCTCGACGAGAACATCCGCTCCTCGCTGGTGCTCGGCTTCGTCGGCGCCGGCGGCATCGGCTTCCAGCTCCTCACCGCGATGAACTTGTTCCAGTATCGCGAGGTCTCGCTGCTCTTGATCATCACCTTCGTGATCGTGCAGGCGGCGGAGCG
>Ga0335081_10016289_pt1 | contig 12029 bp, 10 predicted proteins | sample Lox_Sample_35_FD_206713 | JGI IMG/M metagenome (GOLD analysis project Ga0335081, IMG submission 206713) | Soil microbial communities from Loxahatchee National Wildlife Refuge, Florida, United States - Lox_Sample_3.5 | ecosystem: Environmental > Terrestrial > Soil > Wetlands | place: USA... | reverse complement strand
TGACCTCGTGAGCGATTCCAGCCAGCAGCTCGCCCGCGGCCGCAAACCGGCCCTGCTCTTCCGCGCGGTTACGCAGCACCGCGGTCATCTGATTGAAATGCGACGCGAGCCGCCCGGCTTCATCCATACGGGTGACGGGGAGCTGCGTGTTCAAATCGCCCTCCGCCACGCGAGCGAGGCCCAGCTCCAGGGCATCGAGCGGCACGGAGAATCGGCGTCGCAGCGCGAACAGTCCGAGACACGTGAGCAGCACTCCCACGGCAAGCCAGAGGATCAGATCGCGCCGCGTCTCGCGCACCGCGCCGTCCATGGCGCCCTGCAACGTCTCCAGCACTTCCCGGCCACGGGACGCCACGACGAGCGATTGCTCCGCCGCGTCGCGGATCAAGGAGTCGGCAACGGCAAGCCCCCGAGCCGCGCGGCTTCGGTCGCCGCGCTCGAGCAGAGCCGCGACGCCCCGTAGCGCCGCGGCGATCTGGAGAAACTGCGAGTCTCCCCGAGCGAGCGCGGCGCTGAACTGAGGATCGCCTTGGAACCCCGGGGTGGGCGGAGCGCCGACCTCGACGGTCAGCGCTTGCAGCGAATCGAGGAGGGCAGGGGCGATCCGGCGCGCGGACCGGGCGCGCTCGGCGATTTGGCGGGCCTCCTCGGCCGCGTTATCGCGCCGCGTCAAGTCGGCGATCGCCGAGACGATGCGTTGCGTGCCGCGCGCCAGCGTGGACGCGGCCTCCCCGCTCCGGAACAGGACATAAAACGGCACGGCTGCGGCATACAACGCGGCGAAGAAAAACAACAGCAGCAGAAGCGTTCGCAGCGTTAGCCAGCGCTGCAGCGAAGGAAACAGTCGGCGCGTAGCGGCCATGCGGATGGAAACAAGAATGTCGCGCTTCTCCTCCAGAGGCGCAAACCGGGGGAAGCGGATAACTTCGGCACCGCCCATGCGCCTCTTGCCACCGACGGTGTTGCTCGTGCTCGGCTCGTCCGTCTCCGTGATCGCACCACTCGGGGCGCAACGGCAGGCGCAACCCGCCTCGGAACGCCAGCTGCTTGCCATTCCCGACACGGCCAGTGTTCGCGCGATGACCCGTGATCTGAGCGCTCGCCCCCACATGGCGGGCACGCCCGCCGACACCGAGGCGCGCAACTATACGCTCGCCAAACTGGCTTCCTACGGCCTCGTCACCTGGACGAAACAGTACGTCGTGTATATGCCGCAGCCCGACACGATCGCGGCCTGGATTCTCTCGCCCGCAGGGCGGCCTCCTGTACAGCTCGATCTCGATGAGCCGCCGCTCGGACCTGGTCCCGGAGCTGGCGCCACCATCCCCGCGCCCGTGCCTCCATTCAACGCGTACAGTGGCAACGGCGACGTCACGGGCGACGTCGTGTACGTCAATTACGGCCTGATTCGGGATTACCAGACCCTCGACTCGCTCGGCGTGGGCGTGCGTGGCAGGATCGCGCTGGCACGCTACGGCGGATCGTTCCGCGGCATCAAGGAACGCGAGGCGGAACGCCGTGGCGCGCTCGGCCTGATCCTCTATTCAGACCCCCAGGACGATGGCTACGTGCGTGGTGACGTGTATCCAGACGGGCCGATGCGGCCGCCGGAGGGGATCCAGCGCGGCAGCGTCCTCCTCTCGAACGGCGACCCGACAACGCCTTCCTGGCCGTCCACGCCCGGGGCGAAGCGTGTTCCGGAGGAGTCGCTGCCGGTGCCGCGCATCCCGGTGATCCCGATGGGATACGGAAACGCGCGACGCCTGCTGGCTCAGCTCGAGGGCGCCTCCGTCCCCGAGCCGTGGCAGGGTGGACTGCCGTTCCACTATCACACCGGCCCCGGTCCGACCAGAGTCCGGCTCAAGGTGACGAACGAGCGGGGAAGGCAGGCATTCCACCCGATCTGGGATACGTTCGGGATGCTGCGCGGCACGCGCTACCCCGATGAGTGGGTGGTCGTCGGCGCGCATCGCGATGCGTGGTCCCCGGGCGCCGCCGACAACGTCAGCGGCGTGGTCACCGTTCTCGAGACGGCGCGCGCATTCGGCGAGCTGGCGCGCCGGGGATTCTCGCCCGCCCGCACGATCATCTTCGCGACGTGGGATGCGGAAGAATGGGGTCTGATCGGCTCGACCGAATGGGTCGAGGAGCTCGAGGACACGCTCACGGCGCGGGTGGTCGCCTACGTGAATGAAGACGATATCACGACGGGACCGCATTTCACGGCGGCGGCAGCGCCGTCACTCAAGCCGTTCATTCGCGACCTGACGCGCGCGGTTCCCAATCCGGTGGGGCCGGGAAGCGTCTACGACGCGTGGCAAATGGTGGTCGCGGGCGACACGTCCGCGCTGCAATTCGACGATCTCGGTGGCGGGTCCGATTTCGCGGGCTTCAGCCATCATCTGGGCATCGCGTCGCTGGCGGTGGGGTTCGAGGGGCTGGGCGGCACGTATCACTCGATGTACGACTCGTACGATTGGATGAACCGGTTCGGCGATCCGCGATTCGTCACGCATCGCGCTGCGGCTCAGCTCGTTTCGCTCGCGACGTTGCGGCTCGCGAACGCAACGATCCTTCCGTTCGACTATGCCGCGTTTGCGATGGAGCTGACCGCGCTCGAATCACGCATCGACACCGGCATCGCCCAGCGCCGCTGGGGAAACTCCACTGCGCCGCTCAAGGGGGCGCTCGCGAACCTCGGCGTGGCGGCGCGCGTATTCGCGTCCGTGCGGGACAGCGCGCTCGCTGCTGGAATCGATTCGTCCCGGGCGGTAGCTGCCAATCACTGGCTGATGCAGGTGGAGCGCAGGTTGACACGACCGGACGGCCTGGGGACGCGACCCTGGTACCGCAGCCTCGAGTTCGCTTCGGACATGGACAACGGCTATTCCACGATGGTGTTCCCCTCGGTGAATGAAGCGCTGCGGTATGGCGATCCGGCGACCGTGGACCGTGAGCTGCGCGACCTCGTGCAGCACATCGACGCGGCCCGAGATGCGCTGGAACGCGCCACGCGGGCGTTGCGGTGACCGGGATATATTTGAAAATCGAAATGTGGGGCGGGGAGGGGGAGGGAGACACGTGGTCGGGAATGTGGTAGTCGCGGAGCGACGTGAGCTGACCCGGCGCGCCGCGGACTGGCTCGCTCAGGAAATCGGCAAGGCGATCGGCGCGCGCGGTGGATGCGCCATCGCGCTCTCCGGCGGCGAAACTCCACGTCCCGTGTATCGCGAGCTCTCGGCCGCGCCACGCATTGATCGGGTGCAATGGAATCGGGTGCACGTCTACTTCGTCGACGAACGCGCGGTCCCGCCCGATGATCCCGCCAGCAACTATCGCACGGCGCGCGAGACTCTGCTCGAGCGGGTGGCGATCCCGGCCAGCCAAATTCATCGCATGGAAGCCGAGCGTCCGGACGTGAACGCCGCGGCCGCCGAGTACGAGCAACTCCTGCCTGCCGCCCTGGACATTCTCGTCCTGGGCATGGGCTCGGACGGGCACACCGCGTCCTTGTTTCCTGAATCGCCCGCATTGGGCGAACGGGTGCGCAGGGTGGTACACGCTCAGAGCCCGACACCTCCCGTGAACCGGCTCACAATCACGCCGCCGGTCATCGCGACGGCGCGGCTGATTGTCGTGCTGGTCACCGGAAGCGAGAAGGCGCCGCAGGTTGCCAAAGTGCTGCGGGGTCCCGTGAATCCCGAACTCCTGCCCGCACAACTCGCGCGCCCCGGCACGTGGTTCGTCGATACCGACGCCGCCGCGCTGCTCGGCCCACCATTCTCGGACCAGTAGTCACGACGACACGCATGGACCTACCCACAGGCAATCTCATCGAGGCCGTAGCACACCGGCTCGCGCATCTGGAGGACGGGCACATCGCTCGCCGCATCTGGGCCAAGGACCCGACGGTATGGAAACCCGATCCCCGCACACCGGAATTGGCTGACCGGCTGGGCTGGCTCGATGCGGCGCGTACCACCCGCGGGCAGCTCGCGGGCTGGAGCCCGTTCGTGTCCGGGGCGCGGACCGCATTTGACCGGGTGGTGCTGTGCGGCATGGGCGGATCGAGCCTGGCGCCGCTCGTGCTCGCCGACCTCTTCGGACCAGCCAAGGGATTTCCGCGGCTCGCCGTGCTCGACAGTACAGACCCGGAAGCCGTCGCGCGCGCAACCCCGCGTTCGGCGGCGGAGCTCGGTCGCACGCTGTTCATTATCTCCAGCAAATCCGGCACCACGCTCGAACCGGACTGTTTTTACCGCTACTTCTGGAAGCGCGCCGGGGAACCCGGAGCGCAGTTCGCGGCAATCACCGATCCCGGCACACCGCTCGAGCACCTTGCCCGGGAACGCGGTTTCCGGTCGGTATTCCCCGCGCCTGCGGACGTCGGCGGCCGCTACTCGGCCTTGACCCCGTTCGGGATGGTCCCCGCCGCGCTGCTCGGACTCGACGTCGAGCGCCTGCTCGCATCCGCCGAGCAGGCCGCGCGCAGCTCGGGGCCCGACGTGCCCGCCAGCCGGAATCCTGCGGTGCAACTGGGCGCGATCCTCGGAGAGGCCGCGCGTGCGGGAAGAAACAAACTCACGTTCGTGCTTTCGTCCCGCCTCACGATGCTGGGGTTGTGGCTCGAGCAACTGGTCGCGGAAAGTACCGGAAAAGAGGGCACGGGCATTCTTCCCATCGCCGGTGAGGCGTTGGGTGGCCCAGAGGTGTACGGCGGCGACCGCATTTTCGCGGCGATCACGCTGGAAGGCGACGACGATACGAAGCTCGCGAGCGGGCTCGATGCGTTGGAGCGAGCGGGACATCCGGTGCTGCGCTCGCGTCTCGCGAATCCCTACGAGCTGGGTGGCGAATTTTTCCGCTGGGAGCTCGCCACCGCGGTCGCGGGAGCGATACTCGGCATCAATCCGTTCGATCAGCCGAATGTCGCGGAGAGCAAGGCGAACACGGAGCGGGTGCTTGCGGCGCAGACCGCCCCCGCTCCCCCGGCCGGCGCGCGCGAGCTCGCGGCATTCTGGGAGCGGATCCAGCCGGGAGACTACGTCGCACTCATGGCGTATCTCCCGCCCACGAACGAGAACGATCGAACGCTCGGAACGATTCAACAGCGGCTGCGGGATCGGCTGCGTGTGGCCACGACGCTCGGCTACGGCCCTCGATTCCTTCATTCTACGGGGCAGCTGCACAAGGGCGGGCCCGCGGTCGGTCACTTCATTCAGATCACCCAGCACGCGGCTCGCGATGTCTCGATTCCCGGAAAGCCGTTCACGTTCGGGCAGCTCGAGCTAGCGCAGGCGGAAGGTGATCTCCAGGCCTTACGCAAGCGGGGACGGCCGGCCTTGCGGCTCGATGGCCTTGGGCTGCTCACGTCATGAGCATCACCCACGTGTTCTTCGATATCGGGGGAGTGCTGGGGTCGAACGGCTGGGACGCGCCCATGCGTGCGGCCGCGGCGGCGGAGTTCACGCTCGACCCTGAGGACTTCGCCGAACGGCACGAAGAAGCCGTCGGTTCCTTCGAGCAGGGGCGGATGTCGCTCGACGAGTATCTCGACGCCACGGTGTTCTACCGGCCGAGACCGTTCTCGCGGGATGCATTTCGCGCGTTCATGTTCGCGCAGAGTGTGCCGTATCCCGACACCATCCGCTTCGCGCGGTCGCTCGAGCGGAGCGGCCGGTACCGCCTGATGACGCTCAACAACGAATCGCAGGACTTGAACGTCCATCGCGTGCAGCAATTCGGGCTCGTCGGAATTTTCACCACCTTCTTTTCGTCGTGCTGGGTCGGCGTGCTGAAGCCGTCACGCCGCATTTACGAGCTGGCGCTCGCGATGTCCCAGGCTGATGCGGGGTGTTCAGTGCTGGTGGACGACCGGGAGCGGAATCTCGAACCGGCGCGAGCCCTCGGAATGCAGGGCGTCCTGTTCACCGGAGTACCGGCGCTCGCTCGAGATCTCGCGGCGCTCGGGGTCACGCCTTGAAAGCGGGAGAATACGCATGCAACTCGGGATGATCGGTCTGGGCCGAATGGGCGGCAACATGGTTCGCCGCCTCCTGCAGGGGGGCCACGAAGTGGTGGTGTATGACCGTTCGGCTGAGTCGGTCGCGAGCCACGTCACGGCCGGCGCGCGTGGATCCACGGATCTCGCGAACCTCTGCGCCCAACTCAAGGCGCCGCGGATCGTCTGGGTCATGGTTCCTTCGGGGGATGCGGTCGAGCAAACGCTGCGCGAGCTGCGCCGCTCATTGAGTCGCGGCGACGTGGTGATCGATGGCGGCAACTCGAACTTTCGCGACTCCATGCGGCGAGCGACCGAGCTCACGAAAGACGGGCTCGACTTCATCGATGCCGGCACGAGCGGAGGGATCTGGGGGCTCGAGCTCGGCTACTGCCTGATGGTGGGAGGGCCCAAAGGCGCCGTGCAGCGCTGCGAGCCGATCTTTCGCGCACTGGCGCCCCAGGACGGGTACGCACACGTAGGCCCCGCGGGCGCCGGGCACTTCGTCAAGATGATCCACAACGGCATTGAATACGGGATGCTGCAGGCATACGCTGAAGGCTATGAGATCCTCGAGCGGTCCAACGATTTCGAGCTCGATCTGCATCAGATCGCGGCCGTCTGGAACCACGGTAGCGTGGTCCGTTCCTGGCTGAACGAGCTGGCCGAGCGCGCGTTCGCGCGAGATCCGCAACTCGCGTCGATTCGAGGGTACGTCGAGGATTCGGGTGAGGGTCGATGGACAGTGGCCGAAGCGATTCGCCTCGATGTCCCGGCTCCCGTCATCACGCTGTCACTCCTTGCGCGGTTTCGCTCGCGTCAGGAGGACTCGTTCTCCGCGAAGGTGATCGCGGCGCTGCGCAATGAATTCGGTGGGCACGCCGTGCGGTCTTCATGATCCTGCCATTGTCCGTTCCGGCCCGCCTCCAGGAGGCTGTCACCACGCCCGTTCACGCGCTCCACGGCGCGGAGGGCTGCACCATGGTGATCTTCGGAGCGGGCGGCGATCTGACGCGGCGCAAGCTCATCCCCTCCTTGTACCATCTGATGATCGACGGGTTGTTGCCGCACAATTTCTCGATCGTCGGCGTCGACCATCATGCGCTCGCCGACCAGGAATTCCGGGAGCGCATGCGGGTCAATATGCAGGAGTTCGGTTTCGACGGCGGGAAGCCGCCGGTGGCGGAACAGTGGAATCAATTCGCGGAAAAGCTGAGCTACATCACCGGCGAGCTCGGCGACCGCGAGACGTACGTGGCGCTACGCCGGCATCTGGCGGAAGTGGACGAGCGCGATCCGTCCAGCTGCGGGCGGCTGTTCTACCTCGCGATCCCGCCGAGTCTCTATTCCACGGTGATCACGCAGCTCTCCCAAAGCGGCGTCGCACCACGCGTCCACGAGCCGGAAGAGCGCCCCTGGACGCGCATCGTCATCGAGAAGCCGTTCGGTCGTGACCTGGACAGCGCGCGCGAGCTGAACGCGCTCGTCCGCCGGGCGTTCGCGGAGCACCAGATCTACCGCATCGATCATTATCTGGGCAAGGAGACCGTTCAAAATCTCCTCGTGTTCCGGTTCGCCAACTCGATTTTCGAACCCGTCTGGAGCCGCCTGCACGTCCATCACGTCCAGATCACCGCGGCGGAGAAAGTCGGCGTCGAGCATCGCGGGCGCTATTACGAAGAGGCGGGCGTGGTGCGCGACATGTTCCAGAATCACCTGCTGCAGCTCGTGGCGCTCACCGCGATGGAGCCGCCCGTCACGTTCTCCGCCGACGCCGTGCGTGATGAGAAGCTCAAGGTGCTGAAGGCAATCCGCCCGATCACGCCGGAGGAAATGCACGATTACTCGGTACGGGGGCAGTACGGGCCGGGGGTGGTGGACGGCACGGCCGTTCCGGGATACCGCGAAGAGCCCAACGTGTCTCCTGATTCGGGAGTGCCGACGTACGCCGCGGTGCGGTTCATGATCGACAACTGGCGCTGGCACGACGTGCCGTTCTACCTGCGCTCCGGCAAGCGACTCCCGCGCCGGGCCACGGAAATCGCGATTCAATTCCGCAAACCCCCGCATCTCATGTTTCCGCTCCGCGAGGGTGAGGCACTCGAGCCCAACGTGCTCGCGATCCGTATTCAGCCCAATGAAGGCATCTCGTTGCGCTTCGAAGTGAAAATCCCTGGCGTGGACGTGCACATGGTGCCGGTCGAGATGAACTTCGACTACAACGAGGTGTTCGGAGGGGCGAACCACGAGGCATACGAGACCCTGCTGCTCGACTGCATGCTGGGGGAGGCGACGCTGTTCACGCGGTCCGACGAAGTCGAGGCCGCGTGGGCCATCGTGGACCCCATGATGCACTTCTGGGAGGGGAAGCGCCCCGAGCACTTCCCCAACTACGCCGCGGGCACCTGGGGGCCGGAGGTCGCGGACCAGTTCATCGAGCAGATGGGCGCGCACTGGCGCAAGCCCTAGAGCTTCGGCAGCGTAATCCCCGTCTGCGCCTGGTATTTCCCCTTCTTGTCCGCATAGCTCCGCTCACACACATCGTCGGGATCCGCGCCGAGAAATAGCACCTGGGCGATGCCCTCGTCGGCATAGATCCTGGCCGGCAGGGGAGTGGTGTTGGAGATCTCGAGGGTGACGTACCCTTCCCACTCCGGCTCGAGCGGGGTCACGTTGGTGATGATCCCGCAGCGGGCATACGTGCTCTTCCCGACGCAGACGGTCAGGACATCCCTGGGAATCCGGAAATATTCGACGGAGCGCGCCAACGCGAACGAGTTCGGGGGCACGATGCAGATCGGACCGGAGAACTCGACGAACGATTTCTGGTCAAAGTGCTTGGGATCGACCACGGCCGAGAGGGCATTGGTGAAGATCTTGAACTCCGTGGCCACCCGCATGTCGTAGCCGTAGGAGGAGACCCCGTAGGAAATCACGCCCTCGCGCACCTGCTCATCTGCGAACGGGTCGATCATCCGGTGCTCGCGCACCATGCGGCGAATCCAGCGGTCGGACTTGATCGACATGGGCGCGCAATATATCGGCAGCACCGAGACTTACGCCACTCTCGTTGGTTGACAAGCTTTCTCACGGGCAATACGTTCCCGCTCCCGATCTATGGATCAAGCGTACATCGCGTTTCTGCTGCTCCTCGTGTTCGTGGCCGCGAACGCCGTCCTGTTGATCGGTCTGTCGCACCTCGCGGCCCCCAACAAGCCGACCGCCGCCAAGCTCGCTCCCTACGAGAGCGGCATGCCACCACTGGGCGACGCCCGCGAGCGGTTTTCCGTGAAGTTCTATCTTACCGCGATGCTGTTCATCGTGTTCGACATCGAGACGGTATTCCTGATCCCATGGGGAGCGATCTACTTCGCGGACGGCGCGGCCGGCGCCGCTCAGGGCCCCGGGATGGGGTTCCTGCTCGCCGAGATGCTCGTGTTTCTCTTGATCCTGTTCGTGGGGTACGTCTACGTATGGAAGCGTGGCGCGTTCCAGTGGAACTGAGGCACGCGCCGAGATGCTCTTCAGATAAGGAAAGAGCGCGGTCGTGAAGCACGTCCTCCAAACCACCGAAGTCGCGGGCCAGAGTCCCAACTGGCTGCTCGCCAAGCTCGACGATCTCGTCAACTGGGCGCGGGCCAATTCGCTCTGGCCGATGCCGTTTGGAACGGCGTGCTGTGCCATCGAGTTCATGGCGACGGCGGCGAGCCGCTTCGACTTCGCGCGCTTCGGCATGGAGCGCCAGGCGTTCAGCCCGCGCCAGGCCGACGTCCTGATCTGCGCCGGACGGGTACCCTTCAAGCTCGCGCCGGTCCTCCGCACGATTTATGACCAGATGCCGCAGCCCAAGTGGGTGATTTCGATGGGCGCCTGCGCATCGACGGGCGGCATCTTCGACAACTATTCGATGGTGCAGGGAATCGATACCGTGCTTCCAGTCGATGTGTACGTCCCGGGATGCCCGCCCCGGCCTGAAGGATTGCTGTACGGCGTGCTGCTCCTGCACAAGAAAATCAAAGGGGAATCGCTCACCGATCCCGAGCTGCGCAGCGAGCAGCCGCTCGACGAGCGCGGACTCAGCATGCCGCCCGAGAAAATCGACGAGCTTTCCGAGCCGTTCGGCAACTCGATTCAGCAATACCGGTCATCGTGAATCCCTCGGCAGACGCACTCCGAGCGACCTGGGGTAGCGCGATCGGCCGCTCGGGCTTGGCGCGCGATGGAGAGACGATCGTCTACGTCGCGCGCGACGCGCTGCGCGACGTGATGCGCTGGCTGCACGACACGCCGGGACAGGAGTACGATTATCTGGTCGACATCACGGCCGTGGAGTACCGCGATCGCGAACGGCCGCTCGAGGTCGTGTACTTCGTGCGCTCGCTTTCCCGGCGGACCGACCTGCGAGTGAAAGTGGAGCTCGACCTCAAGGCCGAGCTGGTGGTCGATTCGGTCGTCCCGATCTGGGCGGGGGCCAATTGGCTCGAGCGCGAGGTCTACGACATGTTCGGCGTGGCCTTTCGCGGTCATCCCGATCTGCGGCGCATTCTGATGTGGGAGACCTACGCCGAGGGATATCCATTGCGCAAAGACTTTCCGCTGCGCGGGCGGTTCAGCCGCGCGGAGCAGGTCCGGCAGGCGTTGGCGGCCAATCCCGAAGCGCACTATTCCATGGAAGAGCTGTCCATCGCCGAGGCGTACGAAGACCTGCCCGCGGAAATGCAGGAGCGCCTCCGCAAGGGTGAGCGCGGAACGATCCCGTTCTCCGAATGAGCAAGCGCACCGTGGAGCTCGAGCTCGCCACGACCGGCGTGAACGCGAACGGTGATCCTGCCCGCATTCCGCTGACGCTCGGCCAGCGCAACGGTGGGGGGGCGGCGCCGGGAGGCATCAATGAGCACATGCTCATCAACATCGGCCCGCAGCATCCCGCCACCCACGGCGTGCTGCGTCTCGTCGTCGAGCTCGATGGCGAGACCGTGGTCCGGGTGATCCCGCACATCGGCTATCTGCACTCGGGATTCGAGAAGCTCGGCGAATACCGGCACTACAACCAGATCATTCCACTCACGGATCGGACCGACTACCTGTCGCCGATGGCGAACAACGTCGGTCTGGCCCTCGCCGCCGAACGGCTGATGGGGATCGAGATCACGCCGCGTTGCACGGTGCTGCGCGTGATCGCGTGCGAGCTGAGCCGGATCATCTCTCACATGGTGTGGCTTGGCACCACGTCGATCGATCTCGGCGCCTTCACGCCGTTCCTGTGGGCGTTTCAGCAGCGCGAGAAGGTGTACAACCTTCAGGAAATGTGGACGGGCGCGAGGCTCACGACGAGTTTGACCCGCGTCGGCGGCCTCATGGCGGACATCCCCAGCGGTTTCGTCGAAGCGGCGCGCGAGTTCGTGCGCACGTTCCCCAACACGCTCGGCGAAATCGACCGCGTCTTGACCCGCAATGCCGTCTGGGCCGGCCGCACGCAGGGCGTGGGCGTCATGAGCAGGGATGAGGCGATCAATCACTCGCTCACGGGGCCGATGCTGCGCGCGAGCGGCGTCGCCTATGACGTGCGCAAGGACAAGCCGTATCTCGACTACGAGACCTACGACTTCGACATCCCGATCGGCGAGCACGGCGACGTCTACGACCGGTATCTGGTCCGCCTGGAGGAGTGCCACCAGTCGAATCGCATTCTGGCGCAGGCCCTGGACCGCCTGCCCGACGGCCCCATCAACGTCGACGATCCCCGCGTCATTCTGCCGCCCAAGTCGCGCGCGATGACGGACATGGAAGCGATGATCTTTCACTTCAAGCAGGTCATGGAAGGCGTGAAGGCGCCGGTGGGCGAAGCGTGCGTCTCCGTGGAAAATCCCAAGGGCGAGTTGAGTTACTACTTCGTCTCGGACGGGACCGCCAAACCGGTGCGCTGGCGCATCCGGCCGCCGGCGTTTCTCAATCTCTCCGCGATCTCGAAACTGGCCGAGGGTCATTTACTCTCCGATCTCATCGCGATCAACGCGTCGATCGATAT
>Ga0335081_10016288_pt1 | contig 12029 bp, 10 predicted proteins | sample Lox_Sample_35_FD_206713 | JGI IMG/M metagenome (GOLD analysis project Ga0335081, IMG submission 206713) | Soil microbial communities from Loxahatchee National Wildlife Refuge, Florida, United States - Lox_Sample_3.5 | ecosystem: Environmental > Terrestrial > Soil > Wetlands | place: USA... | reverse complement strand
GGAGTCCCGCTGGACGTCGCCGCGGCGGCGATCGAGACCGCGGGAAGTGTCCCGGGCCGGTTTCAGCCGGTCGACGCCGGGCAGGAGTTCGCGGTGCTGGTCGATTACGCGCACACGCCCGATTCCCTCGAGAACGTCCTGCGGGCCGCCCGGGGGCTAGTTGACGTCCCGGGATCCCTGAACGGCCGCGTCCACGTCGTGTTCGGATGTGGCGGCGACCGCGACCGGGGCAAGCGACCGATCATGGGGGAGATCGCGACCAGACTCGCGGACCGGGTGATCGTGACCTCGGACAACCCGCGGTCGGAGGACCCCGAGGCGATCATCAACGAGATCCTCGCTGGCACCGGACCGGACATCGAGCACGACCCGGACCGTCACAACGCGATCAACGCCGCGATCGCCGGCGCAAAACCCGGCGACGTGGTGGTCATCGCGGGCAAGGGTCACGAGCAGGGGCAGGAGTTCGAGCGTGGGCGCAAGATCCCGTTCGACGACGTGACCGTCGCGCGGGAAGCGCTCGAAGACCTCGCAGCCGAGCCTGTCAAGCGCTAGCCGCCCGATCCGGCCAGTACCCTCCCGAATCAGAGCATGAGGACCTGGACACCCGAGCAAGTGGCACGGGCGGCAGGGGCCGGGCTCGTCGCGCCTCCGCCCACCGCGACGGGTCCCGAGCGCGTGGTCATCGACTCGCGCGAGGCCGGCCCCGGGTCGCTGTTCGTAGGTCTCCAGGGCGAGAACAACGACGGCGGCCGGTTCGCGCCGCAGGCGCTCGCCGCCGGCGCCTGGGGGGTGCTCACCACCCCCGAACACGCCGAGGCCGCGAAATGCGCCGTGCCCGGCGCACTGATCGCTGCCGACGACCCGCTCAAAGCGATGCAGCGCCTGGCCACCGCATGGCGCCGCAATCTGGACGCGAAGGTGATCGGAGTCACCGGGTCGACCGGCAAGACGTCGACGAAGGATCTGCTGCTGGCGTTGCTCACGCCCCACCGCCGCACCGTCGCCTCTCGGGCCAACTTCAACACCGAGATCGGCCTGCCGCTCGAGATCCTCGCCGCGCCCACAGAAACCGAGGTGCTCGTGCTCGAGATGGCGATGCGGGGCACGGGCCAGATCGCCGAGCTGGCCGAGATCGCCGAGCCCGATGTCGGCGTGATCGTCAGCATCGGCCCCGTCCACCTCGAGTTCCTCGGGACGATCGAGGCGATCGCCGCGGCCAAGGCCGAGCTGCTCGCGGGAATGCGTCCCGGAGGTACGGCGATCGTGCCGTCAAATGAGCCGCTCCTCGAGCCTCACCTGCGCTCCGACCTCCACACGGTCACCTTCGGGGACGGGGGAGACGTGCATCTCGTCCGCTCTGATGACCACCAAGTCGAGATCGATCTCGGCGGCCAGAAGATTGTGCTCGAGGTGCCGTTCACCCAGTCGTACCTGCGGCGCAACCTGCTTGCGGCGGTCGCCGCCGCTCGCGCGGTCGGGGTGACCCCGGACGGCGGCGTCGCGCTCGAGCTCACCGCCGGCCGTGGGCAGCATCTGATCCTGCCCGGCGGTGCGACGTTGATCGATGGCTGCTACAACGCCAACCCCATGTCGATGCGCGCGGCCCTCGAGGACCTGGTGCAGACCGCGGCGCGCGCTCCTGATGCCCGGCCGGTCGCGGTGCTCGGCGACATGCGTGAGCTCGGACCGACCGCACGCGAATACCACGTCGAGCTCGGGGAGGAGGTCGCGCACGCCGGCGTCGAGGTGCTGGTCACCGTCGGCGAGCTCGCCGAGGCGATTGGCGAGCCGTTCGCAGGCGAGGTTCACGCGGTTCCGGACGCTGCGGCCGCGGCCGAGCTGGTGCCCGAGCTCGTGCGCCCGGGCGACATCGTGCTCGTCAAGGGCTCGCTCGCGGTGGGGCTCAAGGCGGTGTGCCGGGCGCTCACGAGCGACGGCCGGCCGACTCGTGGCGCCGGAGCTCACGCCTGATGGGCTCGATCTCGGGCCGGGTACTGATCGCGGGCACCGCGTCGCTCTTGATGTGCCTGTTCCTCAGCCCGAAGTTCATCGAGTTCCTACGCCGCCGGGAGTTCGGCCAGAACATCCGCGAGGAGGGGCCGGCGGGACACAAGACCAAGGCCGGGACGCCGACGATGGGCGGGATCATCATCGTGATCGCGTTCGCGGTCCCGTTCCTGATTCTGTCCACGCGTGATTGGCCGTCGATCGGGGTGTTTGGTGCCGCGCTGGCCTGCGCGGCGCTGGGGTTCGCCGACGACTGGACCAAGATCGTCAAGCGCCGCTCGCTCGGGCTCCGGGCGCGGACGAAGCTCGTGGTCACGATCGCGATCTCGCTCGGGCTGTGGTGGGTTGCCACCCAGAAGGCGGGCGTCACCGAGTCGATCAGCCTCCGGTTCGTGGACGCCAGCGTCGACCTCGGCCCGCTGTACCCGGTGCTCATCTACCTCGTGGTCGCGGGAACCACGAGCGCGGTCAACCTGACCGACGGGCTCGATGGACTCGCCGCGGGCTGCTCGGCGATCGTGCTGTTGGCCTACATCGGGATCACGTTCATCACGAATGGCCAGAGCGACCTCACCCTGCTCGCGGCCTGCATGGTCGGCGCGTGCATCGGTTTCCTGTGGTTCAACAGCTTCCCGGCCAGCATCTTCATGGGCGACACGGGCTCGCTCGGCATCGGCGGCGCGATCGCCGGGCTCGCGGTCATGACCAACACCGAGGTGCTGCTGATCCTGCTCGGCGGGATCTTCGTGATCGAGGCCCTGTCCGTGCTGATCCAGGTGTTCTCGTTCCAGCTGTTTCGTAAGCGCGTGTTCCTGATGGCGCCGATCCATCACCACTTCGAGCTGCAGGCCTGGTCCGAGACCAAGATCATCCTGCGCTTCTGGATCGTGGCCGCCGCCTGCGCGGCGATCGCGTTCACGGTGTACCGCCTCAGCATTCGTGGGTAAACCCCGGCCCCCGCTTCCGCCGGGGCCGTATCTCGTGGTCGGGTTGGCCCGCTCGGGGGTGGCGGCCGCGCTCGCGCTCCGGGCTCGCGGCCTCGCCGTGACGGGTGTGGACTCCGGCAGCGCGAACGATCCAGCGCTCCAAAAAGCTGCGGGAAGGCTTCGCGACGCGGGCGTCGAAGTACGCCTGGATGCGTCAGGCGTCGATCTTGCCGCCCGCGCCAGGACGCTCATCAAGAGCCCTGGCGTACCCCAGAGCGCGCCCGCGATCCGGGCGGCGCGAGACCGCGGCCACACCGTGCTCGGCGAGCTCGAGCTCGCGTGGCGGCTCATCTCTAACGAGTTCGTCGCGGTGACCGGCACCAACGGCAAGACCACCACGACCGAGTGGATCGGCCACGTCCATCGTGAGGCCGGCCTGCCGGTCGCGGTCGCCGGCAACGTCGGCACCGCGGCCTCAACGCTGGTCGACGAGCTCGCCGGCGACGTCACCGTCGTGTGCGAGGCGTCCTCGTTCCAGCTCGAGGACACCTCCGCGTTCGCGCCCGAGGCGGCCGTCCTGCTGAATCTGAGTCCAGACCATCTCGACCGCCACGGGACCTACGACGCGTACGTGGCCGCCAAGCTCCGGATCTTCGTCAACCAGGGCAACTACGACGTGGCGGTGGCGCCGGCCGACCTGGGCATCGAGGACCTCGGCGGGTGCGCCCGGCGGGTGACGTTCGGCGACGGCCCGGGGCCCGAGCTCTCGGGTCGCGCCGGCTACCTGTGGTGGGACGAGAAACCGATACTCCCCGTCGACGAGCTCGCCCTGCCGGGAGCGCACAACGTCCAGAACGCGATGGCGACCGCGGCGGTGTGCCTCGCGCGCGGTATCGACGCCGACGCCCTCGCGGCCGGGCTGCGGACGTTCCCGGGGGTCCGTCACCGCCTCGAGCGCATCGCCGTCCAGGACGGCGTCACCTGGATCAACGACTCCAAGGCGACCAACGTCGCGAGCACGATCGTCGCGCTCGAGGCGTTCACCGCTCCGATCCACTTGATCGCGGGTGGCCGCCGCAAGCAACAGGACTTCACGCCGCTCGCGCCGCTGGTCGCCGAGCACTGCCGGGCGGTGTACCTCATCGGTGAGGCGGCGGGCGAGCTCGCGGACGCCCTCAAGCGCACCGGCGTCCTGCTCCACCGGGAGGGTGATCTCGAGCGCGCCGCCTCCGCGGCGCGGGTCGCGGCTCGGGCCGGCGAGATCGTGCTGCTCTCGCCGGCGTGCGCGAGCTTCGACCAGTACCGGGACTTCGAGGAGCGCGGCGATCGTTTCCGGGCGCTCGTCGTGGAGGCCGCCTGATGGCCGGCGCCGCCACCGCGCGCAGCGCCCGCGACGCTCCCCGCAAGACGGCGAAACGCTCGAGGCCGGCATCGAGGCGCGTGCCGCCGCCGCTCGAGCATCGCATCCTCATGACCGCGACCCTCTGCCTGCTGGCGTTCGGCGCGGTGATGGTGTACAGCGCGTCCTCGCCGCTCGGCGTGCTGTCCACGGGCGGCAGCGGCGCCGGCGAGTTCGTGCGCTACTTGATGTTCGGGGCGCTCGGCCTGGTCGCGATGCACGTGTTCGCGCGCCACGGGCTCGAGATCCTGACCCCGAAGCTCGTCAACGCGATGCTGCTGGTCTCGTTCCTGCTGCTGCTGCTCGTGCTGGTCCCGGGCTTCGGCGTGGTCGTCAACGGCGCGCGCCGCTGGTTCGCCGCGGGCCCGATTCAGTTCCAGCCCTCCGAGCTGATGAAGTTCTCGCTGGTCGTCTACGCCGCCCGCTACCTCGCCGACCATCCCAAGCGGATGCGGAGCTTCAAGCAGGCCGTGGCGCCGATTGCTGTCCTCGCCGGCCCGGCGTGCCTGCTGATCGTCGTCGAGCCCGACTTGGGCACGACGATCGTGGTGGCGCTGTCGATCGCGGCGCTGCTGGTCGCAGCGGGGATGCCGATGCGCTACGTCGTGCTGCTCGCCGGGATCGTCGCGGTCGGCGTCATCCTGCTGGCCACCGCGCAGCCGTACGAGCGGGCGCGGCTGACCTCGTTCCTTCATCCCTGGGCGACCGCGACCAAGTCGGGCCCCGGATACCAGGCGGTCCAGGGGCAGATCGCGCTCGGGTCGGGTGGACTGTTCGGGGTGGGGCTGGGGCGCTCGGTGCAGAAGATCTTCTACCTGCCCGAGGCGCAGACCGACTTCATCCTCGCGGTGATCGGCGAGGAGCTGGGCGTGCTCGGCATCCTCGGCGTCGTCTGCCTGTACGGGATGCTCGCCTACGCCGGTCTGCGCACCGCGCGCCGTGCCGCGGACCGGTATGCGAAGCTGCTGGCGACCGGTCTCACCTCGCTGATTCTTTGTCAGGGGATCCTGAACATCTTCGTCGTCCTCGGGCTCGCCCCGCTGACCGGCGTGCCGCTGCCGTTCATCTCCTACGCCCCGACGAACCTGTGCGTGCTCCTCGCCGGCGTCGGCCTGCTGCTGAACATCTCTCGCCCGGGACTGCGCGTCGTCCGGAACCCGAAGCCGAACAAAGTTGAAAGCGCCGAGGATCGTGATCGGCGCCGGCGGGACCGCCGGGCACGTCGTGCCGGCGCTGGCGGTGGCCGACGCGCTGCGGGCTGACGGCGCCGAGGTCACGTTTGTCGGCGGCGACCGCGCCGAGCGCGAACTCGTCCCGGCCGCCGGATATGAGCTGCGCACGCTGCGCGTGATGCCGCTGCCGCGGGGGCGGCCCGTCGAGGCGGCGCGGGCGGCGATGGTGGCTGGCGCCGCGGTCCGCGAAGCGCGGGCGATCCTGCGTGAGCTCCGGCCGGCCGCGGTGCTCGGAGGCGGCGGCTACGTCGCCGGGCCGGTGGGATTGTCCGCGGTGCTCTCGCGGGTCCCGCTCGTCCTGACAGAGGCCGACAGCCACCTCGGGCTGACCAACCGGCTGCTCGCGCCGTTCGCGCGGCGGGTGTGCCTGGCGTTCCCGATCGACGGCCGCGACGGCTCGCGCTATCTCGTCACCGGACGGCCGGTCCCGGCGCCCGCCACCGACCGGCGCGCGGCCCGGGCGCGCTTCGGGATCTCCGAGCACGAGTCGTGCGTGCTCGTGTTCGGCGGGTCGCAGGGCGCGCGCTCGATCAACCGGGCTGCGGTGGAGGCGTTCGCGGGCGCGCGGTTCCACGTGCTCCACGCGGCCGGCGAACGAGACCTCGGGGACCTGCAGGCCCCTGGGCCCCATTACGACCTACGGGGCTACATCTCTCCGTTCGGCGAGGCCCTGCTCGCCGGCGACCTGGTCGTGGCCCGCGCCGGCGGCTCGATCTTCGAGATCGCGGCCCACGGCAAGCCCGCCGTGCTCGTGCCCTATCCGTACGCGACCGCCGACCACCAGACCGCCAACGCGAGCTTCATGGAGCGTGCCGGCGCCGCGGTGGTGATTCCGGACTCCGAGCTCACGCCCGCCCGCCTCGCGAACGAGGTCGGTCGCCTGCTCTCTGACCCCGGCCGGCTGGCGGCGATGGCGCGCGCGTCGGCGGCGCTGGCCCGCCCGAACGCCGCGCAGGACATCGCTAACGAGTTGCTGGCGGAGGCCCGCGACCGGTGAGTTGGGGCCGCCTGCGGCATCCGTGGGGCCACGAGACCCCGTCCGGACGGGTCGCAAGGTCCCAGGGACGTCGAGCGAAGCGAGACCCCAAATCCCAGGTGTGCGCGATCCGCACAGTTTGTAATAGCCTGCGCGACCTCAAACCTTCGAATCGAGGTGGAAGGATGCTGTTCGGCCAGGAGCATGTCAGGCGGTATCTGAAGACCGATGGCGCCGAGGGACACGACTGGCAGGGGACCACGGTCTTGATCCTGACGACCACCGGCAGGCGCTCGGGTGAGGAGCGGAGCACGCCGCTGATCTACGGGAAGCACGCCGACGACTACGTCGTGGTGGCCTCGAAGGGGGGCGCCGAGGAGGACCCGGCTTGGTACCTGAACCTGTCCGCCGACCCTGAGGTGACGGTGCAGGTGCGCGAAGACCGGTTCAAGGCGCGCGCCCGCAAGGCGTCGCCCGACGAGAAGCCGGGGCTGTGGAAGATGATGACCGAGCGCTGGCCGGCGTACGACGAGTACCAGCACAAGACGACCCGCGACATCCCGGTCGTCGTGCTCGAGCGCGAGGGGTGATCCCGCCCGCCGAGGACTGGTCCGCACGGAGGTTCCACTTCGTCGGCATCGGCGGGGCGGGCATGAGCGGGCTCGCGATCATCGCCCGCGAGCTCGGCGCCGCCGTGACCGGCTCGGACCGCGCCGAGTCGAGCTACACCGAGCGGCTGCGCGAGCACGGGATCGAGCCCGTGCGGGGGCATTCCGCCGACAGCGTTCCTCCGGGCGCCGAGGTCGTCTACTCGACCGCCGTGCCGCCTGAGAACCCGGAACGCGTGGCGGGCGCCAGTCGCGAGCTTCACCGCTCGGAGCTGCTGGCCCAGATTGCGTCGCTCCGCCGGTGCCTGGCGGTCACGGGCACCCACGGCAAGACCACGACCGCGGCGATGATCGTGCATATCCTCCAGGGATGCGGGCTCGACCCGGCTTACGTGGTCGGCGGCGAGCTCGGCGACACCGGGGTCAACGCCGGGTGGGGTCACGGCGAATGGATCGTCGTCGAAGCCGACGAGTCCGACCGCTCGCTGCTGAAGCTCTCGCCCGAGATCGCCTTGCTGACCAACGCGGAGCTCGACCACCACTCGACCTACAGCTCGCGCCTCGACCTCGAGGACACGCTGCGCGAGTTTTTATCGCGCGCCACCCTGGGCGCGGTCGTGTGGGACCGACCCGAGCTGGTGGCGCTGTGCCCGCCCGGCGCGCTCGCCTACGACGCCGCTGATACCGCGATGTCCCCGCGCGGATCGCGCTTTCACTGGCGCGGGATCGAGGTCGTGCTCGCCGTCCCGGGCGCGCACAACGCGGTGAACGCGGCGGGGGCCCTGACCGCTTCCGCCTTGGCCGGCGCGGAGCCCGAGCCGGCCGCGGCGACGTTAGCTACGTTCCGCCCTGCGCGGCGGCGCTTCGAGCTGCTCGGGACGACCGCGACAGGTGTCCCGGTGTACGACGACTACGCCCATCATCCGACCGAGGTCGCCGCCACGATCGCCGCGGCCCGGACACTCGCGCCGGCGCGGCTCGTGGCCGTGTTCCAGCCGCACCTGTATTCGCGCACGCGCGCGCTCTCGCGGCAGTTCGGGCGCGCGCTCGCCGGCGCCGACATCGCGGTCGTGCTCGCCGTCTACCCGGCCCGCGAGCGCGCCGAGGACTTCCCCGGCGTCGACGGGCATCTGGTCGCCGCGGCCGCGGGCGATGCCGCCGAGGGCCGGACGGTGGCGTGGATGCCGTCGATGGAGGACGCCCGGCGGTATCTGTCGGCGACGCTTCGGGAGGGCGACCTGTACCTCGGGATGGGGGCGGGCGACATCGACTCGCTGTCCCGGTCGCTCGTGGGCCGAACCGAAACGATTCGCCCGGAAAGCCGAGGCCGGGGGCCGTCAGGCGAGGACGCAGGATCCGACGCGTAGCAGAGCTACGCGAGGATCCGAGGACAACGCCTGGCGGTCATCCGGGCCGGCATTACGGGTGGAGCGTTGAGGTGAGGTCCACCAGTGTCATAACGCGGCCGCCGGACCGCTATCTACGCTGATCTCGATGCCCGAGCTGCCCTCCGGGGTCACACGCGACTATCCGCTTGCCCGCTTGACGACGATCCGCACCGGCGGCCCGGCCGAGCTGTTCGCGCGCCCGGGGTCGCTCGAGGCGCTGGAGCGGCTGCTGGCGTGGGCGGCGGAGAAGCAGCTCGAGGTAGGGGTCGTCGGGTCGGGGTCGAACCTGCTGGTGGCGGACAGCGGCGTCCGCGGGCTGGTCCTGAAACTGGACAAGGAGCTGAGCACGATCGAACTCGACGGAACGGAGATTCGCTGCGGGGGCGGGGCGCGCCTGCCGTCGGTCTCGGCGCGGGCCGCCCAGGCCGGGCTGACCGGAATCGAGTTCGGGGTCAACATCCCCGGAACGGTCGGCGGGGCCGTCCGGATGAACGCCAACGCCTACGGGGGCGAGCTCGCCCGGGTGCTCGAATGGGTCGACGTGGTCGGTCCCGCGGGGACCGAGCGTCGGGTGCCGGAGCAGCTCGGCTTCGCCTACCGCCGCTCTAGCCTGGGTGCCGGAGAGGTCGTGGCCCGGGCGTCGTTCGCGCTCGCGCCGGCGGCCAGCGACGAGGTCAAGGCCACGCTCGCCGACATGCGGGCGCGCCGCAAGGCCGCCCAGCCCTCGGGGATCAAGACCTTCGGCTCGACCTTCAAGAACCCCGACGACCCGCGCGCCGAGAACCGGACCGCGGGTCAGCTGCTCGACGCCGCCGGGTGCCGCGGTCTGCGGATCGGCGGCGCCGGTTTCTCCGCCAAGCACGCGAACTTCGTCGAGAACTATGGCGATGCCACCACCGCCGATGTGATCGCGGTGATGGCCGAGGGTCGCCGGCGGGTCAAGGAGCGGTTCGGCGTCGAGCTCGAGCCCGAGGTCCAGGCGCTCGGGCCGGTCGAGTTCGTCTGGAAGCGCCGATGATCATCGCCAAGGGACGGGTCCGGCTTCGCGTGAAGCTGATCGCGGGCGCGGTGGCCGTGCTCGCCGTGCTCGCCGGAGCGTGGGTGTGGCTTCGCGATTCGTCCCTCGTGGCCGTCGAGCGCGTGACCGTGACCGGCGTGGCTGGTCCCGACGCCGGCCAGATCCGCTCGGCGCTCGGCCTGGCGGCGCGCAACATGACGACGCTCGACGTTCATCTTTCACAGCTCCGCACGGCCGTCGCGCCCTATCCGGTGGTCAAGCATCTGCGGGTCTCGACGCAGTTCCCGCACGGGATGCGGATCCAGGTGATCGAGCTCCTGCCCGTCGGTGCGCTGACCGCCGGCGGACAGACGATCGCCGCCAGCGCCGACGGCACGCTCGTCCATGACGCGCCCACGGGCTCGCTGCCCGCGGTGCCCGTGCAGTCGTTCCCGGGCGGGTCGCGCGTCACCGACCAGAACGCCTTGGGAGCGCTCGAGCTGCTCGCCGACGCGCCGCCCCGCCTTGAGCCGAAAATCAGCCAGGTCACGACGAGCCCGCCGCACGGGCTCGTCGTCCAGCTGCGGTCCGGCCCGAGCATCTACTTCGGCCCTGCCGGAGATCTCGAGGCGAAATGGGGGGCGGCGGCCGCGGTCCTCGCCGCTCCGAGCTCGGCGGGTGCCTCCTACATCGACGTCAGCGATCCGGAGAGGCCGGCCGCGGGCGTCAGCTCCCAGGAGCTGTCGGCGGCGGGCCTGGCGACGAGCGGGAGCACCTCTCAGACGGCCGGCGCCTCGAGCCAGGGAGCCGCGGCCGGCCAGCCCTCAACCTCAAGTCCCGGAGCCTAACCCTGGAGTCGAGCTTTAGTGTTCGAAATCGGCAACTCTTACACGCCCGTCGAGGGTTGGGCGTTCTGCAACGATGCTTGCGTCCGGGCCCGAAACGTTGACTTCCTGCAACTCCAGGGAATAACGTGCGAAACTCCCGCTAAGAGCGACTGCCCACAAAACGCTCAACGCTAACTCAAGGGTCGGACGGTCACGAATGGAAAGCGGTAGCTACCTCGCAGTAATCAAAGTCGTCGGCGTCGGCGGCGGTGGTACCAATGCGGTCAACCGCATGGTGGATGCCGGCCTCCGAGGGGTTGAGTTCATCGCCTGCAACACCGATGCCCAGGCGCTCGCGATGTGCGACGCCGACATCAAGCTGAACATCGGCCACGAGCTGACCAAGGGCCTCGGCGCCGGCGCGAACCCGGACATCGGGCAGGGCGCGGCGGCCGAGTCCCGCGACGAGATCAAGGAGGCGCTCAAGGGCGCCGACATGGTGTTCGTCACCGCGGGCGAGGGCGGCGGCACCGGCACCGGCGCGGCGCCGGTGATCGCGGAGATCGCCAAGAACGAGATCGGCGCCCTGACCGTCGGGTGCGTGACCCGTCCGTTCGCGTTCGAGGGCACCCAGCGCGCGCGCCAAGCGCAGGACGGGATCACGAAGCTGCGCGAGAACGTCGACACGCTGATCGTGATCCCGAACGAGAAGCTGCTGGCGATCGTCGAGCGCCGCACGACGATCCTCGACGCGTTCAAGGAAGCCGACAATGTGCTCCGGCAGGGCGTCCAGGGCATCACCGACCTGATCACGATCCCCGGGCTGATCAACCTCGACTTCGCCGACGTCCGCACGATCATGCACGACGCCGGCACCGCGCTCATGGGCATCGGCAACGCCGGCGGCGAGAACCGGGCCGCCGAGGCGGCGAAGATGGCGATCTCCTCGCCGCTGCTCGAGGAGTCGGTCGAGGGCGCCACCGGCATCCTGCTCAACATCACCGGCGGGCACGACCTCGGGCTGTTCGAGGTCAACGAGGCCGCGGAGATCGTCCAGAGCGCCGCCGATCAGAACTCGAACATCATCTTCGGCGCGGTGATCGACGATTCGATGGGCGACGAGGTCCGCGTGACCGTGATCGCGACCGGGTTCGACCATCGCTACGCCCGGCCGAGCCAGGCCCGCGAGACCACCCGGCGCGCCCGGAGGGATCGCGACGTGACGATGGACGACGACCAGCGGTCCTCACTCGAGATCCGCGACGACGAGATCGACATCCCGTCGTTCTTGAAAGATCGCTGACACTCGGCGAGCGGCGCCGGCTCGCGGCGCAACCCTGCCGGCGTTTCGTTGTTGTAGGTCCGTCAGACGTTACGGCCGACAACTGATGCAGACTGGGGCGCCGCGCGCCGTGGTGCTCGCGGTGGGCGCGTTCCTCGCGCTCGCGGGCCCTGCGCTCGCCCAGCCCTCGCCGGCCCCGCCGACCGTGATCGACGGCCCCAGCGCGGCGATCTCGGGGTTGAGCGGGCTGTCGGTCGCCCGGGACGGCACCGGGGGCCTCGCCTACGTGAAGATGGTCTCCGGGGTCCCGCACGTATTCGCCTCGGCGCTCGCCGGAGGCCAGTTCCAGCCGCCGGTCGAGGTCGACGCGACGCTGGCCGGGCC
>Ga0335081_10016287_pt1 | contig 12029 bp, 10 predicted proteins | sample Lox_Sample_35_FD_206713 | JGI IMG/M metagenome (GOLD analysis project Ga0335081, IMG submission 206713) | Soil microbial communities from Loxahatchee National Wildlife Refuge, Florida, United States - Lox_Sample_3.5 | ecosystem: Environmental > Terrestrial > Soil > Wetlands | place: USA... | reverse complement strand
CCTTTCCTGCTGGTCCATCATCACTAATCTCTAACCGAAGCGAGGTCACATGCCCGGCTCCTACAAGCTCGGTAAGCATCCACCCGTGATTGACGAGCGCACGTTGCGCTTCGGCAAGTACCTGACCGCTGCCCTCCCAAGCCCTCCAGCATCCGTCGACTACGGCGCGAAGGTCCCCAGTTGGCCGATGTACGCCAACGACAAGTACGGCGACTGCACCTGCGCCGCGGCCGGGCACATGATCCAGAACTGGACTGCCAACGCCAACGGAGAGGTAACGCCGCCCACTGGCGCGGTCGTCAAGTTCTACGAGCATTTCGTCGGTGATCCTCCGCCACCCGACGCGGGATGCAACATGCTCCAGGTGCTCAACTACTGGCGTACGGCTGGCCTGGACCGTCACAACATCAGCGCCTATGCCGCCATCAAGCTGAAGAACCAGGTCGAGACCATGACCGCGCTATACCTGTTTGGAAGTGTCTATATCGGAGTGGAGCTCCCCGACTTCGCCGTCGAAGGTGACATGTTGACCGTTCCGTGGGTCGTGCCGCCCGGCGGGCCCGTAGGGAACGCGGCGCCGAATCCAAATAACGGACACTGCATCCCAGCTGTCGCATACGACGCGGAAACCCTCACGGTCATCACATGGGGAGAGCCGAAGACCATGAACTGGGACTTCTACAACGCCTATGCCGACGAAGCGTTCGCTGTCCTCAGCCAAGACTTCATCGAGAAGTCCGGCACCGACCTGGCCGGATTCGATCTCGCCGCGTTAGAGGCCGACCTCGAGGCTCTGTAGCTCGGCCGACCGGGCATGACTAGCGCGGCATCACGGCCCCGCGCCGACGGGCGGCGGACGTCGGCGTGGGGCTGGTCTCGCTCGCGCGGCCCGAGGAGCTATTGAGCGCGCGGCTGCATGACGGCAGCCAGCGAGTGGTCGCGATCCATCCCAACCAACCCGCAGCGATGCGCCACAGGCTCACCACGGCGAACAGCATTGACGGCATCATGCTCGCCCAACGGCGGAAACCATCGGTTAGTCGCGATGCACGCACACCGACAGCCACCGCACCGCCTTACTGAGGCCCGACAGCGACACCATCACGCGCTCTGTGCACTCACCCCCGCCCCGGGAGACGAGTCAAAACATGCGTTGCCGCTCGCCAACGAGCGACGTGCGAGGCTCAGGTGCTTCTGGCGTTACGGGCGCAATCGCGGAGGCGGCATGCTCCCGGCTGGAATAGGCGCGTCAACGCTGCGACAAGCAGAGCGATCATCACCGCGAATGTCCCAACAAGCTGGAGCGACGGGCCCTTCTCCGTCCTTCGAAGCCAAACGATTTGTCCGTCTGTCTCCAGGGTTGTTCCGAACCGGCCACGCGGAAAGCCGCGACTTACCACGGACTCGGCCAGCCGATGATCCCTTGATCGGGCTCTTGCTCTCGTGTAGGCTAGCTTCACCGGGACGCGCACCGAGGCGATCGTTCGAGCCGCACGGAGGCACGGAGCGTGGGAGGGAGTCACGGGGGCGAGTGTGACTAGGGAAGTCAGTTGTTTCACCCCGCGTGGGCATCGATGTCGTCGGATCGGAACTCGGGGATGGTGACATGCTGCGAGTGAAGGCCGGGCGAACCGCCAGCCTGGCCGCATCCGGCACCTCGGTACGGAACGTCGACGGCGAAGCGGTCGCTCTTACGGTGTTCAGCACGGTGAAGCGGTGGGGACTTCTCGAGCTTCCACTGTTTTTCTTGTTCATCCGTCGCGGCAAGAATTCTCTGAGGACGCTGAAGCAGTTGTCGTTTATCCACGCCGCTCGGTGGTCGCTGGTGCGTCGGCTTCCGGCGAATGGGGCTCAGCCCGAGGTACGGCTGCGCTTCCCTCACCTGTACTTCGAGAGCAACTTCAATGGAGGCTGGGAAGAGTACATTGATGCGTTCTCGTACGTACTGACACTCGGCATGTGGGGGTTTTGGGGTAGCTCGTATGGATTCCCTAATGCGTTGCCGTCAGGTCCGTTCAAGCAATACATCAGGGACAACGAGTTCGATGCTAGCCACTATTACGCGGCGTACCCGGAGGCGACCACGACTGTGGTGCTCTCGGCCCTCGAGATCGCTCCGAAGGTGGAGGCGCTGTGGGACCAAGCGCATTCGATGTCGGCGGAGCAGTTCCACGCGGCGTGGCAAGCCCTGCTCACGGACGGTCAGTCGTGCCTCTGACGAGCAACACGGTTGGTGGCATGTACGCGCTGACGGTGTTCACCCCGATCATGGGGGATCGTATCGATGATCTGCGCGCGTTCCTGGGCAGGCTTCCAGCTCAATCGAGCCCGTTGCAACGTCTGGGGATGGTTCATTTCGCGCGTTGGGTGGTCGTTCCCGATTTCGTGAGCGACCCCAGGCAGCCGAGCCCCGAGCACTTGCCATCGCCGTACCTACTGTTCTCGGCCACGTTCGACGGGTCGCTCGACGCCTTCCTCGACGAACTGTGCGACAAGCTCGCCTCCGAAGCCGAGACGATCTGGGGGTGCTGCGAGGGAGCGCCTGTCCCGGCCCGCGGGGTGGCGCTACAGGCTTATCTGAAGCACAACCAGATCCAGACCGGCCTGTTCTTCGCAGCCTACCCCGACGCGAGTGTGACGACTGTCAAGCGAGCGCTGGGGACCCGGGAGAAGGCGATCGCGTTCGCCGCTCGGGTACAGGGCATGGAGCTGCTGGCGCTGCGCGAGGCTTTCATCCAGGAGTTCGCGCCGTGACGGGAGCTACCCTCGATCTCGCCGATATCCAGGGCGACATCCTGCGGGCTTACGGCAACCGGTACGGCCGAACGTCATACGTTTTCATCGGGGTCGGCGACGGGGACAGAGGCCGGCGGTGGTTACGTGATCGCGTCGACCGTGTGACGACCGCGGTGCCGTGGCACAGAGGACGGCCGGAGTCGACGTTCAACGTCGCTCTGACCAGCGCCGGCCTCGCTGCGCTCGGGGTCCCGGAGGCCAAGATCAAGAGCTTCGCGGACGAGTTCGTCCAGGGCATGGCGGCGCGCGCCGATGACATTGGTGACCTCGACGGGAGCGCTCCGACCCACTGGGATTCCGGTCTGGGTACGGGTGAGGCGCACATACTCGTCACGATCAACGCTCAGTCCAGTTCGATCCTCGAGGATGCCCTGTCCGAGTTGCGTGGAGGGCTGGAGGCCGCCGGTAGGCTCTCGGTCGTCGCGGAGGTCCACGCCGAACTGCTCAGGGGCGCGCGCGAGCACTTCGGTTTCGCTGACGGTTTCTCACAGCCGGCGATCGAGGGGGTGAGCGACGAGAAGGCACCCGGCGAGGGTGTTCCGCTCGCGAATGGCTGGAGGGCGCTCGCGGCCGGCGAGTTCATCCTGGGCTATGAGGACGAGGAGTCGCGGGCGGATCCCAAGCGGCGGCTTCCAAGCGCGCCGGACGACCCGCTCGGGCGTAGCGGTACCTACATGGTGTGGCGAAAGCTCTACCAGGACGTGGCGCTGTTTCGCCGCACGGTACGCGAGGCGGCCCACCTCTATCCGGATGGGGACGAACGGAGGTTGCTGGCGAAGATCGTCGGCCGCTGGCCCAACGGAGCGCCGCTCGTCACCGAGCCGGGCGCGGAGCCCAAGGGCTTTAATCCCAAGGCGTCCGGCGCCAACGATTTCCGCTATGGGGACGATCTGGAGGGGCTGCGGTGCCCGCTCGGAGCGCACGTGCGTCGCACCAATCCGCGCGACGCGCTCGGATTTGAGGGCAAGCTGACGTTCCGGCACCGTCTGATTCGCCGCGGAATGCCTTACGGACCCCCATTAGATCATCGCAGCCACCGGGACGACGGCCGGGATCGGGGGCTGGTGTTCGTGTGTTTCAACGCGAGCATCTCGCGCCAGTTCGAGAGCGTTCAGACCCAATGGCTGAACACCGGCAACAGCTTCCACCTCGGCGAGGACTCGGACTTCATCATCGGTGGCGCTCGCGGCAAAATGACGATCCAGGGTGACCCGCCCTTCTTTCTGTCCGCGCTGGGATCGTTCATAACCACGCGCGGTGGCGAGTACCTGTTCGTGCCCGGAATCACGGCGCTGGCAGCGATCGCGGACGGCGTGGCGGGATGAGGTCATGACCAGCGGGCCCCCCGAGCGACCTTGGTCCAGGACCATCCAGAAGCTGAGCGACCACACCCGGCCGCTGTTTGCTGTGCTGAGAGCGGTATGTCCGCTGATAGCGACGAGCCGGTTCGGCGTGGTGACCCGGGCCGAGGACGTGCGTGAGGTGCTGAGCGATTACGAGCACTTCACGGTCCCGTTCTACGACGTGAAGATGACCGAGATCTCGGGGCCGTTCATCCTCGGGCTGGATGACACGCCGCTTTACCGTCACGACCACGCCGCCCTGCGCGCCGCGATCCGACCGGACGACGTGCCGGCGCTCGGCAACGCCACGCTGGCCGCCGCCCGGCGTCACGTGGCCGAGGCGCCGGGGCGGATAGACATCGTTGGCGAGCTCGTCGACCCGACGGTCGTCCACGTCATCGAGGAGTACTTCGGCACCCCCGGTCCTGATACCGCAACACAGGTCCGGTGGGCCCGGGAGATATTCCAGGAGATATTCCTGAACGTCGGCAACAAACCCGGACCGCACGACCGAGCGCTCGCGGACGCGGCCGAGATGCGGCCCCACATCGACGCTCTCGTTGCGGCTCGGCGCACGGCGCTCGATGAGGGCGAGGATGTCCCGGACCAAGTGCTGACGCGGCTGCTCAGTTGTCCCCCCGCGGACGGAGGCCTGCATGCCATCAGCGTTCGCCACAACCTGATCGGTTTGATCGCCGGCTGGATTCCAACGGTGTCGAAGGCGTTCGCGTGCGCCATCGAGGAGTTGCTTCGCCGTCCAGCTCAGCTGAGGCGCGCGCAGGAGGCGGCCCGCGCGGGCGACCAGCAGACGGTGGGCGCGTACATCTTCGAGGCGATGAGGTTCCGCCCCCAGACCTGGGCGCTGCTGCGGATCTGCGCGGAGGACCACACGGTGGCGGCCGGAACGGGGCGAGCGACGAAGTTCCGAAAGGGCTCGATGGTCCTGATCGCCACTCAATCCGCGATGTTCGACCGCCGCGCCGTGTCCTCACCGCGAAGCTTCAAGATCGACCGTCCCTGGAGTGACTATCTGCACTTCGGTCACGGGCTCCACACGTGCTTCGGTCGCGAGATCAACCGCGTGCACCTTCCGGCCCTGGCGACCGCACTACTCGAGGGACCACCGATCGAGCGCGAGCCGGGGAGTGCCGGCCAGCTGTCCTGGAACGGCCCATACCCGGCCGGTTTGACCGTATCGCTTGGCCCGGCACGGAGAACGTAAGTTGGACGGGCTCACCCTGTATACGTTCCCGCCCAGCCTCGACAGCGAGTTCAGTCGCTTCCTGTTGCGCCATTACAAGGTCACAGCGCGCGAAGAGCGCCACGTGATCGTCTTTCAATCCGTCGTGACCCTCGTCCGCGCCGGCACCCCGCGCATCCCCACGCTTCGAGGCGGCGATGCGCATCGGCTCGACACGGTCGCGAAGATCTTCAACTACCTCGAGGCGCGAGCCGCGCCCGAGCGCAAGCTTCTGACCGGCGTCGATCCGACTCGCATGGCGGCGGACTGGACGGACTTTCACAAGGTCATGCAGTCGGCATCGACCGTGTTCCCGTACTACTATCTCGTGCCCCGGCGGGATCTCATGGTGCGAGCGCTCAGCGAAGGATCGCCGGCGTTTGAGGTTGAGGCGGTGACCCGGTGCTATCCGGCGTTCGAGTTGCTGCTCCGGACTCTGCTACGTCTCACGGCGAAGCGCGCGGCTCAGGCTCGCGACACGATCCTTGCCCATCTCGATTCGATGGACAAGCGCATCGCCGATGGACGTCCGTACATCAACGGCGACCGTTTCACCCTGACCGACATGTCATTCACGATCGCGGCCGCTCCAGCCGTCTGGCCGGACAACTACGGCGGCCCGCTCCCACCGCTTCCCGCCACACCCGCCCCGTTGCAGGAACTGGTCGCCGAGGCCCGCCAGCATCCGTCCGGGCAATTCGCGCTGCGCATCTACCGCGACCACCGCGACACGAGCTGACGGCCGAACCCACGGGGGCCAGTACGCTCACGTGTAGCAACCCGGACACCAGCAGGGGGTCCGGCCCCCGACCCAGTCGCGCTTGAGTGAGTGCCTGTCGCCCGAAAGCCTCGCCAGCGCAATCTTCTATCCGTCTACAGGCATCGGTGGGCCAGCAGTAGGCAGGCGATCCTCCAGTCGGTGAAGCGCAGCCGGACTGCCGTGACCGCTTGAGCCGTCAAACGGCCGACGGGTGCCGACGACCCTGCGCGACCGCAGTTGACTTCAGACGGGGAGTCCGCCTTCAGGGGCCGGTGCGCCTCGACCAGCTGGGAGCGTCGCAGTTCAGCCCTCGCGCGATCGCATTCGTGATCTCGGCGGCACTGGCCGCACGAGTGCAATGGCGACGGAGCTCAACCCCGCGGCTGGGCCTTGTTAGCGGCCGACCGCGTGGCCAGCAAGCGGACTCGAGCGCGGAAGCGAAGCGTTGACCGCGCTGAAAACCTGTGCCGCCCGGGGGACGTGGAGGAGGGACGACGATCGGCAGCTCCTTTGCCTGGACGCAGCGGCACCACGTGGGGCCGGGCGAGCTGCGACGTGATGTCGGCGTCGACGCGCCGCCGGTCCGCCCGAGGAAGCAGCAGTCAGCCATCGCGGCTCCTCTTCGTCCTTGGCAGCAGTGACGTCGGGGTCGCGCCGGGCTTCTGCAATCCCGGGGACAAGGAGCGCTCAAGCGGCCGTGCTGGGGCGCACGGGCCTGATCTGTCACGTCCTCGCACGAGGTGAGTATCAGATGCGCGTCGGCGGCTGCGTCACCTTTGCCTCGCGACGGAGCGGGCGAGCCGACCCGATTCGAACCGGTGATCCCTGACGTTGAAGGCACGCTCTAAGGCTCTAAGGTCCGTGAGCCGAACCGCACGGACGCAGTCGCAAAGTCATGCAGTCCCGGACCAGGGCCGAAGGGTAGCTCGCCGTGGGCTCAGGCGAACTCATCGAAGTCCGACGTTGGGCCTGTAGATGCGCTCAATGTAATCATCGAGCATTCGTCCGGTGCAGAAGGCCGGTGCAAGCGTGCGTATTGATGCACGGATGCGCTTGAGCCAGGAGCGCGGGAGTCCGTCGAAGTCACGGTCGTAGAAGGCGGGACCGACCTCTTGCTCGAACAGGTCGTAGAGGCTGCCGGCATCCTGCGCGTCTTGCACAACCGGGTCAGGGTGAACATCGCCTCGGAGGGCCCAGCCGTTTGTTCCGTCGTAGGCTTCTGCCCACCAGCCGTCCAGCACGCTCAGGTGGAGGCCGCCGTTGATTACGGCCTTCATCCCGCTGGTGCCGCTGGCCTCTAGCGGGGGGCGGGGTAGGTTGAGCCAGAGGTCGCGGCCGCGCACCAGAGGTGCGGCCGTGCCGAGGTCGTAGTCGTGCAGGAACACGACACGCTCGATGACATCGGGCAGGTCCTTGAAGCGATACAGCTCTTGGACGACGCGCTTGGCCTCGTCGTCGCCGGGATGGGCCTTGCCTGCGAGCACGAGCTGGATTCGGTAGGGCCCCGCGAGGAGTCGGAGGGCGCGGTCGGGGTCTTGTATAAGCAGTCGTATTCGCTTGTACGTCGCGTTGCGGCGGGCGAAGCCAATCGTGAGCACGTCCGGGTCAAACGCGCGGGCGGCCGCCTCGATCTCCGTGCGCGGTTGGCGCTCGGCGAGTCGATCGATCCCGCTGCGTTGCTTGACGAACTCGACCAGCTCGGCGCGCTGCTCGCATCTGGCGCTCCAGAGCTCAGTGTCGGGCACCGCGTCCAGCGCCGCCCAGGTTCCTTCGTTCCTGGCTTGCCGCCACCAGCCTTCCCCGAGGTGACGGTCGAGCAGACGGCGCATCGGCGGACCGATCCAGCTCGCCAGGTGCACACCGTTGGTGACATGCGTGATTGGCACCGCGTCGACGGGCCGCTCCGGCCAAAGCCCGTGCCACATGTCGCGCGCGACGCACGCGTGGCGGCGGCTGACACCGTTCGCCGCACGACTCATCCGCAGACTGAACTGAGTCACCCCAAAAGGCTCGCCGTGATCACCTGGACGGTAGCGACCCAACCCAACGATGTCCTCAGGATCGGCACCCAACTCGGCAATCACGCCGCCGAGGGTGCTGATCACTTCCTCTCGGGAGTACGTCTCGTTGCCCGCGGCAACGGGCGTATGAGTGGTGAAGACCGTCCGCTGACGGGCGGCCTCGAGCGCCGTCTCGGCCGAGGCCCCACCCGCCGCCTCGACACGCGCCATTTCCAGCGTGGCGAACCCTGCGTGGCCCTCGTTGAGGTGCACAAGCGCCGGGTTGATGCCGAGCGCCGCGAGGGCGCGGATGCCCCCGACGCCAAGCAGCGCGTATTGCGAGAGGCGGGTGATCGGATCTGCGACGTAGAGCTGTGAGGTGATCCATCGCTCCAGCCAGCCGTTCTCGGGCCGGTCGGCATCCAGCAGCAACAGCGGCACGCGACCGACGGCCACACGCCAGATCTGCGCTGTCACCTCGGTGCCCCGAATGGGCACCGTGACCGTGAGCGGCCGGCCATCCGGTCCCCGCACGAGAGCAGCCGGAAGCCGCTCAGGATCAATGTCAGTCCAGTATTCCTGCTGCCAGCCCGACGCCTCGAGGCGCTGGCGGAAGTAGCCTTGGCGGTACAACAGGCCGACCGCCACCATCGGCAGCGCCTGGTCCGAGGCCTCCTTGAGCACATCGCCGGCTAGCGCGCCAAGGCCGCCCGCGTAGACCGGAAGCGACCGGTGGACGCCGTATTCGGCGCAGAGGAACGCGATCGGTCGCTCGGGCGCAATCGGGCCAACGGCCGGGCGGCTCAGGTCCGCGGTGAACGTATCTTCGAGTGAGGTCGCCCGGCCGAGCAATTCGGCATCACGTGCCGCTCGGGCGAGCGCCTCACCCGAAACCTCTTGGAGCAGCCGCACCGGGTTCTCGCCGCACAGCTCCCAGCGTCCGGCGTCGATCGCGCGGAACACATCCTTGCCGCCGGGGTACCAGCACCACCGGTAGTTGTACGCGATCCGCGCCAACGGAGCGAGCGTGTCCGGAAGGCGCATGGCGAGGTTAGCCGCGCGGCGGGCGAGGTCCTCATCACCGCGCCCTAACACGGCTGCAGTCCCTCGCCCCTGCGGCTCAGCCGACGGCGCAATGGGCGTATAGCACCTGGTCGAGCCGGGCCGCCGCGTCGTCCAGGTCGTTGTGGCAGCGCTCGACCCATGCCTCGCCCCAATAGAAGTTGCAGCTGGTCTCGGCGCGCAGCAGCCGCCACCTTGCTTGCTCCAGGGTCTCGGCCGCCCAATCCCCGTTTCCGATCGCGTGGCTGGCGGAGTGCACGGCATCGCTGAGCTGCGCGACCCTGGCGAGCGCGTCGCGTTGCGCGCTCGAGCCCGTCCACTGGACGAATCCCGTGCCGTGGTGATCGCCCGTGTTCCACGCGCCAGGTTCGACCGTGACCCAGCCGTGGGCACCGTGCCGGTCGAGGTAGTGGTCGATGAAGGCCGGACGAATACCGCTTGATCGGCCTGCGCGCACGCGCTCGACGAAATCCTGGTAGAAGCTGCTCCAGAAGTTCGCGCCGTCGGTTGTGTTGCGAAACCAGCCGCCGTTGTCGCCGTCGGTGGCGGTGGTGACCAGCGGCGGGAAGTCGCAGTGCTGGGTGCGTGCCCGAACCTCCTCGATGAACCAGTCGGCCTCCATACCGGATTCCTGGGCGTTTGAGAGGTCCCGGTCGCGCACCACCACGATCACCTCCGCGTCGCCGACGCGCGCGCGGTGCGGGCGGTAGCGCAACTCCTCCCAGCTCATCGGGGAGAGCGGTCTTACGTGCTCGCTGTCGACGATTACCCAGCCGTAGCCCTGGCCTGCCACCGCGGGTATCAGATCCATGCAGAACGCCAGCTCGGGCGCCCAGAAGCCGCGGAACCGGTCGCGCCAGAACAGGTGGCGGCCGAGGCCAAGCCAGCGACTGATCTGCTCTTCGCGATCGTGTGGGGGGATTAGCGGCAGAACGGGGTGGTAGTAGGCGCTACCGAGCACGTCGATTGTCCGGGTGTTCTGCAGGTGCCACAGCAGCGAGCCGCAGTCGACGACGCCGTACACGCGCTCCTGGAAGCGTGGATCCGCGAGCGTCTCGAGCAGGGTGCCGGACAGCGACAGGTGCACGCGCCCGACATCCTGGTGCTCCCACAACGAGCGGGGTATCCGGTCAAGCGCCCAGAGGATCTCCTTGGCCTCCCACTCGTTGCGGTCGAGAAGGTCATCGAGATTGCCCGCCGGCTGATGCAGGTTCAGCACGAGCCCGAAGTCGATCGCGTCCATCTTGGCTCCCCTCTCGTTAGAAGTCGTGGGCGATGATCTCGTTGGCGCGCTGCGCCAGCTCCGCGCCGTAGTCGGTCCACTCACCCCGCCCCCAGTAGCGGAAGTCGCTGCCCTCGGCGGTCAGGAGATGAAACAGGGCGTTGCGGTAGGCATGATCGGTCGTGGGGACATTGCGCTCGAGCACGCGCTGCTCGAACGCGGCGCTCGCACGTTCCATCGGGCGCAGCAGCGAGTCGTACCCGCGGACCCAGGAGATGTCGTTCGTCCAGCTTCCGCCCTCCATGTGGAAGCGATCGTCCTCTTGCGCGAGTTCCTCAATAACGCCGGCGAGCCGCTCCGGCCCATCCCCCGGGCGCATCCTGCTCCAGATGCGGTGCTGGAACAGCGGCTGGACGACGGGCAGGTCGTCCTCGCTCACTCCCAGAGCCGCAAGTCTTTCGAGGTACTCGGTCCCATTGAGCATGGGAGTCGCGGACCAGGAGGATTCACGCACCACCTCGAAGTACTTGGGCGGGAACTCGTTCATCATCACCCCGCCGTTCTCGCCGTCAGCGATTTGCGTGACCAGCGGAGGGACGCTACGGCCGGCAAGCTCGGAGCGTCCGAGACCGCGGGCCTCGTAGTACGGCTGCATCTGCCCGACCAGCTTGGTGTCGCTGCCCTGCGTCTTGACGAGCGCGACGATGCTGGCGCTGTCACCGCGCGAATTGGTGCAAACCAGACGGTTGGGCAGGTGGACGTGGCGCACGGAGCCTCCGCCGGACTCCTCGACAGTGTGCTCTTGGACGAGCACCCAGCGGTATCCGCAGTCTTTCAGCGTGCGGACGAACTCGTAGGCGACGTCGGGGTGATTGGGCAGCGCCATCTCTGACGGCGAGAAGCCCCGGACGCGCCCCAGCGCCTCGAGCCCAAACATCGCGGCGAAGTACTGCTGCCACGCCCTCACGTGCAACCGGTAGTCCTGGACCGGCGTCGACGGCGCGACGGCATGGCCCCACGGACAGCCCAACCATTCCACCGCGTCGCGGTAGCGTGGATCCACCGTGATCGCCCGTAGCGTGTCGATCACATCGTCCGCGCCCATGTCGCGCAGTCCGTACAGCAGCATCCCAGAGTACTCCAGCATTACCCGTGGCTGGGCACCCTCGTCGACCAACTGTGGGATGAACTCGCCCATCCGCTTGTAGCACCAGCGGAACACCGGCGCGTTGTGGTTATCGCCGATGTCCGGGTGCTCGGTCATGTACCGCAGGTTGCTGATCAGCGCCGCCGTGCGCAGATCTCCTCCGCCGGCCGGGATCAACGGCTGGTGCATGTGCAGCGCGATCGCGTATGCGCTCCGGATCCCCGCGAACGGGTCCCCCGAGTCCGGCATCGGGTACACGCGGTGTGCGCCCGCCTCGGCGATCGTCGCCTCGATCATCCCCTCCTCGCCGGAGACGCTGGGCAGCCCGTCGACATATTCCGGCAGCTTCTGTCGGGTCGTCATATGGCTCACTTGTGCTTGATGTAGTCGTAGATGTTGAGGTAGTCCTCGCCCGGGTGCGCCCACGAGCGGTCGTTGCGCATGCCGTTGAGCATCAGG
>Ga0335081_10016286_pt1 | contig 12029 bp, 14 predicted proteins | sample Lox_Sample_35_FD_206713 | JGI IMG/M metagenome (GOLD analysis project Ga0335081, IMG submission 206713) | Soil microbial communities from Loxahatchee National Wildlife Refuge, Florida, United States - Lox_Sample_3.5 | ecosystem: Environmental > Terrestrial > Soil > Wetlands | place: USA... | reverse complement strand
CCAAAGACAACTCGATGGAGCACACACTCTCCGTGTACGCGCTGGGCCGCAGCGATCGCTAGCTGGCTAGCCTGTCCGGATGATTGAATCGCATCCGCTTCGAGGCGCCGTCCGAAACTCATAGCGCTGGATGCCGACTGCCACGCGACGGCCGGCACTCCGAGGTGGACCACCTATGCCTACGACGGCAGCGGCCGCACTCTCACGGTCACCGTACCCGACGGCAGCGTCACTCGAACCGCATATGCAGGGAACCAGACCACCGTCACGGATCCCGCCGGAAAATGGAAGACCACCACCACCGATGCCCTCGGAAACCTCACCGTCGTCTCCGAACCCAATCCCGCCGGGGGTGCGAATTTTGTAACGACGTACGCATACGACGGTTTCAACCACATGAACAACGTCACGTTGACCCGCCCTGAAGGCACACAAACCCGCGCCTTCCAGTACAGCGGCCTCGACATGGTTAGCGCAACCACTCCGGAAAGTGGAACCGTTACCTATACCTATAATGGTGCCCACCAGGTGTTTCAGCGCACCGACACGAAAAACCAATACACCAGATATACCTACGACGACTATGGCCGCCTGACGTGGGAGCGCGAAGGCTACATATCGAACGGTGTCTACCACGAGACTGCGAACTGGCAATTCCAATACGACTCCGACAACGTGTTCGGTTCCGCCAACGCGGCGGGCCGGCTCGGGCAAGTCTTCTTTGGATACAATCCCGGCTTCTATTATCACTACAAGTACAACGCCGCCGGCCGCGTAGTTGAGCAGCAGATCACCGAACAACCCGGGTACGCCAACGTTCTTTTCGACGCCACCTATACATGGGACAATGAAGGCAGGCTGACCGGGGAAACCTATCCGGACGGCACCAGTCTGACCTACGGCTACGACATCAACGGGCGGATGAGTACAATGAGCCAAGGCGGCACACAGCAGGTTTCCGCCGCCTACGGTATCTCCGGGGAACTCACGAATCTGTCGTATTACGGCTACAACGAAGCCCGCACCTACAACAGCCTCCTGCAGCTCACGCGGCAAACGGTTCCGGGCGTTTTGACACGGAGTACGTGTTTCCGGCGGGTCAGGACAACGGCCAGATCAGCTCCTCTATCGACCACATCAGCGGCGAGCAGGTCAACTACGCCTACGATCCCCTAAAGCGCTTGACGGCCGCGGCGACCGTGGGTCCTCAATGGGGCCAGGCGTACACGTATGATGGTTTCGGCAATCTGACTTCCGCGACCGTGACGCAAGGCAGCGGTGTGAACTGGACGAATGCGGCCGACCCCGCGACCAACCGAATCCTGGGCTTGAACTTTGACGCCAACGGAAACTGGGATCGAGGGGTATCGCCGACAATCTACGACCAGCAGAATCGACTCACGCAGGGACAAATAAATCACTCGGGGTGCAGCGGTGTGGCCACCTGGCAATATGATCCGTACAACCGGCGATTTCTGACTGCAGATCCATGTGTGGGCAACTCGCTGGTCTTCTACGACATTTTCGGCAAGCCAATTGACGCTTACAACTGCCAACCGTCAGCGATCAATGGCTGTGCCGCCGCCAACAGCCCGACGACCAAGAACATCTACTTCGGCAGCCGCCTCGTCCAATCGAGCGGTGCAACCCTCGTCACTGACCGCCTCGGCAGCGTCCGCGCGAACTCGAATGGCGGGACTTTTTCCTACTTACCATACGGCGTCGAACGAACCACGACATCCGACACGCGCGACAAGTTCGCGACCTACTTCCGCGACTCCAGCGCCGGTCCCAACCAAGACTACGCCGACCAGCGCTATTACAATTCCTGGTATGGTCGGTTCTTTAGTCCGGATCCGCTCGGTGCCAAAGCCGCCGATCCCGCGAATCCGTCCAGTTGGAATATGTATGCCTATGTGAACGGCGACCCGATCAATATCAATGATCCCACTGGGCAATATCCCTATCCGAGCGGTGGCGGGGAAGATCCGGACATAGCGGGCCGCCGCGGCTTACTCATAGGCTGTGGAGGAGGAGGGGGTGGCGGTTTGCCCTGCGGCTTCGGCGACGGTACAGTTTGCGGAATTACTCCTTGCGGTCCCGCCTGGGTAACGGATCCATCTTTGAGCGGCCCGTGCGGCGATCCGTGTGGTGGCAGTTCGTTCTTGCCTAACCCAGGCTGTAGCTATTCAGGACCTCAGCCGGGTCCTGATCCAGCGCCGCAACCACCGCCCCCGCAACAATGCTCTGTCTCGCTATGGGATCGTCCGATCCCGGGGACGCCGGGCTTCCATACGTACCTAGAAGTTGATGACGGAAGCGGCGATTTTACAGTCGAGGGCGGTCCTACCGGCCCTGGGCCAATTGGGTATTTAGTTGGGGTGGTGGCGGTGGCCGGCAGTATCAACGCTATCGGCACTACGAACCCGAGCAACCCGTCTAATACAGAGATCGGCCCCGCATACACGGGACCGTATGCCTGTAGAGACGCACAAACGATTATAGGCGCGACTGAGCAATACAACGCGAGTGGAAATTGGGTGAAGTATAACCCGATTGCTGGAATAACGTCGAAGAGATTCGGCCTCATCCTACTTGGCCGCTTCGGATACAACAGCAATAGTTTCACTTCCACGTTGGTCAACCAGGTTGGCCTCGCCGGTTACTTCGGCTTCTCCGGGAATCCGTTGACGCCCGGATGGGGACGCAGGGTGCCTGGGCTATGACGAGTCGCAGATGGTTGGCCTGGGCGTTGGGGATTAGCTCAGCCGTTTTGGCTGCCTGTCAGGATTCGTTGTTGCTGCCGACTACGTCACCTTACAGCGCCGCAGCCCTCGTTAACGGGTATCTGACAGTATTCCCGTGGGTAGGCCCAGCGGTGACACTCCCTGCCTCTGTAGGGACGCTGGGATTTGCGCGGTACAGCCGCCACGGGGCAGCTCTGTATACGGCTTACACGTACGCGGAGAGCGAGCGCTCGGAGATTCAAAAGGTTGATATCCGAACCGGCCGTGCGGCGAAGTGGCTGGCGATTCCAGGGTTCACCGCGGTCGCTGGCCTCGCGATTTCGCAGGACGAGAGCAGATTGGTCATCTCAGGCAGGTATCAAGGCATCGCTGGAGTCGTATGCGGCGTGTTCGAGATCGAGCCCGGAAGAAACGATGCCCCACGGCTGCTCCTTCGGGAGGAGGGTTGCGACCTGAACCGGTCCTGGAGCAATCCCAGTTTCTCTCCGGACAGCAAACGCGCGGTCGCCTGGAGGGGACGCAGCGCCATTGTTGACCTGATCGATCTGGATAGCGGCGCTTTCAAGTCGATCGGGCACGGCGAACAGACGACTTGGTCGCCGGACGGGAAGTGGATCGCGGTCGTCGACTGGGACTCGAAGCGATATCACGTTCTGCTACTGGACCCGAACGACCCTTCCCGGACAAGAAATCTGGGCACCACCGATGGATTGACGCTTACGTGGTCTCCAGATTCCCAGTATCTGCTCCTTTGGAATGCGGAGTTCCGATGCATGAGTTTCGGCTATTGGGGGTCGTTGGAGGTTGCTGATGTCCAGAGCGGCCAGCGAGCCGTGATCGGCTCCTCACGATGTAAGGTCAACAACTCCAGTGGTGGATGGGTGAGCAATGAAGCCTGGAAAGTAACGGGAGCACGAAATTAGGGGAAAATAGGGACGGGAAAATAGGGGAAAATAGGGACAGCCTGATCCGCGCACTTTTCTTCATTCCGTGAACAGGCTACCCGACGACTTCGCCTGCCTTGCCCCACCGTCCGCCTCCTTCTTGGGCCGGCCGCGCTTCCATTGACGTCCAAATTGTTCGCCCACGCGCGTGACGAAATCGGCGTCGCCGAAGGGTCGGCCGGCATACGTACACTTCTCCAATTCCGCGTCGCGCACCGACTCCCGCAAGAAGTTGCTCCACTCCGCTTCGACCCGTGCGGCGCGCCGCCAATCGTCGTCCAAAAGTCCCGCCACGTCCTCGCCGGTGGCACGAGCGCTCGCGCTCGACCACCGGTAGTCGGCCGCCCGCTCGACCATCCGCGCCCGCACAGGGTTATTGTCCACATAAGCCAACGCGCGCGCCACGTGCTCAGGGCCCAACGCGCAGGCAAAGTAGCGGTTCTGCCAGAGGTGACCGGTGCGTTCCGACCGCACGTTGAAGTATTGCGCATAGCGTCCATGCACACGGCGCAAAAGAATAGCGAGAGAGTCCTCGTCTTCAGGCAGAACGATTAGATGCACATGGTTGGTCATGAGACACCATCCGAGCATTCGCACCCGGAGAAACTCGGGGAGAGGACGGACCGTTTCCGCGGCTCGTCGGCGACTTCGAAAAGCTACAGGCGGCAAGCTGGTTGCGACCACGCGCGCAAAACGAGCCATAATGCAATGGTATCGATGAGCGCCGACATTTCTCGGAAACGTTCCGTTTTTGTCCCCGAGTTTCCACAGCTTCCTGTCCCCGAGTTTCCCTGTTGCACGAACTTGGTCACGAAGTGGGAAAGCTTAGGCCGGATGCCGGCAATACAGCCGCCGGAAGAACCAATGATGCAGCGGTCAACACAAACTGTGCTCGGGCGATTAAGGGACTCAGATGAAGGCAGCTTGGTGTGTTTTCTTTCTCGTGGCATCCTGGGCCTCAGCAAGGGCTGACGATTCCAAGGTCGTCCTGAATGAGGACATCGAAGTTTTGCATGCCGAACGGATGGCTTATCCGCTCGAAGGACGGGTACGTGTAGTCGAGGGCGCGGTGATTGTGAAGGTCGAGCTGGAGCACGACGGGACCGTCCGCGCGGCAACAGCAGTTTCTGGCCCCAAGCGGCTGATCGATGACTGCCTTAAGAACGCCAAAAAGTGGCGATTCAGGCGGGCGGGCCAAGGCACTGCCTACCTCATTTATCTGTTTCAGATTAAAGGGCTCTGTGAATTACCATGTCCAAGCAACTTCGAGTTCCATCCGCCGAATGTTGTCATGGTCAGTATGGGGAGCCCTTTAGCGACGCCGTAGCGCGCCGATGCAACGCCAAGCTCGCATCTGGCAGGCGTGGGAGCAGAAGTGGCGATCGCTGCGGCCGACGTGCCGCGAAAGTCGGGGACAGACGGACCAATCCCGCTCACCACGGCGCTACGAAGACTCGAGTGGAAACTTGGGGGCGGACCGTTTCCGCACCTTGCGAAAATCCCGCTCGCCGGCATCCGCGCGAGTGAGACGTGGATCAGGTAGTCTCGGATCTCCAATCAACTCCCTATCAAACACTCGGAGCCCGTCGATCTTGTGAAAGCTAAAGACAACTCGATGGAGCACACACTCTCCGTGTACGCGCTGGGCCGCAGCGATCGCTAGCTGGCTAGCCTGTCCGGATGATTGAATCGCTTCCGCTTCGAGGCGCCGTCCGAAACTCATAGCGCTGGATGCCGACTGCTACGCGACGGCCGGTCGCCCTCACTACGCGTCCTTCCACCACCAGCCGCAAAGGCGCCGTGCCCCCGAGTAACGCGGGCCATGCGATTGACAGCTCGATCTTGTGTCCGACGGAAAGAGGTTCGTCAGTATTAAACGAAATGCCCCCACTGCTGACGTCAATCGTGATCCCAGTGCCCGTCTGCCGGACGCGTTTCCGGTGAACCACCTTCCAACGGACATCGAGTTTCACCTCGTATCGCCGGTCGGCTCGGCGGTCGCGGATTTTCCTCCCTCCTTGCATACAATCGACCTGATTATGGGCCGCTGCCGCGGTATCGGCCAGTCGTGAGAGTACGCGGCAGGTACCGCGCAGCCCATGTGCTCGGGCGACCGATCTTCGCTAACTTTGGTAGGCACGCGCGTTAACCCGCGTTATGGGCCCACACCTTGCCTGTACCTACGGTACTTTTGCCGGGCCGCGTGCGGCGGCATACTGTGGCCATGACATACGAATCAATCGCCGACCGCCGCGAACTGGACCGGTTTCCGATTCGTCGATCGGTGGAAGTGACCACTCGCGCCGTAAACGACTGCTTAGACGCCACCATCCTGGATTTCAGCGAGCACGGATTACGCGTCTCCACCAAGGGCCTCCTCAATAAGGGCGAACGCATTACGGTGCACTGGGGCGGGCGTCATCGGGTCGGCAAGGTCGTCCACTGCTGCTATGAGCAGAGCGGCGCCACGGCGGGGATCAGCTTCGAGGCCGCCCAATAGTTGGCGGCGCACTCTTCGGCGATCTGCCATACTGACCGTATCCGCACCGGGAGGTGAAGATGATTACGGTTCGACCGGCGCGCGCCGCGGCATTCTTGTGTTTCGCCGGCGCTGCCTTGCTATCGGCTCAGAATGACATGAGGGGCCATTGGACCGGCTCTCTCGATACGCCGGTTGGGTCGATCGGCGTGGAGTTTGATCTGGATAAGGCCGCCGGCGGCTGGATCGGGTCGGCCTCCATCCCGATGCAGAACGCCACGGGCCTTCCGCTCGAAGCGATCTCCTTCGCCGACGGAAAGGGCACGTTCCATATCAAGGGAGCGCCGGGCGACCCGGCCTTCACCGGAAAACTTTCCGCCGATGGCAAGACGCTCGACGGACAGTTCACGCAGGGCCCGGCCGGCATTCCGTTGAAACTGACTCGCACCGGCGATCCGAAAGTCGTAGTGGCGAAACCGAGCCCGCCGGTGACTGCGGAATTTGTTGGTAGCTGGGAAGGGACGCTCGACGCCGGCATGCCCCTCAGGCTGATCCTGACGGTTTCCAACGGAAAGGCCGGGGCCGAGGGGGAATTGGTCAGCGTCGACCAGGGCAATGCAAAAATTCCGGTCAGTACGATCACCCAGAGCGGTAAGAAGCTGACGCTCGTGGTGAATGCCGTCGGCGGCGAATACTCGGCCGAGATTAACGGTGATGGGACACAGTTGTCGGGGACCTGGACGCAACTGGGCAACGGCCTGCCCTTAACTCTAAAAAAGACGGCGGCGGCGCCGCCCAAGCCCTGATCATAGGCGTGGCCTGGGGCCGTCGTTTACACTGGGAAATAGGAGCTCGGGCCTCGGGGTGATCACGCCGATTTCGACGGAATCCGCAGCGGCCGGCCGCTTCGCCGGGCTGGAACCGGAACAACTGATTCGCGCCTTCCGCATCATGCATACCGCGCGGCGCCTGGATGACCGCGAAATGGCGCTGAAGCGCCAGAACCGCATTTTTTTCCAGATCAGCGGCGCCGGCCACGAAGCCGTGCAGGTGGCTGCCGGGCTGGTGCTGCGGAGTGGCGAAGATTGGATCTATCCTTACTACCGCGACCGTGCCCTGTGCCTCACGCTCGGCGTCACGCCCTTTGAAATGCTGCTGCAAGCGGTCGGCGCCGCGGCGGACCCGGCATCCGGCGGCCGGCAGATGCCCTCGCATTGGGGGCACCCGAAATACCACATCGTGAGCTCCTCTTCCCCCACCGGAACCCAGTTCCTGCAAGCCGTGGGGTGCGCGGAAGCGTCGCGCCACGCTCAAGCCAACGGGGAAATCACGCTCGTCTCGGGCGGCGAAGGCTCGACCAGCGAAGGCGAATTCTGGGAGGCGCTGAACGCGGCGTGCCTCAAGAGCCTTCCTCTGCTATTTCTGATCCAGGACAACGGCTACGCCATCTCGGTGCCGATCGAATGCCAGACGGCGGGCGCGAACATCTCGCAATTGGTTTCGGGCTTTCCCGGCTTGTTACAGCGGGAAATCGACGGGACCGATTTTCTGGCGTCCTACCGGGTGCTGGCCGAAGCGGCCACTTATTGCCGCGAGGGCAATGGACCCGCGCTGGTGCACGCCCATGTGACACGGCCGTATTCCCATTCGCTGTCTGATGACGAGCGGATGTACAAAACGGCCACGGAACGGCAGGCCGAGGCCGAGCGCGATCCGGTGCTGCGGTTCCCTCAATGGCTGGTGGACGAAGGCGTGCTCGACCGCCACCGCTTGCAACTGGTCTTGCACGAGGTCGACGAAGAGGTGCAGCAAGCCACCCAACAGGCGCTCGATGAGCCCGCGCCCGATCCCAGTTCCGCGATGGCGCACTTGTACTCCGATGCGGTGGACCCCTGCTCGTACGAGTTTGCAGCCGAGCCTCAGTTTCGCGGCGAGCCGAAGACCATGGTGGATCTGCTCAACGCAACCTTGCGGGAGGAGATGCGGCGCAATCCCAACATCCTGGTGTTCGGCGAAGACGTGGCCGATTGCAGCCGCGAAGCCAATCTCCGCGAGGTGAAAGGCAAAGGCGGCGTCTTCAAGGTCACGGCCGGGCTGCAGACCGAATTCGGACCCGATCGCAGCTTCAATACGCCGCTGGCTGAGGCTGCTATCCTCGGCCGCGCTATTGGCATGGCGACGCGCGGTTTGAAGCCGGTGGCTGAGATCCAGTTCTTCGATTACATCTGGCCGGCGATGATGCAGATTCGCGATGAACTGGCGACGCTGCGCTGGCGGTCGAACGGCGGGTTTTCCTGCCCGGCCGTGATCCGTGTCGCGATCGGCGGGTACCTGAACGGCGGCGCGATCTACCACAGCCAGTGCGGCGAAGTGGAGTTCACCCACATTCCGGGGCTGCGTGTGGTCATGCCGTCGAATGCACTGGATGCCTGCGGCCTGCTGCGCACCGCGCTCCGTGCCGACGACCCCGTGCTGTTTCTCGAGCACAAGCGCTTGTACCGCGAGCCCTATAACCGTTCGCCGCACCCCGGCGAAGATTTCACGATTCCGTTCGGATTAGCGAAGGTCGTCAAGCCGGGCCACAGCCTGACCGTGGTGACCTACGGAGCCCTGGTGCAGAAGTCGCTGCTGGCCGCCAGCCAGATCGAGCGCCGCAACGCGCGCGTGAGCGTCGAAATCATCGATCTGCGCACGCTGGCGCCGTACGATTGGGAAGCGATCCGGCAATCGGTGGAAAAAACCAGCCGCGTTTTGATCACCCACGAAGACACGCTCTCCTGGGGCTACGGCGCTGAGATCGCCGCCCGCATCGGCGACGAGCTATTCGGAAAACTGGACGCCCCCGTGCGCCGTGTCGGCGCCCTAGACACCTGGATCGGCTACCACCCCCGTCTTGAAGCCGCCATTCTGCCGCAGACCGAAACGCTCACGGCCGAGATGGAACGATTGCTGGCGTACTGAGGCGCCGCGTTCCTCATCGAGCGCTGGAGCACGCCCGGTTCAGCCCTTCGGCTTAACTTTGGCAGCGAAGGATTGGGCTACGATTTTCCCCTCTCGCACCACAAACGTGTCCGTGGCGAATTCGTAGGAATTGTCTGCTGTTTCTGCGCTCCAGACAATGTATGCGTGATCGCCGTCAATCCACTGCTGCTGCAGCGAAAACCAGGAACCCGGCTTGGCAAATTCCCAAATCATCCCCTGAAAGAGGGGCCTCATTGCGTCCGGACCTTTCAGCGGTCCGGCTGGCACAAACAACACGGCATCCGGCGAGTAATCGGCCAGTATGCCGCCGACGTCACCGTTTGCAAAGCAGTTCAGATGACGATCTAAAACATCCTTTGTGTTCGACATCTCAGAATTCCTCCTGGTTAGTAGTTGATCCGGTTCGATATGGAATCGGCGGACGAGACATCTCTACGAGATCGCGAGTGCCCCGCAGCACGTCTAAATCGAGGTCAAATTCCGCCACATCCGAATCCGACCGTACCAGTCGAAAGCCGCAGCGTGTGAGCAACCGCAAGGCCGCACGATTCTCGGAGGCGGTAACGGCCCAGACACGCCGCAGGTGTACCGCGCGGCCCCACTCGAGTGCCTCTCGGAGAAGCTCGACTCCAATGCCGCGCCTTCGAAAATCCTGGTGCACGAAGACGGCTATCTCCGCGGAGCCTGGATTGTCGGGGGCCAGGAACGCGTGTCCCACTGTCTCTCCAGCCGGTGAGAACGCCGCTACATTGACTGTCTCGCACACTGCATTCGCAATCCATCGGCGGCGCGCTTCCCGTGTGTGCGGCGGCAAACCGAGCGCTGCGCCGAGCGGGTCAAACGTTTCGTACATTGCGATTAGCAGATGCGCCTCGGCCGGACCAATTTGCCGCAGTTGAACACCGGCGTTCACAGGTGCTGCCTCATGTGCGGCGCAAGCGTCTCGCGAAGTTCCAGTCGTGCCCTGAGGAGGCAAACCTCAACAGCCGGTACCGAACGATTTACGATTCGTGCGATGAACTCGACGGGTATTTGCTCGATATCTCGAAGCACGAAAACCGTACGAGCCATCGGCTCCAGGCTCCGCAGCCCGCTCTCCAATACGATGGTCATCTGGTCCTTGGAATAGCGTTGTGGATAGTCGTCTTCCCATACGGAAAGTTCACGAATCACCACGTCTTCACAAAAGTTGGGACCTTCCGCCGCGTGCGGAACCGCAACCCGTTTGCGAAGGTTTGAGAAGGCCTCTCTGACTGCCACAGTGACAATCCTGAGCCACAGCTCCTCCTCCGGGCCTTCCTCCCAGGTCGAGTAGATCTCGAGAAAAGTCTCGACCCAGACATTCTCCGCGTCCTCGTCGCTTTGCGTGATATGTTTGGCGATCGAAAAGACACGGCTCCCGAACTTCTTCACAAGTCCGGAAGGAAGGCAGCTTGGCGCGGCACTCCTACCTCCTAACCACGGAGCATCAAAAGAGATCTCCGACATCGACGGTGTACTCATAATTCACCCCTCCGCATGTGCGCCCACGCATCCGATTCGGATGACGATCGAGAGCGCCGCGATTCAACACGCCCGGCTATGCCGCCGGCCGGATATTTTGATTGACATGGAAAAAGTTCTCGGGATCGTACTTCGCTTTCACTTCCGCCAATCGGGCATAGTTCCCCCGGTAGGTGGCTCGAATGCGCTCCTCGCCCTCTTCCATCATGAAATTCAGATAGGCGCCGCCGGTGCCAAACGGATGCAGAGCCTCGTAATACTCCCTCGCCCACCCGATGATCTTTTCCCGGCTTGCCGGATCGGGATCTACCCCCACGATGACCTCGCTCCAGACAGCATCGCGATGGCTGAATGCGGTATCGTCTTCGTCTACGCGATGCACTTTTCCATTCACCGGGTAAAGGTGCATGGTCGATTGCCAGGTTGGCAGCTGCGCCCCGTGCTTGAGGTGTTTCTCGATCGCGGCGTCCGTGAGTTCCTTAAAGAAGTCCGCTTTCCAATACCATTGGAGACCCGCCGGATAAACGGCATCGAACATTCCCTGCATCATCGGATACGGCATCGGCGCGAAGAATTCGAACGCCGGCCGGCGGTAGCTCCGAATCGGTTCCAAAATTGTATTCGCCTGCTCGATCGAACCCTGATAACACCACACAATCGCGCACATCTTGCGCAGGTGCAGCTCCTCCGGAAATGGCGGCCCCGGGGGCACGGTGAGCATCGCGAAGAACCCGTTCATCTCTTCCGGTGCCCGAGTGATGAACTCCCGGTACCACCGCATCACGTCCGCGGCGTCGTCGAGATTCCAAAGCATCGGGCCCGCGCAAACCGTATGAACCGGGTGCGCTTCGAACAGGAACGACGTCACCACCCCGAAATTCCCCCCGCCGCCGCGCACCGCCCAGAACAGGTCCGCGTTCTCTTCCGCGTTCGCAACCACAAAGCTGCCGTCCGCCAGCACCATATCGACCGAGAGCAGGTTGTCGATCGTCAGCCCGTATTTGCGCGTCAAGTGGCCCAGCCCGCCGCCCAACGTCAGTCCGGCAACCCCCGTCGTCGAGATAACGCCCGAAGGCACAGCCAGGCCGAATGCGTGCGTCGCGTGATCCACCTCGGCCCACGTGCAGCCCGCGCCCACCAGCACCGTGCGCGACGAAGGATCTACCCTTACGTATTTGATCGGCGCCAGATCGATCACCAGGCCGTCGTCACAGACGCCCAGACCGGCTGCGTTGTGCCCGCCGCCGCGGATCGACACTGGCAGATTGTTACACTTCGCCATCCGCACGGCCGCAATGACGTCGGCGACATCCGTGCACTGCGCGATCAGCCGCGGCTTGCGGTCGATCATTGCGTTGTAAACTTTTCGCGCCT
>Ga0335081_10016285_pt1 | contig 12030 bp, 12 predicted proteins | sample Lox_Sample_35_FD_206713 | JGI IMG/M metagenome (GOLD analysis project Ga0335081, IMG submission 206713) | Soil microbial communities from Loxahatchee National Wildlife Refuge, Florida, United States - Lox_Sample_3.5 | ecosystem: Environmental > Terrestrial > Soil > Wetlands | place: USA... | reverse complement strand
GTCCATCATCCGGAAGTAGCGCTAAACGGATGGCTGCGGCGGCTCCCTGGGCCACCGTCTGGTAGCCACGATGATCGTTCATGTCGGTGGCAGTAAAGCCAGGATTGGCCGAGTTGACTTTGATGCCAGTGTTCTTCAGCTCCGCGGCCAGCAACACGGTTAGCATGTTCAATGCCGCCTTCGAAGCATTGTAGCCCATCCTCTTGACGGGCGCGAATTCCCACGCCGGGTCACTGTTGTGCGTAAGCGAGCCGAGCCCGCTGGATACATTGACAACCCGCGCCGAAGACGACTTGCGCAGCAGCGGCAGCATGGCCTGCGTGACGGCCAGCGCGCCGAACAGGTTGGTATCGAAGATTCGGCGCACGGCGTCGATGCTCGCCTTGCCGGGCGGGCCATCGGCGCGGTCGACGATGCCAGCGTTGTTGACCAACACGTCGAGCCGCCCGTACTCGGCTTCGATAGCGGCTGCGGCGGACTGGATGGTGGCGGGCTTGCCGAGGTCGATGTGGATGAAGTGAACGTCGATGCCTTCAGCCGTGAGCGTGGCAGCGGCCGATATACCCCGCGTCGCGTCGCGTGCGCCCAGCAGCACGCGGGCGCCTGCCTTGCCGACTTGGCGAGCGATTTCGAAGCCGATACCCTTGTTGGCGCCGGTGACCAACGCGATGCGGGCGGTTGAAGTTTGCATGGCGAGTTCCTTTGTGCGCTGGTTGAGCTTCCCGAATACCCATCCGAGGGCGAAGTGCGACACCAACGAACGCCTGGCGCCTGCGCCAATAGGCGCTGCGTGAGGCTGCCCGCGCAAAGCCCGCATCTAAATGTGTACCGCGGGCCAGGTTCGCTTTGTCGATAATCCCCGAGTGCCTCGACAAGCTCGTGCCGCTCGGGAGGGTCCCCGGCCGTAAGCCGTATCATTCTCGCTTGGGGGCAACTCGCCGGTGCTTCGTCGTGAGCGCTTGGGCGGCCTTCTGAGCGTCTACCGCCGCCGCGCGGCGTGGTTGCTGCCCTTGCGGCCAGGCGACTTGGCGTCGACCGCTCTCTTGGACCTCTCTTCCCACCAGTTCCATCGGCGGCTGTGCTGGCTACCAGATGGATCCCGTCGGTCATTTCTCCGCAACGCGCCTACCGGCACCTCAGGGTGACCGATCCCTCGCCGCCTGACAAGCTTGTTTTGCGCGCAGTGTCAGGCACAGCTGACGCGTGGTCTCGGACTCCTCGGCGCACCTCGTCAAGGCGTGGGCCGCTGCAGGCGCCTCCTCTGGAGGGCTCTTCGGCCGCATCGGCAGCGTTCACAAGCCACCCGGCGTCGTCGCAGAACTGCTCGTCGACCTCGCGCGCATTCGCGAGCAACTACTTGCGGAGAACGCCTTCCCACGCCAGCAGTCTTCTCGTGCTGCTCGCAGCGTCAAGAGGCCCCGGGTCCGGGCTTCCGACCGGATCGTCCTGGAAACCCTCGCCGCGATCTTCGCCCGCTGGCGCCAGGCCCTGGTGCTCGTCACCCCCCACCGCCCTCCTGCGCTGGCATCGCGAGGGATTTCGCCTTCTTTGAAGGCACCGCTCGCAGGTCCTCGGCGGCCCGCAATCCAGTCCGCACCGCGCCGCCACCTGACCAGCATTGGTCCAGCATTCTTCGTCAGCAAGCGAGCGGCATATGGACCTGGGACTTCCTCGAAGTCCACGATCTTTGGTTCCATTGCCACTACGTCGTTGTCGTCATTCACCTTGAGACACGGCAGGTGATTCATGCCGCTTCCACCTGGCGCCCACCGGCGCCTGGACTGTCCAACAGCTTCGGAACCTGACCCCATCTGGCAGCGGCCCCAACTTCCTGGTCCGCGACGAAGATGGCAAGTTCATCGAAGCGTTCGACGTCGTCACGAAAGGCGCCGGCATTTGGGTAATCCGCGCACCGCGTGGGTTGGGAACGCCTGCATCACGTGCTCCTGTTCGGCGAGGTTCCACCGGGAGTTCGTACCCTACCTTCAGTGACTGCGCTGGGAACTCCGAACTCTTCTGTAGGGCTCGCATGACTGGCGAATGGCTCGAGACGGGGATGGACTCTGCCCCCGTGTGGCGTCCGGCAGAACAAGCACGCCGTCCGAGTGCCGCTCTGCGGAGCCGCCCCTATCGCCAGCGCGCGTCCTCAACACTGAACCGCAGCTGCTTCGGCCTCCAGCCCCTCCGGTTCCGGCGCCCTCCTCACCTCGGGGCTCGGGCCCCAGCCCCCCCACGACTGGTCAACATCGCACTTGGGACGGACAACAGCAGGCGAGGCCCCTCCCTGCAGGGCGAAAGCTCATGCGGGACTCGACTCTGAGAGGTCATCCCAGGGCTTCTGCAAGATCATCAAGGCACGAAATGGGATCGTGGTCCCCGACGGCCGGGCACCCGGACGAGCTGCGGCGCGATCTCGAGGTGCCTCCGGCGAGTGCGAGCGGCTCACCAGGCGGGCCTGATGCTGGCGACCATCTGTCACGGCCCGTGGCTACTTATCCCAACCGGGATCGTGCGCGTCGCCGTATGACCCTGGGTATCCGCGACGACCTGGTCAACATCGGTCGCGCGCTGCGTGGACGAGCCGGTGATGACGGACGGCAACCTGGTCTCCGCCCGGCTCCTATGGGCCGGGGAAGTCCAGCCGGCGGGGCGTCAGTCTGACGCGAAGGCCCACTGGAGCCATGGTGAAGGCGAACCGCTCGGCGACCCTGTCGCGGTTCCCGACACGCTCGACGGTGAAGTTGCGGTAGAGGGTGGCGAGCGTGACCCGCATCTCCAGCAGCGCCAAGCTCCGCCCCGGGCAGATCCGAGGTCCCGAACCGAAAGGCATGTGGGCCGAGGGCTCGTGCGCCCGCCCCCCGACCTCCCGTAGCCAACGCTCCGGACGAAAGGCGCCGGGCTCGGCGAAGTGCGCCGCCGACGTCGCCGGCCGCCGCATGAGCAGGCACAGCGACTGGCCTGGAGGGATGGCCACGTCGCCGAGCACCGTGTCCCGATTGGCCTCCACGATGAGAATGGGCGCCACCGGGCGGAGCCGCATGGCTTCCTGGGCTACCGCCCCGGCCACCTCCAGCCGACTGGCCGTCTCGAAGTCGGCCGGGGTGGTGGAGTCGCCCAGCATCGCGTCTGCCTCGGCCGCGATAGCCGCCTGGCTATCCGGGGCATCACACAGCTCGTGAACGGCCCAGCTGAGCGTGAGCGCCGTCGTGTCCTCGCCGGCGAGCAGAATCTGGACGGCGTTCCCCAGCACCTGAGCGTCGGAGAAGGGACGACCGGCCTGGTCCCGGGCCGCGATCATGGCCTCCAAGAAGTTGCGCGGGTTCGCAGCACGCGCCGGATCGGTCGCCAGGCGCTCTCGGGTCTCCGCCAGCAGCGCGCGCAGCACGGTGAGGACGTCGTGGACCGCCCGCTCCAGCCGGCGCTCGGCGGGCAGCCGGACGAGGCGCCACCAGGGGACGCTCGCGAACAGGCGGCGAGTGATGCCGGGGAAGACGTGCTCCAGCTTGCGCTGCAGCACGTCGCCCTCGTCGTCCAGCGTGTCCAGATCGTGGCCGAAGGCGAGCTGCGTGGTGAGATCGACGGTAAGGCGCTTGAAGTCCTCCTCCAGATCGATCGCCCGGCCAACCGCCGCCCTCAACCACCGTCGCCGCAACCGCTCCGCCACCCTGCGCAGCGTCGGGTAGAAGCTGCGCAGGTGGCCAGGGGCGAGCGCCTCCAGGGTAAGTCGGCGCAGCGGCCGCCAGTCCACGCCCTCTGCGGAGAATACGCCATTGATCCCCAGCTCCCGGAATACGGGTTCGATGGTCCCCAGCCGACGGAACGTCTCCGGGCGATCGCGCAGCACCTGCTGGATGAGGGCGGCATCGTCCACCACGATCATCGGGCGCGGCCCGAAGTTCGCGCGGTAGACGTGGCCGAAGCGGGCGGCCCAGCGCTCCAGTGTGGCGTGCAGGCGCTCGAGCGCGAGCAGCGAAGGGTTGCCGAACAGCGGGAGGCGCCGCGGACCAGGCAGGTCCGCCAGCGTGCGCAACCCTGCCGCGGGCGGCCCAGCCGCCGACAGCGCCGCGGGACGGACAAACACCGTCCCATCGCGCAGTTCGAGGGGGCACGGCCGCAGGCAGCCGCTCCCGCCCCGCCGCTGTCCGGTGTCCAGGTCGAAGCGCCATCGGTGGTTGGAACAGACGAGATCGGTTCCCTCCACCTCCCCGTCGGCGAGGAGCGCGCCCTGATGAGGGCAGCGCCCCTCGAACGCCCGCAACCCAGCAGCGCTCCGCACGAGAACCAGGTTCTCGCCGGCGGCCGTGGCGGGGAAGGGGCCGGGGCCCACCAACCCCTCCACCGTACCGATCGGCACCCAGTCGCTCAAGGCCTGCCGTCGCTCGCCATCCGGCCTCGTCATGCGTCATGCCGCCTTGCGGCCACGGCGAGCAGGGATGGTCCGAGCGAGTGATGGCGGCACGGTGCAAAAGGGGGAGCGACCCCCATCCCCATCTCCCTGGGGCGTAGCCGCAAGGAAGGCCGTCCAGGGCCCTGTGTCTGCGCTGGCCCCGCGCTGGCTCAGCAGCCCCCCGCACCTCCGGTGGGGCCAGGAGGAACCCGCCCAGGCCCCGAGCTCCTGTCACCGGAATTGCCACCGGGAAGTCCGCGCCTTCAGGCGCCGCGAGGAACGGTAGCGGCGAGCGTGCCAGAGGTCGCTGGTAAGCCTCATGGCGTTGCGGCTCTTTGAAAGTTGACGACACGCCCGATCTCCGGAATGCCGCTGCGGCATTCCCGGCTGCGAAACCGCGCTCCTGCGACGGGCAACATCGAGCGAGCAGCATGAACCTGCGAGCGGGGTGGGATTTCCCACCTCTACGCGCCCTGGCGCGTCAGAGAGCGACCGACGAGATGGCATCACCTCCACCTCTCAGAACCCCTGGGATTCACATCCCTGGGGAGGTTTAGAAGTCTCCCGGGACGGCCTGGGTGGTGGTCTACGACGCGGCGTTGAAGCTGGACTACCTCGACTACCTGGGCGTCCCGACCTCGTAGAAGGAGCTGCAGTTCCGGGAGCGGGAGGACGCCAAGCCTCGAGAGACCGGGGCCGTTTCCTCGTCGTCCCTTTGCGGAAAAGGCGACGAGGACTCACGATGGCCGCGTTGCCGCTGACGTTCGTCACCCTGCTACGGTCGCCGGGGTATGGTCGCCCGCGCTGTCCGCCACGCTCCCCACGCCCAGGACCTGCTCTGGATGACAGCACGCATGGCCCGACCGCGGCGAGAAGGTGGCCCGGCTCGCCCGGACCCGCATCGCCAGGACACTGCAGACTCTTCGACACCAGCCCCAGCGCGCCAGGTCGGCGAGCCACACGGGAGCATTGGCCCGTTCAGGCGCCACACCGATCTCCGAACGAGCCCATCGCATGGCGAGGCGTCGGCTCCTTGAACTTTTCGTGATGGCTGTTCTCGTCGTCGGGCCGCGGTCCGCCTTCGGCTTGATTTGCATTGACATGGTCCTCCGGTTGCGTCCCGAGGCATCCGGCACTCGACCGCCCGCTGGCTTCGGTGACTGGCGGGCGTACACTCACCGTAGCGACATAGAACCTCTGGGGGTGCTGGCGACGGGACGCGCGTTGGCCGGACGCGAGTACACCCGGTCGCCTCTTGCGCCTTGGTGGCATGCATCCGCATGTAGTCGCCAGCGCTTTGCGTCATGGTCCGGGGATGAAGGTATCACCTTCACATTTGAACATCGTGCGCGCTCACGCGCGCGCCGGTCCAGCAAAGCTGAGCCGCGGGGGGCGCCGAGGCCGGGAACGTCGGGGCGACAACGGTCCACGCCCACGCGACAGCAATCGCCCCGAGCTGTCCCTTGTCGGTGACCTGGAAGTGTCCGGGAAACACAGAGGGTCCGGGCGTAGTCGAGGAGAGATTGGCAGAAACGTCGTCATGGTGGCAGTGGGCGATCGCGTGTGCCCCTCCGGACTTCTGCGGGAACACCGCGACCGCCTCGTTCGCGCGCCATGGGGTCCAGACCCGGGTCGACTCCGTGCCGGATCACGGTCCGACCTGTACATCGCCTCACGAGACGCCGATCACTCGCCGTTCTTGCGACTCTTCACTGCGACGATGACGGAGGGCAACGATGCCGGACGCCGCAGATACGCTGCGCTCGCGCGGCCATCGCCTCTTTCGCCGGCACCCCGGGCGAGGGGCAGCACGCGTGCTCCTCGCTGCACGGGTTCCCGCCCAGTCCCTTCGTGTTTCACAACCTGATCCCGCACCTGGCCGTCCACTACCGGCCGTTCGCTCCCGAACCACCGTCAGGCTGTCGCGTGCAACACCCCTCCCGCCCTTGCCTCATAGCGGGGCGTCGCAACCGATCAAGGAGAGTTTCATGAGTCAAGCTCGTTCAACCCGAACGGCGAAGAGTCCCGAAGGCTTCAAAACACCGCAACGGTCTTCCGAGTTCTCGGTCCCTGTTACATCCATCCACAGGGTCGAAGCAGATGGAGTCCGCGTCTTCTACCGGGCGGCCGGCGCTCCACACACCCCGGTAGTGCTGCTGTTGCACGGATTCCCAACGTCGTCCTTCATGTTCCGCGAACTCATTCCACGTCTCGCCAACGAGTACCGAGTGATCGCGCCAGACCTCCCTGGCTTCGGATTCACAGAAGTCCCGGCAGAACGACAATACGTCTATTCGTTCGACCGATTGGCAGTGACGCTAAGTGCTTTCACGCAAGCGCTGCAACTCAGGCGCTATGCGATGTATGTGTTCGACTATGGCGCACCAACTGGTTTCCGCCTGGCGATGGCTCACCCTGATCAAGTTACAGCCATCGTTTCACAGAACGGGAATGCCTATGAAGAAGGGCTCGGAGATGCTTGGGGGCCGATTCGAAAATACTGGGCTGAGCCCACACAAGAACATCGAGAGGTGATCCGCACCAACATTCTGACGCTGGAAGGAACGCGATGGCAGTATACGAATGGTGTACGGGATCCGGAGAGTGTTCCGCCTGAATCGTACACATTGGACGCGACTCTGCTGGAACGTCCGGGGAACAAGGACATTCAGCTGGATCTATTCCTCGACTACGCGTCGAACGTGAAGCTCTACCCGGCGTTTCAGGATTACTTTCGAAAGGCTGAGCCGCCACTGCTGGCGATCTGGGGCAAGAACGATCCCTTCTTCGTTCCCGCGGGGGCCAAGGCATTTCGAAAGGACATACCGAACGCTCGGGTCGAACTGCTGGACACCGGGCATTTCGCCACAGAAACGCACGCTGTCGAAATTGCCGCTGCGATGAAAGAATTCCTCGCGGCGAATGGTGTGTCGCGCCGGGCGGACAACGGGGCATCACAATGAGCTTTCCTGTTTCACACAATCGTCTCGGTTCATGGCGCGTGGGCTGACGGCTCTTGCTGGCGCAGGGGCCTTCCTGACCTCCTACGTGGCTGAACTCCACGGATCGGATTCGTACCAACAGTCACCCTCAAAGGGCTGGGTTGTCCTGGCTCCCCCGCCCCGTGGTGGCTTACCATGCTCGTCCGCCGCCGCGAGCCCTCGGGATCATGCAAGACGGGGTGCCATTCGAGCTGCCGACGATCTCGCATCCCTACTGTGACTCCGCGCGAATGCGCAAGGCAGCCAGCAAGGGCGTCGTCCCGGAGCCCGGCGATGGCCTGGTCCCTGTCACCTCCGGCGATCTCGATCGGCGTTCGCACCCCCGAAGCGGGTGACCACCGCAGCGGTGCCGATTCGGTGCGTCATGTACGACACCCTCGACCCCTTTCGCTGCTGCGCTCCGTGAAGCCGAATGCCTCCGCCATCGCCTTGGCGCACCTCGGGTGAGCTGCGTCGGATGCATTGCTCCTTCTCCTGTCCTCGTCGTCCCGCCAGAAGGATCCTGGGCGTCTGGCCCCGATCACCTCATGATTCGGCTTGACGTCGGTCGACGTCGTCGAACGGGACCTCCTTTGCCCCCTCGCCTGGCGCGAACCTGGCTGAAAGTCCTTACAAGCACGGCGAGAGCCTTGTGTTCCGTCATGTACCCGCGTACAAAGGCGCTCTATCTCCTCCCTGGTCACAGCCGGCGGCAACTTCGCCATCATGACATGGCTGCTCCAGTTTCTCTCCCATCGGGCTCTCCCTTTCACAGACCGATTCTGCAACCCGGACGGACATGAGCCGCATCCGCTCATGGGCCCATGGATCTGATGGAAGAACCGCCGCGGCACAGCTGGGACGCAAAGCCACCGACCGGACGCTCAGGAAGCGGTCAGGCCATCCACATCTACCTCCCAATCCGCACAGCGAATGGCGCCATTCGCTGTGTTCTTGGCGCATCGACGTGCCATGAGCCGGCGCCGGATCGCGAGAGCGTCCGTGCCCTCACTACTGTCCACCCATGCCTCGCTACCGTCGCTGGAGGAGCCGCAACCGCAGCTGGACCCGCTATGCCGCGCCGCCTGAATGGGAACCGCCCGTGTGCGCATACGTTCGCAACTTGCTCGTCGCGCTCGAGGGCGAGATCGCGGACTCCTATCACGAGGACGCGGCCCTTTCCCCTCTCGCCTTGAGGGCGATCGATCTCGGCTCATCCCGAGCCCGGACGCAGAAGGAGGCTCGCCAGCAGACCGCCGCGCTCCGCGCCTTCCTCAAGAAAGCCGGGGGACAGCTGCTGCGCGTACCCGCTCCTCCGCCCCCAGTCGGCAAGAACCTGGACACGCTGTCAGCAACACTGGGGCTCGAAGCGGCCGAGCAGGCTGTCCTGCAGTTCGCACTGGCCGTTCGTTCTCATCGCGGGTTCCGGAGGCTCATCGCGAATCTCGCTTGCACGGGTACCGAGGCCAGCGACGATATCGTGGCCTTCGCGGTCGCCGAGCCTCGCCCGGAGGTCTCGCGGGCGCTTGCCCCCATGAGCCGGCTCATCGGCTCCGGGCTCGTGACGGTCAAACCCGACGGCGATTCCATCGAACAGCGACTGTGCCCGGACGCGCGCCTCATCGACCTCGTGCTCGAGCGGCACCTCGATCGCGAGCGTATCCTCTCCGCGTTCCTGTCCCTGGCATCCCCGCCGACGCTCACCGAGCTGGACTTCTCGCACCTCGAAGGTGAGGTGGCGACGGCGCGTTGTCTGCTGTCGGCGGCGCTCGAGGCTCGTAGACCCGGTGTCAACGTCTTCCTCTACGGCCCGACGGGTGCAGGGAAGACGGAGCTGGCGCGACTCCTGGCCCGTGAACTGGGGGTGGAGCTGCACCTCGCCGGAGCGATCGATGGCCGCGGTCGATCGCCCGACGCGCAAGAGCGCCTCGCGTCGCTTCTCGTGGGGCATCGGTTGCTCGCCCAGACGCGTGCCCTCGTGCTGTTCGACGAGATGGAAGACCTGTTCCAGGCTGCCATGCCGGAGGACTCCATGCCACGAGTGGCCGCCCGCATGTCGAAGCTCTGGTTCAACCGCCTCCTCGAGGAGAACCCTGTCCCCACCCTCTGGATCACGAACGATGCCGGTGGGATCGATCCGGCATTCCTTCGGCGCTTCACCTACTCCATCGAGTTCAGGCCGCCCGGCGAGTTGCAGCGGCGGCGCATCCTCGCGCGGCATGCCGGCGGGGAGGACGGGCTCGCTCCCCACGCGCTCGATACGCTGGCCCGCCGCTACGAGGTCTCTGCCGCCGAGATCGCCACCGCCGCGCAGGCGGCGTGCCTCGTGGGCGGCGGCGCCATCGAGAGCGCAGCCATGGACCGGTTCCTGCGCGCCGCCCTGCGGCTGGGCAGCAGGCGGAAGCCGGTGCCCCAACGCGCCTCCGCAGAAGGAAGCTACCGCCTCGACGCGCTTAGGGCCTCGGTCGATCTCCCGTCTCTCGTCGAGCAGCTTGCGATATTCACTCCCGGGGATGGTCCTGGTCTATCACTCTGCCTTCACGGTCCCCCGGGCACCGGCAAGACCGAGCTCGTCTACCACCTGGCGCACCGGATGGGGCGGAGGGTGCTGGCGAAACGGGTCTCGGACCTGGAGAGCTGCTGGGTGGGCGCAACCGAGGCAAACATCGCGCGCGCCTTCGACGAGGCCGATGCGGAGGGTGCCATTCTGCTCCTGGACGAAGCCGACACCTTCCTGCGGGACCGCAGGGGCGCCATCATGCAGTGGGAGCTGTCCATGACCAACGAGCTCCTTCAGCAGCTCGACATCTTCCGCGGACTCGTCGCGTGCACCACGAACCTCATGGATGAGCTGGACGAAGCTCTCCTCAGACGCTTCGCCCTGAAGGTCGAGTTCTTCCACGTCTCGAACGAGGGAGCGCTCGCTCTCTTCGACACCCTCCTCGCACCGCTCCTTGCCGCGCCGCTCGAGGCGGACGACCGGGCGCTCGTGGCCGAGCGCCTGGCGCTCCTGACGCGCCTCGGCCCCGGTGACTTCGCCGTCGTCGCGCGTCGCGTGAGGCTGCTCCGGTCCACACCGACGGCGCACGACCTCGTCGCGGCGCTCGAGGCGGAGGTGGCCGCGAAAGGCGGACCTTCGCGCACCATCGGGTTCCGGCGTGGCGAGTGATACTTGTTGTGAATCGGGACGCCTGGGGCCTGGTAGCGTTGAGGCCACCGCGGACTGTCGGCTTTCAAAATGGTTGACCCCCGGGAGTTTTTCAGAATCATTGCCCTCGGACCGCCCGCCCTGCCATGGCACGGAGCTTCTCCCTCGCTCGCCATCGCAGCAGGGATGCGTCCGCGCTGCCGCCCTGTCCTCGGCCTCTGCCCCGACCTCGGACATGACGACTCTTCGGGGCGGACGCCGGGCCGGAACACGTGTCCATCCCAAACCATCGAAGCTTTGCGTCACGGGAGTTCCGCGGAGCGGGGCCGCTCGCCCTTGGTGCCGCTGAGGTCGGGCAGCCTGCGCCCCTCATGAAGCCAGTCCTCTTGCCCTCGTCGCCCCTCTCAGGACACCGTTGGTATCGCCCGGCAGCGCCGCAGGTTCCACGACCACTGGGCTCGCCTTGCCCGCAGAGCGCCTCGTCGGCCACCGACAGCCAAGGTCCTGTCCGCGAGAAACCGAGCGCCTTAGCCCACGCGGGGGCTCGCCTGGCATCAGCGGGGAGCTCGTCAAGCTCGGCATCCACCTGGCGAAGTCGACGGTCGAGAAGTGCCGAAAAAGCCACCATCGACCTGGCGGGCCTTCCTCAAGAATTGCGTGAGCGACCTCGTGTCCGTCGACTTCTTCGTGGTCCCTACAGTGATGCTCAAGGTCCTGCTCGTCTTCGTTGTGCTCGTTCAAGCCCGGCGGCGGATGGTGCACTTCAACGTGACGGAGCACCCGACGGCCGCGTGCACTTCTCAGCAGCTCGCCGAGACCTTCCCCTGGGAGACGACTCCGCGCTACCTGCTCCGCGATCCCGACCGCGTGTATGGTTCAGCTTTCCGGATGCGAGCAGCGAGCATGGGCTGACTGCACCGCGAAGCCCTTGGCGAGACCCTCTTGCGGAGCGGGGTCATCGGGACGATCTTCGGACGCGATTCCGACTCCTTCATCGGTCACGCATGCGTATCCCCCGTTCGGCGGCGCCACTTGGTGTGGGGATGCGGCCGGGAATCCGCGGCCCCGCGCCGAGGAGAACGCTGCACTGGTAACCAGGTGCCGGCCTCGGGCGGCGCCACCTGAAGCCTGCAACCGTCCACCAACTGGTATCCGGGACGCATAGCCGCGCGACGCGAGGTCCACGCCTCCCTCGGTGGTCCGGCCACAGAGCCCGGCCACGATGTCTCCCGGCCCCCGATGATGCGTACCGCCGGAGCTGGTGCGGCTGCTGGCATGATGCACTGCGAATCATCACGCCGTGGTTCGTTCCGGCTGTCGCAATGTGATCGTGCATGTCCCTTCCTCATACTGGAAGAGATCCCCGTACTGTGCCCAGTCGACGATTGTGTCAAACACAGCGTCGTAGTCCTCGGTCGGCAGGTGAACCGCGATCAGCTCGAGGACAAAGTCGCGATGGAGACGGTGGAGTTTCTCGCGGGCGAGCGCGCGGGCTACGTACCGGAACATGGGAA
>Ga0335081_10016284_pt1 | contig 12030 bp, 14 predicted proteins | sample Lox_Sample_35_FD_206713 | JGI IMG/M metagenome (GOLD analysis project Ga0335081, IMG submission 206713) | Soil microbial communities from Loxahatchee National Wildlife Refuge, Florida, United States - Lox_Sample_3.5 | ecosystem: Environmental > Terrestrial > Soil > Wetlands | place: USA... | reverse complement strand
GCGGGCGGGTGAGCTGCCGCCCCGCCCACCAGAACTGCATCTGCACACGAAAGGGGACTGGCGATGAAGGCCATCCGCATCCACGAACCAACCGGCATCAGCGGGCTTGTCTACGAAGATGCGCCCACGCCACGCCCATGATCGGCGACGTGCTGGTCAAGGTCGCCGCGTGCGGCATCACGCACAACGAGCTGGACTGGCCGCTGCGGACTTGCCGGAACGGTCATCAGCGGGACTCGATCATCCCCGGCCAGGAGGTGTCCGGAGTGGTCACCGCGCTGGGACTGGGAACGGCCGGGATCGCCGTCGGCGACGAGGTGTTCGGGCTGGCCGACGGCTACCGGGACGGGGCGGCCGCCGGGTACGTCGCCGTCGAGGCCCGTAACCTGGCCCCGAAGCCGCAGACCGCCGACCATGTGCACGCCGCGGCGGTGCCGCGGGCCGGCCTGACCGCGTGGCAGGCCCTGTTCGACCACGGCAGACTGGCCGAGGGGCAGGCGGTGGTCATCCACGGCGCGGGCGGCGCGGTCGGGTCCACGGCGGTCCAGCTTGCCCGCTGGGCCGGCGCCGAGGTGATCGGGACCGGGCGGAGCAGAGCCCGGTCGCAGGTCACCGAGCTGGGCGCCGACCGCTTCGTCGCGCTCGACGAGGACCGGCTCGAGGACGCGGCCGGCCAGGCCGACGTGGTGTTCGACATGGTCGGCGGCGACGTGCTCACCCGGTCGCCCGCGCTGCTCAAGCCCGGGGGAGCGCTGGTCTCGGTGGTCTCGCCGCAGCTGCCCGCCGGCCGGGACGACATCAGGAAAGTCTTTTTCATCCAGGAGGCCAGCAGGGCCCAGCTGACCGAGCTCGCCCGCCTGGTCGACGAGGGCCACCTGCGCCCCCAGGTCGGCGGGGTGTACCCGCTCGCGCAAGCAGCCAAGGCGTACAGCGCGAAGGCCGCCGGCGGCATCCCCGGCAGGATCGTCCTGCAGCCCTGACCCAGGGCCTGCCCGCCCCGGCCTCAAGCCCACGTTCGCGACCGCCAACCCACCACGGCGTCCGGGCGGCTTCGTCCGAGCCGTTACGCCTCCTCAGCGATGGACAAAAGGGAGGTAATTGTCCGCTGCGCACACTGCCATCTCCTTCTCAATCCCGTCGCCACGCTGGTCGACTCTTATGCAGACGCCCCGGGATCGCTCACCAACGATCCAGCGACATCGACAGGGTGCCCTGCACCACGCCCATCCTGCGTCTCCTCGCTGGAGGGGTTGCCGCGCATCAAAGACGCCAGACCCGCGCCCGCCCGCAGGCTTGACCAGAACCGCCATCCCGGCGCACTCGACCGCCCTACAGCCGAGCACCACCGCCGATGACGCTCACATCGGTGGCACCAGGCCGGAAACCGACGACGGCGCCAGGACGATCCAGCTACCAAGCCCGAGGATCGCGAGCGCCAGCGGCATATCGACAGCGGCTTTGGCGGGCAGGAGTTTCTGGGCGGCAGCGAGGACGGCGATCACCGACATCCAGGTGACGCTCATAACGCCCAGTGCTACCAGCATCAGCATCAGCCCGATGCTCGAGCCGGCGCAGCACAGCCCGAACTCCCATCCGGAGCGGATGCTGTCGCGGCAACGTCTGCGGAAGTGCCGCTTGAGCGGTGTGAACTCGTAGACACCGGCCGCGATCACCACGACTCCGGCGGCAACAGACCCGTGCGGCCGGTACAACGCGTACACCGCGGCGCCCACCAGTGCCCACACGGCCAGGTAGCACCCGATGAACAGCGGCACAGCGCGCACGCCGCCGGTGGCCTGAGCGCGTCTCAGCACCGCCGGGACGGCGCCCGGCAGCATCATCGCCGCCATCATCACCACCCATACGGCGATGAAGAATGAGAACGAGCCGAGCCGGGTCGCCGCTCCCATGTCCATTCCGTGCATCTGCCAGACCGCGACGACCCAGGACGCGGCGGCGAGCCCGAGTGTCGCCATCAGCGCGGCCGGCATCGCGACCGTCCGAGCGGTCGCGAAGGTGGTGGTGACTCCGTGATCAGCCATGATGTCCTCAGTTTTCGTGGAGCGGGGTGGTGGCGGGCTCGCGACCATACCGGTCGAGGTGGTCCTTCAGCGCCTCCAGCGGACCGTCCCAGTCGCGGGCCAGCGCGGCCAAGAACTGCTGCGCCACCTGCATCGGGGCCGAGCGCAGCCGGTACCGCACCCGGCGCCGCTCCCCAGGCTCGGGCGTCACCAGGCCCGCCCCGGCCAGCAGGGCAAGATGCTTGGCGATCGCCTGCCGCGTGATCGGCAGGCGATCGGCCAGGTCCGTGGCCGTGGCCGGACCGCCCGAGGCGAGCGCGGCCAGGATGGCGCGCCGGCTCGGGTCGGCCAGGGCCGTGAAGACCTGCTCGGCGATTGCCTCGCTGTCAGGCGGCATCGAGGTAGCTGGCCAGTTCGGCCAGCTCCTTCGCCCAGCCCTCGGTGTTGCCGTCGTACGCCTTGCGGTAGGCGTCCTCCGGCAGCTGCGCGAACCCGGTCTCGACCACCGTCAGCCGGGTGCCCGCACCGGCCGGCTCGAGCGTGAACTCGACATAGGTACGGCGCGGATCGTCCTCCGGCAGCCCGAAGATCGGCCAGGTGAACCCGAACACCGCCGGCTCCTCCACCCGCTCCACCCGCATCTCGGCCGTGAACCCTTCTCCGGCCCACCTCAGCCGGGCCGGCCCGCCCGGACGCAGGTCGATGGTCGCCTCGTTGCCGAACCAGGCGCCCAGCCCCTCGGCCGTGGTAAGCGCCGCCCACACCTTGGCCGGCGGGTGCGCGAGCTCCACGGTCCGTTCGATCCGGTCAGGAAAACCCATGACAGCCTCCAATAAGTAGCAATCGAACGGTTGCCATTTTATGGCAACCGTTCGATTGCGTCAACAGTCCTGCCTTTCCTACCCCGAGGGCTCACTCGCCCGCACCGGGAACCTCGCCGTCGCCGGGAACAGAACGTCTGCCCGGATTGACAGGCATCCGGCCGCACGTGCCCGCAGGGCGGACACCGGCCGGCGGGCACGTCGCGGAGTCTCCCCGGCGCCCAGCCGAAGCTGGGTGCCCGGGTGCGGCTGCTGGCCACCGGGGCCAGTAACCCGAACGACCCGAACGACGCCTTCTCGGTGGCGGTCGCGGCGCTCCGCTCCAAGACCCGGCGGCTGGTGGCCGCCGATGACCACGGCGCGGTGCTGCGGGTCTGGTCCCGGCGGCACCGGGGCCTGGGCCGGGCCAAGAACCAGGCCGCGTGCCGGCTCCCCGCCGTGCTCTGCGAGCTGGTCCCCGGCGGTGCCCGACGAAATCACCGCAGCCCAGGCCACCCGCATCCTGGACCGCAGCACGCCACCGGCTGTTACTGTGCGGGGACCGGCGGATCAACCATGCCATCCACATGGCCGCGACCACCCAGATCTGCCACTCCCACGGCGACGGCCGCGCCCACTACGACAAGAAAATAACCGAGGGCAAGACCCATAACGAAGCACTCCGGTGCCTCAACTGCCGGATCAGCGACGCCATCTACGTCCGCCTTCACGCCGGCGTACGCCAAGCCGCAAGCAGCGCGAATTCGGGCTCGGGAGGGCAACCCGGGAACGAGGGTGCGCTGGGGCTACACCTTCACTTTCACTGCCGTGGATCGACAGATTCGGCGACAACGCCCCGGCCCAGATCGCCGACCGCACCGAGGCTGCGCATCAAGCATTCCCATCACTCTGGCCGCGATCAAGAAGACTGCGGAATCGAATTGATCTCGCCAGCTGAACGATCCAGGCATGGGCGCCCGGCCAGGATGAGAAGGCTTCAGCAGACATGTCCGCCAGCGAGATTAGGCGACATTTGCGAAAGATCGTCGGCTTCATCGAGTCCACGCAGGGTAGCCGCACTGGCTATTCCATTGCATCGGCGGCAACGGTCCGCCCGTGCTAACGCGCCTCCGGAGGACGCCCGCGGAGCTGCGCACCAAACCAAACGGTCATGCAAGCGGCGGGTCAGCGCGCCGACGGCATGTAGATCAACTTCTTGTTCACGAATTCGTCGATGCCGTAGGGGCCCAGCTCCCGGCCGACGCCGGAGCGTTTGGTGCCACCGAAAGGCAGGTCCGCCATCGACCCCTGCGGGCTGTTGATCCACACCATGCCGGTATCGAGCAGGTCAGCGACTTCCTGGGCCCTGTCCGGGTCCGCGCTGTAGACAACGCCGCCGAGCCCGAACGGCGAAGAGTTCGCCAACTCCACCGCCTCGGCGACGTCGGCGGCGTGGTAGAGCACCGCTGCGGGACCGAACAGTTCCTCACGGTAGGCCCGCATCTCCGGGGTGACCTCCGTGAGGACGGTGGCCTCGACGAACGCGCCCGGCCGGTCGACCCGTTTGCCGCCGGTGCGCAGCGTGGCGCCCTTGTCGACGGCGTCGGTGATCTGGCTCATCAGGCGCTGTACCGCGCTCTCCGAGGACAGCGGCCCGAAGTCTGACGCCGGGTCCGTGGGGTCGCCTGGGTGCAGCGAGGTCATCGCGTGGGTGAACCGCTCGGCGAACTCGTCGTAGAGATCGCCGATGACGATGATCCGCTTGGCCGCGTTACAGGCCTGACCGGCGTTGCCCATCCGCGCGATGACCGCAGCTTTCACCGCCTTGGCGACGTCGTCGGTGTCCAGCACGATGAACGGGTCCGACCCCCCGAGCTCAAGAACGACCTTCTTGAGGTGACGGCCCGCGACCTCGGCGACGGCGGCGCCCGCTCGCTCGCTGCCGGTTACCGACACGCCGGCCACCCGCGGGTCGGCGATGATGTCGGCGACCTGGTCGTGGGTGGCGAACACGTTGACGTAGGCGTCCTCGGCGACGCCGGCGTCGCGGAAGATCTGCTCGACCGCCAGCGCGGATTCCGGGCACTGCGGTGCGTGCTTGAGGATGATTGTGTTGCCGATCATCAGGTTCGGCGCCGCGAACCGGGCAACCTGATAATACGGATAGTTCCACGGCATGATGCCGAGCAACGGGCCGACCGGCTCCTTGCGCACCAGCGCCGTGCCCCCGGCACGAGGGTTGAGCGGGGTGTCTTCGAGAAATCCTGGACCCTGCTCGGCGTAGTAGCGATAGATGCTCGCCACCAGCAAGATCTCGCCCTTGGCCTCCCGGGTGGGCTTGCCCATCTCCCGGGTGATCAGTGCGGCCAGATCATCGATCCGTTCCTTGTGCAGTTCGGCGACCCGCTGCAGCACCTCGGTTCGCTCTGCCTTCGAGGTGGTACGCCACGACTGGTAGGCACGTGCGGAACGTTGCAGCACCTGCTGGATGCCGGTATCGGTGGCGGAGGCGAACTCCCGCTCGGTCTGGTTCGTCGCCGGGTTGACGACCTTGAACTCGCTCATTGCTGCCGTCCTTGAGGCTTCGCTTCCTGCCAACGGTAGCCTTCGCGGCCTCGCGCCCGGCCTGCTCGGCCGACATGTCCTGGATTGCTCGCACAGCGCCAGGTCGCGGGTACCCCTCCCTGGGCCTTGATGGCCCGCCCGGCCAGGTCCGCACCCCCCACTGTCATGTCGTGTCCGGTGACCGACTTCAGACGGCGGACCAAGCTGGGATCGAAGTTCCGTTCGATCCGTGTCCTGGCGCCCGACACCGATACGAGTCTCCTCGAGAACACGATCTTCTCGGCAGCCTGCCAGATGCCGGCGAAGTCCCGGACAAAAGACGGCTGGCCGGGCGCCAAACCGGCACGGCAGAAGCCATTAGGGCTTGTCGCGTGGATCTTTGGCGGCGCGGACCGGCGCCCAGAACGACGACCGGCGGCGTTGTCGTCGTCGCCGATAGGTCCACCACCGGCTCCTCCTCCGCCTTGCCGGTCGCCGTCTGGACCGCTCGCATCCACCAAGATCCACGGGACACGCCCTAGTGCCGGCGGGGAGGAGTGGAGGAGACCGCGCTCCGTGGTGAGCTCGCGACGGTCCTGGGCGCCACGAACGCTTGATCTCCATCCCGTCTTCACGCGGATACAACGGCCCCTGAACATAGCCGGGCTTCAGTGGCTCCGTGGATGCCTCAGGCAGGAAGACGAGACGTCCGTGGAACGGGGGAGCACGAGCCGGCGGCCGAACCGACGAGACCATGGCGGAGTTGGGCGCTGGTGTCACACGGGGCGAGTACGCCCGCCTAACCCCGATCAAAGCGGAGTACGGCCGCAGTAGGTTTCGGAGGCGACCAGAACATCAAGCCCGCGGCCTGAGTCCACCCGGCCGAGGATCCCGGTGGCCTGGCCCGGAGGGCGCCTGCACCGCTTCATCGTCGCCCCCGGCGCCGCCGCGCATAGCAGCGCCATCAGCGTCCTGCCGGGTGTGGCGGCTTGGACAGGCACTCGCTGGGCGCCCGCTGCCGATGAAGCTGATCCAGGTGCCTTCGGGCAGGTAACTGACCGGCTGACCGACTGAGCGCAAGAAACCGACGGAGGAGATCATGAGCCGCGACCGCGACCTCAAAGTCCTTGGCCAGGACGACTGGCTGCTCTTCGCACGTACCGCTACCGGCGTGCTGGTCTACACCGTCGTCGAGACCGACTGGCACTGGCTGGAGGCCCCGAACGAGGGACTGGCCAAGCACGGCTCACCCGAGTGGCGTGAGGACAACCAGTTCATGCACGGCTGGGTGTCGGGCCGACCCGAGGATTACGACTGGCACGTGTATGACATCCAGCCCTGGCCCCGCGAACAGGATGACGCTTTCGTGCAGCAGTCCGCCGCGCACTACCTGCCTCGCAAGGAGCAACGTTCGGTTCGACGTTGGCCGTGGCCGCGTCCCGGGTCAGCACCGCGTCGCCGTGTTCGCCGGGCCAGACATGTCCTGGTAGAGCTCACCTTGGTAGGTAGTGAACTCCTGTACCAGGTTGCTCGCCTGTCCGCCGGGAAGATCGTTCCCGGTCGGCGCAGGGTTGGTTCTCAGCGTGGACGCGCGACCAGAGCCCAGCCCGCAATCCCAGCGATATACATCGATGCGCCCACCCCGGGACTGATCGCCGGCCAGCTGGGCATGGATCGCCCCCGTCCACTCGTACCGCACGGAATGACCCGCAGAGCTGTCGCGCCAGGTCGCTGCCGATGTCGCGGCCGCACGACGGGCACCCCAGCATTCCTCCCATGCAGCTGCCGTTAGCGGGGCAGCAACACATTCCTGGTGCCTCATGCCGTCGGGTGCTCGTCCGCCGCTGCGATGCTTCGCGTTCGCGGCGGCTGCCGGCAGCGCGGATGGGTAGAGTCTTGCTGGTGGACGGCATCCATGACCTGGGTGGCATGCAGGGTTTGGGGCCGGTGGTGCATTCGCCGGCAGAGCCTGCCTTTCACGACCGGTGGCAGGCGGTGGCCCGGGCTCTGCTGGTAGTTGTCGCTGGCGCGGTGCGGGCGAGCGGGGGCGAGTTCCGGCACTCGATCGAGCGAATGGAGCCGGGCCACTATCTGACGTCGGGCTATTACGAGCATTGGCTCACCGCGGCGGCCACTCTGGCTGTCGAGCATAGGCTGGTGACCCGTTTCGAGCTTCAGGCGCGCGCTGGCGGGTGGTTTCCACTGAGCGGCCCGGTGCTCGCGCCGCCCGTTGTTGATGCCGGGCCCGACGTCGGCGAGGCCCGCTTCGGGGTCGGCGATCGCGTCCGGGTGCGTGACTGGCATCCGCCTGGCCACACCCGGTGCCCGCGATACGTCCGGGGCAAGGCCGGGGTGGTGGCGCGGGTGCATGGCACCCATTCGGTGCCTGATGTCGAGGCTCACGGCACCGCCCGTCGTTACGAGCCGACCTATTCGGTTCGGTTCGATGCCGGCCACCTGTGGGGGGACGGTCAGCGCGGCGTGTCAGTGCACGTCGACTTGTGGGACAGCTATCTGGAGCCATCATGAACACGGAAGGCCATCACCCGGCTGACATGACGCCCGTTGAGCAGCGGGTTGCTGCGCTTGAGGCGCTGCTGACCGAGCAGGGGCTGGTGCCCGAGGGCTTCATCGAGGAGATCACCCGCCGCTACGAGTCGGAGATAGGCCCGATGAACGGGGCGAGGGTCGTGGCCCGGGCCTGGACCGACCCGCAGTACAAGCTGCGCCTGCTGGCTGAAGGCACCGCCGCCATCGCTGAGCTTGGCTTCGGCGGGCCGGAGGGCGACCACATGGTGGTCGTGGAGAACACCGCCGCCGTTCACAATGTGATCGTGTGCACGCTGTGCTCGTGCTATCCGTGGCCGGTGCTGGGGCTGCCGCCGACGTGGTACAAGGACCCTCCCTACCGGGCCCGGATGGTCCGGGAGCCCCGGGCATTGCTGGCCGAGATGGGCTGCCAGCTGCCTGACGACGTCGAGATCCGGGTGTGGGACTCCTCCGCCGAGGTTCGCTACCTCGTCTTGCCCCAGCGCCCGCCGGGGACCGAGGGCATGACTGAGGCGGAGCTCGCCGGGCTGGTTACCCGCGACTCGATGATCGGCGTGGCTCATCTGTGAGCAGATGGGTTGAGCCTATGGGAGATGGACCTGCCCCAGCCGGAACGGCGAGCAGGCCTTGGACCCACCCTGGCAGCATCGTGTTCGCCCTCGCGGCCGCGCGCGGTCGCCGATCACGCGTTCTGGGCGCGTCTGGGGGCGCACCACGCGCAGGCTGCACAGCATCGCCTGATGAGTGACGGCTAACCGGGCCTGGCCACAGTCCCCGGCGACCATGCAGCGCCGGTGTATCAGGCGTCAGGCCGTCTGCTCTGTCTAGGTGAGCGGAAGGGGTGCCTGGCCGTTCGCGGGGGTCTTGTCCGCTTGCGTGCAGTGATCGCTAAGTTCGTCCCCGGCGATGCTGCGGCCGTGCACCCGATTCCGGACGAGATTGGCCGCTTACCGGGCGGCTAACGGCGTGACTATTGCCTTCACGGGACGGAAAGAGGGGACCAGCATGCGGGCAATGATCGTGGGGGCGGGGCCAACCGGGCTGTACACCGCGATCGCACTGGCGCGGCGCGGGTACGAAGTCGCGGTCATCGATCGCGATCCCGGGCCCAGCAGCGGCCAGTGGTGGGACCGCAAAGGCGTAATGCAGTTCCATCACCCGCACTTTTTCCGTCAGCAGGTCGCCGATGCGCTGCTTGCCGAGATACCCGAAGTCTGGCACCGTCTGCTCGCGGCCGGAGCCGAGCCCGGCACATTGCCTGGCCAGCCCGGCGTTCTGGCCGGGTTTCACTGCCGTCGCCTTACTTTCGAGCGGGTCCTTCGATCAGCCGCCGAAGCCGAGCCAGGGGTGACGCTGCGCACTGGTCACGCCAACGAGGTGTCCTCGGAGCGGGGACGCGCTACCGGGGTTCGGGTGGACAGCCATCGGGTAGATGCCGATCTAGTGATCGACGCAAGCGGCCGCGCCGGCCGGCTCACCCGGCCGTTGCGGGGACCAGCCCAGGGCGGCGACTGCGGGATCGCTTATGTGTCACGGCAGTACCAGATGCGGCCAGGCGCCCCGAACGGGCCCGTCAACGCGCCGTTCGGGGTGACTGTGACCTACCCCGGCTACCTGGTGGCCGTGTTCATCCACGACAACCGGATCCTGTCCGCCCTGATTGTCCGGGCCAGCACGGACCGCCAGCTCGCGGCGCTGCGAACCCAGGCCGCGTTCGAGGCCGCCGCCCGGGCGATCCCGGCCCTGGCAGCATGGACCGATCCGGGACGATCCCGGCCGATCACCCCGGTCCTGCCGGGCGGGCGGCTGTACAACAGCTACCGGGGGCAGCTCAACGACGCCGGCCGAGTCGCGCTCGACGGCCTGATCTATGCCGGAGATGCAGTGTGCACCACCAACCCGGCGGCAGGGCGAGGCGTCACCACCTCGCTGCTGCAAGCCCGGCAGCTGATCCGCCTATTGGAGGAGCACGGACGCGATTTCACGTCCTGCTCACTGGCGTTTGACCACTGGTGCGCCGGCAACACCAAGCCCTGGTTCGACGATCATGTCTACTGGGACGCGGACCTGATCCGGCGCTGGTCGGGCCAGGATGTTGACCTCACCAGGCGTCTCCCCTCGGACTTGGTCATGGCTTCGGTGCAGGCCGATCCCGAGATGATCAAGGTGGTCGGGCCCTACCAGGCCATGCTCGCCCTGCCTGGCAGCCTCGACGCCGTCCAGGAACGAGCACGAGAGATCTACGCAAGCGGCTGGCGCCCGCCCATACCCCCCGGCCCCACCCGGGAGGAGCTGGCTGGCCTTGTCACTGCAGCGGCCAGCTCCCATAGCCACGAACCGGCGACGCGGCAAAATTCGCAGCAACGGCTGCGCCCGATCGAGACCAGTCCGCGAGACGCGCGGGCCAGACCAGCCGGAGACCGTCAATTGGTTACATGACGTGACCAGGACGCTAATGGAGCCCGCGCGTAGCCGCCTTGTCGAAGGATCGATGCAGGCGCTGCGGCGGTCTTGATCGTAGCTTTCGAAGAGGTCCGATGGGCTGGCTGTGTAACCGCCTGCCGGCCGCTTGCGGCCCGGTCGGTCGGCCGCCATCGCGGCGCTGCCTGCGCGGCAAGACCCTCCCGTGGTGCTTCCGACGACGAATCCACCAAGCCAGCCTGCTCGGTCAGGCTTGTGGTTGGTTCACGTCGAGCGGAACCAACTCGGCGGTGATCACCGCGAGAGATGTCGATTCCGGGGGTCGATCCGACGGCGCTGCGCCCTGCAGATCGTGCAGGCCGTCCCCTGGCGAGTACTGCGCGCGAAGCATGCGCACACTCGCGCATCGTCTATCTACGCGAGGCCCGAACTGGACACGTCGCTCCGACCCTGCGGGTCTTGACACACCGCGGCAGCCGTTATGGATATTGATACCGAACAGCTGGCGCATGGTGACGAGCGCCCGGTCGCCCCTGATCTCAGGGCTCGGCGCTCCCGGCCCAACTGGACGAGGCCTCTAAAACGCCGCAGGCTTCGCGTCATGCTAGGAACCGCATCGCCGCTCGAATCCGACGCATGAACGCGCCGCCCAAGCCCGCTCCCAGCCGCGCCGCGGGCTGACGTAATAGCCTGGGGAGTGCCGTTGGGCACACGATCAGCAGTCTCACACCGGTGTCTGAGAGGGCAAGATGCGGATCAGCGACATACTTCGCGTCAAGGGCAGGCAGGTCGTCACCGTTACCCCGGACACGGACGTGCGGCACCTTCTCACGGTGCTCGCCGAACACCGAATCGGTGCTGTCGTCGTCTCGAACGACGGCACCTCGGTCGACGGAATCGCCAGTGAGCGGGACATCGTCCGGGCGCTGGCCGAGCGAGGCCCTGCGGTGATGTCTGAGGCGATCACGGCGATCTACACAGCCGACGTGCGCACGGTCACGCCGCGGACCTCACTCGATGAGGTCATGCGCATCATGACCGAGCACCGGGTCCGGCACGCGCCGGTCGTGGTTGACGGCGCCTTGCGAGGGATCGTGAGCATCGGCGACGTGGTGAAGAGCCGCATCGACGAGCTCGAAACCGAGCGAGCCGCACTGACCGACTACATCACAGGTACCCGTTAACGCGCCGGCTTCGGCGTTTCGCGCACGGCGGCCAGCTGGGGGAGGTTACTTCGGCAGGGGCTGGTAGCTGGCTAGAACCAGGTTGACTCGCACGTCGAGTCCGTTCAGGCCCGCGGCGCCCAGGTCGTGGCGGAGCAGGGCGAGACCGGGGGCGGGGTTCGGCCCTGTTGCCTCGATGAGTACCTGGTCGCCGGTGGCGGTGACGCCCACCACGGACCAGCCCGCATCGTTGGCCCAGTGCGCGGCCACTGCCTGCACCTCGCTTTCCCGGACGTTGGTCTTGTCGATCCGGTCCGAGTCGTTCCGGGCCCTCGAAGAACAACTGGTCGCGCACCAATGCCGCGTAGTTAAGGGTCTGGCGGGGTTGTCCAGGATCTATGGCGGCGTGTTGAGTGCGTAGGTTCCGGTGCCTGCCCGGGTGAGGAAGCCGAGGCGAGCCCATTCGCCTAGCTGCGTGAGGAGGTTGCGGGGCTTGACCTGGAGTTGCCCGGCGAGTTCGCTGCCGCTCCA
>Ga0335081_10016283_pt1 | contig 12030 bp, 10 predicted proteins | sample Lox_Sample_35_FD_206713 | JGI IMG/M metagenome (GOLD analysis project Ga0335081, IMG submission 206713) | Soil microbial communities from Loxahatchee National Wildlife Refuge, Florida, United States - Lox_Sample_3.5 | ecosystem: Environmental > Terrestrial > Soil > Wetlands | place: USA... | reverse complement strand
GTTTAGTGAAGATGATTCAACGGATGTGCCTTGTACAGATCTGGATATGCCGCCGGATTACCAGATCGGTCAGCAGGTGCCTGTATATTATGATCCCCGCGACCCTGCCCATACGGTGCAAATCCCAGGTCAATGAGCTTGAACTACGCTGGAGGCGTGATCGTCCTCGTTGCCGCCTTTATATGCATCGTGGTTGAGCTGATATTGTTCTGGGTTGGCTTGGTGAGAAGCAGGCGCGCCTCAGCCAAGCAGAGTAAAACTTATTGATCTTTTGTTGAGACCATAATGCCAAAATAAAAGAGAAGGCAATGGATCATCAAGTGGTCTCCCCTGCGGGGACGAGATAAAGATGGAAGAAGGAAATAATATGGCTATAAAATTCAAAGTGGATACCGCACGCCGCGTTGCGGATTCAATTTCAAAAGTATTTCTGTCCCTGCATCTTGCCCCTCAAGGTTATTACTTGCTGACGACTATTGGGCGCAAGAGCGGGATACCCAGATCAAATCCGGTCACTCTGATCGAGGAAGGGGAGCACAGCTGGCTGGTCTCTCCATATGGGAATGTGAGCTGGGTCTATAATGCAAAAGCATCCGGGAAAGTAACATTGACGAGGAACGGAAAGTCCGAAACGGTCGCGATCCGGGAATGTTCCGCAGAGCAAGCCGCGTCGGTCCTGCGAAAATACGTGACCAGGGTTGCTGTCACCAGACCTTATTTCGATGTGGGAGTCGACTCTTCGGATGAAGCCTACATCGCAGAAGCGCCTAAACATCCTGTATTTGAGATTTTACATTCGGATGCATAAACCTGCGTCCGACCCTGATTGACGCGATCAATCTTCTCAAGGATATTTCTCCGCTCTGCGTTTATGTCCTCATTAGAATCTGAAATGAATGAATATCCGTCCGAAGTTTTTATCATCCTTTTCCACACGCTGATATAGCTTCTTGATGTGACTTTGATTCAGAATGCGCAAAACCTTTTTCTTGAGTTGACCACTGCCTTTGCCCGGGATGATTTCCACTAGTTCGATTTTCTTTTCAATCGCTTCTTCCACGATGCGATTCAATTCCGCCTCGATCTGGTCACCGCGATTGTAAATGTCGTGCAGGTCGAGCTTAAGCTTCGCCATTATTTCTTTTTGTTTTGCTTGGGCAAAAAATCGAATGGCGGGCGTTGATTTAGTTTCATAACGCTTGCACCCATTTCGCTCACATACAACGCAGAAATGGATGCAGTGTCGCAGCCGAGCCTTTGAAAATTGTCGAGCGGCAAACCGAGATAATGCGCGACGGCTAGTTTGATCGGGTCGGCGTGAAAGATGCAGGCGATGATGTCCTGCGTCTTGTGTGCGCTGATGATTTTATCCAGCGCGGCAACGACGCGCGTTTGGCATTGATAAAACGTTTCGCCTTCGGGGAATTGGGCGCGTGATGGCGCGTGCTGGACGACTTTCCAGTGTTTGGTCAATCGAAGCGCGGCGAGTGAACGTCCCTGCCATTTGCCGACATTCGTTTCGATCAAGCCAATCTCTTGGATAACCTTTAAACTATGCCTTTCCGCAATGGGAGTTGCGGTCTCCATTGCGCGCTCCAGCGGACTCGAATAGATTGCTTTAAGCGGAACGTCTTTGAGCGCCTCAGCTAGATCCTGCGCTTGTATTCGTCCGCGCCCGTTGAGATGGACATCGGGCAAGTGCCCGGCGAGTTTATGTTTTTTGGTGTAATCGTTTTCGCCGTGACGGATGAGCAATAATAACGGCATGGTTATTTTATTTTCCGTTTCATCTCTTGAATTTTCTCTTCGCTCATATCGGGGATATTCTCCATTTTTGTAATTCCAAGCGCTTTGCGTTGCGCTTCGCGCCACATCTCCAAACGCGCCGTGACTTGCGCTTCGTAGCCTTGCTGTGATGGAGAATAGAAATAGGTTCCAAGCAATCGCTTCGGTAAATATTGTTGCGGGACAAAATGTCCTTCATGCTCATGGGGATAAACATAATCCTTGCCATGTCCGAGCGCTTCGGCATCGCGGTTATTGTCCATCAAATGGCGCGGCACGGAGATTTGACCTTCCTCTTCTATCCGCTGCATTGCTTTGAAGTATGCGCCGGCACTGTTGGACTTGGGCGCGGTAGCGAGATACAACGTCGCTTCAACGATGGGATAAACGCCTTCTGGCAAACCGATATAATCAAAGGCTTGCGCGGCGGATGATGCGACAACGATTCCCATCGGATCGGCAAGACCGATATCTTCGCCAGCTAAAATAATTAATCTTCTAATGATGAAACGCGGGTCCTCACCCGCATATAGCATTTTCGCCAGCCAATATAACGCCGCATCGGGGTCGGAGCCGCGCACAGATTTGATAAACGCGGAGATCGTATCATAATGTGCGTCGCCATCTTTATCGTATAAAACGGCGCGGCGTTGAATAGACTCTTGCGCGACATCCAATGTGATATGGATCTCGCCATCTTTATTATTCGGCAAGGTAGATTCAACCGCGAGTTCGAGCGCATTCAACGCGTTACGCGCGTCGCCGCCGGCCACTTCGATTAAATGGGCGCGCGCCTCCGGGTCGAGAGCGACGCGTTTATCTCCGTAGCCGCGCTCTTTATCCGCCAGCGCGCGATCGATCAAGATGCCGGTTTCATCTTGATTCAAACTTCGCAGTTGAAAAACGCGCGAGCGCGAGATCAACGCGCCGATGACTTCAAAGTATGGATTCTCGGTCGTCGCGCCGATGAGCGTCACGGTTCCGTTCTCGACGTGAGGCAGGAGCGCGTCCTGCTGGGCTTTATTCCAGCGATGGACTTCATCCACAAAAAGAATCGTGCGCTCGTTATGCAATCGTCGGCGTTCGAGCGCGGCATTAACTACTTCGCGCAGTTCCGCCTTGCCCGCCAAAATTGCCGAGATGGTTTCAAAATGACTCTTAGTGGTGTTCGCAATGACTTGTGCCAACGTGGTTTTGCCTGTTCCGGGCGGTCCCCACAAAATGATGGAAGAAAAAAGTTTGTCGGCTTCGATAGCGCGCCGCAGGAGTTTGCCTTCGCCGACGATATGTTCCTGCCCGATGTATTCGTCCAATGTGCGCGGGCGCATGCGCGCCGCCAGCGGTGCTTCGCTCTTCATGCGTTCCTGCATGGCGTGATCAAAGAGATCAGACATGGAGAGATTATAGCACGCGTGAAAATACATAAAAAAGGACGCGGCGAATCGTCGCATAAAAAACCATTTAGCTGCTTAATGGCAACTCCGTTTCCATCCCTCCAACTGATTCCATCCATCCGCTTCAAAGTTGTGCCTGCATTACTACGATTCGATCTGGGACCCTCGCTCTGCTTCTTATCCAAAAACCAGAAAATCCAAAGGCTCGATAGTCACATTGCCTAGAGATGAATTCTTGCTTGCACCATGCAAGCGTTTTTTTGATTGAACAGAGTATGTTTCAAATATTCGTGATGGAATCGTTTGTGCGCTCTCCGAAAAATTGGCAAAGATGACTGCGTGCTTGCCTGCGTGAGTTCGTATAAAGCTTAGAACATGTTCGTTCTCGGTGGGCATGATTTCCAATTCAGTCCCAAAGAAGGCTTCGTTCTCTTTGCGCAGCGCAATTAGTTCTTGTAAGCCTTGATAAATTCTCCCTTCGATTGTTTCGGGGTTGTTTCGTTTTTCGTATTTCTTCCAAACCGTGTGCTGACGATGTACCCAACGGCTGTCGCGAGACTTGCGCGGATCGTTGCGGTAAGTGTAATCATTCAGGACGCCGATTTCGTCTCCCAAGTAAAGCAGGGGGATTCCGCCAACAGTCAAGATGATGCCGTGTAAAAGCAAAATCCGCCGAATGGCAAGTTCTACTTCATGAGAACCTTCTTCGTTAACGGCTTTTTCCAGTCCAGCTAGCGATGCGCAGCTTCCTGAAATGCGGCAATCGCCTGTCTCGATGTTTTCTTGGAAAGGTAGGCCACGCGCAAAACTGCCGGGAAAACGCCCGCGGTAAAACTCGTTCAGAAAGCGGCGATGGTCGTTACCGTTAATGCCCAGAAGCGCCGCATCTTCATCGGAAAATGTCCAGCCGATATCATCGTGACACCGGATATAGTTCACCCACGCTGTCTGGGGATGAATTTTGAATCGAGTAGTGAGAGCTTGTGAGAGTAGACGTACTTTGCGGGTGGCAAGCGAATTCCATAACAGCGCCATCAAAAGCGGATTGTATGAAAGCTGACACTCTGCAGGGTCAATATACTTAGCAATATCATCCGGGTGGACAATAGCCTCAGATTTGAACAACAATGTTGGGGCTGAAATCCGCGCCGCGGCATTGAAGGCGCGAATCAGGCTGTGGGCTTGCGGCAGATTTTCGCAATTGGTTCCCATCTGTTTCCAGATAAAAGCCGCCGCATCCAGCCGAATCACCTCTACGCCTTGGTTGGCAAGGAAGAGCATTTCTTCAACCATGCGGTTGAATACAGCGGGGTTGCCATAGTTTAAATCCCACTGATACTTATGGAAAGTAGTCCATATCCACCCGCCGCGCGGAAATGGCGAAAATACCCCCGGGTGTTCGTCAGGAAAAATTTCGCGCAGAGTGCGTTCGTAAGCATCGGGCATATTGCGGTCAGGATAAATACAATACATCTCCATAAAATCGGTATCGCCCGCCTTGGCTTTTTCGGCCCACAGATGCTCATCGGATGTATGATTGAAAACCAAGTCCATTACCAAACTGATCCCTGCGCTGCGCAAATCGCGCGCGAGCAATGCAAGTTGTTCCATCGTGCCGAATGGCGGATGAACGTCACGATAATTGCTGACAGCATATCCTCCATCATTTTCACTTTCTGGCATCTTGAACAGCGGCATTAAGTGAAGATAGGTCAGCCCCAGCTCTTTGAAATACGGGATCTTTGACCGGACTCCCTCTAGGTTGCCTGCGAATAGATCTACGTAGATTACTCCGCCCAACATCTTGTTTGATTGGAACCAAAGAGGATCCAATTCCCGGGCGGAGTCTAATTCGCGCAATTCAGCGGGGCGAGCAAACCATGCACGCGCCAGACTCGTCAACAAATCTTCAAGATGGAAATAGAAATCGTAACGGGTGCCATATAGATTAAAGTATAACTGGAACAGCGTCTGGAAATGAGTGTCCAGCCGTTGAGCAAATGTTTGCCATCCCTTTGGGTCAGCAAGGATCGCTCCGGCGAGGTTAGCCTTCAGACGCGGCAGGATACGTATAAGCGAGCGGGATGTCTCGCGGGAGAGGGAAAACGGTGTGTTCATATCTTTTCAATCTTTAGCTGCCTTTGACGCCGTTAAAAAAAGAACTATTACATCAAGGCTTCAGAATAAGCCACAGATACTGATAGGGTTGGAGAATTAGCGTATCCAGCGAAACGGCTTCGTGAGTGAACGCATTGCTTGCTTGGCTTAAATGAAGTTTTGCGGTTTGTTTTTGTTCGCTCAGATTATTGAGGATCAACATCGTTTCACCATGGTACGTGCGCCGGTAACTTGCGATCATGTGGGTGCCCGAATCGATCCATTCAAAATTGCCGCAGCCAAAGGCATGATGTTCCTTGCGGACGGCGACCATATGGCGGATGGCATGAAAAAGAGAATCGGGATTTGCCATTTGTGCTGATACATTGACATGCTTGGGATCGTAATCTCCATCGAGTAAAGGTGCAAAAGGCTGCGCATTTGTAAAGCCGGCAGTTGGGCTATCCTCCCATTGCATGGGTGTGCGAACTCCGTTTCGATCATCGAGCCAGATGTTATCACCCATACCGATTTCGTCACCGTAATAAATGATGGGCGAACCGGGCAGCGTGAAGAGCAGTGAATTGGCTAATTCAATCTTGCGCCGGTCATTATCAAGCAACGGAGCCAAACGACGGCGAATGCCTTGATTGAGTCGCATACGCGGCTCTGGTGCGTACTGTTCCCACATCCATTGACGCTCTTCCGGCGTGACCATTTCAAGTGTCAATTCATCATGATTACGTAGAAATGTGCACCATTGACAATTCTCAGGAATCGGCGGCGTGCGGCGCAGGATGTCAAGCATATCGTCCACGCGTCCTTTTTTGAGCGCCATGTAAATGCGCGGCATAATAGGGAAGTGGAAGCCCATGTGGAATTCGTCGCCGTTGCCGAAATACGGGCGCACATCTTCGGGCCATTGATTGGCTTCGCACAATAAAATGCGGCCCGGAAAGTTCGCATCCATAAAGGCGCGCAACTTTTTAAGATATGCATGTGTCTCTGGAAGATTCTCGCAATTAGTCTCCTCGCGCTCGAACAAATATGGCACCGCGTCCGCGCGGAAACCGTCTATTCCCATCTCCAACCAAAAGCGCGCAATGTTCAGCATTTCATCCTGCACTTTTGGATTATCGAAATTCAAATCAGGTTGGCTGGCATAAAAGCGATGCCAATAGTATTGACCAGCTTTTTCATCCCAGGTCCAATTGGAAGATTCTGTGTCAAGAAAAATGATGCGGGCATCTTCGTATTTCTTGTTCGTATCGCTCCAAACGTAATAATCGCGATAAGGAGAATTTCTATCAGCACGCGCGGATTGAAACCAGGGATGCTCATCCGAAGTATGATTCATCACCAAGTCCATGATGATGCGGATGCCGCGCTCGTGAGCGCTTTCTATCAGCGACTTGAAATCCTCCAAGTTGCCGAATACGCTTGCAACGTTGTAGTAGTCCGCAATGTCATAACCATCATCTTTCCATGGCGAGGGATAAATCGGCATGAGCCAGATGCAGTCCACGCCAAGGTCTTTGATGTAATCCAATTTTTCTGAGAGCCCGTGTAGATCGCCGCGTCCGTCGCCATTGCTGTCCTTGAACGCGCTGACAGAGATTTCGTAAAATACTGCATTCTTATACCAAGGTTCGCTGTTCATAAGAATCTTTTTGAAAATTTTATTTTGTTATAAATAAAAAGTGGACTGGCTAGCCAGTCCACTGGTTTCTTAACCTTTGACCGAGCCTGCCAGCAGTCCGCGCACGAAATAGCGTTGCAGCGAGAAAAACACAATGAGGGGAACGATCATCGAGAAGAACGCGGCGGCTGTGAGCAATTCCCAGTTTTGGCCGAACGATCCGACAAGGTTAGCCAGCCTTTGTGTGAGTACCTGATTCTGCGAGCCTCCGCCAAGGAATACCAAAGCCACAAGATAATCATTCCATACCCAAAGGAATTGGAAGATTGCAAAAGAAGCCAGCGCGGGTACAGAAAGAGGCAGCACGAGGCGCGTAAAGATTTTGAAGTGTGAAGCGCCATCCACGTGTGCTGCTTCAAATACATCCCGAGGAAGTTCGCTGATATAGTTGAATAGCAAATATGTGGCAAGCGGCAAACCGAAACCTGTATGCGCCATCCAAACCGCCAGGAAGGTTCCGTTTAGATGCAGTGCAACAAAATTTTGCAGGAGCGGAATCAGGGCAATTTGCAATGGCACTACCAGTAATCCTACAACTAGAGCAAACAACATCTTGCGACCCGGAAATTTTACCCAGGCGAATCCATACGCTGCAAACGCGGCGATCGCAATTGGTATAACAGTAGCTGGTATGGTGACAGCCAAACTGTTTAAAAATCCAGATGCCATGTCGGAACCTTGATTTGTGTCAGTAGTCCCATTGGCAAGTTTGGCTGTATATGTGCCGCTTGCCAATACTTGTTTGTAATTTTCCAGCGTAAAGGTTGTATCGGAAATCCACTTGTATTCTTCAACATCGAGGTATCCAATACGACGATTACCGATCCAGATGTATTTTTTCCCATCTTTGCTAATCCCCGCTTCAAACTGCTCAAAAGTGGCGGTAATGCCTCCCAATGTCATTGGAGAGTAGCGGTCCACAGTTGGGGCAGGCACAATTTTTTGTACGGAGACCCAATCCTGATGAGGAAAGACATCCCACCACCCGGTATTGCTGATATCAATTCGATCCCGAAAGGAGGAAATCAATAATCCAAATGTGGGTATGGTCCATAACAAGCAAATGAGCGCAAGTGAGCCGTTCACCAGCAAGCTGTTCAAGAGTTTGGATTTCATCACAATGCCTCCCGGCGGGCGAACTGCCTCAAGTTATAGACCATCACAGGAATCACTGTGATGAATAGAACGACGGCAATGGCCGAACCGATTCCGTTTTGGTTATAGGTAAAGTATTGCCGATAAAATTCCGTTCCGATTACGCTTGATCCGAAATTTCCACCTGTCATGACCCAAACCACATCGAATATTTTCAAAGTAAAAATAACAATCGTTGTCGAAACTGTGATAATAGTGCCTGCAATAGTTGGCAGCATGATGCTGAAGAACACCTGAATCTCATTTGCGCCATCAACACGCGCTGCTTCCAAGATTTCAGCCGGTATTCCTTTAATGGCGGCCGAGAATAAGACCATAGCAAAACCTGTTTGCAACCATACTTCGACCACGATAAGGAAGAAATTATTCCAAGGTTGATAGGAAGTTGTCCATCCTTGTGCTTGTCCGTGGAACAAGCCAACGTAGATTGCATTCAAGAGTCCGATTTGCGGCGCATCAACGGGTCGCAAGGCATAAACGAAATTCCAGATTACGCCCGCGCCCACGAACGAGATCGCCATCGGCAAAAATATCATAGATTTTGCCGGGCTTTCAAATTTGCTTCGATCGGCAAGCACTGCGATTAACAATCCTGCGATTACGGTGAAGACGGTTCCAAAGATCAACCACAATAAATTATTCCGAAAAACTTCTAGCATGTTTGGGTTGGTGAACACATAAATGTAATTTTTCCAACCCACAAAGTTCTTGCTGATCTGATCATAAAAACTGGCGATCAGTGTTCGAATGGTTGGGATCACCAATGCCCAAGTGAGCATTAGCAAAGCCGGACCCACAAAGAGAATCGGTTCCGCGCGCCGCGCCGATTTCTCGGGCAGTTGCTCAATAACGATGTTGCCTGTGAAAAAGAGCAAAACGATTCCGCCCACCCCCCAAATTAATGCAATAGCAACAATAACGGTTTGCGGTAGTGGAGTTTTGCTGGCTTGCTCACTACGAATAAAGAACATTCCCCACACCAGCAATAGAATTGTCAAGATCAATGGCACAAAGCTAATCAGGATTCGTATGATCCCTAAACCTGTTGCTCGTTTTGAATTCGATGCGGTCATTGGCTTGCTCCTTTATGATCGTTCAGCAACTTAAAAAACGTTTGCGGATCGCAATTATAAAACAAAATTACTGGATGCTGTCTGCATGCAATAAACAATAAGTAATGAGAATGGTGGGCTCACATACTGTGAGCCGACCATTCTCATTGTACCAAAAAGATTATGGGTTTGCGGGCCAAGAAGCATCAATATTCTTGAGCGCAGTTGCCATATCTTCGGAGCCGGAAGCCCAACTGGTCATCTCTTTCCAGAATGAGCCGGCGCCAACGGAACCAGGCATGAGGTCAGATGCATCGAAGCGGAAAGTTGTTGCGTTCTTCAATGCTTGACCAATCTGCTGATCAACAGGATTGCCATACCAACTCGGATCTGCGTCCTTCTGAGGCGCAAAGGCACCACCTTTTGACATCCAAACCTTGAGATGCTGGGCGGATGTGTAGTATTGCATCACTGCCATAACCTCGGGGCGATTGCTGGTCGCGCCCCAGATGTCGCCTCCACCTTCCACCGGCGAACCATATTGAGGATCAATGGGCGGGAAGTAGAAAGCGCCATAGTCAACACCAGCTACCGCAGTGGCGGGGAAGAAGCTGGAAATGAAGTTTCCGTTCACGTTCATCATGCATTTCGGACCACTCGGATCGAACATGGGATTCACGGAATCATTGAAGCTGGTCTTAACCACATATGGCAGACCGCCGTAAACGTACTTGGGGTTGCTCCAGATCTTTGCCATGATATTGGCGGCATTTGTGACCTGCGGTGATGAGAACTTCAGTTTACCGGCAATCCAGTCATCATAGTCTGATGGGGGAGCTGTGCGGAGCATGATGTTCTCGATCCAGTCTGTAGCGACCCAGCCGGTAGCCGAGCCGGATTCGATACCGATGCACCATGGGGTCGTTCCGTCTTTAACCATTTGATCCATCAATGTTTGCAGTTGATCAAACGTGGTCGGAACTTGATAGCCGGCGGCATCCCAAGCTTTCTTGGGATAGTAGACAAAGCCTTTCACGTTGATACGCTCGAAGATGCCAGCGACAATGGGTCCGTTGGGACCGGGCAATGTGGATTGTTGAATCCAGTAAGGATCATAGTTTGCTTTGATCGGATCCATGTTGAGGTTTTGGCTCAAGTCAACAATCTTGCCTTCTTTGGCAAACGGAGCGAGCAAGCCGGGTTGCGGGAAGTCCACAATATCGGGCGGGGTGCCGCCTTCAATCTCGGCTTTGATATCAGCTTCGAAGTTCTTGTCGCCATTATATTGAATGGTAATTCCGGTCTTCTGTTCGAAGTCCGCCATCGTGGCGTTGAAATTATCTTCGTCTTGCGCCACAAACGGACCCGTGGCAGTCACGGTCTTGCCTTTGAATTCGCCAGCCATTGCGCGTGCTACAAAGTCATTGGAAGCGACTGCGCTTGTAGCCGTTGCAGCAGTCATAGCTGTAGCTGCAGGCGCGGTGGTCGGTGCAGGCATTGCTGTAGGCGCTGGAGTTGCGGCGCTTCCGCAGGCGGTCAATGCCAAAGATGCTAGTATCAACAGGCTCACCAGCGACCATATAAATGATCTTTTATTCATTTTTCTCCTTTTCTCCTCACGAGAATTGTATGTAGATTTAAGACTGACAATCGTGACCCTTTATGTTTCTACAATAGCTCACCTCCTTCCATAGATTGTTTATAACTTATACATGACTTACGAATAACAAGCTCGGTATCTAGGATTTGTCGCTTTTGTGCAATATCTTTTCCATTGACTAAATCTATAAGAACATAACATGCTCTCCGGGCTAGTTCCTGGGCGTTCAGCCTTATGGTTGTCAGGGGCGGATCGAAATACTCTGCCCAAGGAATATCGTCAAAGCCCAGAATTGAGACGTCTTCAGGTAACTTGATTCCCGCTTCGCGTAACGCTGCGCAGGCACCCATCGCAACATTATCGCTGGCAACAAAAACAGCTGTAAACTTTTGGGAGCTTGAGAGCAAAGATAACATCTGATCGTGGCCGCTTTTTGGATCAAAATCGGCATATCGGATTAATTCGTCGTTCGGCGTTATTCCAGCTGAATTAAGAGCATCTTTGTACCCCAAAACACGATCTGCTGCCGCACTGTAGGAGGGAGGGGCGTTCGTAATACAAGCGATCTGTCGATGACCAAGTTGCAACAGATAATCAACACCCCTTTGAGCCGCAGCGCGGTTATCGATGTCAACGGAATGAAGGTTGGTTCCGGCAAGTTCTCCCATCATCACGGTTGGTATATCGACTTGCTCCAGTTTTCTCAAGCCTGCATCGTCGATGCGGGGTGTAAGGAGAATCATGCCGTCAATTCGTTTGGCGCGGGCAAGTTCAAGATAAGCCCGATCCTGGTGTTCCACTTCCACATATTCAATCAAAAGGCGTAATTTATGATCCTTAACCACGTCTATTAAGCCAGCAATGATTCTGGGTAAAAAAGCATCCGTCGCAATATGGTGTGAACTGCGGGTCATTACTAAGCCAAGAGCTTTTGTTCTACGACTGGCAAGGGCTTGAGCTGTGGCATCCGGAATATAACCCAAATGCTCTGCCGCCTCGCGCACTTTTTGCCGTGTTTGTGGCGTGATGTTAAACCCCTTAACATCATTGAGCACAAAAGAAACGGTGGTACGAGAAACACCGGCAAGATTTGCAACATCCTGGCTAGTTATCCGTTTCTTTGGCATTTTTTGTTGATAGAATATTCAAAAGAAATAGAGAAAACTTAAATTAACACGTGTTAATAACACGCGTTAATAGTTTAACAAAAAGCTTTAAAGGTGTCAAGAGGAAATTTAAAATTGTTAT
>Ga0335081_10016282_pt1 | contig 12030 bp, 10 predicted proteins | sample Lox_Sample_35_FD_206713 | JGI IMG/M metagenome (GOLD analysis project Ga0335081, IMG submission 206713) | Soil microbial communities from Loxahatchee National Wildlife Refuge, Florida, United States - Lox_Sample_3.5 | ecosystem: Environmental > Terrestrial > Soil > Wetlands | place: USA... | reverse complement strand
CGACTGGTTCTGGTTCATGGCTTCACAGGTGGCCTTCGGCGTGGTCGCGGGCCTCATCGTCGTGCGGCAGCGGCGCGTCCCTACCCGCGAAAATCTCGCGTTCGCCCTGCGCGCCGGTATCGAAGCTCCCGGCACAATCTCGCCGGGACAGAACGGCGGAGCGCGCCCGTGATGCCATCTCGTCACTTCTGTGGATGTGTGTTACTCGCGGCGATGGCGCTGGCAGGGTGTGGAAAGCCGCGCGGTGTTGTAGATATTCTGGCGCCTAGCGAGGTCCTGGACTTCCGCACTCTGTATGCCGAGAACTGCGCTGGATGTCACGGCCGCGAAGGCCACGGCGGCGCTGCCATTTCCCTCGCCGACCCCGTCTACCTCGCCGTCGCGGACCAGGCGTCGATGCGTCGCGCGATCGCCGATGGCGTCCGCGGCACCGCGATGCCCGCCTTTGCCGAGACATCCGGCGGCCTGCTCACCAACGCGCAGATCGACGTGATCGTCCGCGAAACCCGATCCCGCTGGAGCCGCCACGGAGTTCTCGACGGCGCGAATCCTCCGTCGTACGCCGCGAAGTCCGAGGGCGACCTCCAGCGGGGCGCGGTCGCTTACCAGACCTACTGCGAGTCCTGCCACGGCGCCGGCGGACGCGGCACACCGAAGGGCAGCGCCATCGTCAACGACTCGTTTCTCGCCCTGGTCAGCGATCAGGGTCTGCGCACGCTCGTGATCACGGGCCGTCCCGAACTGGGCGCGCCGGACTGGCGCGGCAACGTCCCCGGGCGCCCCATGTCCGACCAGGACGTCACCGACGTGGTTGCCTGGCTTATCTCTAAGCGGGTGGAGGCTCCGGAACGACCGTACTCTGCATCAGTGTTAGGAGCGAACGATGGCAAATGAAACTCCCCTCTCCCGGCGCGCCCTCATGCGGTTGGGAATCCTCTTCAACGGGTTCGTCGCGGCTGCGCTTGCAGTCCCGATCGGGCGGTATCTCCTGTCCTCGATCACGCGTGGCAGTGCGAACGGCTATCTGGCCTGGGTTCCGCTCGGTCCCGTCGGCGGATTTCCCGAGGGCGAAACCCGCCTCGCCACATTTCGCAATCCTTACGTGATGCCCACCGACGGCAAGACGGTGGACACCGCCTGCTGGGTCCGTCGCATCGATGGCGATCGCTTCCAGGTCTTCGCGATCAACTGCGCGCACCTGGGCTGCCCGGTCCGGTGGTTTCCGCAGTCCGGTTTGTTCATGTGCCCCTGCCACGGCGGAGCATACTACCGCGATGGCTCGCGCGCCTCGGGACCGCCGGAGCGCGGGTTGTTCGAGTATCCTTGCAAGATCGAGAACGGCCTGGTGACTATCCAGGCGGGCGAACTGCCCACGCCCGGACCGAGCGCGGCTCTGTGCGGAAAGGAGCCGCCATGCGCCTGATCTCGCAAATCGGAGCGTGGTTCGATGAGCGATTGCAGATCGCAGCGTCCGTTCGCGATGCCGCCGAACATCCCGTGCCGCGCCGCACCGCAAGCTGGTGGTACGTGTTCGGCAGCGCCGCGCTGGTCGTGTTCCTGCTGCAGCTTGTGACCGGAATTCTGCTGGCGCTCGTATATGTACCCTCAGCCGGAGAAGCCTGGAGCAGCCTGCAGGCCCTCAATCACGACGTCGCTCTCGGATGGTTCATCCGCGCGATTCACGGCTGGGGTTCGAACTTCATGGTGGCCATTGTCCTGATCCACATGGTCCAGGTGTTTCTCTTCGGCGCGTACAAGTTTCCGCGCGAGCTGACCTGGATCGTCGGCGTCTTCCTCCTTCTGATGACGCTGGGCATGGCGTTCAGCGGGCAGGTGCTGCGCTTCGATCAGGATGCCTATTGGGGCCTCGGGATCGGCGCCTCGATTTCCAGCCGCATCCCGATCATTGGCCCGGCGGCCGTGAAACTGCTCTTGGGCGGTCCAATCATCGCCGGGGCCACGCTCTCCCGATTCTTCGCGCTCCATGTCTTCGTGATTCCGGGAACCCTCATCGGTCTCGTCTGCCTGCACCTTCTCATGGTTATGAAGCTCGGGATTAACGAATGGCCCATGCCCGGCCGCCTGGTGAAGCGCGCCACCTACTTTGATGAGTATCATGCTCTGACGAAGAAAGAAGGCGAGCCGTTCGTCCCGTACGCCATCTGGAAGGATCTGTTCTTCGCTGCCGCTATCCTGCTGGCGGTAGGCGCGTGTGCGGCGTTCTTCGGCCCGTTTGGACCAACGGGTCAGCCGGACCCCACGATTATCCAGACAGCGCCGCGGCCCGACTATTTCTTCCTCTGGCTTTACGCCTTGCTATCGCTACTCCCGCCGTCGCTCGAGACGCCCGCGCTCCTCATTGGCCCAGTGGTGGTGATCGCCGGGCTGATTTTGCTACCGTTTCTCTCTGGCGAAGGCGAGAAGAGCTGGAAGCGCAGACCAATCGCTGTGTTGACCGTGCTGCTGGTCGCGATCACGCTCGGCACCTTCACCCGCCTCGCCCAGTTCGCCCCATGGAGTCCAAAAATGAACGCCTGGAGCGGCACTTCCGTACCCGCGCGTTTCTTGCACAGGACCACCGCTCTCGAGCGCCAGGGCGCGCTCGTCTTCCAGGTCAAGCAGTGCCGGAACTGTCACTCTCTCGGAGACAGCGGCGGCCAGCGAGGCCCTGCTCTGGACGCGGTTGCTGCCCGTCTCACGCAGGACCAACTCATCCGCCAGGTGATTCAGGGCGGCGGCAACATGCCCGCGTACGGGAATAACATAAGCCCTGCGGAGACTACCGCCCTCGTCGCGTTTCTCGAAACGCTGCATCCCGTTGGGCAGCGCCCAGCAGGCAATGCCGCGCTAAGCCAGCAGTAGAAGCCAATCCATGCAACGACCTGCCAGCCTCCTCCTCGGGTTACTCGCGATCGGCGTCGCAATAGCGTCACCGGTCGCGATGCTCGACCACAGAATGCTGACGGCTCACATGATCCAACACCTGCTCCTAATGACCATCGCGCCGCCATTGATCTTCCTGAGCGTGCCTCGGTTTCGCCCGGCTCGTGTGAACCCGGCAATCTGTTGGCTCGCGGCGACCGCGGTGTTGGTGGGATGGCATATTCCAGCCGCGTTTCGGCTCGGCATGCAGTCCGCGTCGTGGCACGCGATCGAGCAGTTCTCGTTCCTCGCCGCCGGCCTTCTCTTCTGGTGGCCGGTTTTTGAGCCGCGACCCCGCTGGTCGATCCTGTTGTACCTGTTTTTCGCCACCTTGCCCTGCGACGTCCTCTCCGGATTCCTGGTGTTCTCGGATCGCGTGGCATATCCGGTTTACCTCTGCACGCCACGCAATTCCGGTTGGTCCGCACTCGAAGATCAGCAATGCGCAGGCGCCCTGATGTGGACCGTCGTCACGATCGTTTACCTCATCGCCGGCACAGTCTTCGCAACGCAATTGCTCTCGGCGCAGCACGTGGAGGCGGCCTGACGATGGCTACGAAACCAATAGCAGCGGTGGTCGATCGTTCTTTTCCGGATTATTGCGCTCTGGCGAAGCCGGAAGTGAGTTTCCTTATCGCGATAACTGCCGCCGCCGCCTTTCGTGTAGGTTCGCCGGCAGACCTCGCGCATTTTCCGTGGCTGCTGCTTACCAACACGGTCATAGGGACGCTGCTGGTGGCGAGCGGAGCCGGCGCGCTCAATCAGTGGATGGAGCACCGCTTCGACGCAAGGATGCGCCGCACCGCCCGCCGGCCTGTCGCGGCCGGCCGCATTGAGCCTCTGCATGCGTTGTTATTCGGCGCATCCTTCGCGCTCTGGGGCGCGGGTGGGCTGGCGGGGTTCGTAGCGCCGGCCGTGGGCCTGCTGGCCATGCTGACGCTGAGCTGGTATCTACTTCTCTATACACCTCTCAAGCGCCGGACCCCGCTTTGCACCCTGATTGGCGCGTTTCCGGGAGCCATGCCGGTGTTGATCGGATACGTCGCGGCGGCGGGCAGGCTCGACCGCCCGGCCTGGCTGCTCTTCGCGATCCTGTTCCTCTGGCAGTTCCCACACTTCATGGCAATCGCCTGGATGTACCGTGAAGACTACGGCCGGGCGGGCTACCGCGTGCTGCCGGAGGCTGGCCGCCGGGCTCTCTTTGTAACCGGCCAGACGCTGCTACCGCTTCTCGCCCTTGTGCCGCTGTGTTCGCTCGTGGCCCCCGCCGCAGTGGCCCTTCCGCTCACACTCGGATATCTGTACTACGGCGCGCGATTTGCGTGCCGCAGAAGCACTGCGGACGCACGGCGACTCCTGTTCGCCTCGATCGTTTATCTTCCCACGCTATTGGGCATCGCCGTTCTCTTCCGGGCGTAGGAGCGTGTCGAAGGCGTTGACAGCCAGGAGATCGAGAGACTTGACCACGATGTCCGCTGGCAGATGATTGCCGTTGCGGCCCACGCCGATGCTCCGCATCCCGGCGCTCCGTGCCCCTTGCACGCCGGCCACGGCATCTTCCACCACGATGCATCGGTCTGCCGGCGCCCCCACCCGCGCAGCCGCCTTCAGGAAGACCTCGGGATCCGGCTTGCCTCTGTGAACATCGTCCGCCGAGACGATGCCCTGGAAGCAGTGGGCCGCGTTCAGCGCGTCGAGCACGACGTCGATATTCGGCCGTGGCGCCGCCGACGCGATCGCCTGCAGCCATCCCTCCTCGTGAAGCCGGTGGATCCACGCCGCCACCCCGGGCAGCGGCGCCATTCCGTTCTTCCGCACCAGGTCGCGATATAGCTCTTCCTTCGCTTCTGCGACACTGGCGATTCGCTCTGGAGTCGCCGCTCCGCCGAGCCATTGCGGGAGGAAAGCGTCATCCCGCCGTCCGAACGAGCGGAGGAACTGTTCGTACGTGATGGTGACGCCCTCCTTCGCCAGAGTGTCCCGCCAGGAAATCCAGTGGAACTCCTCTGAATCGATCAGTGTCCCGTCCATGTCCCAAAGCACGGCCCGCGGCATGTTCACTCCTAACCTACCTTTGCCGCGACTCGGGAGAGCGCGTACTCCTGCAGGTGGCCCGCGTCGCTGTTGAACTTGCGGATGCCCTCGGCGAGCTTCTCGGTCGCCATGGCGTCCTCATTGTGCATCCAGCGGAAGGTCTTCTCGTCCAGGTGGAGTTGCTCTTCCTGGACAGTCTTGGCGTTTTGTGGATGCAGGCGGCGATCGACCTCGCCCATGGACTGCTCCAGTTTCTCAAGAAGCTCGGGACTGATGGTGAGTAGATCGCAGCCGGCCAGCCCGACGATTTGATTCACGTTGCGGAAGCTCGCCCCCATCACCTGCGTGTTGTAGCCGTACTTTTTGTAGTAGTTGAAAATGCGCGTGACCGAGGCGACACCCGGATCCTGGTCCGGCGCAATCTCCGCACCGCCCTGCTCCTTCTTGTACCAATCGTAGATGCGGCCCACGAACGGCGAGATCAAAGTGACGCCTGCCTCGGCGCATGCCACTGCCTGGGCGAAGCTGAACAGCAGCGTCAGATTGCAGTGAATGCCTTCCTTTTCGAGTTGCTCCGCTGCCCGAATGCCCTCCCACGTACTCGCGACCTTGATCAGAATGCGCTCGCGCGACAATCCCTGCGCCTCGTATAGCGAGATCAGCTTGCGTCCCTTGGCGATAGTGGCCTCGGTATCGAAGCTCAGCCTCGCCGCCACCTCCGTGGAGACGCGGCCCGGCACCACTTTGAGAATTTCGCCGCCGAACAGGACGAACAGCCGGTCGATGAACTCCCCAGCCATCGCTTCGTGATCCCCGCCGCGCTCCAGCGCGAGGTCGGTAGCCTGTTCCACCAGGTGCTGGTACGCCGGCATCTGCGCCGCGTGATAAAGCAGCGACGGATTTGTCGTAGCGTCCTGCGGCCGATGTTGCGCGATCGCCTGGATGTCGCCCGTGTCCGCGACCACCGTCGTATATTTCTTGAGAGATTCCAGAAGTGTCATCCGTTCCTCCTTATTTACTTGCTTCCGCTAATCAGGTTGCCTTCCAATTGCGCGACCTTGGCCAGCCGGCGTCGATGCCGCTCAGCGCCGCTGAACCGTGCGCCGAGAAAGCTCCTCGTTAAGTCCCACGCCACCGCAAGTCCGGTGGTCCTGCCTCCCAGGCAGAGGACGTTCATATCATCATCCTCCACTCCCTGCCGCGCCGAAAAGTCGTCGTGACACAACGCGGCTCGGACGCCATGAACCTTGTTCGCCGCCACCGACGCGCCCACACCGCTGCCGCAAACCAGGACGCCGCGCTCTACGCGTCCCTCCGCCACCGCCAACGCCAGAGGAATCGCGAAGTCCGGATAGTCGTCATCCGTGTCATACGTCTTGTTGCCGAAGTCGACTACCTCGTGGCGCGCCTCCGCCAACAGCTTCGAAAGCTGCTCCTTCATCTCGAATCCGCCGTGATCGGCGCCGATACCGACCTTCATCGCTTCCCCCGTTGTCGTTCGATCTGGCCCTTCGCCGCGGCCACAACGTGGTCCGCGTTGAACCCGAATTTCTTCAAGAGATGCTTGAGCGGCGCTGACGCCCCAAACGTCTCGATGCCGATGTTGTGCCCTTCGCAGCCGGTATATTTGGTCCAGCCGAAATCCGAAGCCTCCTCCACCGAGACTCGCGCCTTGACGTCCGGCGGCAACACGGAATCCCGATACTGTTGATCCTGGTCATCGAACAACTCCCACGAAGGCATGCTGACCACTCGCGCACGCACCCCCTCGCGGATCAACTGTTCGTAGGCTTCCAGGCACAGCGCGACCTCGCTGCCCGTGCCGATCAGGATCACCTCCGGATCGCCACCCGGCGCATCGGCGAGCACGTACGCACCACGTGCGAGGCCCGCAGCCGCCGCGTACTTCGTCCGGTCGATGGTCGGCACCGCCTGGCGCGTGAGCACCAGCACCGCGGGCTCGTGATGCAGTTGCAGAATCACTTTCCACGCCTCCCGTACCTCGTTCGCGTCGGCCGGCCGGATCAGGATCAGCCCAGGAATTGCGCGCATGTGCGCCAGTTGCTCGATCGGCTGGTGCGTGGGCCCATCCTCGCCAACGCCGATCGAGTCGTGAGTGAACACGTAGATCGCCGGCAGTTCCATCAGGGCGCTTAACCGCAACGCGCCGCGCAGGTAATCGACGAAGATGAAAAAACCCGAGCCGAACGGCCGTACCTTCACCAGGCTCATGCCGTTCAAGATCGCGCCCATCGCGTGTTCCCGGATGCCGAAGTGGAAATTGCGGCCCGCATAATTCTCCGCCGAGAAATCGCCCGCACCCTCGAACGTGAGCCGCGTCTTCGTCGATGGCGCGAGATCCGCCGCGCCGCCGATCAGCCACGGAATATTCTTCGCCACCGCGTTCAGCACCTTGGCCGACGATTCCCGTGTGGCCAGTCCCTTTGGATCGGTGGGGAACTCAGGCAAATCGCGATCCCAACCCTCAGGGAGCTGCCTGTGCTGCATGCGATACAACTCCTCGGCCAGCTCGGGATACTGCTTGCGGTACTCGGCAATGCGCGCGAACCAGCGGTCGCGCAATTCCTTCCCGCGCGCCCCGATACCTTGCTGGAAGTGCTCGTACACGCCATCCGGCACGAAGAACTTCCTGTCCTCGGGCCAGCCGTAATTTCGCTTGGCGAGCCGCACCTCGTCCTCCCCCAGGGGCTCACCGTGCGCTCCGCTGGTGTCCTGCTTGTGTGGCGCGCCGTATCCGATGTGGCTGTCCACGATGATCAGTGTCGGCCGGTCCTTCGTCTCCTGGAACGTTCGAAAAGCCCGCGCCAGCATCTCGAGATCATTCGCGTCGCCAACCCGTGTCACGTTCCACCCGTAGCCGCTGAAGCGCGTCGCCACGTCTTCGCTGAACGCCAGCGCCGTATTGCCCTCGATCGTGATGTGGTTGTTGTCGTAGATCCAGCACAGATTCGAGAGCCGCAGGTGTCCCGCCAGCGAGGCCGCCTCGCTGGAGATGCCCTCCATCATGCACCCATCGCCGCAGAGCGCGTACACGTTGAAATCGAACAGATCCTCGAAGCCCGGCTTGTTGTACCGCGCCCCGAGCCACTGCCGCGCGATCGCCATCCCGACGCTGGTCGCGACGCCCTGTCCCAGCGGCCCCGTCGTGGTTTCCACGCCCGACGTCCACCGGTACTCAGGATGTCCGGGGCAGCGGCTGTCTAACTGCCGGAACGTCTTAAGCGCGTCCAGCGGCACCGACGGCTCTCCGAGAGTCTCGTAATCCTTGCTGACCGCCCGCACTCCCGTCAGATGGAGCATCGAGTAGAGCAGCATCGACGCGTGGCCGGCCGACAGCACAAAGCGGTCGCGATTCGGCCACACCGGATCGGTCGGATCGAAGCGCAGAAACTCCTGCCAGAGGCTGTACGCCACCGGCGCCATCGCCATGGGAGTTCCGGGATGCCCCGAATTGGCAGCTTGCACGCCGTCCATGGAAAGCGTGCGGATGGTGTTGATGCAAAGCTGATCGATGGAGTGCTGCACTTTGGAGTCGTTCGGGAGAATGGCTGTGCTCATGGAATTCCTTTCTCGGAAAAAACGAGGGTGGCCGTGCGGTAGACCCGGCCACCCTCAAGCGCCAATGGACTCACGCCGCGGGCCAACGCCAACCCGTGATTTCCGGCGCGTCGATGCCGTGCTGATACGCGTGGGCACGGCAGGCGAGCTGTCGGTTACGGAACTTCTCTTTCGCATGGCCGCCGATGCGTTGTAGCGCGGGGACGCGATCAATGGCGTCGAGGGCCAGGCTGAACCGGTCGGTTTGGTTGTTGATCGCCAGCTCCATCGGCGTGTTGATATTGCCCTTTTCTTTGTACCCGCGGACGTGCAGCCTCCTGTTGTTACGCCCGTAGGTGAGCCGGTGGATCAGCCAGGGATAGCCGTGAAAATTGAAGATGATCGGTTTGTCGACGGTGAACAGCGAGTCGTAATCTTGGTCGCTCAAACCGTGGGGATGTTCCGAGCACGGCTGCAGCTTGAACAGGTCCACCACGTTGATGAAGCGGACCTTGAGCTCGGGGAACTCTTCGCGCAGCAGTGCCGTCGCTGCCAGGGCCTCCTGAGTGGGGATATCGCCGGCGGAAGCCATCACCAGGTCGGGCTCGCAACCCTGATCGTTGCAGGCCCACTCCCACATCCCGATGCCTTTCGTGCAGTGCTCAATGGCCGCGTCCATATTCAGGTACTGCAGGTGCAACTGCTTGTCGGACACGATCACGTTGATGTAGTTCTCACTCTTCAGGCAGTGATTGGCTACGGAGAGCAGACAGTTCGCGTCCGGCGGCAGGTAGATGCGAGTCACGGCGGCGCTCTTGTTGAGCACCACGTCGAGGAAGCCGGGATCCTGGTGAGTGAATCCGTTGTGGTCCTGCCGCCAGACCGTCGACGTAATCAGCAGGTTCAGCGACGAAATCGGCCGGCGCCACGAAAGATGATTGCAGATGGAGAGCCACTTCGCGTGCTGGTTGAACATCGAGTCCACGACGTGAATGAAAGCCTCATACGACGAGAAGAAGCCGTTTCGGCCGGTTAGCAGGTAGCCTTCGAGCATGCCCTCCATAGTGTGCTCGCTCAGCATCTCGATGACGCGCCCGTCGGTGGCCAGCTCGCCGCCATCCTGATCTTCCGGGAAATACTCGGCGATCCAGAACTTCTTGGCAGCCTGATACACAGCCTGCAGCTTGTTCGACGTGGTTTCGTCCGGGCCGAACACGCGGAAATTGGTCATGTTCAGCTTCATCACGTCGCGCAGAAAATTACCCAGCGGCGGAACATTCTCCACCTCGACACGGCCGGGCCGCTCCACTTTCACTGCATAATCCTCGAACGCAGGCAGGCGCAGCCCTCTTCTGAGGACGCCGCCGTTGGCGTGCGGATTGGCGCTCATGCGGCGTTCGCCGACGGGCGCCAGAACCTTGAGGTCGGCCCGCAGCTTGCCGCTGCTGTCAAACAAGTCCTCCGGCCGCTGGTCGCGCATCCACTTCTCGAGGATCTGCAACTGCTCGGGATCCTTCTTGACGTCGGTCAGCGGAACCTGGTGCGCGCGCCAGAAACCTTCGAGCCGATGCCCTCCCACCTGTTCGGGAGCTCCCCAACCCTTCGGCGACCGCAGCACGATCATCGGCCAGCGCGGCCGCGTGGCGACGCCCGTCAGCCGGCATTCCTGCCGATGCCGCCGGATCTCCTGGACGCAATGCTCCACCGTCGCAGCCATTGCCTGGTGCATGCTTTCGGGGTCGGAGCCCTCAACGAAATGCGGCGTCCAGCCGTAGCCCTTCAGCAGGTCCTCCAGCTCCTCGTGGCTGATGCGCGCCAGCAGGGTGGGATTGTTGATCTTGTACCCGTTCAAATGGAGAATCGGGAGCACCGCGCCGTCGCGGATCGGACTCAGAAACTTGTTGATGTGCCACGAAGTCGCCAGCGGTCCGGTCTCGGACTCGCCGTCGCCCACCACCGCGGCCACGATCAGCTCGGGGTTGTCGAACGCCGCGCCGCAGGCATGCGACAGCACGTACCCCAACTCGCCGCCTTCATGAATCGACCCGGGCGTTTCCGGCGTGCAGTGGCTCCCGATGCCGCCGGGAAACGAGAACTGTCTGAAGAATTCGCGCATCCCGCGTTCGTCCTCGCTCTTGTGCGGGTAGATTTCGGAGTAGGTCCCCTCCAGGTATCCCGGCGCCAGCACGCCCGGAGCGCCATGACCGGGCCCGGCCATGAAGATCATGTCGAGGTCGAACTTCTTGATCAGCCGGCTCAGGTGGATGTAGGTGAACGCGAGCCCGGGGCTCGAGCCCCAGTGGCCGAGCAGCCGGTTCTTGATGTGCTCCGGCTTGAGCGGCGTCTTCAACAGCGGGTTTTCCTGCAGATAGATCATGCCGAGCGCCAGATAGTTGCACGCTCGCCAGTACGCGTCGGTTTTCTTCAACTCCTCCGCCGTCAGAGGCGATCCCTTGACAGTGGATCGCGCTGTCCCATATGCGCTCAACGGCGCACTCACTGGTTGCTCGGTCTCTACGACAGGTGTCATTCGTCAGGCTCCTTGCGTTTTCGCGGTGCTGTTAGAACTGTTCATTGTTTTGTGTGGCGGGGCGCCGATCAGAATGCAACGCTCAGGCCACTCGCCAAACTCCTGTGAATCCACAATTCCGCCCTTGCGCCATGTCGGATTTACTCGGCGATTGACGGAAATCCGTCACCGCCACACCGGAACCGTCATCGAAACCGGGTAGTGATCCGACCCATGCACGTCATCGTGGACCCGGCCCTGAAACTTCAAATCCTCCGAAGCGAAGATCCAATCGATCGCGTGCGCGTGGTGAGCCAGTCCGTGGACCGGTGTTGTGGGACGCTCGTGTAGTCGCACTGCGTCATGAAAGCCCGCCTCGCGGAGAAGCCTAGCGGCATCGCCGCGGCTCGCAATCAAGTTGAAATCCCCACCGATCACGAAGACTGGCCGATTGACATATCGCCGGCAATCATCGAGCACCTCAGCCAACTGCCGGACGCGAAGCGCGTCGTCGCCTTTACTCTCCAAGTGAAGGTTGTAGGCCACCAGCCTGCGGCCGTAGACGCTTGCCTCTGCTACAAGCGCAATCCTGCCGCCGTTCCGCCGCTGAAACACTCCGAGTTCGGGAACATACCATCGCGGATGCCAAAAGTTGGACTGGTCGCGAAATTGAATCATCCTGCCCCTCGAGAGCGGCCACGGAGACAGCGTCGCCTGGCCTTGAAACGCGGGAAAGGCTTGGGAACCCTCACTGAGTTCCTGGAATTCCTTTCCAAAAACAAAGTTCATATTGAGAGCTTGCGCCAACTCGCTCGCGATATCGGAAAAGTGCGTCCGCCGCGCGTTCAGGTCCACCTCCTGGAGCAGGATCAAGTCTGCCTCGATCGTCCGCAAAAATTCGAGAATTCTCGGAAACTGCAAACCGCGTTCGATATTCCAGCTCACAATGCGAATAAACTCTCGCGACCATGGCCTGATCGCCAAGTCTTTCATGGGGCCGCCCGGAC
>Ga0335081_10016281_pt1 | contig 12030 bp, 12 predicted proteins | sample Lox_Sample_35_FD_206713 | JGI IMG/M metagenome (GOLD analysis project Ga0335081, IMG submission 206713) | Soil microbial communities from Loxahatchee National Wildlife Refuge, Florida, United States - Lox_Sample_3.5 | ecosystem: Environmental > Terrestrial > Soil > Wetlands | place: USA... | reverse complement strand
CGTCGCCATGTTGCGCCGATCGTCGCCTTCCGCTTCCACCGGCGTCTCGGATATGAATGCAATGCGTTGCAGCTTGCGATGCGCCAGCAGCCTTCGAAAAGGCTCGCGGCCGATATGCCCCTTGCCGATTTTGGCGTGCCGATCCACGCGCGAACCCAGCGCGCCCTTGGAATCGTTGGCGTGAATCACGTGCACGTTGTCCAGTCCCAGCACGCGCTCCGCCTGGCGCAACGTGGAGCGCAAACCCGCCGGCGTGGTGATGTCGAACCCCGCCGCCAGCAAGTGGCAGGTATCCAGGCAGTAGCCTATAGGCAGATCCGTCAGGCCGCCCGCCAGGTCGCGAATCGCGCGCAATTCCTCAAAGCGGCTCCCGATCGAGGAACCGGAACCAGCCGTGTTTTCGAGCAGGACGGTTGGCCCGACAGGCACTCCCAGCGCCGCATCGCGCAGGCCCTCGGCGCAGGCTGCGATGCCTTCGTCCAATGACTGACCTTTGTAGCTGCCCGGGTGGACCACCAGGAATTCGGCTCCGATCGTCGCCGCGCGCTCCAGCTCGCCGCGAAACGTCGCGATGGACTTCGCGCGGATCACCGGGTCGCGCGAGGCAAGATTCACCAGGTAGTTGACGTGAATCACCAGTGGGCGAATATCGTACTGCTTGCGGATCGCCTGCAGCGCCGCCATCTGTGCGGCGTCCGGCGTCCCCGCGCGCCACATGCGCGGGCTGGCGGAGAAGATCTGGAGCGTGTTGGCCCCGATTTCCGCCGCCCGCAATCCGGCCCGTTCCAGCGAGCCGAAAGTATAAAGATGGATGCCCAGCCGCAGAGCTTCACCCTACCACGCTCATCTTGATCAACTGCTCGGCGTGCTTGAGGGCTTCCGGCGTGAGCTTCTGGCCCGAAAGCATGCGGCCAATCTCGCGCGTGCGCGCGGCTGCATCCAATTCCTCTACCGTGGCCATGGTCCGCCCCTTCGATTCCCTTTTATCGACCAGGTAGTGATGATCGGCGAAGGAGGCGATCTGCGGCAGGTGCGTTACGCAAAGCACCTGGTTCGCGGCTGCCAGCTTCTTCAAGCGCCGTCCCACTCCTTCCGCCGCGCTTCCGCCCACGCCGGCGTCCACTTCGTCGAACACCAGCGTCCGGGGCGGTCCGGTTTTGGGCGCGGCAAGACACGTTTTCAGAGCCAGCGCGAGGCGCGAAATCTCGCCGCCGGACGCCACCTTCTCTAGTGGCCGCGGCTCCTCGCCGAGATTGGGTGAAACCAGGAATGCGATGCTATCCGTTCCCTCCGCACTCCACTCCGCGGGCGCGATCTCCACGCGAAACACGGTTCGTTCCATGGCCAACTGCGCCAATTCGGCTTCCACGCGCTTCTCCAACTTGCGAGCCGCGGCCGCGCGCCGGCTGGTGAGCTCTGCCGCCAGGCTTTCGAACTCGCCCGAAAGCCGCTTCTGCGCTTTGCGCAACTCTTCCATGCGTTCGCCGGCATGTTCCACAGATGCGATCTGACGGCGCACTTCTTCCAGGAAGGTCAGCACGTCGGCGATCGAGTGGCCATACTTGCGTTTGAGCCGGTCGATGGCGGCCAGCCGCGTCTCGATCTCTTCCAGCCGGCCCGGGTTGGCTTCGAGGCGGGAAAGGTAGTCGCGGAGCACGTAGGAAACTTCCTGCAGGCTGAGATCGGCTGATTTCAAATGCTCGCGTAGCCCTTCGAGCGAAGCGTCGATACGGCACAATTCATCGACGCGTTTGGCAGCGCTGCGCGTGAGGGAAAGCGCCGAATCCGGGCTGTCATAAACCGCTGCATAGGCGGTCGCGGCGGCCTCCTGCAGCCGCTGCACGTTCTGCAGCACCCGCCGTTCGTTTTCGAGCGCCGCCTCCTCTTCGGCTTCCAGCGCGGCGCTCTCGATTTCCTTGCGCTGGAAAGACCAGAGATCCAGCAGCCTCAGTTTCTCCTGTTCCGAGCGCTCCAGCTCCTCCAGTTCCGCGGTGGCCGCGCGCCACTGCTGGTAGACCTCACCCGTGCGGTTGAGCAGGTCGCGATGGCCGGCGAAGGAATCCAGCATGTCGCGTTGGGCGTCGGCGGCGAACAGGAGCTGCTGGTCGTGCTGCCCGTGGATATCCGCCAGGTGCGGCGCCAGGTCTTTGAGGAGCGAGACCGCCACGGGCCGGCTGCCGACGAACGCACGCGATTTGCCGCCGCTCAGGATTTCGCGCTCGATGAGCAGTTCCCCATCTTCGATTTCCAGGCCGGCCGGCTCCAGCAGGCGGCGAATCGGTGTATGGTCCCGTACATCGAAGATGCCGGCCACCCGCGCCCGCGATTCGCCGGTCCGGATCATTTCGGCTGAGGCGCGTCCGCCCAGCAGCAACCCCAGGGCGTCCACCACGATGGACTTTCCGCTGCCGGTTTCGCCGGTCAGGAGATTGAGCCCGGAGTGGAAGTGGACGCGCAGCCGTTCCACTACTGCGTAGTTCTCGACCACGAGTTCCTGCAGCATGCCTTTGACGCGATTATAGCGAGCTTCCGGAAAAACAATTGGGCCGCGAATGAACGCGAATTCACGCGAATAAGGACAACCCAAGAACACTTTTGGGGCAGCCGGATTCCGGCCGGTCTTATTCGCGTTGATTTGCGTTTCTTCGCGGCCTAGAAACCCCTTCGGATGTCCCGATTTATGCCGAACCATTTCGCGCACGCGCAACCCGTCTTTTGGGCGGTCCGTCAACGTCTATGTGATAGATTGAGAACTAGGAGACGATTTGAGCTTCGAAGCTCCCACTGCCTTCCTCCTCCAGACAGAATTGTGGGACATGATTCAGGGCAGCGCTCTGACCCTGGCCGTCCTGGGCATCCTGTTCTGTTTTTCCATTTTTTCCTGGACGGTGATTTTTTCCAAGTGGCAGTCGCTGCGCGGCGCGCGGAAGACCAACGCCCGTTTCCTACGCGCTTTCCGCAAAGCCGCCGGCCTCGAAGCCGTGGTGGTGGCGAGCGAGCAGTTCCGGCCTTCGCCCCTGGTGGCCGTCTTCGATTACGGCTATGAAGAGGTGGAACGGCAAGTGAAGAGCCGCGGCAAAATCATCAATCGCGCGGCCCTCGAGCGCACGCTGCAACTGGGCGTCAGTGAAGAAATCGCCCGTATGGAGCGCAATATGAGCTGGCTGGCCACCACCGCCACGGTCAGTCCCTTTATCGGTCTCTTGGGCACGGTGCTGGGCATCATTCAGGCCTTCATGGACCTGAGCAAACAGGCCAGCACCAGCCTGCGCACCGTCGGGCCCGGCATCGCCGAAGCGCTGATCGCCACCGCGGTCGGCCTGATGGCGGCCATCCCCGCGGCGATCTTTTACAACGTCCTCAGCCATCGCATCCGCGAGATTGGGGCGCGGATGGATGACTTCGCGCTCGAGTTCCTCAACCTGGCCGAGCGCAGTTTCGGAGAATAACCCATGGCAATGTCCGTCGGTAGTGGGGGCGGAGCAGGATCGCGGCGCAATCGCGGCGGGTCCACTCTGTCGGAGATCAACGTCACGCCGTTTGTTGATGTGGTCCTAGTGCTGCTCATCATCTTTATGCTGACCGCGCACGTCATGGAGTTTGGTATCGAAGTGGACGTGCCCCAGGTGAAGTGGGTCAAGGAGACCGCCAAGGAGATGCCGGTCGTGACCATCGACAAAACCGGCGACTCCACGCTTAATGGAATCAAGGTCAACATTCACGACCTGATAGCAGTGGTCCGCCGGAAGTATCCCGGCGCCGACGGTGTATATGTCCGTGCCGACAAGCAGGCGATCTGGGATCCCATCGCCCAGGTAACGGCCGAGTTGGGTGAGGGCGGGCTCAAGGTCTACATGGTGACGCAACCGCTCGATACCGCCGCCAAGAGACGCTAGTCATGGTTTCTCACGCCGACATCCTGAACCGGCCGGAATCCCTTAACCGGCCATTTTGGATGTCTGTGTTCCTGCATGTTTCCCTGCTGGCCGCCTTCCTTGCTACGGCCTGGGTCGAGCATGGATCTCACCTCCTGATGGGCACTGCCACCGGCGGCGGGTTCGGCTCGGTGATGGTCAGTCCCGTCGCCACCATCCCACTGCCGAACCCGGGCGGACCGGTGAACCCGGTGGCCAACCCAACCCAATCCCAGGTTCCCACGCCGCCCAAGGCCGCGCCCAAAGCCGCGCCGAAGGTCAAGCTTCCGCCTCCCAACGCCATCGCCCTCAAGAGCGATAAGGCCACACCTAAACGGTCTTCGGAAGCACTGGAGCCGCCCAACAAGTTCCGCGACCGGCAGAAATTCGACGAAAGCCAGCTTTACAGCACCGCCGGCCAGAGAATCAATTCACCGATGTTCGAAAAGCCCGGTGCGGGGGGCGTTGGAGTGGGCGACAGCTCAATTTTCGGGACCCAGTTTGGTTCCTATGCCACCCTGGTCCGCGACCAGGTCGGGCGGAACTGGAAGACCGCCGACATAGACCCAGGGCGGTCCACGGCGCCGCCCGTGGTGGTCACGTTCACCATCAACCACGACGGGTCGGTCGCGAACGGCAGCGTCAAGGTAAGACAATCCAGCGGAATCGCGCCGCTCGATATCTCCGCGCAGCGCGCGATTTACGACGCAAACCCCTTTCCGCCGCTTCCGCCTGGCTTCCCAAAGAACACCGCCGACGTGGAGTTGCGGTTTGAATTGAGGCGTTAGATGAAAAGGCTTATCTGGGTAATGGCTGCATCGGCCGGCGTGCTGCTGGTCCCGGCGGCGCAGCAGCACGATATCACCGGCACCATCGTTAACACCCAGCGTCCCGCTCTCGCCGTCCCGAATTTTCGCGGCGACGGTCAGGCGCAGTCCTTCATGGCGGCATTCAACGACACGCTATGGAGCGACCTCGACGGCGCCGGCATATTCAAGATGGTCCCCAAGACCATGTACCCCACCGCCATTCCGCAGCAACCGTCGGATTTCCGCGTGCCGCCCCCGCCGGTGGTGAAAATGCCGCGCTCGCGCAAGAAACAGGAGCCGGCCCAACCGCAGTCGGGTGGCGGCCTGTGGATGTCGGACTGGTCCAACCCGCCGGCGCAGGCCAACTACCTGGTGATGGGTTATACCGCGGTGCAGAACGGCCTGTTCGTGCTGCGCGGCTGGCTCATCGACCTGAGCCGCCCCAGCGTGGCCAACGCCCAGGTGCTCGGCAAGACTTACATTGAATCTCTGGATGAGGCCGGCGCGCGCAAAGCCGCGCACGAGTTCGCCTCCGACATCCTCTCGCAGTTCGGCTCCAAGTCTTTGTTCGGAACCCACATCTACTTCGTGCGGGAGTTGGGCAGAGCCGGCCCCAACCCAATCAAGGAAATCTGGGTCATGGATCCGGACGGCAAGAACCAGAAGCAGATCACGCATTTCAATTCGCTGACAATTCAACCGGCGGTTTCTCCCGACGGCACCAAAATCGCTTTTACCAGCTACGTTCGCGGCAATCCTGGTATATTTGTTTTTTCGGTGGATCCAGTCCGAGATTTGCGATTCTACAACCAGCGGGGAGCCTCCGTCACGGCGACGCCCTCGTTCACTCCAGATGGCAGGCAAATCGTTTTCGCCTCTTCGGCGGGCACCGGACACTGCTGCCGGATCTTCATCGCGAATCTGGATGGCAGCAACATGCGGCCCATCTCTTCCACCGGCGCCATCGATGTCGAACCCAAGATCAATCCAAAGACGGGCATGGACATGGCTTTTGTTTCGGGCCGCTCCGGTCCGCAGCAGATATACAAGATGAATATGGACGGCGCCGACATGGAGCGACTGTCGGACGGCACCGGCGAGGTATCCAACCCGGCCTGGCATCCGGATGGTCAGCTTTTGGCCTACTCCTGGACGCGCGGATTCATGGAAGGCGCCTGGAACGTATTCGTGATGGACGTAGCAACCCGGCAGTACAACCAGTTGACACACGGCGAGGGGCGGAACGAGAATCCTAGTTGGGCGCCGGACGGAAAACACATTGTATTCATGTCGACGCGCCATGGGTCAAAGCAGATATGGTCCATGCTGGCTAACGGAGACCAGTTGCAGCAGCTCACCGCCCAGGGCAGCAACGAGACCCCGGTTTGGGGAAAATAGTTGAGGAGAGAAGATTCAGGAGGCGATGTTCATGTTCAGTAAACGGAAGATCACGGTCATCTGTCTTGCGGTCACAATCGTGCTTCTCGCCGATGGGTGCAAGAAGAAGGCTCCGGCGCCGCCACCACCGCCGCCGCCAGTAGTTGAAAAACCAGCACCGCCGCCGCCGCCCAGCGCTCCGGTGGTCGCGCAGTTCACGGCCGAACCGAGCTCCATTCAGCGCGGCCAGTCTTCAACGCTGCGCTGGGAAGTCACCGGCGAGGCGACCAACGTTTCGATCAATCAGGGCGTGGGCACGGTGCGCAACACGGGCAATCAGCGGGTATCTCCCACTGATTCGACCACCTATACCTTGACGGCTACCGGGCCCGGTGGCACCAACACGGCCTCGACCACGGTAAGCGTAGTCACGCCGCCGCCGCCACCGCCGCCGCCACCGCCGCCGCCGCCGCCGCCGCAACCGACGCTGCAGCAGCGTGTGGATCAGGAAGTCAACGACGCTTACTTCGACTACGACAAGAGCGACATCCGCAGCGATGCGCGTGACGCCTTGACCCGGGACGCGGCCGCCTTGAAGAATATTCTGAACGATTTCCCGAACGCCGTGATCATGATCGAAGGGCATTGCGACGAGCGCGGATCGGCGGAATACAACATGGGGCTGGGCGACCGCCGCTCCAGCTCCGCGAAGGAGTTCCTGCAGCAACTGGGTGTTTCCGCCGACCGGCTGAAGACCATCAGCTACGGCAAGGAACGGCCGCAGTGCACGGAGTCCAACGAATCCTGCTGGCAGAAGAACCGGCGCGTCCATTTTTCGCCGGGCCAGTAGCATTGCAGGAAGAGGGTCTGTGGGGCAGGTCGTCCACCTGCAAGGGGCGTTGGTGACCAGTGCCGGACTGCCCGCCCGATAGGCGTGTGCATCATCCTGCCCCACGAGGAGAGATGGAAATGTCCCGACGCTTCTTGGTGTGTGCGGTGATCGCGGCGGTGGCGCTTTCGTTGGTTCCGATGCGCTCGGGCGCCGCGGATAAGACCATACTGGAATTGCAGCGCGACGTCGCCGGCCTGGCGGATCAGGTGCGGTTACTGAAGGAATCCCAGGACAAACAACTGGCGGCGCTCACAGAGTTAGTGAGGCAGGCGCTGGAGACCTCCAGCAAGTCCAACACCGGCGTCGCCGTGATTCAGAGTAATCTCCAGCAAAGCCTGCGGGACATGGAGGGCAAGGTCGTCGCCCCCGTCGCCGGGCTTTCCACGCGCCTCGACGGCGTCGATCAGGACTTACGCGCGTTGCAGCAATCCGTCGCCGACCTGAACAACCTGATGGGGAAACTGCAGGGTCAGTTGACCGATCTCAATAACGCTGTGAAGATATTGCAGACGCCGGCGCCGGCGCCGCCCACTGCCGCCACGGCCACTCCCGCGAGCGCCGCACCGGATGTGCCGACTATCTCGGCCACCGATCTGTACGCCAACGCCAATCGGGACCGCGGCAGCGGAAAGTACGACATCGCGGTGCAGGAATATCAGGACTACTTGAAGTATTACGGCAACACGGAGCTGGCTCCGGCCGCGCAATTCTACATCGGGTACATCCACCTCTACCAGAAGAACAACGCGGAAGCAGTGAAGGACTTCGACACGGTGCTCGAGAAGTATCCGGATGACTCCAACCGCGTGCCCCAGGCGTTCTTCTACAAGGGCATGGCACTGCAAAACCTGGGCCGGCTCACCGATGCCTCCAAGGAGTACCGCGAGCTGATCGATCGTTACCCCAAGATCGATCTGGCCACCAAGGCCTGCGACCAGTTGGTTGCCATGGGCCTGCATTGCCCGGCACCCAAGGCTGCGCCGGCCAAGACTCCTCCTAAAAAGAAGAAGCAGTAGGATGGCGTCTCCCGCTCTTCCGCCGCCGTCTACCTACGAAGGTCTGGCCGGGCTGATCGACTACCCGCTGGTCAAACCGGCTCTCACAAACGTGCAAGTGGTGGAAGGCCTCGAGCTGGCCAGGCGCTACCGTATTGCCTGCGCCAGCGTGCGTCCCTGTGACATCGACCTGGCCGTGCGCACGCTCGCCGGCAGTCCGGTGAAGCCGGGCAGCGTGGTCGGATTCCCGCACGGCTCGCAAACCACCTCCACCAAGCTCTACGAAGCCCGCGACCTGCTGCGCCGGGGCGCCCGCGAGATCGACATGGTAATCGCTCTTGCGGCACTCCTCTCGCGTGAATTCCAGTACGTGCAGACGGAGTTGCTGCAGATATCCGAGCTGTGCCGCAAAGAGGGCGCCGTCCTGAAGGTAATCCTCGAGAACGCCTACCTCACCGACGAATTGAAGATCATCGCCTGCCGCTGCTGCGAGCGCGCGGAAGTGCATTTCGTGAAGACCTCCACCGGCTTTGCACCCTCCGGCTACACCATGGAAGATGTCAAGCTCATGCGCCAATACCTGCCGGAAACCATCGGCGTGAAGGCTGCCGGTGGCCTGCGCACCCTGGACCAGGTGTTGGAGGCCGTGGCGTTGGGCTGCACGCGCGTGGGCACGTCGGCGGCGGCCGAAGTCCTCGAAGAATGGAAGGCTCGCCTGAGCAAGGCCGTCCCAGAGACCCACCCCACGGTGTGATCGGTAGGCGGCGGTTGTCTCAAGGCTCAACGACTGTGAAGCCCGCGTCGCGTGCCGCCTTCGCCAGGCGCCGGTCCCCGCAGACGAAGACGCGCCGCGCCGTCCGCCGGCTGCACCAGACCAAGGCAGCAGCAAGCTGCAGAGCATCTGCTGCCCGCAGGTCGAACCGGCCGAGCTGCTCGACCGCCAAGTCGCGAACTTCGCTCACCGGCTGCACCTCGCGCCAGGTACGGCGCAGCATGTCGAGCCGGGTGTAAGCGGACTCCTCTTGCGCCGCGCTGATATGACCGTCCCGGCGCAGACGCGCAATGGCGCTGGCAATCTCGACTAGCGACCCCCACCAAACCACCATCCTGTGCTCTTGCAGGAGACGGCGCCTGCGGAGGTCCGCTTGACCCGGGACGCACAGCGGCACTAGCGCGCTAGCGTCCCAAAATGCCGGCATCCCGTTCCTCGCGATCGCGGGAGACCGCGCTTCGAATCGCCTTGGCGGCTTTTGCCCCGGGCCGCGACCTCGGACCGGCAGACCAGAACGCCTTCTGGTCCAACATCGCCTCCGGCAGGGTGAGCTTGCCTGCAGCGGCCAGCGCGAGTTCTTCGCTGTCGGTATCCCCGGCAGCCAGCGGCACAAGCCTTGCGACCGGCAGGTTGCGGTCGCGGATCAGAAACGCCTCACCGCCGCGAACCTGGCGGACGTATAGGCTGAGCCGGTTCTTCAGTTCGGCGATATTTACGGCCTTCATCATGGCTATTATAGCTATGAACTGTACATAATAGCCATCAGGCCGCTTTCCTTTGCCGAACCGGTTTCCTCAGATGAGAATTCGTGAAGCGGTCTTGGCTCAATATGTCCTCAAGCGCTACCCTGAGACTTGATCACCCTCAATCTCCGCGAAGTCCCGCCCTGGTGGGCGCGCTTTCGGCCCACCGCCCACTACCTGATGCAGACCGAGGCGCACGTCTATGCCCTCGCCGTGGCGGCCAGCACCCTGCTCTCGTTCTTCCCCTTTCTCCTGGTCATGGTTTCCTTGTGCCGCGACGTTCTCCACTGGCGCGCTGCCCAAGATGCCATCGACCTGGCCCTCCGCGATTTCTTCGCCGGCGAGCCCGGAACGTTCATCGTCAACAACCTCCACGCGTATTGGTTCACGGTCTCGGCCAAAGTGAATATCGCTTCCCTGTTCCTCCTCCTCTTCACCGCCAACGGGATCTTTGAGCCCCTCGAAGTAGCCCTCAATCGGGCTTGGGGCGTCGTCAGCAACCGTTCTTACCTCAAGAACCAGCTCATCAGCCTGGGACTCATTTTCGCCTGCGGCGCCCTGGCGTTGGCCTCGCTTATGCTGACCGGGCTCAACGCACAATGGCTCTCCCAGTGGGAGGGCTCTCACGCCGGCATTACAGTGTGGATCAAATTAGCCCTATTCAAAGTGGCCGCGCTCCCGGTCTCCATCCTGGCGCTGTTCCTCGTGTATTGGCTGCTCCCCAACCGCAAGATCGATCCCGTGCGCGTCGCGCCCGTAGCGCTGTGGGTGGGATTGATGCTGGAAGGCCTGAAATACGTGAACCTGTTGGTGGCGCCCCTGCTCACCCAGAAATTTAACCAGGAGTACTTTATTTTTCAACACTCGGTAACCATCCTGGTCTGGAGTTTCGTCGCTACTTTGGTCGTCCTGGCCGGTGCGCACTGGACTGCCCGCCACGACAGCGCCGATCCGTTATCGTAAAAACACCGTGAAAGATTGGACATTGATCGCTAAAGCTACCGGGGTCGCGATCTCCGCCGAAGACCTCGCCCGCATCAGCAAAACGCTCGACTCGCTCGAGGAAACCTTCCGCCCGCTCGCGGAAGAGCTGACTTCCGATCTGGAGCCTGCCCCCGTGTTTCACGCCGAGGAGGACGGCGCGTGACCATTCGCGAAGCTGCGGATTCCCTGCGCGCACGCGCGTTTTCGGCGGTGGAACTTACCACTGCGGCCATCGGCCGGATCGAACGTTTCGATCCCACGCTGAAAGCGTTTATCACCGTGACCGCCGAACAGGCCCTGGCGCAGGCGCAAAAGGCCGACTCGGAGCTGGCCGCCGGGCGCGATCGCGGTCCGTTGCACGGCATCCCCATCGCCGCCAAAGATATGTTCTTCACTCGCGGCGTCCGCACCACGGCAGGCTCGTTGGTCTACGAGGAGTTCGTCCCGGACTTCGACGCCGCCGTTATCGAGCGGCTGGAATCCGCCGGCGCCGTCATGCTCGGCAAGCTGAACCAGCACGAGCTGGCGTACGGAATCACTTCAGACAATCCGCACTTCGAAGCAGTGCGTAACCCGTGGAACATCGACCACAGCCCGGGCGGCTCCAGCGGAGGCTCGAGTGCCGCCGTGGCTTCGGGAATCGCGTACGCCGCCCTGGGCACCGATACCGGAGGCTCCATCCGTATTCCCGCGTCCTTCTGTGGAACCGTAGGCCTGAAACCAACCTACGGCCGCGTGAGCCGCTACGGCGTCTTTCCGCTCGGCTGGTCGCTGGACCATGTCGGTCCGCTGACCCGCTCGGTCCGCGACGCCGCCCAGGTGCTCAACACCATCGCCGGCCACGACCGCCGTGACGCAACCTCTTCGCGCCACCCCGTGGTTGATTTCGTTCCCGATGAAGACTGCTCCATCCGCGGAATGCGCATCGGCTTTCCGGAGAGTTTCTTCTTCGACCGCCTGGACGCCGACGTGGAATCCTCCGTTCGCGGAGCCCTCGCGCGCGCACAATCCCTCGGCGCGGTGGTGAAGCCGGTTCTGATCCCCGATATGGAGGCGGTCAACACCGCGGGCCGGCTGATCCTGTTGTGCGAAGCCTCGGCGGCCCTGGAGCCGCACCTGGTCAACCGCCTGCAATTTGGCCCGGATGTGCTCGCGCTGCTGGACCAGGGCCGCCTCTTGCCGGCCACCGATTACATCCATGCCCAGCGGCTTCGAAAGAAATTCCAGCACGAATTCGCCCACGTGTGGTCGGAAGTCGATTGCCTGATCACTCCCACCACGCCCACTACTGCTCCGCGCGTAGGCCAGAACACGGTCCGCCTAGGCGGAAAAGAGGAAGATGTGCGCCTGGCCTCCACGCGCCTGGTGCGAGGCATGGACGTGCTCGGTCTGCCCGCGCTCTCCATGCCCTGCGGCTTGGCCACCAACGGCCTTCCGGTCGGGTTACAAATCATCGGGCCGCCTTTCGACGAAGCCGTGATCCTGCGGGTCGCTGCCGCATTAGAAGACGGCGGAGTGGGAATTCCCCCGTGCCCGATGTGCTG
>Ga0335081_10016280_pt1 | contig 12031 bp, 11 predicted proteins | sample Lox_Sample_35_FD_206713 | JGI IMG/M metagenome (GOLD analysis project Ga0335081, IMG submission 206713) | Soil microbial communities from Loxahatchee National Wildlife Refuge, Florida, United States - Lox_Sample_3.5 | ecosystem: Environmental > Terrestrial > Soil > Wetlands | place: USA... | reverse complement strand
CCGAACATTAGATATATCAGATATCATTACGAATTTGACATAGATCGACGGCGTCTTATGATCCATGTATTCAACCTCGGCCTCCGCCAGGGCAGTCTTACAGGAAGCGCACCAGTACACCGGCTTCCTCCCCCTGTAGATGTCACCGCTGAAATAAAGCTTCCCGAATTCCTCAACAGTCGCCGCCTCATAATCATAGGACATGGTGAGATAGGGATTCCCCCATTCACCAAAGACCCCGAGCCTCTTGAATTGTTCCCTCTGGATGACAACGTATTTGTCTGCAAACGTCCTGCAGAACCGCCTGATATCGGCGTGGGACATCTCATTCTTTTTGGCACCTAGTTCCTTCTCCACCTGATGTTCTATGGGAAGTCCGTGACAGTCCCAGCCTGGGACGTAGATGCTGTCGAAGCCGGACATATTTTTTGACTTAATTACGATGTCCTTGATCACCTTATTCAGTGCCGTGCCCAAATGAATGTTTCCGTTTGCATAAGGAGGTCCGTCATGAAGGATATACTTCTTTCTTCCCTTCAGGGCCTGTCTGATCTTTTCATATATATTCATGTCTTCCCACATCTTGAGCAATTCCGGTTCCTTCCGGGCAAGGTTCGCCTTCATGGGAAAGTCAGTCTTCGGCAGATTCAATGTATCCTTATAGTCCATATGGAAATCCTCAACTTATGGTAATCAATGACAATTTAAGCAGTCAGTAAACAGCAGGCAAATTAGTAGTCGCAGAGGCTATCACATAAATTAACCTCTTTCAAGCACAACTAAAAAAGCCCCCTGCCGCAAGACAGGGGGCTTTTTCACAATTGGGTAAGATTAAGAACCGCTTACATTCCCATGCCGGGATATCCGCCGCCAGGGGGCATACCGGGCATAGGAGATTTTTCTTCCGGTTTTTCTGCTACCATGCACTGGGTAGTCAGCATCAAGGCGGCCACACTTGCCGCATTCTGGAGTGCAAATCGGGTAACCTTCGTCGGATCAATGACACCCGCTTCAATCATGTCTTCATACTCATCAGTTCTTGCATTGAAGCCGTATGCGCCCTTTTTCCCTTTGACTTTTTCTACAGCAATGCTTCCCTCCTGGCCAGCATTCGTAACGATCATCTTCAATGGTTCTTCGAGGGCTTTCTTTACTATATTGACTCCCACTTGCTGGTCCCCTTCTAATTTCAGCTTTTCCAACACGGGCAGTGTCCTTATATAGGCGACGCCTCCACCAGGCACGATGCCTTCTTCCACAGCCGCACGGGTCGCATTGAGTGCATCTTCAACGCGTGCCTTTTTCTCCTTCATCTCGGTCTCTGTAGCGGCGCCAACCTTTATTACAGCAACGCCACCGACCAGCTTAGCCAGCCTTTCTTGCAGTTTCTCCCTATCGTAATCGGATGTCGTTTCTTCTATCTGGGCTCTGATCTGTTTCACCCTTCCTTCGAGGGCTGCCCTTGACCCTGCACCGTCGATAATCGTCGTATTGTCTTTATCTATAGAAATTCTCTTGGCCCGACCAAGGTCTTCTAATTTTGTGTTTTCAAGTTTCTGACCCAGGTCTTCAGAAATCACCTTGCCACCTGTCAGGACGGCGATGTCATCAAGCATGGCTTTCCTTCTGTCGCCGAAACCGGGGGCTTTCACAGCCGCAACTTGCAAAGTGCCGCGAATCTTGTTCACCACGAGAGTAGCCAAGGCCTCACCTTCGATATCCTCGGCAATGATCAGGAGGGGTCTTCCCATTTTAGCAATCTGCTCCAGAACGGGGAGAAGATCCTTCATGGTGCTGATCTTCTTCTCGTTTATAAGAATCAAACAATCCTCAAGGTGTACCTCCATCTTTTCTGCATTAGTCACAAAATATGGAGACACGTAACCTCTATCAAACTGCATACCCTCTACGATCTCGAGTTCGGTTTCCAGTCCTTTCGCTTCCTCTACGGTAATTACACCTTCTTTGCCGACCTTACCCATGGCCTCGGCAATAATTGCGCCGATTGCTTCGTCGTTGTTAGCGGAGATTGTACCCACCTGCGCAATTTCCTTCTGGTCTTTAGTCGGTTTACTTAACTTAGCCAATTCCTTGACAACCGTCTCAACGGCCTTATCGATACCCCTCTTTATGTCCATGGGGTTACTTCCCGCAGCGACACTCTTTGCACCCTCTCTGTAAATGGCCTGGGCAAGAATTGTGGCTGTCGTAGTCCCGTCACCGGCGACATCACTCGTCTTACTGGCGACTTCCTTCACCATCTGGGCGCCCATGTTTTCAAACTTATCTTCGAGTTCGATCTCCTTAGCGACTGTAACACCGTCCTTTGTAACAGTCGGTGCGCCGAAGGATTTATCAAGAAGTACATTTCTGCCTCGGGGGCCGAGGGTTACCTTGACCGCATCTGCGAGGGTGTTTACACCATTGAGAATAGATTTTCTTGCTTCTTCATCGTATTGAAGTATCTTTGCTCCCATCTAACATATCCTCCTTATGATCTTATTATTACTTTTCAATGATCCCCAAGATATCATCTTCCCTCATGATAAGATGTTCTACGCCATCGATCTTGACTTCTGTACCAGCATACTTGCTGAAAAGTATCCTGTCTCCGGCCTTGACATCGGGCTTCACCAACTTGCCATCTTCTGTTGTCTTGCCCTTCCCTACCGCTACGACCTCGCCCTCTATGGGCTTTTCTTTGGCGGTGTCGGGGATTATGATCCCGCCTTTTGTCTTTTGTTCTTCCTCTAATCTCTTGATAATAACACGATCCTGTAATGGCCTAATCTTCATGACCCAACTCTCCTTTCCTTATTTTTTATGTTTTTTTGGCATTTTATAAGGCAATCACGTCTGCAAATCCGATTTGTCCTAACATAAACACAAATTCCCTCCTGTCAAGGCATTTTGAGCAAATTTTTTCAAAAAATAAGGGAAAAGGGCATTTTTTTAGCAAAAAAGGCCCCTTCCCCTCCAATTTTCTCTGATTTTTATGCTTTCAGCACCCGATTTGCAGGAAAAGTAAGAGAAACCGTGGTACCCTTTCCCACCTGACTTTCGATATCAATGCTGCCCTTATGGGCTTTTACGAGATGTTTTACTATTGACAAACCTAAACCGGTGCCCCCCAATTCTCTCGAACGTGCCTTGTCGGCCCGATAGAACCGTTCTCCAAGCCTGGGAATTTCACTTTTCTGTATACCCGTGCCCGTGTCGGTCACTCTCACAACCACAAAGCCGCTGCCGTCTTGAAAAGCAGAAATGGAAATCTTTCCCCCACGTGGCGTGAACTTGACGGCATTGTCGAGGATGTTTACAAGAATCTGCGCCATCCCATCCCTATCTGCCCAAATCATGGGAAGCCCATCAGGTATCCGTTTGTCAACAGTCAGGGATTTTTCCGCTGCTTTCGTCTCAAACATGGGCAACACGCTGTCAATTACGCTGGCAATGGAGATATTTTCAAACCGCAATGTCCTTTCTCCCAGCTCAATGCTGGAAAGGAGAAGAAGGTCATCCACCAGCCTTCCAAGGCGATGAGCATTTTCCGAAATTATATGAAGAAATTTCTTTGCAGTTGCTTCTTCCTTGATGGCGCCCCTCTCCAGGGTCTCAATAAATCCTATGATTGCCGTAAGGGGTGTCTTGATCTCATGGGTAACATTAGCCACGAAGTCCTCGCGTATCTTTTCTAGTTTTTTGATACGCGTGACATCGTGAAATACCATCATCGTCTTTTGTTCCCCCGCGGGCAGTCCCTGAACAGCTGATATGTTTACATCTAGAATGATGGGCACTTCCCGACCAAGGGTAATCTCTCGCAACAGAGGCCCTCCCGAGCCTCTGAACTGCCCAAGGGCATCCTGCAACTCGGCATTCATGAATGCCTCAAGAGGTGTCTTATCTAGTACATCAGTAATGCCTTCATTTCCCAGGGCATCTTTAAGGCTTCTGTTTATATACTCAATTCTGTTCTGGTCGTTAATAACGAGAACTCCTTCCGTCATACTGGCAAAGGCTGCTTCAAGTTTCGCCTTCTCTTCATGGGCAATTCTCACTCTCTCCTGCTGCTCTTGCACCATGCGGTTGATATCCTTCTCAAGTTGACCGACATCATCGTTTGACTCAATTAGAAGTGTTCCCGATGCCTCACCACTGGATACTCTGCGCGTGTACGAAAATATTTTCTCGATCGGTGACATAAGTTTTCTGGCCAGGAGAAATGCAATGATAAAAGAAGGGATAATAGCAAAGAGAATGCACTTGTATATATAGCTGTATTGCTGATCAATGGTTTTTTGCACCTCGAAGAGTGGACGGGCAAATCGTAAGTAGCCCCTCACTTCCTTGCCTTCCAGCACTGGAAAGGCAACATAGAGCATATCCACGCCGAGGGTCTGACTGTAGCGAATGGCTTCCCCCCGTCCCTTGATCCTGGCCTCCTGTATCTCCGGGCGGTTCAGGTGACTATCAATCTGTGTCAAGTCTTTCTCTGAATCGCCTTTAACCCGGCCCGAAAAATCGATTACGGTAACTCGTGAGCGCGAAATATCAGCCAATTGAGGCAGTTTTCTTTCAATATCACCCATACCTGATAGTGCGGCGATCCGCACTTGAGAGCTCAGGTCATTCCTGATCTCGTTTATCATGTCACCCTTCTTCTGCCTGGCATACATCAATCCCATGACAACAGCGGTGAGGAGTATCAGCACAACATAGCTTGCAAAAATCCTGTATAATAGACGACTCTTCAATCAATCACTCCTGCACCTTACAGGTTGGTTCATGCCGGACAATCCTACCTGTAACCATGTACATAACCATGTCTGCAATGCCTACGGCATGGTCTGAAATTCGTTCAAGTCCCTTGGAAATCTGCATAATCATGAGGGCCCTGTGTATTTTCTTGGGATCTTCCATCATGAAAGTGAGAAGTTCCCGGAAGACCTGCTCATTGAGGTTATCGATGACTTCATCCTCCAGCCTGACTTTATGTGCCAGGTCAATATCCTCATTCACCAGCGAATTGATGCTCTCCTTTATCATTCGCTGCGCAATTTCTGCCATCCGGGGAATATCGATATAAGGTTTCATCTGCGGCTCCTCAATTAAAATAATAGCTTTCTCGGCAATATTAGCCGCCATATCGCCGATCCTTTCCAGATGACCGTTGATTTTGATGGCCGTGGTGATGAACCTCAGGTCCCGCGCCGTTGGCTGTCTCAAAGCAAGAATACGGATACACTTTTCCTCGATTTCGACATCAAGCTGATCGATTGCATTATCATCGCAAATCACCCTGTTGGCCAATTCCGCGTCTCTGTCCGTTAGGGCTCTTATCGCTTTCTCAATCGCCTTTTCTGTCAGGGCCCCCAAATAGATAAGACCTTCCTTGATGTCCCGCAGTTCCTGTTCATAGTAGGTACTGGTATGTTTTTTTTCCTCCATCATGTTATCTCTCCACCGATAATAAAATTTCTAAATCCTGATGCCTGGAATCTAAACAGTATTGAAATGAAAAATATCATAACGTAATCTGTATACGTGATTGCCGTAATTTATGCTTTTGTTTTTTCTAGAATTAACCGAATCTCCCGGTAATATAGTCTTCTGTTTGTTTCACATCCGGATTGGTAAAAATCTTTTCTGTGGCATTATATTCAATAAGATTCCCTAAATAGAAAAACCCGGTTCGCGATGAGACACGGGCTGCCTGCTGCATATTATGTGTAACAATAATGATCGTATATGTCTTTTTCAACTCATCAATCAATTCTTCAATCTTTGCCGTTGAGATGGGATCGAGGGCCGATGTCGGCTCATCCATGAGGATTATATCCGGTTTCATGGCAAGCGCTCTGGCAATGCACAGGCGCTGCTGCTGTCCTCCTGAAAGGGTCATCGCAGACTTGTCCAGAATGTCTTTTACCTCATCCCACAGGACCGCCTGTTTTAGGCCTTCCTCAACAAGAAATTCCAGATCATTCCTTGCGGTCATACCCGCAAGCCTTGGTGCGTAGGCTATATTGCTGAATATCGACTTCGGGAATGGATTGGGCTTCTGAAAGACCATGCCGATCCTTCTCCGGATGTCAACAGGATCAACATCAGGGGCATAGATGTTCTGCCCTTCAAATATGACTTCACCCTCGACCCTAGTCCCACCGATGAGATCATTCATGCGATTGAGTAGCCTCAGTAGTGTAGACTTTCCGCAGCCAGATGGTCCTATCAGGGCGGTCACCTGGTTCTTTTCAAAACTAATATTTATATCGGTCAAAGCCCTGCTAGCACCATAATAGAAATTTACATTTTTTGTTTCGATTATACTGTTGCCTTCCACAATTACCACCTTTTTTTCTGTCTCATGTAACTCCTGATAACAATCGCGACGAGATCAACTCCTAAAACAAGGCCCATAAGCACCAGCACCGCCCCGTATTGGATGGACCTCGTCTGATCTATGTGCGTCCCTGCCGTAGCAAGCACATAGATGTGATATGGAAGAGCCATAACCTCGTCGAATACGGAATCGGGCAGCTTTGCCGTGAAAAACGCCGCCGCAGTGAACATGATTGGTGCCGTTTCGCCCGCCGCCCTGCCGATTCCCAAAATTGATCCTGTCAGTATTCCAGGCAAAGCCGTCGGTAAAACAATCCTATAAATCGTCTGCCATTTGGAAACACCAAGGGCTAGTGATGCCTCCCGAAACGTTTGTGGGACCGCTTTCAGAGCTTCTTCCGATGCCCCGATGATTGTTGGCAATACAAGTACACCAAGGGTTAGCGCTCCGGAAAGAATGCATGATCCAAACTTAAGAAAGACAACGAAGAATCCTAGCCCGAACAATCCAAAGACAACTGAAGGAACTCCGGCCAGACAATTTATGCCAATGCGGATTATTCTGACGAATCTACCCTGCTTTGCATATTCAGCAAGATAGATCGCCGACACTACTCCGAGAGGCAAGGCAACGGCGATGGCTCCCATAGTCAGGTATATCGTACCCACTATGGCCGGCATGATCCCGCCCTTGGTCATGGAATCCGTCGGCGGCAAGGTTATGAAGTCCCAGCTAATAGCGGATATGCCATTTATAAAAATGTAAAGGATGATGCCGCCGAGAGCGAGTGCAATCAGGGCAATAGACAATCGTACTACCAATAAAAAAATGTGCTGTTTAAGATAACGCCACTTCATGTAAGCATGCCCGAATGACAATATTTACTGCCCATCCTTATCATAGCGTAGCCGATCCCGTTTCCCTGAACTTTTGAGAGATATAATCAGCAACGAGATTGAAGGCCAGGGTTAAGAAGAAAAGAACTATCCCTATCGCAAACAGGGCATGGTAGTGGCCGCTGCCGAAAGGCGCTTCCCCCATCTCCGCGGCGATGGAGGCAGTCATAGGTCTCACGGAGTCAAAGATGCTTTCCGGGATGGCCGCCGCACCTCCTGCCACCATGAGCACAACCATGGTCTCGCCAATGGCCCTTGACATACCCAGTATCACTGCCGTAGAAATTCCTGACAGGGCAGCCGGCACAATGACTTTAACAATGGTTTCATACTTCGTTGCGCCCAGGGCATACGACGCCTCCTTGAACTCCTGTGGTACGGCATATAAGGCATCTTCTGAAATACTCGATATCGTAGGTATCGCCATGATCGCCAGAATAACCGATGCATTCACAATATTAAGGCCCGTCGGCAGGTCGAAGGTTTCTTGCATAAAAGGGGCCAGGACGACCATGCCAAAGAAACCGAGAACCACGGAAGGAATTCCCGCTAGAAGCTCTATTATGGATTTCGTGACATCTTTGATGGCAGCCGGTGCTATCTCGGCGATATACACTGCGGAAAGTACTCCCAGAGGAACGGCAATCAGACAGGAGAATACAGTGACAATGACCGAACCGACAATCAACGGCCATATCCCATAGGAAGGAGGATCGAAAGTGGGATACCATTCCCTTCCGAAAAGGAAATCCGAAAGAGAAATTTTATTGAATATGGGTATCCCTTCGCGGAAAAGAAACACGACAATCAGGGACAGGATAAGGACAGACGCAAAGGCAAAAAGAGCAAAGATACCCCTGATAAGAATTTCTTTCTGATGCCTGGTCATAGCTTGTTCTTATTTTTTGCCCTTCTTACCGGGCTTCTTTGTTCCTTCCGCGGCCAGGGGAACGAACCCCTCCTTGGCAACCAGCTTCTGGCCGGCGGGACTCAGTACAAATTTGATGAAGCTGGCGATTTCACCTTTTGGCTCTCCATTGGTGTACATATAGAGAGGTCTCGCCACAGGATATTCTTTGGACAGGGCGGTCGCCGCCGAGGCAGCAATTCCATTGACTGTTAACGCCTTGACGGTTTTGTTCATGTAGCCCAGACCGATATAACCGATAGCATATCTGTTCGTTGATACCGCCTGAACAACGGCGCCATTTGACGCCTGTAATTGGGCCTTCGGTGTCACTTTGGCATTGTTGAGAACCAGATGCCCCCATGTTTCAAAGGTCCCGGAACTGCTGTCCCTCGAAACAACAATGATCGTGAGATCGTCTCCACCGACTTCTTTCCAGTTCGTTATCTTCCCCTGATATATCTGGCTCAACTGATCAATCGTCAATCCTTTCACTTTATTCTTCGGGTTAACTATTGGAACGATGGCATCAATAGCTATTATATGGGTCTTAGGATTTATACCTTTCTCCTTGGCCATGGCAATTTCGTTGTCCTTGATTTCCCTCGAAGAATTTGCAATGTCAGTGGACCCGTCAACCAGGGCCTTGATCCCGTCTCCGGAACCGCCTGCGGACAGGGATATATTCACACCGGGATGTCCCTTCATATAGGCCTCTAATGCGGCCTGCGCAATGGGCAAAACCGTTGTCGAGCCTTTGATCACAACATTTTCCCCAGCAATCGCCGCACTGGCACAAAAAGTTAGGCATATCATGCCTACTGCCAAAAATTTTCTTACCATTTTCAAATACCTCCATTTTGTTTTACTTTATCTTTTCCATTTTTAAAAGAACGTACTATGTATACATATCAAATGTTTCAAATTCATTAAAGAATGGTGAAGATTTTGTTAATCTTCAAGAAAATCAGCATTCCAGCTATTAATCGCTTATTGACTATCGACCGGGAACTATGTTAAAGGGCGCACGTTTCGTCCTTAACTGGTGACTTTGATGCCTATGCTAATAAGTCGCAGGGTAAGTGATTGCTCGAAAACATGGACAATTACCCCTTAATCTCCATCGTCTTTATCATTTTTATCGCCCTCGTCTTTGATTTCATTAACGGCTTTCATGACGCAGCAAATTCAATTGCCACGGTCGTCTCGACCCGCGTCCTGAGCCCTCATCATGCCGTGCTATGGGCAGCCCTCTTCAACTTCGTAGCCGTCTTTTTCATCGGGGCACAGGTCGCAAAGACTGTCGGCACGGGAATCGTAAGTCCCGGAATCGTGAATAACGCGCTCATTTTCTCTGCTTTAGGAGGCGCCATAACTTGGAACCTCATAACCTGGTGGTTGGGCTTACCCAGCAGTTCTTCACACGCCCTTATAGGCGGTCTAATTGGGTCCGGGCTTGTAAAAGGGGGGGTTAAGGTTCTTGTTTGGAAGGGAATAGTAAAGACAGCGATGTTCATCATCCTTTCCCCCCTCATAGGCATGGTGCTTGGATTGATATTGATGACCTTGACCCTGAATTTCTCACGCTATACTTCCGTCGCGACCGCCGGCAGTATTTTTAGGAAATTACAGTTATTTTCTGCCGGTGTATTCAGTGTCAGCCACGGCATGAATGATGCTCAGAAGACGATGGGGATAATTGCCGTCGTTCTTTTCAGCGGCGGTTACCTTGGCGCGACCTTTTATATACCCTACTGGGTGGAGTTCTGCTGCTATCTCGTCATTGCGCTGGGGACCCTGACTGGGGGCTGGAGGATCGTCAAGACTATGGGAACCAGGATTACAAAGCTTCAACCCATGGGAGGGTTCTGTGCAGAAACAGCGGCTGCCATCTCCATTATCAGTGCGTCCATGGGAGGCATTCCCGTGAGCACAACCCACACTATTACGGGAGCGATTATGGGAGTGGGAGCCACGAAAAGACTGACCGCCGTGCGTTGGGGAATTGCCAGAAATATCATTTGGGCATGGGTCTTAACAATCCCTGCATCAGGATTAATCGCGGCAGCCATATATCTGTTTTTGATTGCCTTCAGTTAACTGACTGCCCTTTCTTACTTTAAGCCGAATTTCCTTAAGACTATTATATTGAGGTTTTGTTCTATCTGGGTTACTAATATTTAGCTTGCCGGTCATACGTGTATTTGGCACGACACCACCTTTAATACGTTTTCCATACAACTACATTTAATTTAAGAGGAACTATAGCATGGTCCGTTTCTTTAAAATATTCTCTTCTTATCTGATCATCGTGCTTCTTATGATTGCCATTGTCGATTTCTTCCTCACACCGAAGATCCGCGACATCATTACTAAGAGTGTCGAGGATGAAATGTTCGGTGTAGCGGGAATCATCACGCTTATGCCTGTGGAAAACATCGCTCCCAATGTCCCGGAAATTGCCAAACAGTCGAACATGCGGGTGACATTCATCGATCCATCAGGCGGTGTTATATCGGATTCCCAAGCTGATGCGGGAAAAATGGAGAATCACCTGAACCGTCCCGAAGTGCAGCAAGCTATAACAACCGGGCATGGCAAAGCCACACGCTTCAGTACAACGCTTCAGGAAAATATGCTCTATATCGCTCTTCCTGTTAAAGAGAATACAGTAATCAAAGGCTATATCCGGCTAGCGCGTCCCCTGGTAGAGATCACGAAATCTATTAATCATCTGTATCACGTGATATACTTGACTCTGTTCATTATTGCTCTCCCTTCAATTCTCCTAGCCATAATCTTCTCCAGAAATATTGCGTCGCGGCTCACTGAAAAAGATGCCACATGAAAGAGGAAAGAACACATGTTTGAATCGGCGGAACTGGAACACCGATTAGACAGGCAAAAATACATTCGAATAGTCCCGAAGTTGCCGCTGACCCGCGCAAGCGCCTTTCTATCGAGGAGCGAGGGGTCCCGCGGCTCGTTGAGCTGCAAGTGCATCAGAAACTGAGCGTCAACTTGTGTGTAATAAGGTAGTCGTTGTCGATGGAGGCTCCCGGGTTGCTGCCCTTAAAGGCATCACCTGCCCAGAGGTAAGCGAAGCCAATCATGTATGACAGATTGTCATAGACCTTGTAGGTTGCGCTGATATCAAATTCGTTACCGATGTTTTTGGAGACCTGGTTAACCACAACATTCTGGTCCATGTTTGCCATGGTGAAACTCGCCTTGACATCAAGTTTCGGTATGGGCCTGATGCCGGCGAAGATCTGCACTGCTTCTACGTTGTCTGAATTGTAGCCACCTACGTTAGTGCCGGTCATACCATTCTGACCTCCCAATGCACCGTTCCACCTGCCGAGATCGTAGTTCCAGAGAATCAGACAGGGCTGAAAGTCTGTACCGATCTTGGCTCCACCCTCATTCTTGTCGGTTGTACCTATGTCATCACCCGATGCATAGAATGCGAGGGCACCTACGTAGGCCGGGGCGAGATCAACACTGGCCATGACATATCCGCGCCAGCCTGTTATGTCCCGGTTGACGCCGTTAGGGACAACGCTGTCGTCTTTATCCTTACCCCTGAGAAAACCTACTTCGCTCTCGACATAAACGATACCCAGTTGTGCCTTCACGTATGGATAGAAGAGCACGTAGTCTGCCTTATACCCGTTAGCAGGATTATCAGCAGTGGTGGTGTTGCGGTAATAAGTTATCTGCAAACCTGCGTCTCCCTTGTTCCACCTGTATCCACCAAGGACAGAATACTTCTCGTAGTCGTGGTCCGTGACGTAGCTGGCAACCCCTACATTACCGGCAGGACCGGCGGGGCTGTAGTACTTGCTTCCTTCGACCTTATCCCAGCGGGCTCCCCAAAAC
>Ga0335081_10016279_pt1 | contig 12031 bp, 8 predicted proteins | sample Lox_Sample_35_FD_206713 | JGI IMG/M metagenome (GOLD analysis project Ga0335081, IMG submission 206713) | Soil microbial communities from Loxahatchee National Wildlife Refuge, Florida, United States - Lox_Sample_3.5 | ecosystem: Environmental > Terrestrial > Soil > Wetlands | place: USA: Florida... | reverse complement strand
CCGGCGCGGGAGGAGCGTCCCGACCTCCTCGAGGGCGACACCCTCCTTCCCGCGGCGGTAGCGCAGCACCACCTCCGAGGGGGGGAGGAAGAACTCCTTCAGCGACCGGCGCGGCAGGGGTCCGTCAAGCGAGGCCTCGGAGAGGCTAGCGACCCTGCGGTAGTCGGTGGCGCCGGGGCGATCCGCGCTCACGACCGGAGCGAGGACCTGCGCGCCCGAGGCCAGGAGGGCCTCGACCATCGCCGAGAGCTCGGCTCGGGAGAGGAAGGCGGCGGTCACTGGATGAACTCCTCGCCGTCCTCGGTGCGGTAGGAGCCCATGGGGGCCGGCACCGCCGGATCGTCGCTCACCCGGTAGGCGAAGCGGCGCTCCACCGAGCGCGCCACGTGCCGGCCGAGCAACCCGAGCGGGATCCCGGCCGGGCAGGCCCGCTCGCACTCCAGGCAGTCCACGCAGCGTCCGGCCTGGTGGAGCACCCGCATGGTCTGCCAGGCGCGGTTGCCGCGCAGGGTCGGCGAGGAGTCGATCCACTGCGGCTGGCTCTTGTCCGCCATGCACTCGACGCAGAAGCACATGGGGCACACCGCCCGGCAGGCGTGGCAGCGGATGCAGCGGGCCAGCTCTCCGTCCCAGAAGGCGCGCCGCTCGTCCGCGCTCATGCGGTCGAGCTGGGCGAGCTTCTCTTCGCGGCGGTGCGTCGCGGGCGGCGCGGGCGGCAGCTCCCCGAGGAGGTGGTCGTAGAGCCGGGGCTCGCGCACCTCGCACCCCGAGCACCGGTCGGACACGGTCTCGGCGGTGAGCTCCCCCGCGAGCCTCGGATCGCGTACCACCCCGCCGCAGCGGACGGCGATCACCACCAGGTCCTCGCGCCGGAGCTGGGACTCGCGGATGAGCCCGGCCACCGCCCGAGCGTCGCAGCCCTTCACCACCACCGCGGGCTTGCCGAGCCGGCGCAGGTGCTCGCGCCGCGGGTTCAGGTAGGCGGCGAGGTTCTGCACGCAGCGGGCGTCGAAGATGAGCCGCTCCGCACCCGCGGGGTCGGTGACGAAGGCGGGCCGCGGGCCGCGGGACCCCTCCTCGTACCCGATGACCACCTGGACCGTGCCGTCGTGGAGGAGCTTGCGCGCGAGTTCACGCAGCGTGTTCATGGCCCGTCTTCCTGAGAGGGCTCCACGGTCGGCCGGAGCGGACCGAGCGCCTTCACGCGGGCGGAGGTCTCGTTCACCACCTGCTGCCACTTGTGGCCCTCGGAGGCCGACACCCAGGAGAAGGTCATGCGGTTGGTGTCGAGGCCCATGAAGTCCGCCAGGTCGCGGAAGATGGCGAAGCGGCGGCGGGCGTAGTAGTTGCCGGTGCTGTAGTGGCAGTCCCCGGTGTGGCAGCCGCTCACCATGACCCCGTCGGCCCCGCGCTCGAAGGCCTTCATGATGAAGAGCGGGTTCACCCGGCTGCTGCAGTTGAGCCTGATGACCCGGACGTTGGGGGCCATCTGCAGGCGGCTCGTGCCGGCCAGGTCCGCACCGGTGTACGTGCACCAGTTGCAGACGAAGCTCACGATGGTGGGCTCGAAATCCGCCTTTTCCTGGGGCGTTCCTTGGGGGGAGGGCTGCGACATCTTGGACCTGTATCCGGGCGGATGGACCCACCGAAAAGCGCCCATCTGTAAGGGAGTATAGCGGGGGGCCCGCCACCGGCGACGCGGCCTATCGCCGCGCCTCGAGGGGTGCGACGGAGCGCTCGGGGGCCACCTCTTCGAGTGAACAGCGTGCGCCGAGGCGCGCAGGGCCGCCCGGACCCTTGTCCCTGCCGCGACGGCCCGAGGCGGCGATGGTCCTCTTGGGGAGGGCCCTTGGCCCCGAGCGCGAGGACGTGCGAGCGCCCCCCGCCGGCCGCTCGGGGTCGAGGCGAACCGACGGTCGCCATCTCACCTCGAGTCATAGCGGCTCGTCCGCGCTCCTCGATCGCCCTGGCCGGGGCAACCGCCAGCTCGGGCGGGCGGCCCGAGATCGACGGGGCCCAACGCTCCGTGAAGGTCCTCGGACCCCGTGAGGAGGCCCTTCCCCCTTCACCTCGCCGGCGGCGCCTGCCCGAGGCCCGTGGCCCAGGGCGACGCGCGCCGTTTGAGCCCGGGCGCGATGAGGAGCCGGGCCGCGGGGCGCGAGCGCCCACGGGCCGACCCCGAGCTCGGGCCGGGTGCTCTACGGTGGGGAGGTTAGGGAGCGAGGGCGGAGGCGACCCGGGCGAGGGCGGCCACCGGCTCCGGGCCGATGCCGAGCACCACCACCGTCAGCGCACACACGGCGAGCGCCACCGAGAGCGCCGGGGAGACGAGCGGCGCCTCCTCGGCCTCGGGGGCGCGCATGTACATGTAGACCACCACCCGCAGGTAGTAGTAGGCGCCGAGCGCGCTCGTGAGGACGCCCACCACGGCGAGCCCGTAGGCCTGGGCGGCCACGGCGGCCTTGAAGATGAGGAGCTTGGCGATGAAGCCCGCGCTGGGGGGGATGCCGGCCAGGGACACCATGAACACCGCCATCACGAAGGCCAGGCCGGGCCTGCGCCGGGCGAGGCCGGCCAGGCGGGTGAGGTCCCAGGCGTCGTTTGGCTCCTCGGCGGGCGCCCCGCGCCGCTCCAGGATCCCCACCACCGCGAAGGCTCCGATGACGGTGGCGGTGTAGGCGGCCAGGTAGAAGAGCAGGGCCGCAATCCCGCTCGAGCGGGCGCCCATGGCACCGGCCGCCACCACCCCGACGAGCAGGTAGCCGGCGTGGGCGATGGAGGAGTAGGCGAGCATCCGCTTCACGCTGCGCTGGGGCAGGGCGAGCAGGTTGCCGAAGATCATGGTGAGGAGCGCCAGCACCGTCACCACCCCGCCCGAGCCCAGGCCGGCCGCCTGGGGGCCGGCCCACACCGTGACGAGGAGGCGGGCCAGCACCGCGAAGGCGGCGGTCTTCACCCCGGCCGCCATGAAGGCGGTCACCGGGGTGGGGGCGCCCTCGTAGACGTCGGGCGTCCATTGATGGAAGGGCACGGCGGCGACCTTGAAGGCCAGCCCGGCCCCCACCAGCCCGAGCCCGGTGGCGAGCAGCGCCCCGCTCGAGTGCGGGATGGAGGCGAACAGGGTGCTGCCGGTGGCGCCGTAGACGAGCGCGCTCCCGTAGATGAAGAGCGCCGAGGAGAAGGCGCCGAGGAGGAAGTACTTGAAGGCGGCCTCGGCGGGCTTGCGCCCGCGCCGCATCCAGGCGGCGAGCGCGTAGGTGGAGAGGCTCATGATCTCGATGGCGATGAAGGCCACGAGGAGGTCGCTCGCCGAGGAGAGCAGCACCATGCCGCTCGCCGAGAAGAGCAGGAGCGCGTAGAACTCGCCGCGCTCGGCCTCGCGCGCCCTGAGCCAGGGGCCGGCCAGGAGCGCCGAGAGCGCCACCCCGAAGCAGACCACCACGGTGACGAAGGTCGAGAAGGCGTCCACCACGGCCATGCCGCCGAAGACGGGGCCGGCGGGGCTGGCCGAGAAGGCGGCCAGCGCCGAGAGGGCGGCGGTGGCCACGGTGACGCCGACCTGGTAGCCGCGCCGGGCGGAGGTGAGGAAGACCTCCGAGAGGAGCAGGACGAGCGCCCCCGCCACGAGGAGGGCGAGGGGCAGCATGGCCGCGAGGTCGGTCGGGCTGAAGCCGTTCATGTCACTCCCTCCCGGCGATGGCCGCCGGCTCGGACCCGGTGGCGGGCGGGAGCTCCGGGTTCTCCTTGCGCAGGCGTTCCTCGACGGTCTGGAAGCGGGCGAGGAGCCTCAGCGCCGGCTCCCGGGCCGGGGTGAGGAAGGGCTGGGGGACGAGGCCCAGGACGCCGATGAGGATGACGAGGGGGACGAGGACGAACCACTCGCGCACGGAGAGGTCCGGGAGCGACTGGTTCTTCGGGTTCCGCAGCGGGCCCAGGAACACCCGCTCGACGAGGAGCAGCATGTAGACCGCCCCCAGGATGACGCCCAGCGCGCCCAGGGCGGCGAACCAGGCGGCCGCGACCGGGTGGCCGAAGAGGTGACCCTGCAGGCGGCCGAGCCAGGTGCCGGAGAGCACCAGGAACTCGCCCACGAAGCCGTTGGTGCCGGGCAGCCCGATGGAGGAGAGGGTCACGATGACGAAGGCGGTGGCGAGCCAGGGCATCTGCCGGCCCAGGCCGCCGAACTCGGAGATGGCCCGGGTGTGGCGCCGCTCGTAGAGGAGGCCGACGAGGAGGAAGAGGGCCCCGGTCGAGATGCCGTGGTTCAGCATCTGGTAGACGCCCCCGGTCAGGCCCTCGACGGTGAGGGCCATGAGCCCGAGCATCACGAAGCCCATGTGCGACACCGACGAGTAGGCGACGAGCCGCTTCATGTCCTTCTGCACGAGGCACATGAGCGCGCCGTAGAGGATGCCCACCACCGCCAGGGTGGCGAGGAGCGGCCGGTAATGGAGGGCCGCCTCCGGGAAGAGGGGCAGGGCGTAGCGGAAGAAGCCGAAGGTGCCCATCTTGAGGAGGACCCCGGCCAGGATCACCGAGCCGGCGGTGGGCGCCTCGGTATGGGCGTCGGGGAGCCAGGTGTGGAGGGGGAACATGGGCACCTTGACGGCGAAGGCGGCCGCGAAGGCCAGGAACACCACCCGCTCGGCCGAGACGCCGAGCTGCAGGTTCTCCCGCACCTTCAGGTAGTCGAAGCTCCCCCCGGCGTGGGCCGAGACGTAGAGGATGGCGACCAGCATGAGCACGCTCGCCACGAAGGTGTAGATGAAGAACTTGAGGGTGGCGTAGAGGCGGTTGTCCGAGCCCCAGATCCCGATGAGCAGGTACATGGGGACGAGCACCGCCTCCCAGAACACGTAGAAGAGGATGAGGTCCAGGGCGGCGAAGGTGCCGATCATGGCCGACTCGAGCACCAGGAGGGCGATCATGAACTCCTTCACCCGCTCCTGCACCGACCGGAAGGTCGAGAGGACCACGATGGGGGTGAGGACGGTGGTGAGGAGCACGAGGAGCAGCGCCACCCCGTCGATCCCGATGTGGTAGCTCACGCCCAGGCTCGCCACCCAGGGCACCATCGTCTCGAACTGGAACTCGGGGGCGGCGTGGGTGGTGTTGAAGCCGAACCACAGGCCGAGCGAGGCGAAGAAGGTGGCGAGGGAGAAGAGGAGCGCCAGCGCGCGGTGCTGGTTCGGCTCGTCGGCCGGGAAGAAGGCGGCCGCCACCGCGCCGGCGAGCGGGAGGAAGATCACCACGGTGAGCAGGTTCAGGGAGGCCACTAGCGCCCTCCGAGCATCACGGCCACGAGGATCACCGCCGCCGCCAGCGCCATGAGCGCCGCGTAGCGCTGGGCGTCTCCGTTCTGGATCGGGCGGAACAGGCGGGCCAGCCCGGAGGCGATGGAGGCCACCAGGTTCACGATCCCGTCGATGACCAAGGTGTCGAGGACCCGCCACAGCCCGTAGGCGAGGCCGCGCACCGGCCTCACCACCAGGGCGTCGTAGAACTCGTCGACCCGGAACTTCTCGGCGGTGAAGCGGTACAGGCCGGGGAAGGCCCGCACGAAGCGCTCCGGCGCGCGGCGCCAGGCTCCGGCGTACATGGACCAGGCGAGCCCGGCGAAGAGGAGGGCCACCATCCAGGCCACCGCGAAGGGCCACAGGGCCTCCTCGGCCTGCCCGCCCAGGACCCCTCTCGCCTGGGCGAAGACCGGGGCCACGAACTCGTCGAAGAGCTCGCCCCACGACCCGAGCGCGCGCGGGAGACCGAGCACGAGCGCCACCACCGACAGCGCGGCGAGGACGTAGAGCGGGTAGGTCATCACCCGGGAGGACTCGTGGGCGTGGCGGGCCTTCTCGCTGCGCGGCTCGCCCACGAAGGTGAGGGCGAAGAGCCGGGCCATGTAGAAGGCGGTACCGGCCGCGGCGAGGGTGCCGAGCGCGTAGGCGAGCGGGCCGGCCCAGGGGGCGACCGGGTTCTGGTCGTGGAGGGCGCCGGCCAGGATGGCGTCCTTGGAGAAGAAGCCCGAGAGCGGGACCACCCCGGTGATGGCCAGGGTGGCGACGAGGAAGGTGAGGGCGGTGTGGGGCATCTTCTTCATGAGCCCGCCCATGTTGCGGATGTCGGTGTCGTCCCCCATGCCGTGCATGACCGAGCCGGCGGCGAGGAACAGGCAAGCCTTGAAGAAGGCGTGGGTGACGAGGTGCAGCACCCCGGCCGAGAAGACGCCCGCCCCCACCCCGATGAACATGAAGCCGAGCTGGCTGACCGTCGAGTAGGCCAGCACCTTCTTGATGTCGTACTGGGCGAAGGCGATGGCGGCCGAGAGCACCGCGGTGGCCGCCCCCACCAGCATCACCACCGCCATGGAGGCCGGGGCGAGCGCGAAGAGGAAGCTCGTGCGGGCGACGAGGTACACCCCGGCCGTCACCATGGTGGCGGCGTGGATGAGGGCCGAGACCGGGGTCGGGCCGGCCATGGCGTCGGGGAGCCAGACGTAGAGCGGCAGCTGGGCGCTCTTGCCGGTGCAGCCGAGGAACAGCATCAGGGTGGCGAAGGTGAGGACGTAGCCGAGCGTGTGGCCCGAGAAGACCCCCGAGCCGAGGATGAGCTCCGGCGAGGCGCCCCGCACCGCGCCGGCGAGCAGCCCGTAGTCGGTGGTGCCGAAGACCGAGAGCAGGGTGAAGACCCCGATGAGGAAGCCGAAGTCGCCGATGCGGTTCACCACGAAGGCCTTGCGCCCGCAGTACGCCTTCTGCTCGTCGGTGTACCAGAAGCCGATGAGCAGGTAGCTGCACAGGCCGACCCCCTCCCAGCCGACGAAGGTGAGGATCAGGCTGTCCCCGAGGACGAGGGTCATCATCGCCGCCACGAAGAGGTTCAGGTAGGCGAAGAAGCGCGCGTACCCGAAGTCGTCCTCGTGGCTCATGTACGACGCCGAGTAAATATGGATCAGCGAGCCCACCCCGGTGACGATGAGGGCGAGCGTGCCCGAGAGCCGGTCGAGCAGGAAGCCGTAGGAGACGTCGACGAGGGCCCGCCCGTCCGGACCCGGCACCCTGAACCAGGGGTCCCCGCGGTAGTGCAGGGTCGCCCCGCCGAGGGTGGCCCGGAAGGCCACGAGCGAGAGCAGGAACGCCACCACCACCACCCCGATGCCGACGAGGGCGACGTTGGCTTTCCCGAGCTTCCGGCCGAGGATGCCGTTCACGGCCGCTCCGAGGAGCGGCAGGATGATGATGAGCCACAGGTAGGACTGGGCCGGGGCCGGACCACCCAGGGAGGGGATCATAAGGTGGGTGACAGGATTACCGTGGCCATGCGACGGTGGCAACTGGGTTTCTTCCTTTAATGGAGGCCGCCCGAGGAGCCGCTCTGGGCGGTCCTTCAGGCCTTTGGGCGGCCGCGCCGTACGAGGAGGACCATGAGGCCGGACGAGGAGCGAGGGGGGGTCCCGGAGGTCCGGAAGATACCGAGAGCGGACCGGCTCTTAGAGGCGGCCGAGGCGCGGGGCCTCGTGCTCTCCCTGGGGCGCGCGGCCGTGCTGGAGGAGGTGCGCGCCACGCTCGAGCGCCTCCGGGAGCGCGTCCTCGGGGGCGGGATTTGCCCGGGGGTGGAAGAGGTGGTGGAGGAGCTCGCCGCGAGGCTCGCCGAGAGCGCCCGCGGCTCGCTCCGCCCCCTCGTGAACGCGACCGGCGTGGTCCTGCACACGAACCTCGGGCGATCGCCCCTCTCCCGGGCCGCCCTCGACGCCATGCGGGCTCTCGGGGAGGGCTACTCGAATCTCGAGTACGACCTCGTCCATGGCGAACGCGGGGATCGCGACCGCCACCTCGAGCGGCCCCTGTGCCGCCTCACCGGCGCCGAGGCGGCGGCGGTGGTGAACAACAACGCCGGGGCGGTGCTGCTCGCCCTCTCGGCGCTCGCGAGCGCTCCTCCCGACCGGGAGGCCCACCCGCGAGGGCGTCCGGAAGGTACGCCCGAGGTGATCATCTCGCGCGGACAGCTCGTCGAGATCGGCGGCGGCTTTCGCATCCCGGAGGTGCTCGGCCTCTCGGGCGCCGCGCTCGTCGAGGTGGGCACGACCAACCGGACCTACCTCAGGGACTACGAGGCCGCCCTCACGCCCCGCACGACCGCGCTCCTCTCGGTGCATCGCTCGAACTTCAAGCTCTCGGGCTTCACCCATGACGCCGAGCTCGCTGAGCTCGTGAAGCTCGGCCGCGAGCGGGGCCTGTGGGTGCTCGACGACCTCGGCTCGGGCACGCTCCTCGACACCGCCCCCTTCGGCCTCGGCCGCGAGCCCACCGTGCAGGAGCGGGTGGCGAAGGGGCCCGACCTGGTGTGCTTCTCGGGCGACAAGCTCCTCGGGGGGCCTCAAGCGGGGATCCTGGTCGGCCGCCGCGAGGCGGTGGCGCGGGTGAAGGGGCATCCCCTCATGCGCGCGCTCAGGGTGGGCAAGGCCACCCTGGCCGCGCTCGCCGCCACCCTCGGCCACTACGAGCGCGGCGAGGCGGTGACCGCCCTCCCGGTGTGGAGCGCCATCGCGAGGACGCCCGCCGAGCTCCTCGAGCGGGCGAGGGCCTGGCGGGCGGCGCTCGGCGAGGCGGCCCCCTCGGCCTTGGTCCGCCCGGGGCGGTCGGCGGTGGGTGGGGGTTCGCTCCCCGAGGTGACGCTCGAGACCCACCTCCTCGCCCTGCCCGCCCTGGACCTCGAGGGGCTCTCGGCCCGCCTGCGGGCCGGGTCGCCCCCGGTGGTGGGCCGCATCGAGGAGGGGGCGGTGGTGCTCGATCCGCGCACCGTCGACCCCGGTGAGGACGAGGCGCTCATCGCGGCGGTGCGCCTCGCCCTCGCGGGCGGCCCCTCCCCCGCCCGCCACGAGGAGTAGAATGGGACGATGAGCTTCGCCGCCGTGCTCGCGCTCGCCTCGCTCGCCGCCGCCCCGGTGTCGACGAGCCGCCTCGGCCTGGTCGTCGAAGGTTCCGATGCCGACACGGTGGCGCTCCTCGCGAAGTGCCCGAGGCTGGTGGTGGTCCCGCTCCCGGAGGGCGCGCAGCTCTCGAGCGCCATCGGCAACGTCATCGCGAGCTACCGCGCGAGCTGTTCGGGGGCGATCGTGGTCGCCCAGGTGGCCCTCCCGCTTGACGTGACGACCGTCGACTTCGGCACGGCGGGGAACCTCTGGTCGACGGACTGGCTCCCGGAGGTGATGGCCGCCGGCACGCTGTTCAACCATGCGGTCGACGGGGTCGAGGGTCCCTCGGAGCCGAAGCCCACCACCACGGCGACCGACCTCGTGGCGTTCTGGTCGAACTTCGCGGTCCTCGTGCACGGCAGCGGCTTCTTGCCGGTGGTGGGATCGCTCCCGCCGGGGCTCCCGTCCGGGGCGGGGAGCTCCTCCGACGCCTTCTGCGCGGTGGCGAGCGCGGTCGCGAACGCGGTCGGCAGCGGTGCCTACGGCTGGAGCTACCACGCTCGCTCCACCACCATGAGCACCGATCTCGCCACCGAGGAGAAGACCACCTTCGCGTACCGGCAGATCGCGAGCGACTGCCACCTCACCGCCCCGCTCTACCTCACCGAGGCCGGGCCCGCGGCGCGGGCCTGGCAGCAGGGCGACCTCGGCTGGCTCGCCTTTCTCGACGGCGAGGTGGCGAACGACGCCGAGGTGGTGGGCGCCGCGCTCCTCGAGTCGGGGGGCACGGATTCCTTCGCGCTCACCCCCATCGCTTCCGGCCTCGAGGCCTACCTCGCGAACCCCACCCCCTCCGACGGCGGGACGGATGGTGGGACCGACGGTGGAACGGACGGGGGCTCGGGCGGCGGCGGCTCGGGGGGTGGCGGCGGGGGCGGTAGCATCGGCTCGACCCATATGGGCTGCGCCGCCGGGGGGGCGAGCCTCGTCGCCCTCCTCCTCCTGCCGATCGCCCTCTTGCGGCGCCGGAGGGCGTCTCAGGGCGCGAAGCGGTAGCCGAAGCCGCGCACGGTCTCGAGGTGGCGGGGCGCCTCGGCCTCGTCCCCGATGTGAGCGCGCAGGCGGGCCACGAAGTTGTCCACCGTCCGGGCGGTCCCGGTGTAGCGCGACCCCCACACCGCCTGCATGAGCTGCTCGCGCGAGAACACCCGGCCTGGATGGGCGAGGAAGAAGGAGAGCAGCTCGAACTCGCGCGCGGTGAGCGCCACGCGCTCCCCGTGCACCGAGAGCGTTCGACCCTCGAGGTCGACCTCCACCTCGCCGAAGCGGCGGATGGAGCGGGGGGCCTCGCCCGCCCGGGCGCGCTCCTGGCGGCGCAGGGCCCCGGCGATGCGGGCGAGGAGCTCCTTCAAGGAGAAGGGCTTCACCACGTAGTCGTCGGCCCCGAGCTCGAGGCCCGCCACCTTGTCCATCTCCTGACCCTTGGCGGAGAGGATGAGGATGGGCACGCTCGGGTTCACGAGGCGCAGCGAGCGGATGAGCGAGAGCCCGTCGAGCTTCGGCAGCATGACGTCGACGACGAGGAGGTCCGGCGCCTCGGTCTTGGCGAGGGCGAGCCCGGTCTCGCCGTCCATGGCCGATCGGACCTGGTAACCCTCCATGCCGAGGTTGAGCTGGAGGCCGCGCAGGATGGAGGGATCGTCCTCGACGACCAGGATCTTGCCCTTCATGGAAACGCCCCGGCGCTCATCGCCTCCCACTCTAACGCCCCTGTGGCGGGAGGCCCTGGCAAAAGCGTGGTTCCGGGAAGGCGAAGCGCGTTCCGGCGGCGGCGAAGCCTCAGGTCGGAGACGAGAGGCCTTGCCGCCGCGCGGGCGCTCGCGGCAGAGCGCTCGAGGAGCCTCGCGCGGCCCCCGCCGGCCGGCCCCTGCCGCAGCGCGTCCGAGCAGGTGAGCGAGGGCGGGGCGGCCCGACGTGGCTGCCCTCCCTCAAGGGCGGGAGCGCCTCGCCTAAACAGGAAGCCCCCGGTGCCGCGGAGGGCGCCGGGGGCTTCGTTCACCCGAGATCGAGGTTGCGACGGTCTAGTAGGGATTCGATCCGGGGTTGAGCAGCGCGTTCTGGGTGTTCGCGATGACCGCGTTCACGAACGACGGGTTGTGGACGCTGTTCGAGTGGTCGTTGGTGACGAGCGTCACGTTCCAGAAGGCCTTGGCGAAGAGGCCGCTCGACGAGAGCACCTGCGCACCCCAGGTCGGCGACGACTCGCTCCCCGAGGCGTTCACGAAGAGGTTCGAGACCGAGACCGCATAGCTCGAGACGGTGGTCTGGTTCGCCGGAGGGGTGGTGGCGGAGGCGCTGTAATCAGGGTTCGGGATCGCGGTGTTGAAGGAGAGGGTGATGGTGCTCTGGTTGGAGACGGCGACGTAGTTCTGCGACACGTAGAGCGGGACCTGGTTGCTGGTAGGCTGGGCTGCGGTGAGCGCGGACGAGGCCGACCAGTTGATGAGGCTCGCGTTGAAGGGCACCACCGTGGTCTTGCCGTTGATGAGGAACTCCTGAGCCGCGGACGAGGCCTTGAGCGCCTTCTGGAAGACCTGGAGGATGGTGCTACCGAGGGCGTTCACGTTCGTGACGTAGGCCCCGGTGATGCCGGCGCCGTCGACGCCGGAGGTGTGGCAGCTCGCGCACAGCAGCGAGTCGACCCGGAAGGTGTGGTTCGGGAAGTTGGAGGTCGAGCCGCTCGAGTCGGCGAGGGCCACGTGGCAGCCGACGCAGGTGTCGGCCACCGCCGCGTGCTTGGACGGCATGAGGGCACCGTTCATGAAGAACGCGTTCTGGCCCCAGAAGACGTCGCCCTGGGGGCCGTCGTGGGCGGTACCGATCGCCGGAACGGTGGCGATGACGGTGGGGGTGACCTTGGTGCCCGAGGCGTTGGTGCTGGCGGTCTGGAGCACCGAGATCGGGAAGGTGGTGATGCCGTCGCTGCGCGGACCGGCGCGGTTGTTGTGGCAGACGATGCAGAGCGCGCCCGAGCCGGCACCCTGGACGCTGAAGCCGACCTGCAGGGTGGGCGTCGAGTCGAAGACGCGCACGAGCGTGCTGTGCGGATCGTGGCACGCC
>Ga0335081_10016276_pt1 | contig 12032 bp, 8 predicted proteins | sample Lox_Sample_35_FD_206713 | JGI IMG/M metagenome (GOLD analysis project Ga0335081, IMG submission 206713) | Soil microbial communities from Loxahatchee National Wildlife Refuge, Florida, United States - Lox_Sample_3.5 | ecosystem: Environmental > Terrestrial > Soil > Wetlands | place: USA: Florida... | reverse complement strand
TGGGTCACGACAGCCGACGGGCGCGAGCTGGAAGCGAAGCTGGAAGGCGCGGACGCGGACAACGACCTCGCCGTGCTGACCGTCGACCCGAAGGGCCTCAAGGCCGCGAAGCTCGGGACGACCTCGGACCTCATGATCGGGGAGACCGTGATCGCGATCGGCAACCCGTTCGGCCTCTCGAACTCGGTCACGACGGGAATCGTCTCGGCCGTGCACCGCACCGTGAGGGGGGAGTCCGGGCGAAACTACTCCGATTTCCTGCAGACCGACGCGGCGATCAACCCCGGCAACTCCGGCGGCGCGCTCGTGAACATCCTCGGCGAGCTGATCGGCATCAACACGGCCATCGTGGGCGGCGCGAACACGATCGGCTTCGCGATCCCGATCGACCGCGCGCGCCGCGTCGTCGACGAGCTGCTGCACTACGGCGAGGTCAAGACCGTCTGGCTGGGCCTGAGGGGAACGACCGTGGGCCTGGGGAGTCCCCGCTCTCAGTCGCGCGGACAGGGGCTCCGCGTGCGCTCGGTCTACCCCAACTCGCCGGCGGCGCGCGGGGGTCTCGAGCCCGGTGACATCGTCGTCTCGATCGACGGCCGCCCCATCGAGGGACGCGAGGACTTCGACACGGCTCTCGCTTCGGCCGGCACGGGGCGCACGCTCACCGTCGTCTACCGGCGCGACGGCCGCGACCAGACGGTCCGCCTCACGACCGAGCGCACGCCCGACGATCTCGGCCTGGAGATCCTGCGGCGCGAGCTCGGCGTCGGCGTGCGCGACACGCGCAACGGGCCCATGGTCGTCTCCGTGACGCGAAATTCCCCTGCCGACGACAAGGGACTCGACCGGGGCGACCTGCTCCTCGCCGTGAACAACCGCCAAGTGAAGACCGTCGAGGAGCTCGCAAAGTCGGTCGAAGGCGGCTTCTCGCGCTCGAGCCTCGTCCTCTCCGTCTGGCGCGAGCCGTACCTCTACAGCGTCACGTTCGGGCTGGAGTAGGAAACCTGAGCTCCGAGACCACGATGCCCGCCAGGACGAGGGCGGCGCCCGTCCAGTCGCGACCCGACATCCGCTCGCCGAGGAAGAGCGCCGCGAAGAGCGCCGTGAAGACGGGCTCGAGCGCGAAGAGGATCGCGGCGTGCGTCGCGGGCATGCGCTGCTGCGCCCACGTCTGCGCGAGAAACGTGACGACCGTCGCTACGAGCGCCATCCACACGATCGCGGCGACGATCCGCGGCGTCAGCGCGAGCGGGCGGCGTTCCGCCGCGGCAAACGTTCCGCTGCCCGACAGGAACGGCGAGAGCGCGAGGCGCGCGGCGCCCACGGCGATCGCCGCCGCCGCGATCTGCCCGAACGAGTACCACCTCACGTCGTGCCTCGGGGCGGTTTCCGCCATCACCACGATGAGAACCGCGTAGGAGACGGCCGTCGCGACGATCAGGAGGTCTCCGCGGTTCCACCCGGCCGCGCCCTGAGGCCATGTCAGCACCGCGAACCCCGCGGCGGCGAGCACGAGGCCCGCCAGGTTCTCCCGCGAGGGCCTTTTTCTCGTCATGAGGTAGCCCGCGACCGGCGTCAAGGGAACCGAAAGCCCCGTGACGAACGCGGCCTTGCTGGCGGTCGTGAAGAGCTGGCCGGCGATCTGGCTCCCGATTCCGATCGCGAGGAGGACACCGATGACCGCGCTGTCCTTCGCGAGACCCGGCGTCCGCGTCCGGCCCCGCGCCAGGACGAGCAGGACGAGACCCGCGAGCGCGAATCTCACGAGGACGAAGACGAGAGGCGGCGCCGTCTCGAGGGCGAGCCGGTTCACGATGAACGTCGAGCCCCAGATCGCCGTGACGAGAACGAGCACGAGGTCGGCCCGGAGAGCCTCCGGGCGGGGCACGGAAACGCCCGCGGGTGCCGCCATGAGCCGCGCATCATGCCCCAGACCGCGGCTGTTATCCTCGCCGCCCGATGACGGCTCCCCGCGTCCGCTTCGCGCCTTCCCCGACGGGCTCCCTGCACGAGGGGCGCGCACGGCTCTCTACAACTGGCTCTTCGCACGCCGGCACGGGGGCACGTTCATCCTCCGCATCGAGGACACGGACGTCGAGCGAAGCCGCCGCGAGCTGACGGACCAGATCCTCCACGCGATGCGCTGGCTCGGCCTCGACTGGGACGAAGGCCCGTTCTTCCAGAGCGAGCGCGGCGCGCTCTACCGGGAAGCTGTGGACCGCCTCCTCGCGGAGGGCAAGGCCTATCGCGCGTTCGAAACCTCCGACGAGCTCGACGCGATGAAGAGGACCGCGGCGGCCGCGGGAACCGCGTTCCAGTACGACGGGAGAGGGCGCGCGATCTCGAAGGAAGAGTCCGGCCGCCGCGCCGCGTCCGGCGAGAGGTTCGTCGTGCGTCTCGCCGTACCCGACGAGCCCCTCGTCGTGGAGGACGCCGTGCAGGGGCGAGCGGAATTCCCGGCAGGCGCGCTGGACGACTTCGTCCTCGTGCGCTCGGACGGCCACCCGCTCTACCACTTCACGGCCTGCGTGGACGACGTCGCGATGGGGATCACGCACGTCATCCGCGGCGTCGACCACCTCCCGAACACGCCGAAGCACGTGGCGCTGTTTCGCGCGCTCGGGGCGCCTCCGCCCGTCTTCGCGCACCTCGGGATGATCCTCGGCACCGACGGCAAGAAGCTGAGCAAGCGCCACGGCGCGGCGGGCGTGGAGGAGTTCGAGGCGCAGGGCTACCTGCCCGAGGCGCTCGACAACTTCCTCGCGCTCCTCGGCTGGTCGCCCGGCGCGGACCGCGAGCGGATGACTCTCGCGGAGATGGTCTCGCTCTTCTCGCTCGAGCGCCTCGGACCGTCTCCCTCGCGATTCGACCACGAGAAGCTCGCCTGGCTGAACGGGCGGTACCTCCAGGATGTTCCGGCGGAGCGGCTCCTCGAGATGCTGAGGCCGTTCCACGTCCCGGACCTCGACCCCGCCCTTCTCGCGCGGGCGATCGCGCTCCATCGATCCCGCGCGCGCACGCTCGCCGAGCTCGCCCGCGCCCTCGCGATCTACGGCGACGATCCGACGAATTTCGACGCGGCCGCCATGCGAAAGTTCGGCAAGCCGGACACGGCGCCGCTCGTGCGTACGCTCGCCGATCGCCTGTCGGCCGCCCAGCCGTTCACGCACGCGTCGCTCGAGGAGGCCGCCCGCGCGCTCGCCACGGAGAAAGGCGTCAAGCTGGGGGACCTCGCGCAGCCCGCCCGCCTCGCCCTCACCGGCACGCTCGCGTCTCCCCCGCTCTTCGAGTTGATCGAGGTGCTGGGAAGGGAGACGGCCCGGCGGCGCCTCCTGGCCTTCGCGGACCTCCTCGCGCGTCAGCCAGCCGCTCACTGAGGACGCCATGGACGACGCCTCCAAAGCCTCTCCCCCGACTCCCGGGAGGGACTTCATCCGCGAGATCCTCGACGAGGACCGGCGCACGGGAAAGCACGCGGGTCGCGTGGCGACGCGCTTTCCCCCGGAGCCGAACGGCTACCTTCACATCGGCCATGCCAAGTCGATCTGCCTGAACTTCGGCGTCGCGGCCGAATACGGCGGGACGTGCAACCTGAGGTTCGACGACACGAACCCGCTCAAGGAGGAGACCGAGTACGTGGACTCGATCCAGGACGACGTGCACTGGCTCGGGTTCGACTGGCAGGACCGTCTCTTCTACGCGTCGGACTACTTCGAAAAGCTCTACGAGTTCGGCGAGACGCTGATCCGCTCGGGAAAGGCCTACGTCTGCGACCTCTCGGCCGACGAGGTCCGCGCCTACCGCGGCACGCTCACCGAGCCCGGCCGCAACAGCCCGTGGCGCGACCGCGGGGTCGCCGAGAACCTGGATCTCTTCCGGCGGATGAAGGCCGGCGACTTTCCGGACGGCTCCCGTACGCTCCGCGGGAAGATCGACATGGCATCGCCCAACATCAATTTGCGCGATCCCGCGCTCTTCCGCATTCGCAAGGCCACGCACCACCGGACGGGCGACACCTGGCGCATCTACCCGATGTACGACTACGCGCACGCGCTGTCGGACTGGATGGAGCGCATCACGCACTCGCTCTGCACGCTGGAGTTCGAGGACCACCGGCCGCTCTACGACTGGTGCCTCGAGGCGCTCGACCTTCCGGACCGCCCGCGCCAGATCGAGTTCGCACGCCTGAACCTCACGTACACGCTGCTCTCGAAGCGGAAGCTTCTCCAGCTCGTGACGGGTGGTCACGTGACGGGCTGGGACGACCCGCGGATGCCGACGCTCGCCGGCCTGAGGCGCCGCGGCTTCACGCCCGAGGCCCTGCGCGACTTCTGCAACCGCATCGGCCTCGCCAAGCGCGACAGCGTGGTCGAGGTCGAGCTGCTCGAGCACTGTCTGAGGGAGGATTTGAACCGCCGCGCGCCGCGGGTCATGGCCGTCCTCGATCCCGTGCGCGTCGTCCTCACGAACTACCCGGAAGGCCGGATCGAGGAGATGGACGCGGTCAACAACCCCGAGGACGCGTCGCAGGGGACGCGCAAGGTGCCGTTCTCGCGCGAGCTGCTCATCGATCGCGACGACTTCCGGGAGGTGCCGCCTCCGAAGTACCACCGGCTCTCGCCCGGACAGGAGGTGCGCCTCCGCTGGGGCTACATCATCCGGTGCGACGAGGTCGTGAAGGACTCTGCGACCGGTGCGATCACGGAGCTGCGGTGCACTTACGATCCTTCGACGCGGGGAGGCGACGCGCCCGCGGGCCGGAAAGTGAAGGGGACGATCCACTGGGTCTCGGCGGCGCACGCCCTCGAGGCCGAGGTCCGCCTCTACGACCGGCTCTTCTCCTCTCCGAATCCGGATGCCGCGCCCGAGGGCCGCGACTTTCTCGCGAATCTCAATCCCGATTCGCTCGTCGTGAAGAAGGGCTGCCGCGTCGAGCCGTCCCTCTCGTCCGCGAAGGTCGGCGACTTCTGCCAGTTCGAGCGCGTCGGCTATTTCACCGTCGACCCCGACAGCGGTCCTTCGGGTCTCGTATTCAACCGGTCCGTCTCGCTGCGGGACACGTGGGGCAAGATCGAGAAGAAGGCACGCGGCGGCGCGTGACCGCGAGGGGACGACTCCTTCTCTGGGCGCCCGTCGCCCTTCTCCTCGGCTACGAGTTCTACCTCTCGGCGCAGCCGCCGGGCGGCATGCCCGACCTCGGCCCCTGGTTCTGGGAAAAAGACAAGCTCGAGCACGTCGTCTATTTCTTCGTCACGGGTCTTGCGGCGGTGCGCGCCGCACGCTTCGGTGAACGCTGGAGTCGCGGAAAGACGGCCGTCTTCCTGATTCTCGCGGGCCTGCTCTGGGGCTTGACGGACGAGATCCACCAGTCGTTCACGCCCGGCCGCGACGTCGAGATCGGCGACGTCCTCGCCGACACGGCCGGCGTCGCGCTGGCGGTGTCCGCCGGAGAGAAGATTCTTCGCAGGTGTGGCCTGCATCGGATCGCGACGTGAGCCGCGCACCGTTTGACCGGGGTGCGCCGCCCCCTCATAATCCGCCGCCCACCGCGCTGGGGGGTCGTCCAACGGTAGGACTCCAGACTCTGGATCTGGCTATCGGGGTTCAAATCCCTGCCCCCCAGCCATGCATCTCACCCGATGGGCCTCCAGCGTGATCCGCCGGCGGACGACCACCGTTACCATTCGACATCGCTGTCGTCTTCATCGGTATGATGCTCGTCACGGCGCTTCTCTTGCTCGCGCTGCCGGCCCCGACCGGGATCTATCGTGTTGGAACGACATCGACAATCGACCTCGTGGATGAGTCGCGTCGCGAGACCGCCGTCACGGATCGAGCGGTACGTCGTCAGGTCCTGATCCAGCTCTGGTATCCCGCAGCGGACTCGAGAGGCCGCACGGCTCCGTACATCGAGCGCCTGTCGGCGTACGAGGGCTTGATCCTACCCCAGCGAATGAGCGTCTACCGGAAACTGTGGACAAACGCCATTCTCGATTCCACGCCGATCCGCGGCAAACGGCTCCCAGTCGTGCTGTTCTCGCACGGCTGGCAAGCGAATCGGCGCGAATACACGATCATGGCCGAGGAACTGGCGAGTCAGGGTTTCTTCGTTTGCGGCGTCGATCACCCCTACATGGGGCAGATCGCTCTCCGCAACGGTGTCGTAACGCCTTCGATCGACAGTCAATTCGAAACGGCCGTCGCGGCCTCCAACTACTACGCCGCCGACATTCTGTTCGCAATAGGCGCTCTGCGAACGATGAGCGCGACACCCGGCTCCCGATTCGCGAATGTCTTCGATCTCGGCAGCATCGGTCTCATCGGCCATTCGAGCGGCTACGGCGCGGTGCGTGATGCGGCGGTCGCTGATCCGGCCATTCGTTGCATCGTGAACGTCGATGCGAGCGAAAAGCACCCGGAGCGGATGCAAGGCCTCGCGCAACCGATTCTGTGGATCCGACTCGAGCGCGCGGCTCCGCCGCCGGCTGGCTTTTCGACCACGGAGCTGTCCGTTCCGAACGCGACACACGGCTCGGTCATGGACGATCCCTATCTTTTCGCGAGCCCTGAATCGACGCGTGACACCCGTCTCCGGACGCTGCGCACGATTCTCGATTCCATCGTCCACTTCATGAACGCGAGCCTGAAAGGCAATCCCATGCGTTCGAGGTCCGCCGAGCCCGCCAGGCCGTGACCGCGCGAGCCGGCGGGCTCGGTGCGCCTCCGAAGACCTCCTCAGTCCCCTGCGAGCGCCCGGAAGAACGCCGCGAGATCCTCGGGCCGTCCGCTGCCCTGATACGTCACGGAAATGCCGCCGCCGGAGCGCGAGGCCTTCGGCGGACGGCCCGGCCGGCCGCGTCCGACGGAAGCCGCCGATCTCCCCGCGAGCCTCGGCCTCGGGGCGCGAACCGCGCGCCGCCGCCTCGAGCCCGCGGGCCGAAGGCGGGACACGTCGGGTGGTCCGAGCCGGATTCCGAACTTCGAGCCGACGGTCTCGATGACCTTCTTCGCCTCGAGCATCGGGGTCTTCTTCAGCATCGCCTTCGCATAGGCGATCGCGCCCGGACGGTCGATTCCGAGGCGCTTGCGCACATCGCGGATGACACCCGCGCTGATCGTCTTGGGATTCAGCTTGAACACCTTGCCGATCGCGGCCTTCACCTCACGCTCCGTGAGCGCTTTGTTCTTTTTGAGCGTATCCGTCACGAACGTGCGAATACCCGCAGCCGTCTTGTCCATTCCTAAGTTCCTCCCCTGAAACAACTCTCTCACAACACAGAGCAAGAGATCAATGTTGGGGATTTCCGAGAGCGATAGAATGGCCGTCTTATGCTGGAAGATTTTCGCAACGAGCCGTTCACCGACTTCTCGCAGGCCGAGGCCCGGTCGGCCTTCGAGTCCGCCCTCACCCGTGTCGAGCGCCAGAGAGGGGTCGAGATCCCCCTCGTCATCGGCGGCCGCCGCCTCAGGACCGGTCACCTTCTCGAGAACCGCAACCCGGCCGACCGTGCCGAGATCCTTTCGCGCCATCACCTCGCGGATCGGAACGCGGCAGCGAAGGCGCTCGCAGTCGCGGTCAGGACCCAGAAAGCCTGGGGCGACGTCTCGTCCCGGGAGCGCGCGTCCGTGCTCCTGCGCGCCGCCGCGCGCATGCGCGAGAGAAAACACGAGTTCTCCGCGACGATGGTGCTCGAGATCGGCAAGTCCTGGCCCGAGGCGGACGTCGAGACGGCCGAGGCGATCGACTTTCTCGAGTTCTATGCCCGCGAGATGCTCCGCTGGGGCGGCGAGATCCCGGTGACGCCGTATCGCGGCGAGTTTCCGGAGACCGTTTACGTCCCGCTCGGCGCGGGCGCCGTCATCCCGCCGTGGAATTTTCCGAACGCGATCCTGACCGGGATGACGTCGGCGGCCGTCGTGACGGGCAACGCGGTCGTCCTCAAGCCCGCGTCCGACACGCCGCTCGTGGCGTGGAAGGTCTTCTCGGTCCTCGAGGAAGCCGGCGTCCCGGCCGGCGTCCTGAACTACCTGCCGGGGCCGGGCAGCGACGTCGGCGACTTTCTCGTCGAGGCTCCGGCGACGCGCTTCATCTCGTTCACGGGCTCAAAGGAGGTCGGCCTCACGATCCACCAGAAGGCGGCCCTCGTCGGGAAGGGCCAGCGGTGGATCAAGCGCACCGTCCTCGAGATGGGCGGCAAGGACTTCATCGTCGTGGACGAGGACGCCGACTTCGAGCTCGCGGTTTCGCAGGTCGTCGCCTCGGCTTTCGGCTTCCAGGGCCAGAAGTGCTCGGCCTGCTCGCGCGCGATCGTCCACCGGCGGCTCTACAAGCGCTTCGTGGACGCCGTCACCGCGAAGACGGCGAAGCTCAAGCAGGGCCCGACGCGCGACCACACGAATTATCTGGGGCCCGTCGCCTCCGAGCGACAGTTGAAGACCGTGACCGACTACATCAAGGTCGGCAAGCGCGAGGCGAAGCTCGGGACGGGCGGAACGTGGAACGGGCGGGTCGGCAATTTCGTCGCCCCGACGGTCTTCTACGACGTGAAGCCGTCCGCACGCATCTTCCAGGAGGAGATCTTCGGTCCCGTCCTCGGAATCACCGAGGCCAAGGACTTCGAGACGGGGATCGCGCTCGCGAACGCGAGCGAGTACGGGCTCACGGGCTCGTACTTCGGCCGGGACCGCTTCCGCATCGCCGAGGCCAAGAAGCGCCTCCACTGCGGAAACCTCTACATCAACCGCAAGTGCACCGGCGCCCTCGTCGGCGTCCACCCCTTCGGCGGGTTCGGGATGTCCGGCACGGACAGCAAGGCCGGCGGCCGGGACTACCTCGGGCTTTTCCTGCAGGCGAAAAGCATCTCGGAGAAGCTGTAGCTCGCGGGTCCCCTGCCTCAGCCAGCCACGGGCCGCGCGCGGCGCTCCAGGAATGCCTTCTGCTTCCGGATCGCCTCGCCCCGGATCGCCGCGAACCCGGGATCCTTCCGGATGCCGTCGAAGAGAGGATCGTTGTCGATGGCGGGAGAGCAGAGATAGTTGCGCTCCACGGCCTTTTCGAGGAGGCGCAGGGCCGCCTCGGGGTAGCCACCGAAGGCGAGGAGACCGGCGCCGTAGTACTTCGGCTCCGGATCGCGGGTGGTCATGAAGTCCTTCTCGAGTCTTTCGGCCAGACGGTCCCGCTCGGTCCGGGGCCGGGACTTCTGGAACAGCGACCAGACGTCTCGTGTGGCCGCGCCCCGTCCCGGTGCCTTGTCGACCGCGGGGTCGTAGCGCCCCTCCCTGAGCAGCAGATCCGCTTCGGCGCTCGCAGACCAGTCGGAGCCGGCGTCGAGCCGCACGAAATCCCGGGCGTGGTCGTATCGCCCGAGCTGCATGAACGTGATGAAGCAGGAGCGGAAGTCCCGGTTCCGGGGGTCCGCGGCCAGGGCCGCATCGCATTCGCGTGCGGACTCGTCGAGCAGGCCCGCGTAGCGCAACACGTAGCCCAGCGTGAAGTGGGCATCCGCGCTCTCCGGACGCCGCCGCACGAGATCCGCGGCGCGCGCGTAGGCGTCCGAAAGGTCCCCACTTTCGACCTGGTCGATCGCGAGGTTTCCCGCGGCGATCGAGTAATTCGGATCGAGCGCGAGAGAACGCTCATAGGCCTCCCGGGAGCGCCGCAGGGCGGCCGCGCCTCCGTCTCCGTAGGTTCCGTCGAAGTAGTGCCGATGGCCGAGCTCGTTCCAGGCCGGCGCGTACGTCGGATCGAGCGCGACGGACTTTTCGAGAAGGGGGATCGCCTCCTTGTTGGGGAGGGGATCCCGGCCGATCGCAGTGCCTCGCAGATAGAGCTCGTAGGCTTCCGGGCTCCTGGGGCGGGTGGCCGCTTCGGCGGCCCCGCCGCCGGCGCCGAGCAGCGGGAAGAGCCCCTGCCGGAGGCGCTGCGAGATCTGCTCCTTGAGGCCGATCAGGTCGCTCGCTGCCGCGTTGGACGTGTCGCGCCAGAGCAGGCGGTTCGATTCGGTGTCCACGACCTCGAGGGTCACCTGCAACTGGTCCCCCTCCTTCAGGAAGTGCCCCGCCAGAACGTCGGCGACGCGAAGCTCGCGTCCGGCGGCCTGCGGATCGACGCCGGGTTTCGCGTACTTCTGGCTGGAGGCGAACGGGCGAATCGCGAGCTTCGGAACGTAGGACAGCGTCGTCGCGACTTCGTCGGCGAGCGCGAGCCGGAGATAGTCGGTCGAAACGTCGGCGCTCAGGTTCTGGAACGGGAGAACGGCCAGGGTGATCTGGCCGCGAGGGGCGGCGACGCCTCCCCTGCGATGGGCGAACCACCAGCCCGCGACGGCGGAAAGGCCGAGGATCACGGCACCGGCGACGGCCGGCCGCGCCCACCGGCGGAGATGACCCGCGACCCCGGACGCGGTCGCTCGCCGCGCGCCGCTCGTCGTCGCCTGCCCCGAGGCCTCCGAGAGCGCGAAAACGATGTCCTTCGCGGACTGGAACCGGTTGTTCCGGTCCTTTTCCAGGCAATGCTTGACCACGTGATCGAGCGCGGGCGGGATGTTCCTGCCCGAGTCCGAGAGCTCCGGCGGCTCCTCCTTCAGGATCGCCGCGATCGTGTCGCTCGCCGTGTCCCTCTTGAACGCCCTCCTGCCCGAAAGCAGCTCGTAGAGGATCGCCCCGAACGCGAAGAGGTCGGAACGGTGGTCGACGGGGAGCCCGCGCACCTGCTCGGGCGCCATGTAGCCCATCGTCCCCATCACGATCCCCGGCTGGGTGTGACTCGACGCGGTCGGCAGGTTCGTCTCCTTGCCCGGGGCCGCCGGCTCCACCTGCTTCGCCAGCCCGAAGTCGAGGATCTTGAGATGGCCGTCCTTGCCGACGAACAGGTTCTCCGGTTTCAGATCCCTGTGGACGACACCCTTCTCGTGAGCGGCGGAGAGTCCCCGGGCAACCTGGAGCGCGATGTCCACGGCCTGCCTCTGGGAGACGGGACCGGCGTCGAGCTTCCCGCGCAGCGTCTCGCCGTCCAAGAGCTCCATGACGGCGAACGTGACGCCCTCGTGCGTGCCGAAGTCGAAAATCGAGAGGATGTTCGGGTGGGACAGCGCCGCGACCGCGAGCGCTTCGCGCTCGAACCTCGCGAGGGAATCGGGGTCCTCGGCGAGCGACTGTGGCAGGACCTTGATCGCCACGTCGCGCTTCAGCTTCGGGTCGCGCGCCCGCCAGACCTCCCCCATTCCTCCCGCCCCGAGAGGGGCAAGAATCTCGTACGGACCGAGGCGGGTGCCCGGAGACAGCGTCATCGCGTCTTTGTTTCGATTATGCCTGCGGAGCGGTGCCCGGAAGGTCGCGCCCGTCAGGCCAGCGGCGGGAGGTCGCGGCAGCAGACGTCTCGGCAGCGCTCGTAGACCGAGCCGCGCTTGACGGGCACGAAGCCCGCGTCGCGGATGAGCGAGCGCATCGCGTCCTCGCCCATCCGGTTGTGCGAGCCCGCGGCGGCGACGACGTTCTCCTCGATCATGATCGAGCCGAGGTCGTCCGCTCCGAACGACATCGCGACGCTGCCGATCTTCGCGCCCTGCGTGAGCCACGAGCCCTGCACGTGAGGCACGTTGTCGAGATAGAGGCGCGCGATCGCGAGCGTGCGCAGATAGTCGATGCCGCTCGCCGTCTCGACCGTGCCGTCCATCGCCGTGTTCTCTTCCTGGAACGTCCACGGGATGAAGGCCGTGAAGCTCTCCCCGCCCTCGGCGAGCGACGCGTCCTGCACCCGTCGCACGACGTCGAAATGCTGCAGGCGTTGCTCGTGCGTCTCGCCCACGCCGAACATCATCGTGGCCGTCGTCGCCATGCCGAGGCGGTGGGCCTCGCGGTGCACTTCCGCCCACTTCATCGTCGGCGCCTTCGTGAGCGCCCAGATGCGCTTGCGGACCTCGTCCGCGAGGATCTCGGCGCCGCCGCCCGGAACGGACTGGAGCCCGGCCTTCCGGAGGCGGGCGAGGACGTCCGCGATGGTCGTCTTCTCCTTCTTCGCGAGAAAGTGGATCTCT
>Ga0335081_10016275_pt1 | contig 12033 bp, 11 predicted proteins | sample Lox_Sample_35_FD_206713 | JGI IMG/M metagenome (GOLD analysis project Ga0335081, IMG submission 206713) | Soil microbial communities from Loxahatchee National Wildlife Refuge, Florida, United States - Lox_Sample_3.5 | ecosystem: Environmental > Terrestrial > Soil > Wetlands | place: USA... | reverse complement strand
GCCCCTTCTCCGACTGCCCGCGCCCAATCGGCCCACGACGGCGCGTCCGCCTCGGCGATGTTGTAGGTGCGGCCGGCGGCGGCCTCATTCGTTACGGCCAGCGCGATGGCCGCCGCGACATCCTCCACGTAGCCCATGGGACCTTGCCAGCGCGCCCAAGTCTCTTCGATCAGAATCGCCGCGCGGCCGTCATCCATGCGCTTCAGGAACCCGTGGAAGCGGTGCAAGGGATCGCCTGGACCGTACACCATGGGCAGGCGCAGGATAGCGCCTCGCAGCTCCGGCGCGCCGCGGATCACTTCCTCCACGACGATCTTGTCGTAGTCCGGCGTGACCCAGTCGAACGGGATGGATCCGGCGGGCCGATCACGGTAAGGATGCCGGACCGTGCGCAGAGGCGAGTCCTCGGTCAGCGGCACGGGCACCAGGGGGCCGAGCGTCAACCCCAACGCGACTTCGTAGCTGCGGTAAACATCCATGCTGCTGGTCGATACCAGGCGCCCCGCGAGACCGCGAAATGCGTCCACTACGACGCGCGCGTGGCGCTCATCGCCCGCGATCATATCCAGCACCACATCCGGCGGTTGGCGGCGAAACTCGCCAGCGTGTTCAGCCAGGTTGTCGCGGTCGCCGATGAGGTGGCGCACGGAAGGCGGTAGCGGCGGGGAGTGCTTGCCGCGATGCAAGACCGTAACGTCGTGGTCCGATGCAAGGCGCGCCACCACGTGCGCGCCGATGAACCCGCTGCCGCCGATCGCCAGAATACGCACTGGTGTTTTCTACCGCACGGCCTGGGCGCGCAACGGTTCGACGGCCAAGTCAACCCAACAGTTATCGCTCGCGTTGCGCACGAAGACGGCGCTCTGCGCGCGAAATCGGCGCGGCCCGCGGAACTCGCTCCAACGGCGCAAGGCCAGCTCGCGCAGCGGCTCGATGTGCTCCGGCCCGATGTCCTGCGCCAGCGTGATATGCGGGTGATACTGGAACGGTTCGTCGAAGGCCAGTACGCCGCGGTTCAAACTGCGGTGCATCTCCCGTAAAGTCTGCGCGCCATCCCCGACGCTAATGTAGACGACGTCGGTGGCGTCGAATTTCTCGATCTCGCCCAGTTCGATCTCAAAGGGAGCGAAACCGGCCACTACCTTGCCGGCTGCCTCGATGGCGGCCTCCGGGGCCACCGGCACGGGGCGTGGAGGAAGGACGCTGACGTGCGCGTGCGGATTGCATCCCGGCACCATTTCCAGCCGCAACCGGTCCAGAAACCCGCATAGCGGCTCGGGAAGGTAAATCACCAGAGCGTAGAGGCTCGCGCGTTCCCCCCCCTGGCGCGGGCCCTGCCCATCCTCATCCGAATGCATTGCGTAAGCTCACTGCACTGTTGATTATGTCACATTGCGCGCGGCGGCTGGCGCGCTCCTGGTAACCTCTGTAGAAGGCGATGTCAGAAACCGCGAATCACAACCCTCTGGTGGACCTTCCGTTTCGGGTCCCTTTCGATCAGGTTCGGGCGGCGCACGTCGAGCCGGCAGTGGCCGGATTGCTGCGCGATGCGCGCGAACGTATTGACGCGCTCGGCGCCGACGGCGAGCCGCGCACTTACGGCAGCACGTTGGGCGCGCTGGATGCCGTCACCGAGCCTCTGGATGAAGCCATGGCAGTTGTGCGGCACCTGGAGTCGGTGGCTACGTATCCGGAGTTGCGCGAAGCCTACAACGCCGTGCAGCCGGAAGTGAGCGCTTTCTATTCCGGCATCCCGCTGCATGCCGGCCTGTGGCGGGCCATCCGGGCGTTTGCCGAGACGGACGAAGCGCGCGCCCTGGCCGGCACGCGGCGCCGCTTTCTAACCAAAACCATCGACACGTTCCGTCGCCATGGCGCGGATCTCGATCCAGCGGACAAGGCGCGCCTCGAAGCCATCGACGTAGAACTTGCCACCATCACCACGAAGTTCTCGCAAAATGTATTGGATTCCACCAATGCTTTCGACTTGGTGATCACGGAGCAGGCCGGGCTGCGCGGGCTGCCGCCGTCGGCCATCGCCGCAGCGCGCGAGAGCGCCGCGCAAAAGGGACTTGCGGGCTGGCGGTTCACTCTGCAAGCGCCCAGTTACACGCCCCTCATGATGTACCTCGATGATGCTGCAACGCGCCAGAAGATGTACCGGGCCTTTGCGACGCGCGCCAGCGCCGCCGAGCACGACAACCGGGCGCTGCTGGCCCGCATCCTGGAGTTGCGCCGCGCCAAAGCGGAGTTGCTGGGCTTCCGCAACTTCGCGGACTTCGTGCTGCAAGATCGCATGGCCCGCACCGGCGAGCGGGCCTGGGAGTTTCTGAGCGGCCTGAAAGAGAAGACGCTCGCGCACTTCGCGCGCGAGAACCGCGAGTTGGTGGAGTTCCGGCGCGGCCTGGAAGGCGCGGAGGCCCCCGAACTGCAGCCCTGGGACATCGCGTATTATGCCGAGAAGCAACGCGCGGCGCTTTACGATTTCGACGAAGAACAACTGCGCCCCTATTTTCCGCTCGCGCGCGTGGTGGAGGGCCTGTTCGAGATTGCGCGCCGGCTGTATGGCATCCGGGTGACTGAAGAGCCGGGCGTTCCGGTCTGGGATCCGCAGACGCGCTACTACGCCGTCTACGATCGCGATGCCAGCTTCCTCGGCGGGTTTTATGCCGACTGGTATCCGCGTGAGAATAAGCGCGGTGGCGCGTGGATGGACGCGCTCATCACGGGCTACCCGTCGCCCGAAGGCTTCCGGCCGCACCTGGGGCTGATCTGCGGCAACCTGACTCCCGCGCTGGCGGACCGGCCCGCGTTACTGACGCACACCGAAGCGCGCACCATCTTCCACGAGTTCGGACACCTGCTGCATCACCTGCTCAGCCGCGTGGAAGTGCGCAGCCTGGCGGGAACCAACGTGGCCTGGGACTTCGTGGAATTGCCTTCCCAGATCATGGAGAACTGGACCTGGGACCGCGAGGCTCTGGACCTGTTTGCCCGCCACTACCAGACCGGCGAGCCCATCCCGGGTGAGTTATTCGAGAAGATGGTGCGGGCCCGCAATTTCCGAAGCGCCAACGCGCAGATGCGCCAACTCGGCTTTGGCTGCGTGGACCTGGCGCTGCACATCAACTACATTCCCGCGCGCGATGGCGATGTCATCGAGTATTCGCGCTGCCTGCTCGAGGAGTTCTCGCCCGCACCGCTTCCTCCGGACCACGCCATGGTCGCCGCGTTCACCCACCTGTTCGCCAATCCCGTGGGTTACGGCGCCGGTTATTATTCGTACAAGTGGGCCGAAGTGCTGGATGCAGATGCGTTCACGCGCTTCCGTACGCATGGCGTCTTCAGCCCGGAAATCGGCGCGCAATTCCGCGAGGTCATCCTGGCGCGCGGCGACAGCGAAGACCCCGCGGAACTCTACCGGCAATTTATGGGGCGCGACCCGGACCCGCACGCGCTTTTGGAACGGTCCGGGCTGTTGGGGGTTAGCCAGTGATCTGAATCGACCGTGCCACGTCGCCCCGGCCTTCGGGCACGAAGCGTACCGACACATTCTTGTTCATGTCCGAGGCCAGGTTCGACAGCTTGAGGTGTTGGTCGCCGGACTTGATGTGTGTCGCGCGGGTGACGATCATGTCGAATGGCACCCCATCCGTGCCCCTTACAACGGCCAGGTCCTTGGCCGGATCCACCATCAGGATGGTGCCCGAGAGTGTTTCGGCCGGCCAGGCTCTCCGCGCCGTGGTCTTAGTGGCCGCAGTCTTAGTGGTCGTCTTGTGTGCGGCGGTTGCCGGCTTCTTCGCTGCCGCCACGGCGGGCAGCGCCAGCAGAACCGCACAGCCTACGGCGCCCAGCGCGGTGAGTATTCTTTGCTTCATATTCGTTACTTCCTCCTAATTAAGTTAGTAAGCCGGTTTAAGACGCAGTCTTGTAGCCTGTTCCGGCCTTCGCGTATTCGACGGCATTATTCATCGAGTGCGTCAGACCTTTGGCTTCTGTATATAGCGTGTTGACGTACTTCCCATAAGTGGGAACCCACAGCGTTGTGCGATGTACGTTTCCGAACGCTATGGCGTCCTGCGTGTTATAGGCCATCAGCATGACGGTTTTGTCCAGGCGGTCGACGGTCCTTTGTTGCCAGGGCGCCAGCACGCGGCGGATAGTTTCTAGCCGGCACATCTGCGCGCCTATGTGGTTGACCGCGTCGCGGATCTGGTTCAGTTGGCTCAAATTGCTCAGCCAGCTAAGCTCGTCGGCTCGGCCAACCATAGACTGCAGCACCTCGGCGTGATATTGAGCCTGCCAGGCGTCCTGCTGGATATCCGTGAAGATGTTGTTGGCCTCCTGGCGGAAGTTCCAAGTGTAAGAAGCCGGCGTAGGCTTCCGGATCGGACATTCGCGCACCTTTACTGCGCCGAACGCCGGCGCGATTGCGAACACAGTGCTAACACACACAGAAATAATTGTTTGTTTTTTGTTCATGTGACATGCTCCCTATAGCCTTCTTTTTCAGCTATCTAATTGGATGCATGGATACGGTGCGGCGGAAGTACCGCGGAGGCTGTATTTCGCTTCGGTCAAAAAAGGGGAGTTGTGAGATAGGACACTTACGTGGCTTGCAGGGCCTCGGCGATTTCTTTCTCTTCGACGGCGCCTTGCCGGATCAGCTTCCAGTACGGCTCGGTGATATCCACCGTCGTGGCGCCCTGGCCCACGCAGGCGCCGCCGTCGAGCACCAGGTCCACACGGCCGTCCATCATGCCGAAAACTTCGATGCCGCTACGGCAGGTGGGCGAGCCGGATATGTTGGCGCTGGTGGCGATGAGCGGGTGATTTAAAGCCGCGATGAGGGCGTTGGCAATGGGGGCGCGCGACTGGCGCAGCGCCAGGCGGCCGGTATTGCCGGTGACTTTGAGGGGCACGCGGGCCGAGGCCGGCACGATGATCGTGAGAGGTCCGGGCCAGAATCGCCGCGCCAGGATATAGAAGCGGTTGTTCAACTCGGAGGCGAGATCTTCAGCCGCCATCACGTCGGCCACCAACAGCGGCAGCGAGCGGTGTATCTCACGGCCCTTGGCCCGAAAGACGTCGGCCACCGCGCACAGGTTGAACGGATCGGCTACCAGCATGTACAACGCGTCGCTGGGAATGGCGACTACTTTGCCTCTCCGTACGGCGACGGCGGCGCGTTCGATCGCTTCCTGCTGCGGCTTCTCCGCATCTATCTCCACCAGGTCTGTTGCCATAACTTGCTAGCGCGGCTCAATCGCCGCCGCTACGTCGATCGCCATCTGATAGCGCCCGAACGGAGCGCTCAACTGCACACCCTGCACCATGCCCCGCACCTGCGCGGCCATTTCCCGCGCGATGGCCACGCCTTCCTGGCGGGCCCGCTCCGCATTGTCCGCCTGGCGCATGCGCTCCATGAACGCCTCGGGCACCGGCACGCGCAGCTCGTTCACCATGAACTCGGCGTTGCGGGAGCTGGTGAGCGGCCACAGGCCGCAGATCACCGGGATCTTGACGTGCGCGATGCGCTTCAGGAACCGTTCGAGCAGAGCCAGGTCGAACACCGGCTGGGTGACCACGTACTCGGCGCCGGCCTGCACCTTCCATTCGAAGCGGCGGACTTCCTCGTCCAGGTTCAGCGCGCCGGGATTGGCGCCCACGCCGACGAGCAGCGCCGTTTGCGACCCCATGGCGTTGCCGCCGATATCCAGGCCGTGGTTGAGATTGTTCACGATGTTTACCAGGCCGATGGCGTCCACGTCGAACACCGCGGTGGCGTCCGGATAGCCGCCCATGCGGGGCGGATCGCCCGTGATGCAGATCAAGTTGCGGATGCCGGCGCAATGCGCGCCCAGGAGCTCGGATTGGATGCCCAGAATGTTGCGGTCGCGGCAGCAAAAGTGATTCACGGCTTCGATGGCGGCTTCGCGCTGGATGAGCTGGCAGGTGACCTGGGCGCTCATCCGCGCGCTGGCCCGCGGCCCGTCCGGGACGTTGATGCAATCGATGCCGTGGGCGGCGCACAGCTTGGCGCCCGCGATTTCCTTGGAAGCGTCCACGCCGCGCGGCGGCAGGATCTCCACGAAAGCCACGAATTTACCCGCCGCCAGCTTGGCGCCCAGTTGCGATTTCCGCTCCATGGGCACTTTCGGCATGGCTTGGGCCTTGGCCTTGGGTTCTTCCACGGTCACGCCCAGCTTCTTCTGCAACGGCTGCAGCGAGCGCGCCTCGGCGTGGATCAGCTTGATGTGCTCGGGGGTGGTGCCGCAACAGCCGCCCACGATGCGCACGCCCGCCCACAACAGGCGGCGCGCGTATTGCGCCATATATTCCGGCGAGCACAGATACAGGTTGCGGCCCTCCACCCGCACGGGCACGCCCGCGTTGGGCATCGCGCTGACGGGCTTGGAGGTGAAGAGCAGCATGCGCTCGACGGTTTCGAGCGTGGTCTTGGGTCCCACCGAGCAGTTGACGCCGATCACATCCACGGGCCATTCGTCCAGGCGGCGCGTGTAGACCTCCGGCTCGGTGCCGCCCGGGAGGTTGCCGTTGTCATCAATGGTGATCTGCGCCACGATCGGGAAATCCGGTCCGGCGGCTTCGCGCGCGGCCAGAATGGCTTCGCGGATTTCGTCCAGGTTGGCGAATGTTTCCAGGATCAGCAGGTCGGCGCCGGCTTCGAGCAGCACTTCAGCCTGTTCGCGGAAGATGGCCCGCGCTTCGGCAAACGACGTGGGTCCCAGCGGCTCGATGTGAGCTCCCAGGGGTCCCAGGGCGCCGGCGACGAACGCTTGTTCGCGCGCCGCCTCGCGGGCCAGCCGCACGCCCGCTTCATTGATCGCGCGCAGCTTTTCGGCCAGTCCGAACGCGGCCAGCCGCATGCGATTCGCGCCGAAAGTGTTGGTCTCCAGAATCTCCGCGCCCGCCTTGACGTACTCCTGGTGAATCTGGCGGACCATCTCGGCCGCCGAAAGATTCAGCTCATCGAAGCAGCGGTTGATGAACACGCCCCGCGAATACAGCATGGTGCCCATGGCGCCATCTGCCACCATCGCACGGCGCGCAAGCTGCTCGCGAAACTCCTGAGCGCGTGTTGTGGAAGCTACCGGCATGATTGAGACATTCGGACCGGCTGTTCGTGGCGCCGCCGCGTCCGAATATCGTGATTTTACCGCATATGGGGGAGGGAGTCGAAGGCGCCTACAATAAGAGAGCGGCGGAGAACAATCATGACGGCTACGGCAACAGCGAACGAAGTACTGGAACGATTGGAAATCGAGCCGGTCAATTCCGGGGCATGCGGCGGCGAGTGGATCGCCAACCCCTCGGGCGGCGACCTCGCATCCCTGAACCCGGCGGATGGCTCGGTGATCGCGCGCGTGCGCATGGCGGGGTCCGAAGACTATCAGCGCGTGATGGCGCGCGCCGCGGAGGCATTCCTCGAATGGCGCATGATCCCGGCGCCGAAACGCGGCGAAATCGTGCGCGAATTCGCCGCCGAACTGCGGCACGCGAAAGCCGACCTGGGCGCGCTGGTCACCATGGAGATGGGCAAGATCCGCGCCGAAGGCGAAGGCGAAGTGCAGGAGATGATCGACGTGGCGGACTTTGCCGTGGGCCTGTCGCGGCAGTTGTACGGCTTGACCATGCACAGCGAGCGGCCCGGCCATCGCATGTACGAACAGTGGCATCCGCTGGGGGTGGTGGGCGTGATCAGCGCGTTCAATTTTCCGGTGGCGGTGTGGTCGTGGAACGCCATGATCGCGGCAGTTTGCGGCGATTGCGTGCTGTGGAAGCCGTCGTCGGATACGCCGCTCACCGCCGTAGCCGTGCAGAAGATCGCGAACCGCGTGTTCGGGCGGCACGGGTTGAAGGGGATCTTCAACCTGGCGATCGGGCGCGGAGGTGCGGTCGGCGAAGCCATGCTGAACGATACGCGCGTGCCGCTGATCAGTTTCACGGGGTCCACGCAGGTGGGCCGCCGCGTGGCGGAGACCGTCGCCCGCCGCCTGGGACGCACGATTCTGGAACTGGGCGGCAACAACGGCATCATCGTGATGGACGACGCCAATCTCGACCTGGCCCTGCGCGCGGTGCTGTTCGGCGCGGTGGGAACCGCCGGGCAACGCTGCACCACCACGCGCCGGCTCTTCCTGCAAAAGGGCATCGCGGCGAAGGTGACGGATGCGCTGGTGAGCGCTTACAAGCAAGTTGTGATCGGAAATCCGCTCGATCCGCACACGCTGATGGGTCCGCTGGTGAACCAGCGCGCGGTGGAGGATATGATGGCGGGGCTCGACACGGTCCGGCGCGAGGGCGGCGAGGTGATCTACGGCGGCAAGCGGCTAGGCGGCTGCTTTGTGGAGCCCACGCTGGTGAAAGCCAGGCCGGACATGCCGATTCTGCGCGAAGAGATCTTCGCGCCGATTCTGTACCTGGTGGAATTCGACGCCCTCGACGATGCCATCCGCTGGCACAATGACGTGCCGCAAGGCCTGTCGTCGGCCATGTTCACGGCCAGCCTGATTTCCGGGGAACGCTTTCTCAGCCATGCCGGCAGCGATTGCGGCATCGCCAACATCAACATCGGCACCAGCGGCGCGGAGATCGGCGGCGCGTTCGGCGGCGAAAAGGACACCGGCGGCGGGCGGGAATCCGGCAGCGACTCCTGGAAGGCGTACATGCGGCGCCAGACGAACACCATCAACTGGTCGTCGCAACTGCCGCTGGCGCAGGGGATCGAGTTCAACGTCGGATGATTTACACCTGCTACGAGATGATCCGGGACTGCCGCGAGGGCCGTCCCGCGGGCTGGCCGTATTTCGTGACGCATTACGTTCCGGTGATGCGGCAACTTCTGACGCACTATTTCCCCGACCGCGCGGGTGATGGCGCGTTCACCGGACGGGTTCTGGCGAAGTTGTACGATCCCGCATCGAGCTTGTTTCGATCGCTCGACCCGGCGCCGGAGCGGACGTTCGTCGCCGAGTTGCGGCAACACGTGCTTCGCGCGGCGCAAGACGACGGCGCCAGTGCGGCGCCTGAAGTGGCCATCGATCTCGAAGGGCTCGGCGCGGCCCTGGAGCCGCTGACGATGACCGAGAAGCTGGCGGTGTGGTTCGAGACCATGCGCTACAGCGCAGCCGACGCGGGCCGCATGCTGCGCATGTCGCCCGAGACGGTGGAGCAAATCCGCGGACGGGCCGCGGAACTGACTCGCGCCAGCGTGGACGCGTGGAGCAGCAGCCTGCTGGAGGATGACGGTCCGCTGCTGGGCGCCGCGGCCGCGGCGCAATCGGGGAAAGACTGCCTGCCGGCCAAGACCTTCTTCGACGTGATTGATGGACGCGCCACGTGGCGCGGACGGGAAGAGATGGAGCGCCACGTGAAGGGCTGCTGGTACTGTCTGGACTATTATTGCCGTTTGCTGGAAGCCGTGGATGTGCTGCGCGGCGCCAAGCCCTTGCCCGAAGCTGAGGCGGAAGACTACCGGAAATTGCTGGGAATCGCCGACAACAAGCGCGCCTTTTGGAAGCGCTAGAGGAGAAGATGGCGGAGCTGAAACTGCTGCTGGACACCGAGCCACGCAACGTGATCGGGGATTGGGTGATACGCGCCGGCGTGGCGGCGGTGTTTGTCATGTTTGGCGCGGAGAAGTTCTCTTCGAGTCCGGGATCTCATTGGGTGACGCTGTTCGAACGCATCGGGGCGGGCGTGTGGTTCCGATATTTCACGGGCGTGGTGGAGGTATTGGGCGGCGTGCTGGTGCTGATTCCGAGCGCGGCCACCGCAGGGTTTGCGTTGCTGGCATGCACCATGGCGGGCGCGGCTATCATTCTGGCGTTCGTGCTGGGGCAAGCCGGCGACAGCATATTTCCCGGCATCCTGCTGGTGGCGCTGGTGGCGATTGGTCTGAGCCGGAGGTAGGAACCGGATGGAGACGTTGGAGCGGAGGCTCGCCGAAGTCCGGCTGCGCATCGCCAAGGCGGCCGAGCGCGCGGGCCGCGATGCCGCGCAGATCAAGCTGGTGGCCGTGACGAAAGTGTTCCCCGCGCAGGTGATTCGCGATGCGTACGCGCTGGGCCTGCGCGAGTTCGGCGAGAACTACGTGCAGGAATTCGAAACCAAGCTGCCGGAGGTGAGCGGCCTGAGCGAAGCGCGGTTTCATCTGATCGGACATCTGCAAAGCAACAAGAGCCGGCGGGCGGCGGAGATCTTTCAGACCATCCAGACGGTTGACTCGGCGAAGCTCGCGCGGCGGCTGGATGAAAGCGGGCGGCCGCTCGATATTCTGCTGGAGGTGAAGCTCTCGGAGGAGCAGGCGAAATCCGGCGCGGCGCCCAAGGAACTGCCGGAGCTGATCGCGGCGGTGCGCGGCTGCGCGAACCTGCGCCTCGCGGGGTTGATGACGATGCCGCCGTGGTCGGACGATCCGGAGCAGTCAAGGCCCTATTTCCGGCGTTTGCGGGAACTGGCGCTACAGCACGGCCTGGCGGACCTTTCGATGGGCATGTCGCACGATCTGGAAGTGGGCATCGAAGAAGGCGCGACGATCGTGCGGGTGGGCACGGCATTGTTTGGAAGGCGCAAGAAAGTGTGAAGGTCGCATACTACGCACCGCTGCCGCCGGCTCGCACGGGGGTGGCCGATTACGCGGCCGCGCTGCTGGCGGCGTTGCGGGCGCATGGGAGCGTCGAGGAGCGCGCGCGCCTGGCGGACACGGCGCTCTATCACCTGGGCAACAATCAACTGCACCGCGAGATCTACCAGAGGGCGCTCGCCGAGCCGGGCGTGGTGGTGCTGCACGACGCGGTGCTCCACCATTTCTTCCTGGGCGCGCTGGGCCGCGCGGCGTATGTGGATGAGTTTGTCTACAACTATGGCGAATGGCACCGGGCGCTGGCCGAAGAATTGTGGCGCGGCCGGGCCAGCTCCGGCTTCGCCCGCTGCTATTTCGATTACCCCATGCTGAAGCGGATCGCGGAGCGGTCGCGGGCGGTGGTGGTGCACAATCCAGCCGCGGCGCGCATGGTGCGGGAACACGCGCCCGGCGCGGCGGTAGTCGAGATCCCGCACTTGTTTGCCCCCCCCCAGCCGCCGGCCGGATGGGAAGTGATCCGGCAGCGGCAACGGCTGGGCGTTCCGCCGAGCGGGTTTCTGTGGGGCGTGTTCGGCTACCTGCGGGAATCGAAGCGGCTGTTCAGCGTGCTACGCGCATTCGCGCGGGTGCGGAGTGTGCGCCCGGATGCCTGGCTGCTGATTGCGGGCGCATTCGTTTCGCGCGACCTGGCGCGCGCGGCCGCGCCGCTGCTGGGCGCGCCGGGCATCGTGCGGCTGCCTTATCTGGCCGAACGCGATTTCTGGCGGGCGGCGCTGGCGGCGGACGCCTGCATCAACCTGCGCGATCCCGGGGCGGGCGAAACGTCCGGCATCACGATCCGGCTGATGGGATCGGGCAAACCCGTCCTGGTATCCGCCAGCGAGGAGAACTCCCGGTACCCGGAAACCGCGTGCGTGCGCATCGAGCAGGGCGTGGCGGAAGAAGACTCCCTGCTGCGGCACATGCTGCTGCTGACGGCCGTAAGGGAGTGCGGCGCGGAGATCGGGCTGCGCGCGGCGCGGCACATCGCCGAACATCACCAAGCCAGCGCCGCAGCCGAGAGTTACTGGCAGACACTACGCGCTCATCGCGGGTGACTCCGCCGCCGCGGCGCGCCGTTGCCGCAGCCCGTCCCACACGCCGCGCCATTTGCGCAGCACCAGCTCGGCGAGGTTGAGCGCGATGGCCAGCGCCAGGAGGAAGGGCCACAAATCCAGGGTGGCGGGAATCGCGCGGTTGGAGTTGAAGACGGCACTCGGGGGCGGATTGTAGCGCCCGCCGGTGGCTTGGGCCACTTGGTGCAGAAGCTGCTGGTTCGAGCCGTAGTCCAGAATCTCGTCTTCCTGGCGGTAGAGTCCGACTTCCGGAAATGCCTGCGATTCCGCCAGAGGGCGGACGCGAAACAAGCCTTGCCGGTCGCCGAT
>Ga0335081_10016274_pt1 | contig 12033 bp, 12 predicted proteins | sample Lox_Sample_35_FD_206713 | JGI IMG/M metagenome (GOLD analysis project Ga0335081, IMG submission 206713) | Soil microbial communities from Loxahatchee National Wildlife Refuge, Florida, United States - Lox_Sample_3.5 | ecosystem: Environmental > Terrestrial > Soil > Wetlands | place: USA... | reverse complement strand
CGCCTGGGGGCTCGCCGCCCGCGCCCGGCAGCCGAGGAACCCTCGCTCGCTGGATGGAAGTCTTCTCTCTGGTTGTAGGCATGACCGTCTCTTTCGTCCATGCCTACACAGATCCTTGGACAGTCCCCGCACGACGTTCGTCAGCTCGTCGAGCTTCTCGGCCGGCCGGCGGAGAGTCTGAATCCGTGCGAACATGAGGCAGGCCTTTCTATGAGTGGGGATTGGTCTGGAGAGTCGGCTGAGCGCGAGATCGGTGCGGGTATCGGCTTGGCGCGGATCCCCTCGCGTGCCGCTGTTGCAGCGCTCGTGCTCGTTGCATGAAGTCGATCAGCAGCCCTTGGTCTTTGCCGGTGTAGGGCTGAGTACCTCCTCGGCTGCGTCGGCAACGAGTGGTCGGATCAGTGGCTCGGTGCGTCGCGCCACCTCGTGGGTGGCTCGGACGATCGTCTTGCTGCGGTCGGTGGGGTGCGGGGAGCGGGTGAGGTAGCCCCGGCGCTCGAGGCGCTCGAGCATCGCGGTCACCGCGCCGGTGGTCAGTCTGAGCCGGTTGGCGAGCTGACGGGGCGCTGCTTCGGCAGGTCCAGGAGCAGGATCTCCGGGCAGCGCATGTCGGTCGCGTTGACGTCAAGTAGGCGGGCGACCTCGCGGTCGGTGTCCTTGACGACGGCCTGATACGCGCGGACGGCCTGACCGAGCTCGGTTGCGATCGGCGGCGAGCCGGAGGAGGGAGACGGGAAGCTGGGCATGTAATTCGCTTGGCAGCGTGAGGTGGATCTTCGCGCCGTTCTCGTTGATGTCGTTGTCGAGCGTGAGTCCCGTATCACGTGCTGGCGCCATCGCGGCGCAGCAGCGCGAGCGCGGCGGCGGCGAGCACGAGCGTCCAGGCGGCCAGCACGAGCACGTCGCCGAGGGGCAGTCCGCGGCCGGCCATGGCGTCGCGTCCGAGTGCTGCGATGTCGTAGGAGGGGAATGCCTGTCCGATCGTGCGGGCTGCGTGGGGTAGCGCGGCGGCCGGGATTAAGACGCCGCCGACGAAGCTCAGTCCGAGCTGGCAGAAGAGCGTGCCGGAGTTGGCGGCCTTGCCGTCGAGCGTTTGGCCGATGACGATCCCGAGCATGCCGAACGGCAGCGAGCCGGCGACAACGATCACCAGCAGCTCGGCCCAGCGTTCGGCCGATGCGTGGATGCCGTGGCTTAGGATCGCGGTGATCGCGACCAGCGCGGCGGCCGGAACGGGCAGCAGGGCCCCTTCCGCGGTCTTGGCTGCCACCCAGGCACGGCCGGTGAGTGGGGTGATGCGGAGTTGTCGGATCCAGCCGGATGCGCGGTCGGCGGCGAGTTCGGGGCCGATCGCGTACATCGCGCAGCCCATCGCGGCGTAGGAGATCATCGCGACCATCAGCGCCTCTGCTGCTGGCAGGCCGTCCTGGAGTCCGTGGGTGTGCAGACCGCTGTAGAGCAGGTACAGGCCGGCGGGCATCACGAATAGGAAGAACAGGAATCGTGAGTCGCGGGTGATGCGTCGAAGCTCGAATGTTGCGAAGGCGGTCATTTCGTCTCCAAGTAGTCCTCGTCGGTGGGCGCTGGGTCGGTCGTCCGGGTCAGGCGGCGCTCGCTTCCAGCAGTGCCTGTTCGAGCGTCGCTCCTTGTACGCGCAGGTTTCGCGGCCGCAGCCCGCGTGTGTACAGCGCCTCGACGGTGGCGTCGGAGTCGAGCGTGTGCAGCTCGATTGAGTTGCCGGCATGAACGATCACGTCCACCACCTCGGGCAGCTCCCAGAGACGGTGGGGCACGATCCCGGGCAAGGTCGCCTGCACAATGCTTCGTCGCGTGCGGGATTTGATGCTCTGCGGCGTTCCGTCGGCGACGAGCTTGCCCTGGTCGAGCACGAGGATCCGGTCGGCATTGGCGTCGGCTTCCTCGAGATAGTGGGTGGCGAACACCACGGTCGCGCCCCCATCGGCGACGCCGCGGACCGCGTCCCAGAACTGCGCGCGAGCCTCAACGTCGAGCGCCACGGTCGGCTCGTCGAGGAACAGCAGCTCCGGACGTCCCGCCATCGCGACCGCGAACCGGACCCGCTGGGCCTGGCCGCCGGAGAGCCGTTCGACCCGACGGTCGGCGAGCTCGCTGAGCCCGGCGAGCGCGAGGATCTCCGACAGCTCGCGCTTGCCGCTATACAGCCGACGCGCGAGCTCGATGATCTCCGCAACTTTCGCGCCGGCGGTCAGCCCGCCGCGCTGGAGCATCGCACCGACCCGCCCCGCCGCAATGGCGGCGGCCGGAGAGTCGCCGAGAATCCGCACGCTACCGCTCGTCGGTCGGTGCAGTCCGAGCATCACGTCGACGGCCGTCGTTTTGCCGGCGCCGTTGCGGCCCAGCAGCGCGACCATCCCTCCGGTCTCGAGGCGGAAACTGAGACCGTCGAGCGCCTGGGTGTGACCGTAACGCTTGGTCACGCCGGCAAACTCGACTGCCGGGCGTGCGGGCATCGGGTGAACGCTCATCGTGAACCTCGTCTCGATCGCCTGGCGGTGCTCAGGTGCGAACGCGGCCGGGAGCGCAGCGCGCCAGTGTGGCGCTCGCGGATCTCGCATACCTCCACGAAGAACGCGACCAGCACCTCGAGCTCGCTGGCCGAGCGCCCACCTGCAACGGCCGACACGTCCTCGATGAACGCGGCCAACGCGTTGCCCGCGGCCTTGCGAAACTCTGCCGTGGTGCGGACCACGGTCCGCCGCCGATCCGCCGGATCCGGTACGCGCTCGATGTAGCCGGCGGCCTGAAGGCGATCGACCATCGTGGTCGCGGCCTGCGGGCTCAGACCCGCATTGCGGGCTAACTCCCCGACCGCCAGCTCGCGGTCGAACAGTAGATCGAGGCAGCGCAGGTCGGTGCGGTTCACGCCGAAAGCCTCGGCAAGCGCTTGGTCCATCGCATCGACCGCGCGCTGATAGCGCCGTGTCAGCCCCGACAGCTGACCGACAAGCTCGCGCTTTCGCTCGGCCGCCTTGACCGTAGGCTGCGGGCTCATGATCGCTGCCGATCCCGCCGCGAGCGAACCGGCACGTACACCGCGGCCAGCGCCAGGCAGGCCAAACCGCCGGCCGTACGCCCACTCGCGAGCATCACCCCGCCCGCCAGAACGAATACCGACAGAACCGCCAGCCGTCCTCCAATCCAAGCTTTCATCACACGCTCCGATCTCACGATAATCCGATAGTCGGATGATCCTAGCATGGGATGAAATAGCATGCAAGCCGCGCTTTCGAACCACTGCCCGCGTGCCGTCGGTTCGGCCATTCGGCAGTGCGCGGGATCGCAGCCGCTGTGCCGCGGCGGTTCGGGCAAGGAGGGAAGCCGACAGCCGTCTCTAGCAGCTTGAGCTGTGCGGTCCGGTTTCCATCATCGCTTCTTACTCGCGGCGTGCCGACCCCGCGACCGACGCTGGCGGGCCCGCGTCAGCCGATGGCCGAACGATCCCGACGGCTTGCACGGATCGCCTCTGCGTATCAGCGGCCGTCGAGGGCGACGTCCGCCGCGACGCGGTTGAGGCCGAAGGCCGCGGCGACGAGTCGTTCACGGAGGCCGATCGGCACGTGGGCGAGGGCGCCGAACAGACGCACGCCGTTGCCGCTGGAGTAGCGGCGCCTGGGCCGTCGGGCCTCGATCGCCGTGACGACAGCATCGGCGACCGGCTCGACGGGCCCTAGGGACTGCTTGGCCGCCGCCTTCGCGAACGCTTCGAGGTGAGGCCGATAGAGCGCGACGCGCGCTGGGTCGCTGGCCGCGAGCGCGGCCTCGGCTGCGGCGGTGGCCGAGGCGAAGATCGGGGTGTCGGTTCCGCCCGGTTCGACCAGCACGACCGGGATCCCCCAGGCCGCGAGCTCACCGCGCAGCGCGGCTGAGAGCGACTCGAGCGCCGCCTTGCTCGCGCCGATCGGGCCCAACAGGGGCACGGGGACGCGCGCGGTCGGTGCGCTGATGTTGATCAGCCGGCCCCTTCCAGCCCGGAGGAAGGGCAGGAACGCCTGCGTCACGTAGACCGGGCCGAGCGTGTTGATCGCGAACTGACGCTCCAGCTCGCGCTGGGGTACGAGCTCGAGCGGCCCCTGGACGATGACGCCGGCGTTGTTGACCACGGCTCGCAACCCGCCCGTGCCGATCCGCTCGCGGACGGTGGCCGCGCCCGCGGCGATGCTGTCGGGATCGGTGACGTCAATCGAAATGTTTTCGATTCCAGCGGCCGTCGAGGCGGGTGGCGTCGTGTGGACGCCGACGAACACGCGGTAGCCGCGCTCGGCGAGCTTGCGTGCTGTCGCCGCGCCGATGCCGGTCGCTGCCCCGGTGATGAACACGGCCTCTTGTGCTTGTGCGGGCATGATCCCTCCGATCTCTAAACGCGTCAGGTAGTTGCGATAAGCCGAGGTTAACAGACGCGATCGTCAAACGCAACACACTGTTGTGTTAAGGTGTGCGAATGGCCAAGACCGCGAAGCCCAAGCCAACGATTCGGCGGACACGCCCCGGGGGGCGAAGCGCGCGTGTGCGCGCGGCTGTGTTAGCGGCGGCCGTTGAGGAGCTCGCCGCGGTGGGCTACGCCTCCTTCAGCGTCGAGGGTGTCGCCAGGCGGGCCGGCGTAAACAAGACGACGGTCTACCGACGCTGGCGCAATCGTGAAAACCTGCTGCTCGAGGCGATGCTCGAGCGTGGGCGCGACCTGGTTCCCATACCCGACACGGGCTCACTGCGCTCAGACCTGCTCGCGTACGGCAAGGCGATCGTCGCTGGCGTCAAGACTCCGGAAGTGGACGCGGGCGTCCGGGCTGTCGCCTCGATCGGAGATCCCGACTCGCCGATCACGAAGGCAAGCCGCAGCTTCTGGGCCGCACGGTTCGGCCTCGCCAGCCAAATCGTCGATCGAGCGATCGCGCGCAACGAGATACCGCCTCACGCTGATCCGCGCGCCGTCGTCGAGGCGATCATCGCCCCGATCTACTTCCGCCTCCTACTCAGCCGCGAGCAGCTCGACGGGCCCTTCCTCGAGCGCCTCGCGGAATTCGCGGCAGCAGCCGCGCGGGCGGCCGAGACCGAATGAAAATCGAGTCCGACCTATGCCGGGGTCGGCTCGCGCGAGGCATCGTCGGGTGGCGCCTGCCTCCACGCATCGGGCGGGTAGCGCATTAGCAGCACGCCGTGGACGTCATGGCGACCGACGGCCTCGTAGGTGTGTGGGCGCCCGGCGCTGAAGCTGGCGCTGTTTCCCGCCGCGATCTCGATCCGCGCATCGCCGAACCCGACCCGCAGCTCGCCCGCGAACACGATCACGGCCTTGTGCACGCCGGGAGCGTGAGCGGCATTGTGGGCGGGCTTGCCGGCCCGCACCCGAATTCGGTAAAGCTCCGTAACGATCGCGCCGTCTCCATAGTGTGCGACCAGCTCCGCCTCGACCGTCTCCCCAGCCAGAACCGGCGCCGGCTGCTCGCTCGCCGCCGGCACATCGATCAGCGGCGCGATCAACGGCACCCCCAGAGCGGTCGTCAGGGCGTACAACGTCTCGATCGTCGCGTTGCGGCGACCGGATTCGATCTCCGACAGCGTGGCCTTCCCGACGTCAGCGCGGCGAGCGAGCTCCCCCAGCGACCACCTACGCTCGCGCCGCAACACCGCGATGTTGCGACCCACGACCGCCACCACGGGACGTTCAGAGCTGTCCGTGACCGAAGACGACATCCGCGGTAGTGTTCCATATATGGAACGGCAAGGTCACGCCAACCGGATCGAGCGGTCGTTCACCGGTCAGGCAGCCGCATTCGAGGACAGCCGCCACAACCGCGTCATGCGATTGCAGGACAGACGAGCCTCTTCCCTGGGTTTCGTTCATCTGAGGGAAGACGCCAACGTCAAAGGACGGCCGGGGCTTCCCTGGTTTTCGCCAAAGGTGCGCATGCCCGGGCCATCGACGGTCCCGGCGCGATGACCGGCGCAGCGGTCCTGCTTTCCGTGGTTGCGGGACAACCTCCGCGGTAGCGCCCGGTCGATCGCGACGTCGCTGCTTCACCTGGCGGAGCAGGCGCCTGCGGAGTTCGAGCGCGCCTTCTTCCAACTCGTCCATTCCACAAGCCCGGCGCAGGCTGCATCGCGTGCCCGCGTTGCTGGCGGAGCAGAAGAACCGCTATTAGCTCGTCATATCCGATCGAGCAAACGCCGACGTCAGGATGCATATGTGTAGTTCCGCGCCGACGACGGACGCGCACGCGATCCCGGCGGCTCTCCCTTCGCCTGCGAGAGCCGTTGTGCTCGCCCGCGCGAACGCCGCGCTGTCGGGGCTCGTCCCGAGCGGGCGGAGAGCCGGACAACCGCTGCGCGTTGTCAAACGGGAAGTGTTGGGCCGACCCAGTGCGCCCCTCTCGGTCCGAGCAACCCGGTGTGTGATCGGCGGGTTCTGTTCCTGATACGGCAGCACGCTGACGCGGGGCAGCCGGTAGCATCGCGCCGCGGCGGGTGTTGAGCCGGTGGGCTTTGTCCCTGGGGATATGCCTGGGCGGGCCGGCAGTGACATACGTTCTTTCCGGACAACAGGGAGGCAGCCGCGATGCGGTCGCCACAGCAGTACCTTGAAGCGCTCGTCGAGCTGACGGTCGGGTTTGGCGCCAACGTGCAGCCGGGGCAGGTCGTGAGTATCGACGCCGAGACCGGGCTTGAGCCGTACGCTCGAGCGGTCGCCGACGCCGCGTACAAGCGCGGTGCCAGGTTCGTCGATGTCTGGTATTTCGACCCGCACGTCAAGCATTCGCGGCTCAAACACGCCGACCGTGAGACGCTCTGCTACGTGCCGCCGTGGATCGGCCAGCGGCTGCTCGACCTCGGCGAGTTGCACGGCGCGAACATCTGGCTCTACGGCGATACCGAGCCGCATCTGATGAAAGACGTCGACCCGAGCCTGCTGGGACTCGACATCCTGCCGCGACGCGGCGAGAAGGCGGTAGTTGTCAGCAATCGGTCCGTCAACTGGACGGTCGTTCCGATCGCCACGCCGGCATGGGCACAGACCGTCTACCCCGATCTCCCAGGCGAGGCCGCGTACGAAAAGCTTTGGGAGTCGATCGCCGACGTCTGCCGGCTGAGGGAGCCTGACCCGGTCGCGGCGTGGGAAGCCAGGTTCACGCGGCTGGGCGCGGTGATCGGCAAGCTCTCGGCGCTGGAGCTCGACTCGCTGCACTTCGAGGGCCCCGGCACCGACCTAACGATCGGGCTACTGGCGGGTTCGCGGTGGGTGTGCGCCGACTTCGAGACCGCGTGGGGCCTGCACCATTGCCCGAACCTGCCCTCCGAGGAGGTCTTCACAACCCCCGATCCAAACCGTACGCGCGGCGTGGTGACGGCGACCAAGCCGCTGCTGATCCCCGGCGCGACGCCGATCACGGGTCTGAAGGTCCACTTCGAGGAGGGACGCGCGATCCACTTCGAAGCCGACTCCGGCGCGGAGGCGCTGGCGTCGATGGCGGCGCGCGACGAAGGCGCCTGCCGGCTCGGTGAGGTCGCCCTGGTCGACCGGGAGAGCCGCGTCGGCCAAGCCGGCGAGATCTTCTACAACATCCTGCTCGACGAGAACGCGGCCAGCCACATCGCGCTCGGCAACGGCTTCGCCTTCGCGGTGAATGGCGACGGAGCGGCGCAGATCAACCGCAGCGGTATCCACGTCGACTTCATGATCGGCTCCGACGCGGTGACCGTAACGGGCGTGACCCGCAGCGGCGACAGCGTGCCATTGCTCCGGGGCGGCATCTGGGAAATCTAAGACTCGAAGCCCGCCAGGACGGGGCCTCCGCGAGCCGCGTCCGGGATCACGCGTATACGACCACCCCGCCCACAGCGCTCGACCGGCCGCTCGCGAAGGTTTGTGGAAGAGATCGCTCCACCGCTGCTCAGCCGAAGTGCGACAGCCGGCGAGCGAGCGACCTAGCTCTCGGACGCTCCCGCTCCGGACGACTTGCACAACTGTCGGCGCCGCGTCGCGCCGACCGTCGGCAGACTCTCCCAAATCGTCCGATGCAGGAGGGCGGTCGAGACCGACGCGCACTTCCTGCCCCGACCAGATCGCTAGCAGCGATCCTGCAAGCATGTCGATTCCGGCAGCGGGCGTTAGCCGGGCTCGAGCAAGCGCCGACTGCTGCGTTGCCGGAAGGGCCGGGTCGCAGCGCGTGTAGCGGCATCGTCTGACGCGTGCTGATTCGTGAAGGGAGCGCTCTTTGGGCCTCGCCTTCTCGCTGCCATGTCTAGCCCCGATCCAGCGTCTCACATTACGGTCTGGGAACGGTCGACGCTGGCGGTCCTTGTCCGGTTTTTACAGGTCCGGGCGGCTATCGGTGTTGCTCGATTAGCAGCTTGGCCATTGCTTGGGCGCGTTTGCCGGCCTCGGTGTCGCCTGCGGCAGCGCAAACGATCGATCCTTTCATGAGGATGTGCCAGGAGCGTGTGAAGGACTCGGTGGCGCGCAGGTCGGCTTCCTCGGCCAGCTGGGTGATGATCGCGCGGACGTTCCCGAGGTGCTCGATGCTGGCCCGGCCGGCGGGGTGGGTGGGTCCCAGTTCGAGGAGGACGTTGACGAACGAGTCGGCCTCGAAGTCTTCGCGATGGAACCATTCGTCGAACAGGTCGAAGATCGCCAGCAGCTGTTCCTCGGGGGTGTCGGCGCGGTGCCTGGCTTCCCCTTCGATCCAGGCCTTCGTCCAGCGTTCTTCGCGCAGGTTGAGAAATTCGAGCACGAGAGCGTCCTTGGAGGGGAAGTGGTTGTAGAAGGTGGCCTTGGCGACGTCTGCCTGTCGGATGATTTCGTCGACGCCGATGGCCTGGATGCCGTGGCGGGCGAACAGCTCGTACGCCGTTTCGAGGATCCGGTCGCGCGCGGCTGGCCTGGCGGTTGCGTCGCGGCTGGTTGGCACGCACCGAATCGTAGATTACAGACCGGTCTTTCTTCAAGATACGTAACGGTCTGTCTGGTGAGCTCAGAGGCTATGCGGCGCGTCTGAGTGCCGTAGTTGCTCAGCAACGCGATCGCGTAACGCACTTGACAGACCGGTTCGTCTAGTGTAGATAGAAAGGTCTGTCTTTGTGTTTGGCGTTCGGAGGGACCGGATGGAAGGCTCGACCGATGAGGGCTTGCTTCGCGATGCTTCCGGTGATCGCGTCGTCGACCTGACGGACCATCGCCCGGTGACGACCGATCTTGAGGTACAGGCCGGAACGCGGGTAGAAGCGACGCCCGCATGGTTGGACGTACGCCGCGTCGATCATCCGCTCGGCGTGGTCTTGACTTTGGCCGGCGAGTTGGATCTCGCCACCGTGCCGGTGCTGCAGGAGCGGCTAGATCACGCCATGCGCCGCACAGCGGCGGTGGTCATCGACCTGTCGCGTCTGAGATTCATCGACTCGTCCGGTCTTGATTTGCTGGTGCGCGCGGAGCGGCAACTGCGCGGCTCTGGCGGGCAACTCGTGCTGGTGCGCGGCCCGCGGGCTGTGCACCGCATCTTTGCGCTCACGAGCCTGGACTCTCACTTCGAGTTTTCCGACTCCCCAAGCGCGGCCTTACGAACCGCGCTTGTGCGACGCGTTGGCGCCCGGCGGATCCCCAAGCCGGCGCGAACCGACAGACCGCGGCCGAGCTCGATCGCGACCTCGGGGGAGTGACGTGGTCATGAGTACCGCTGCGGTTGGCCGCGAGAGGGCTATCGGCGGGTTGTTCGAACGCTGGCAACGCCACAAGGATCCCCGCGCTCGGGAGTCTCTGGTCGAGCTTTACCTGCCGCTGGCTGGCAAGCTTGCCGCTCGCTACCGGGGCCGGGCCGGGGAGCCGTTTGACGATCTGCTCCAGGTCGCAAGCCTGGGACTGCTGAAAGCGATAGACCGGTTCGACCCGGATGTGGGGACAGCGTTCACCTCGTTCGCGGTACCGACGATCCTAGGCGAGCTGAAGCGCTACTTCCGCGACACGGGATGGTCCACTCACGTCCCTCGTGGCGCGCAGGAGCTCGCGCTCAAGGTGCACGAGGCCGGGCAAGCGATCAGTCGCCAACTCGGGCGATCACCGACGGCTGCCGAGCTTGCGCAGTACATGGAGGTGAGCGTTGAGCGGGTGCTCGACGGGCTGGAGGCCGCGGCGGCTCACCACGCAACCTCGCTCGAGGAGCCGCACGACGAGCTCGATGGCGAGTCGCGATCGCTGTCCGAGGTGCTCGGGGAAGACGATCCTCGCTTCGAGCAGATCGACGCGAGCCTGACGGTTACCTCCGCGGCAAGAGAGCTCTCCGACCGTGAGCTGCGCGTCCTCCAGATGCGCTTCTCTGGCGAGTTCACCCAGCGCGAGATCGCCAAGCGGGAAGGCGTCTCGCAGATGCAAGTTTCCCGGATCCTCCGCGGGGCACTAGCGCACCTGCGCGAGCTCGCCCTCGCTGACCATCACGCCCATCAGCCCGTGCAGTCGGCCGGAACCGAGGACGGAAACCCAGGGGGCTGCTTTCTCGCCGCGCCGCGCGGCGCGACGCCCGACGTTCGGACTCCCGCCGCGGAACCCGCGACCGGCTCACCCTCGATGAGTGGGCGAGTCGGTGATTCAAGTCAGCCACCTGCTCGAGCCCACCGACCTCAGCAATGAGCCCGAGGTCTTCCGGAACGAACGCGAGCTCGAACACTTCGCCGAGCATGGGAAAGATCCACGGCCGTCCTCGCGAACGGTTTGAACATCCCAGAGCAGTCCGTTGCGGAAAACCTCCAACGACCACCACCGACCCGAACCGACACTCACGTCCTCCCACCCCTGGCCCGCCGCCGCGCGCCTCTCTCCCGCGGCGGCGGGCCAGCCGCCCTCACGGACAGCCATCTACCGCGGAGCGCTCAATGGCAGATCGCGTGCGACCGACGTGATCCTCACCGACCGCCTCGACACCAGCACACGCTTGTAGCGCCCACCGGGGCACCCGCGCCGAGATCAGGGCAGACGCCATCGCTGAGCGACTCCCACCTCGTCGCTTCCCTCGTCGCGGTCGCGACCGCGGTCTTGCAACCGGTCCTGACGGAAACCGCGTCGCCGAAAGAGAAGTCCCGCGCGCGCGTTCCCAGCGTCCCTCCCGCTCGCCAGTGTCACCAGCGCGTCGGCGCGCAGAGGTGAACAGCGACAATTCCTACAGCTCGCGCTCGAGGACAAAAAGCGCTCAGAGGTGGAGCGAATCCTGAGGCGGCGCGTGCTCGCGTGTGTCAGCGACATCGACCCCGACCGTGATCTCGCCGCCGAGGTCTTCCTGCTCGAGGCCCAACCGGCTGGCAACGTAAGGCACGCGTGAGTGGAGGTGCTGTTGTGAGGAGGGCACCGTGGCTGCATCCTGGCCAAAGAGCAGCGGGCGTTGCTCGAGCCCGGCTGACGCCCGCCGCCGGAATGGAGGTCGCGTCTCAGAATCCGGGGAATTTGAACAGGCGGGCAGAGCCTCCGCGTTGTCCTGACAAGACGAAGCTATGGAGGTACGCCCGTATGGCGAGAGTAGCCCCGAGCCCCGCAGGACGAGCGCAACCGGTTCCAGCTCGTCCTGCGGGTGTGGCCCGTCGGGTTTGGCGGGCGGCGGCGCGCCGCGAGGCACGCCGCGAGCCTTCCGGACGAGGGTGGGCCGCCGCCCACTCTCGGAGCGGCTCGTTCACCGCCAGGCGCAGGCTCGGGGGCGCACTCTCGCGACCTGGGGCTGTTACTCATCCGGCGATCCTTGCCGGAGGTATGGCGCCGCGCGGACGGAGCGCCCTCACCTCCTGGGCTGACATCGTTAATGCGGACGTCGGTGCCGGCGCCAAGCCCGAAGTCGGGTTAGAAAACCCCGGCGGGAGTCACGCGCTGGCGTTCGTAGACCGAGTCTGTCATGGAGGATTCGCCTAATGTCGCTGGCGCTCGCGTCAGCCGCAGCCATCGGGCTGATCCTCCTCCTTCTCGCCGGCGTTCGGCCCTGGACCGCGCGCCCACGCCACCGCACGGACGCACCGGTCACCGAGGCC
>Ga0335081_10016273_pt1 | contig 12033 bp, 16 predicted proteins | sample Lox_Sample_35_FD_206713 | JGI IMG/M metagenome (GOLD analysis project Ga0335081, IMG submission 206713) | Soil microbial communities from Loxahatchee National Wildlife Refuge, Florida, United States - Lox_Sample_3.5 | ecosystem: Environmental > Terrestrial > Soil > Wetlands | place: USA... | reverse complement strand
CCACACATATTTCTTCTCGTGCCGGTAGAGTCCGGGCGAGATGAAGAGCCACAGTTGGTAGAGGATGAAAGGCGAGGCCAGAAACACGCCGCACAGAATGGCGAGCTTGATGTAGAGGTTAAAGGGATCGACCGGGTTGATGAACACCAGCTTGGGCGGCAGGCCCATCGACTGGAGGGTTTTGGTCAGCGGACGCTCGAGGACGCCGTAAATGCGATCGGCCTGCCAGAAACAAATGCCGGAGGCCACCAGCAGCGAGTAAACGGAATAGAGCAGGCGTTTACGCAGCTCCTCGAGGTGCTCGAGGAACGTCATCTCTCTACCGTTGAGCTGATCCTCTCCGGGATTGTTCTCAGGATTGGGATCCGGGTTCGTTGGCGGAGGATTCTGAGTGGTAGTCGCCATACTTGGGTGCCGGGTTCGACGTCGCTTCCGGCAGGCGGTCCAGGTTCCGGATTTCCTCTTCCAGCGAGTGCTTCAACTCGTTCGAAGCACGACGCAACTCGGCCATGCCTTTGCCCAGCGTCCGCGCAATCTCCGGAAGCTTCTTGGGCCCGAACAGGAGAAAAGCAATGAAGAGTATGAACCCGATCTCAAATCCGCCGTTAAACATTTCGTCGCCTCAAGTGCATAGTAGGTGACTTGAGGCCGATTGTCAAGGACGGTGAGTGGCTGACCCTTGCCCGACCGACTTGCCGCAGGCAAGCGGAGAGTGCTAAACTCTTGACTCACGGCAGCCGCTGCCGCGTGGCGACGGGTGCGCCGGATGCCCCGGGGACCCAGAGGTGGCTCTTTGGCCGTGGGGGTGGCCGAAGCGCCACTTGTGCAGTTAACGTTGTACGAGGTACTCGGGTACCTCTTCCCCGGCGTAGCCGGGAGTGGGGGGATTTACTTGCTGCATTGGAGATTCCTCGCGCCTGGTGGCCAGGACTGGGCAGGATTGTCGAAGGGGGGATGACTAGACCAGCCATTCTCGCGATCGCCTACTGTTCGGGCATTTCCTTCAAGCTATCTGCAACCTCTTTCTCCGAAAGAGAACGTGGCGGCCAGCGTCACGATAAGGCGTGAATTGTTGGAGGGGGCCAGCGTTATGCATAACGGAGATCAAGCGGAGCTAGCGCGGGCGACTGCAGGCCCCGGCAAGGGGGACTTCATCGCGCCACCGGAGGCGGTGACGGAGGATGAGCGTGCCGATGTGCTACCGCAGCAAGAGGAATTCTGGCGGCCCCCGGTGCGTTCGGCAGCGTGCCGGTGGAGAAGGAGCCGCTGGGTTGGGATCGGCGCAAAGGGTTCCGCAAGCTGTACCCGCAAGTGATGCTCCCTTTCCAGGTGGTCGAGCGCGTACCGTTCGGCCATCCTGATCTTGAACCCAACCGGCTCTTCTGGGGCGACAACCTTCACGTGATGCGCCAATTGCCGAGTGGCAGCATCGACCTGATTTACATCGACCCGCCCTTCTTTTCGGGCCGTCAATACAACGTCATTTTCGGCGACCAGAATGAGCTGCGTTCCTTCTCTGACATCTGGGAGGGCGGAATGCCGGGTTATCTAATCTGGCTTAACGCCCGGCTGTACGAGATGAAGCGCCTGCTCAAGAAGGCTGGGAGCATTTACGTCCATTGTGACCACCACGCGGGACACTACATCAAGGCTGAGATGGACAAGATTTTTGGCTATGACCTTTTCGTCAACGAGGTACTGTGGTGCTACAAGTCGGGCGGGGCGAGCCCGAAACGCTACTTCAGCCGCAAGCACGATACACTCTTGTTTTACGGGCGGGGTGAGTCGTACTCGTTCTATCCACAGCAAGAAAAATCTTACAATCGGGGGTTCAAGCCGTACCGTTTTGCGGGCGTCCAGGAGTATCAGGACGAGGTCGGGTGGTACACGATCGTCGGCATGAAAGACTATTGGGAGATCGATATGGTCGGGCGCACCAGCTCCGAACGGATTGGTTACCCGACGCAGAAGCCCGAGAAACTCCTTGAGAGGGTGATCGCAGCCTCTTCGGAAAAGGGCGCCGTAGTAGCGGACTTCTTTTGCGGCGGCGGCACGACGGCAGCCGTGGCCCAGCGGCTTGGGCGGCGCTGGATTGCCTGCGACCAGTCACGTGTGGCAGTGGCGATCACCGCCGACCGCCTGACCCGGCAGGTCGAGGAGCAAACGGGCAAAGTCTTTCCCGTGCCGGACTTCACGGTCGAGCATTGGGGCGTCTACGAAGCTCGGCGGCTCTCCGAGGCCCCGCCCGAGCAGTTCCGCCTCTTCGTGCTGCGCGCCTTCGGAGCGGTGCCCGAGGACCACGACGCTGGCGTTCACGGGTACAAGGGGGCAGTTCCGGTCTGGGTGGGCGAGCCGGACCAAAAAAAGGCGTGACCGCCCAGAACGTTCAGGACTTCGCCAACGCTATCCGCAAGACACTGCGTTACAAACAAGACAACCTGCGCGACGGTATCATGCTGGCCTGGGCCTTCCGCCCCGACGCGATGGAGGCAGCCGAGCGGCTGCGGCGACTGGAGCAGGCGGACCTAAACTTTATCCGGCTCGACACGATCCGCATCGACTCACCACGCTTCCGCGAACACGTATCAGCGCTCTCGACCGACCACGCCGATTACGAGAATTTCCTGACCTTTGTGCAGCCGCCGAAGGTCGAGGTGGGGCACAAGCGAATCTCTTGACGGACCTATAAGTTCGACATGAGCGAGACGGCGGTCCTCAACCCCGGAGCAAAGGTAATTAACGTCCAGTGGGACTTCGATCACGGCAAGCGGTTCAAGAGCACGCCGGGCTATTCTTTTGTCCATGGAAGCAACAGGGAGCCGCAGTTGCAGGCGCAGTATGAGTTCCCCGCGGGAGGCAGGAAGCGGATCGCATGCAAGGTGCAAGATGACCTGGGCGGCGAAGGCCTATGGACGGGAGAGATTGAGGTAAGCTAACTGCATGTTCAACCGCTTCGCGCAGTACGAGGATGCTTTTAGAGACTGGCGCCGCGACGGCATGCCCGGCCTGAAAGCGGACTCCTACAAATACGTCGCGTTCCTGACCTCACCCGATGACGATCAGGCCCCTAGGCCTGGGACGCTTTGGCCGCACCAGTGGGAGGCGTTCCTGCGGGTGGTCTATGCCCACGAGATTCTGGGCAAAGCGGACATTGGCGCGGATGGGGTGTTGCTGAACATCGTCACCGGCGGCGGGAAGACGGCAGACATCGCGGCCACCATTGCCTGGCTCCGCGTAGCACACGATGTGCAGAAGTTCGCCATCCTCTGCCCGAACTTGATCGTGCGAGATCGCTTGGAGGATGATTTCGACGGCGGGAAGGTTTTCACGGAGCGTGACCTGATTCCGGACTGGGCTCACTGCGGGCCGAAAGACTTCGTGCTGACAACGCTTGGGAGCGGTAAGGAGGGCGGTTGGGCGAGCCTCTTCAGCGCCAGCGTTATTCTGGGTAACATTCACCAGTTCTATCTCAGCAACAAAAGCGGCCAAAGCAACCTTTCGGCGTTGATGAACGGGCCCGAGTTCGCGCTTTTCAACGACGAAGCGCACAACTCGCCCGCCGACGAATACGACGCCACGCTACGCCGGATGCGGGAAAAGGTGATTCTGCGCGTGGACACCACGGCGACGCCGGACCGAGCGGATGGGAAAACGCCTGACAGCGACATGATCTACGAGTACGGCGTGGTCGACGCCTTGGCCGACGGCATTATCAAGACGCCCGTCGTCTATCAGCCCGACATCAAGACCGTGCAGTTGACCTACACAGACGCTCGCACTGGCGAGAAGCGGAAAGTCGAAGAGATCGATTGGGATGAGGTAGACCGGCTGGGTCTGAACGCGACGCAATGGGTGACGGACGACGAGCCGATGCGCCAGCAGATGGCCATCGCGCTGCGCCGCCTCGAGGAGCAAGAGCGCCGCGCGAAGGGTCGCTATCAACCCATTCTGTTCGTGGCGGCAGTCTGCAAGGCTGACGCGGAGAAGGCCGAGCAGATGTTGAACAAGTACTTCAAAGTGAAGACCCTCCTGGTTACAGAAGATAGCGATGAGGTCGATAGGCAAAAGGCCCGTCTGCTCGGCCAGCAACAGAAGACGGCGAACCCCTATAAGGCGGTCGTCAGTGTGCTGATGTTGCGCGAAGGGTGGGACGTGCAAGAAGTCAGCGTGATCCTGCTATTACGCAAGTTCGGCAGTAAGGTGTACGGGCAACAGGTCATCGGCCGCGGGCTGCGCCGCGTTCGCGTGAAGGGAATCGACCCCTCCGAGCCCCAGATCTGTGCTGTGGTAGATCACCCGAAATTGGAGCACCAGTGGCTTTGGGACATCTTCAACGCGAAAAAGCGCCAGAACGTCATGATTGACGATCTCTTCGACGAGACGGAGGACCTGCCACCCCCGCCGCCCAAGCAAGAGCTTGAGAAGCCCGACCTAGTCGTTGACGTGCCTCCCGTTGACCTTTCCCTTGTTGATGAAGGAGAGTTCGACGTGGGCGATGTGCCACCCCCGCCCAAGCCGCTTGAGAACTGGAAAGACGTGCTCGACGGAATCCAATACGATCCGACGGTGGTGGAGATAACAAGGCTCGGCATCGCTGGGGTGGTCGGCCAAGAACTCGGCGGGAAAGGGTGGAAGACGGTGCAGTCTGCCCCCGCGCTGAACAACTCTGGGGGCGTGGCTGTCCATGTGTCCGACGAGGCCGCGCGTGACGGTGTGAAGTCGAGGCTTGTCGAGATAGCGGAGGAGTTGACCGTGGAGGCGGGTTTTGCCGCGACCTTCAAGGACCGGGTGTACAGCGCCCTTCTCCATCACGTTCGAGACAAGTTTCTGAACGGAACGTCCTTGGGTCTGGCCAACCGTGCCGAAGTTGACTTTGCCTGGAAGATGCTCAAGCAAGTCGAGACGAAGGTGCGGAGCATTCCGGGGCTGGTGGCTGGAATAATCGAGTATGGCGATTAGCATTCACGGACAATACGAAAACCCCAAGAAGAGCCCTTGGAACTTCGAGTACTATCACAGCGACCTAGAGCGACGGATGATGGCTCGGCTGGAAGCGGACCCCTACGTCGCCAGATGGATGAAGCGGCACGGCATCACCGTGCCCTGGATCGACGGCCAAAAGCACCAGCGGAAATACGTGCCCGATTTCCTGGTAGAGTACCAGGACGGCAAAAAGGCCCTTATTGAAGTGAAGGACCCCAGCCGCCTCGATTCGAACGACGTCCAGCGGAAGCGGAAGGCGGCGGAACTGTGGTGCAAGCAGCGGCACATGGAGTACATCCCCGCGACCGTTCCGTGAGGGATTGGTCTTCCGCTCAGGGTACGACATTTTCCGGTTGGCGGTGCCTTCTCCGAGCCGGGGACGCAGCGCTTTTCCGCTCGGCCGCCGCGAGCAGGTGCGTCAGCCTCACGGTCCGATTAGGAAGCACGGCGTGCAGCTCCAGCCTTCCGCCGAGAGCCTCAATGTAGTTGGCGATGCTTTCGAGAAGAAGGTTGGGGCGCCGTTCGAGCCGGGAGATGGCGGCGTGGGTCACCTTCAGCTTTTTCGCCAGTTCAACTATAAGCTGACCCTCTCAAGCTTTTGCAGCCCCTGGACGATCAGCATGCGCATCAACACCTGATAGGGCACGTCGCGATGCTCGGCCGCCTTGCGCAATCTTCTGATGACTGCCGGGTCCAGAGCGACCGAGGTGGGCCGCTTCCGGGACTTCTTCAGCCGTCGCGCCGCCTGCCGGACTTTGCGGCGGTTGTAAGTCACCTTTTCGTATCCAGACTCGCTTTTAACGTAGTAGGTCATAGTCCTCTTTCTCCTGCCGGGTCATCGGTCGCGCTGACACCACGCGAATTCTCCCCTGGCGAAGCGCGAAGACGACGAATAGTGGCCGCCCTGCCGACGTCGCGCCGATCACCGCATAACGCGGCTCGTTGGCCGGCGGATCGACCTGGGCACCAATGGGCAAGGCGCCGCAGAAAAACACCTCCTCGCACTCTCGAACTGTAACTCTGTGGCGCGTCCAGTTTTTGCTGCGGTTCCCCCGGTCCCAGTCAAAAACGTAGATGCCAGCTTCAAGAAATTCCTCCAATGAATCGTCGTACTCAAAAACGGCCATAGCCAGAGATAGTGTTACACACTATCAGCGCCCGCGCAAGAGTCAGCAAGGCGCCCTGGCGAACCCTTCTATTCAATCTATATAAAATAGTAGTTGACACATGAATTAGCCAATAGCAGGATAAGGACGTGCCGTGTCGGCTTTAGCTTGACGGCGTGTGATTGACGGTAGAACGAGACGCACAGGAGTTTTATGGCTTCGGCAAGGCAGTTGGGCCTCTGATTTTCGGGCTTCCTCGTATGGGAGTCAGGATGAAGAAAAGAAGTGTATCATTTCGAGACAACCGTAGGATAATTTATTGAAGGCATTAGGCTTAAACGAAATGCAATCGCTATCTCACGTGTTTTCTGTAAGATGAGTGATTTTTGAACGAACGAAATATTCAGCAATTCGCGTTTTATTATGTTGAAGATAGGCGCTGGTTGGTCGGAAAAACTCGTTCGGTTTTTGCTGCCCGATTGCTGAATTGGAGCACTCGAAAAATGGAGAATCGAAACTCGAAAATCGACATTCGAAAATCGGGAGCCGAAACCCCAGGGTGCCGGGTCTTGGCGCTGGGCCGGTTTCGAGAAACGAACCCATACGAAGCCAATGAGGCTAACGCGTTTATTGTCAACTAGATAGGCCAAACATTGGAGAAACGAAGCCACTCAAGCTATCAACCATGTTATCAATTGCTTACAGCGATTTCACTGCCGATTTTCGAGAAGCTAGGGCCAGTGAAGGGTTCCTCTATATTGCCGATTCGGGATGGAGGCCAGCTAAGCCAAACAAAGCCAACGTAGCCAAAGCATTCTTTATCAATAACATGACTGAGAACTCGGCAAAACAAATCCGACTGGAGTATCATACTTGTTATCAGTTGCTTACAGCGATTTTAACAGCAATTCTCAGAGAATTTGGATGGATGGAGCGCGTCTCTCTATCGGGAATTCGCGCGCTCATCCCCGTGGCTTCCAGCGTGGCCTCGACGCCACGAAGGTGGCTCCCGAACCCGCTAGCCTCCTCGTCAATCGTCAATTCTTCCGAAATCGCCTTGCACTTCGGCGCGGCTGGTGCCAAGATTGGCCTGTATCAGGGATGGGCGACATCAATCCACTGCTTCGGTCGACCGTTCGGGCGGAAAGGGAACCTATGGATCGGCGTTCATTCGCGAAGGACCTTACCGGAGCCGCCTTGGGCGCGCTGGGGGCGAGCGCGTTCCGGGGCGTATCCGCCGGGGCCTCGGCCTTAACCACGCCGCTGCCGGAGGAAGGCGAAGCGCCAGGGGTCCCGTTTAAGCTCACGGTGATGCTATGGACCGTTTTCACCAAGCTGCCGTTCGAGCAGCGGCTGGAGAAGGTGGCGGAGGCGGGCTATAAGAACGTCGAACTGGTGGGCGAGTACAAGCATTGGTCGGACGCGGACTTCGATCGCGCGCTTAAGAAACGCCGCGAGTTGGGCATCCACTTCGACGTGACCGCCGGCCTGGCTCACGGGGTGGCGGACCCGGGCGCTCGCGACGCGCTCCTGGCTGAGGTTCGCCACGAGCTTCCCATCATGGAACGGATTGAGGCGCCCGCCATCATCATTATGTCGGGCAATGTGGTGCCGGGACTGTCGCGCCAGGCGCAGCACCAGAGCTGTGTCGACGGCCTGAAGCGTGCGGCCGAACTGGTGGACGGCAAGACGATCGCCGGCCAGCCCGTCCGGCTGCTGCTGGAAAACATCGACCCCGAGGAGAACCCCAAGTACTACCTCCAGTCGGTGGCGGAAGGATTCAAGATCATCGAGGAGGTGGGCCACCCGCAGGTGCAGTTTCTCTATGACTTCTTTCACGAGCAAATCTCGGAAGGCAACCTGATCGAGAAGCTGGAGAAGAACATCGACAAGGTGGGACTGTGCCACACCGCGGACGTCCCCGGACGGCACGAGCCTGGCACCGGCGAGATCAACTATGCCAACATCTTTAAGAGCCTCGCCCGCCATAGGTTCAATCATTACGTAGCCATGGAGTACATCCCTACTTACGACGAGGTGGCGAGTCTCCGCACGGAACGGGAGAAGGCGTTGCGCGCCGCAAGCGCATGACGGGTACGACGGCGGGGTCGAGTAAGAATTGACGATTGGCGATTGAAGAAGAAGAGACGGATCGCGCGGCGCTTTGAATGGGCCATCGACAAACGTCAATTAGACCCTCTGTCAATCGTCAATCTGCAATCGTCAATTCTTCGCGTTCCCAGATTTTCGGATGGGTCTCTATTTCTAGCAGGGTGATGAAAAACCCGGTTTCGAGCGGTTTTCGTAGCGGCGCCCTTTAGGGCGGCAGTTTGAATTCAACAAGATGCCCGGCTAAAGCCGGCCTCTACGGGTGCCAGAACGGGTTTTTCATCACCCTGCTAGTAGGCTCTGAGAACTATCTGAGAACTCTCTTGCACACCTAAACCGAGTGTGCTAGGCTGGCAGTAGAAAATCTGAGTAAGGGAGGTGGGTCGCCCATGAGCACCCATACCGAGGCCATCCGGGGTCAGTTGATGGCCGGCAATACCGAGTACCAACGCCTCCGCGACGAACACGCCCGCTACGCTTCCGAGCTGGACCAACTATCCTGCAAACCGCACTTGAACGACCAAGAGCAAGTGGAAGAAGTGCGTCTGAAGAAGCTGAAACTGCGGGTGAAGGACCAGATGGAACTGCTGGTAGCGCGGGCTAAGATCGTCCATTAGCGGGCGCTTCCGGATCACCGGCGTACGCGTTGTGGCGCAGGTAGCCGCAGAGGCGGTGGTTTATTCACGGTCGGCGGCAGGCCTGTCTGGAAGATCGAAACTCGAAATTTGGTGAGGCTCGAAACTGGAGATTCAACAAAGCAATGACGTGAAGTCGGTTCTCCAGTTTCGAATTTCGAGTTTCGCTTTTCGAATTTCGCTAAGGGACCAATGGTAAAGGACGGTTACTGGTACGGGCTACCCCTGGTTCTGGTGGCGGGAGGGTTGTTCAGCTTCGGCCTTTATTGGCCAGGATCGTTCTTTTGGCTGGGCGGCTGTTTCTTCCTAGTGCTGGCGGCGCTGGTCTTGAATTTTTTTCGCGACCCGGAGCGAGAGATTCCCACCGACCCGGGCGCCATCATTTCTCCGGCGGATGGCCGCGTGGTGGAGATCGGCGATGAGGATTTCGAGGGGCGTCCCGTGCGGCGGGTGAGCATCTTCATGTCGCCTCTCGACGTTCACGTGAACCGCTCTCCCATTGCGGGGACCATCGGCGCCGTAGTTTATCGCCGGGGAACTTTCCGCATCGCCTCCGAAGCCCGTGCCTCGGTTGAGAACGAACAGAACGTGTTCACCGTGGCGGGCGATCAGGGCGTTGTGGTGGCGAAGCAGATCGCCGGCGCGGTGGCGCGGCGCATCGTATTCTGGAGAAAGTCAGGCGACGTCGTGATGCGCGGCGAACGGGTGGGATTGATCAAGTTCGGATCGCGGGTCGACGTGCTGATGGAACTTGGCATCGAAATGCGGGTGAAGATCGGCGATCGAGTACGGGCCGGCGCCAGCATCCTGGCAACTTGCCAGCCGCCTGAAGATGGGAGACTGGTTCATTGAGTCATCTTGAACAGCTATCAGCCATCAGCTATCAGCAAGAACTGGACTTTCGTGCTGAGAGCTGACCGCTGATAGCTGAAAGCTGTTCCAAGATGACTCGATGAAGACTGAATAAGTCGATTCCGGGGAGGCTCGTGGAAGCAGTTGAGGCAGACCCGAAGCCGGTGAAGAAGGCCCGATTGAAGCGCGGGGTGTACCTGCTGCCGGGCGTGTTCACCGTGGGAAGCCTCGTCTGCGGGTACTTTGCCATTCTGGCGACGCTGCACGGCGTCACCGAGATGCTAACCCAGGGCCCGTACCAGGACGCCAGCCGGTTGTTCTTCGATAACGCGGGGAAGGCTCTGGGCTGGGGGGTGCTCCTGGACGGCCTCGACGGCCGCATCGCCCGCCTCACCAATTCCACCTCCGACTTCGGCCGCGAGTTCGACTCGCTGGCCGATGTGATCACCTTTGGCGTGGCGCCGGCTTTCCTCGCCTTTGCCTGGGGCGTGTTGCCGGCGGAGGGGGTGATCGTGCCAATTCTGAGGAACCATTTGCTCACCCTCGGCTGGGTGGTGACGTTTGCCTTTCTCATCTGCGGCGCGGCCCGATTGGGCCGGTTCAATATCATGAGCATCGCTGCCACCGCGGACAAGCACCATTTCGTCGGGCTACCCATCCCGGCGGCGGCGGGCGTAATCGCGGCGGTGGTCCACTGCCGCAAGGACGCGGTGCACGATTGGAATTATTCCGTCATGTGGCTGGGGGTGGTGGCGGTACTGGCGTTTCTCATGGTGAGCACGGTTCGCTACCCCAGCTTCAAGGCCATTGATTTCCGGCGTCGCCGTTCCTTCACGACGGTGATCCTGATCGGCCTCGCCATCTACCTTACCTGGTCCTATTCGGAGTATGCACTGCTGGTGATCGCGGTGACTTATGCGATGTCCGGCCCCACCACCCGCCTGATTTCCAAGTTCCGTCCGCGCCCGCCCGCCCCCACGGAGGTCCCCGCGGCATGAAGCAGGCCTTGGGGGAGTTCCGGGTGGCGTTGGTGGGAGCGTCGACCCTGCTCGGCAAGGAACTGCTGACCGTCCTGGGAGAGCGCCAGTTTCCGTTTTCGGAATTGCTCAAGATCGAGGCAGAGGAAACCGAGGAAGCCGAACCCGAGACGCCGATCCTTGATTTGGCTGAGCCGGTTTACGAGATGCCGAGCGTCGACGAGGCGGCCACGGCCGACCTGGATTTTGTCTTCCTGGCGGCGCGGCCCCGGCCGTGGCCGTCGTCCCTGGACCGCATCGCCAAGAATGGCGAGGCGCGCACGGCGGTGATCGACCTGACGGGCACAGGCCACGAAGAGCTTCCCGCCCATGAGTGGCGGCTTAGCGTGCCGTCTCTCCCAGGTGACGCGTTAGCCGATTGGACGAGGGGTGAGCCGCCGTTCTTCGCGTCGGCGCACCCGGCGGTGATTGTGATCAGCAGCCTGCTCTTGCGGCTGACGGCGCATTTTCCGGTCAAGACCGCCGTGGTGCAGGTCTTGAGCCCTGCCTCGGAGATCGGACCGCGCGGCATCGAGGAGCTCCAAAAGCAGACGGTGAATCTGCTCAGCTTGCATAAGATTCCCACGGCGACGTTCGGCGCCCAACTGGCGTTCAATCTGCTGCCCCGGCTCAGCCGCGCCCGCCGCGGTGGGACCACACCCCACCGAGATGCCCTCACCGATATCGAAACCCGTATCAGGCGAGAGTTGGGGCGCTACCTGGGCGACCGCATTCCGCCGCCCGCCGTGCGCCTGATCCAGACGCCCGTGTTCTTTTCGCTGGCTTTCTCGCTTTACGTCGAAACCGCCGAGCCAGCCGAACCGGCGGCGGTGGCGCACGCCCTCGCCGGGGATCGCGTCCAGGTGCGCCGGCTCACCGAACCGCCGCCGTCCCCGGCGGAAGCTACCGAGACCGGTAACATCCTGGTGGACGCGATTGCCGTCGAAGAAGCATGCCCGTCCGGCCTATGGATCTGGGCGGCCGCGGACAACATGCGCCTGGCAGCTGTCAACGCGGTGGAGATAGCGGAGAATCTGCGGGGACGGATTCGTTCGTGAAAGAAATGATGAATGCTGAATGATGAATGGTGAATTGAAGACGCGTCGTGACCTGCATCGTTCTGCGACACCCAGACCCATGGAGCGTGTGGACCCCGCGGAGCGCGCGGACGAAGGAGGAATGCAGGCTGAATGCTGGGGCAACCTTGCGAAGACCGGGCGGGGTTCATCATTTATCATTCATCATTCATCATTTGTACTGTCTCTGTGTTTAGTCGGCTTCACCGCCTGCGGGTACCACGTGGCCGGGCAGGCCACGCGGATTCCTCCGGAT
>Ga0335081_10016272_pt1 | contig 12033 bp, 5 predicted proteins | sample Lox_Sample_35_FD_206713 | JGI IMG/M metagenome (GOLD analysis project Ga0335081, IMG submission 206713) | Soil microbial communities from Loxahatchee National Wildlife Refuge, Florida, United States - Lox_Sample_3.5 | ecosystem: Environmental > Terrestrial > Soil > Wetlands | place: USA: Florida... | reverse complement strand
CGCTCGAACGGGGCATGCAGCTCGTCCGGCGCGATCTCGCCCTGCTCGAGATAGCGCGCCATCAGCTCCTCGTCGACCTCCACGACCTGATCGACCAGCGCCCGATGCGCGTCGGCGACGGAGGAAAAGTCGGCCTCGCCCTCCGGATTGAAGAAGCAATCCACCACGCGCTTCCCGCCCCCGGCCGGCAGGTTGATGGGCAGGCATTCCTTGCCGAACGCGGCCTGAATGCTCGCGAGCACGCCTTCGACGTCGATGTTTTCGGCGTCGATCTTGTTGACGATCAGGATGCGGCACAAGCGGCGCTCGGCGGCCCAGGCCATCATCCGCGAGGTGATCATCTCGATGCCGGTCTGGGCGTTGATCACGATGGCCGCCGTTTCCACCGCATCGAGCGCGCCGATCGCCTGGCCGATGAAGTCGGGAAAGCCCGGCGTGTCGACCAGGTGCACCCGCGTCGAGTCGGTGTCCAGGTGCAGCACCGAGGAGCGCAGCGAATGCTGCCAGGTTCTTTCAAGCGGGTCGAAATCGCTGACGGTGGTGCCGCGCTCGACGCTGCCTGGCGCGGGGATCGCCTTGGCGCGCGCAAGCAGCGACTCGGCGAGCGTGGTCTTGCCGGACGCGCCATGGCCCACAAGCGCGACCGTGCGTATGTTCTCCGTGGCGTACTGCGCCATGCTTCACTCCTTCCATGCTCTCGGGTTCATTCGGGCCCATTTTAAACAAAACGGTGCCGCCCGCGCGCAGGGCGGTGAGGAAGGAGGTGGGTTCAACGATGCGAAGCCCGGGCGCGGGCCTCGCCGTGCTGCGCTCTAGGCGGCGGTCAGCGCGAGCAGCTCGCGCAGGTGCCGCAGCAGATCTTCTTCCTGGTAGGGCTTGCCGAGATAACCCTCGACGCCGAGGGCCTTCGCGCGGCTGCGGTGCTTCTCCGCGGTGCGCGAAGTGATCATGATGATCGGTATGTGGGCGAGCTTCGGATCGGCCTTCACGGTCTTGGCGAACTCGAAGCCGTCCATCCGCGGCATCTCGATGTCGAGCAGGATCGCGTCCGGCGACCGCTCGGCGATCACCTGCAGGGCATCGAGGCCGTCCTTCGCGGTCATGGCCTCGAAGCCTTCGCGCGTCAGCAGCCGGCTCGTGATCTTGCGCACGGTGAGCGAGTCGTCGACGATCAGCACCAGCGGCGGTCCCGCGGGAGCGCTCGCCGCCGCTTCCGACTTCGCGGTGTGCAACGCCGCCGGCGACGCGGACGTCGCATCCGCCCGCTGCGCGAGCTGCACCGGGTTGATGATCAGCACCACGTCACCGGTGCCGAGCACGGTCGCGCCGGCCATGCCGGAGACCCGCGCGAGCTGCGGGCCGATGTTCTTTACGACCACTTCCTGATTGCCGATCATCTCGTCGATGTGCACGGCGGCCGTGTTCTGTCCGCTCTTGAGCAGCAGCACCGAGTTGTAGCGCAGCGTCTCGGGATTGTGGCCTAGGTTGCCGAGCAGCCGCGGCAGGTAGAAGAACGGATACTTGCGGCTCTGCCAGTGCACTTCGCGCGTGAGATACAGGTTGATCAGATCCTTGTCCTTGATCTGCTGGACCTGCTCGACCATCGTCGAGGGCAACGCCCAGACCCGTCCCCCGGCCCGAACAAGCACCGTCTGCGCAACGGCCAGCGTGAGCGGAAGGTAGAGCGTGAAGGTCGTGCCTTTATGGCGCACCGTTGACACCTCGACCCGTCCGCCGAGGGCCGCGATCTCGGAGCGCACGACGTCCATGCCGACACCGCGGCCGGAGATCTGGGTGACGTTGGCCGCGGTGGAGAAGCCGGAGGCGAAGATGCACTCGACGAGCCGCGCTTCGGTCGGCTCCGCGTCGTCCGTCAGCAGCCCCAGCGCGCGCGCCCGCGCGCCGATGCGTTCGAAGTCGAGGCCCGTGCCGTCGTCGGCGATCTCGATGGCGATTTCATTGCCTTGCTGGCGCACCGTGAGTAGGATTTCGCCCGTCTCCGGCTTGCCGAGCTTGAGCCGTTCGTCGCGCAACTCGATGCCGTGATCGAGCGCGTTCCGAAGCAGGTGCTCGAGCGGTCCAACGAGTTTCTCGAGCACCGATCGGTCGAGCTCGACCTGGGTGCCGTGAAGCTCGAGGTTGGCGCGCTTGTCGAGCTCTTTGGCCGTCTGACGCATGATCCGGTAGAGCCGCTCCGATAGGCTGCCGAAGGGAACGGTGCGGATGGAAAAGAGCTGCTGCTGGACGTCGCGCGACAGCCGTGCCTGCGCGAGCAGCGCGGCATCGGCATCGTCGATGTTGCGCAGCAGTGCCTGCTGCACCGTCGAGACGTCGTTGACGCCTTCGGCCAGCATGCGCGTGAGCTCCTGGAAGCGCGTGAAGCGGTCGAATTCCAGGGGATCGAAGTCCGCGGCTCCCGGTCGGGCTTGCGTCGTCCGGGACTGGATCTGCGACTCGGCCTGGATCTCGATCTCCCGCACCTGCGACCGCAGCCGTATCACGCTGTTGGTAAGCTCCAGGAGGTTGCCCTTGAGCGAGCGCAGTTCGCCTTCGACCCGCGCCCGGGCGATCGCCACCTCGCCGGCTTCGTTCACCAGCCGATCGATCAAGTCCGCGCGCACGCGAAGCATGGCCACCCGGGAGGCCTCGGCTTCGGAGGCGGCGGCCGGCAATTCCACCACCGGCGCGGGCGCGCTCGACGGAGCGACCGGAGCCGCGACAGGCGGAGCGGGGCTCGGCGCGGGAGCCGGCGCCGCGGGTTCGCCGGCCGGTGCCGCCTCCTGCAGCAGCCAGGGCAGCGGCGCGTTGAATTCGCCCTTGTGAAGACGGTCGAGCACGAACGCCACGCGGTCGAGGTCGGTGTCGAGCGCCTCGAAGAGTTCCGCCGACGGCTCGGCCAGCGTGTCGCCGGCGAGAAGGCGGCTTTCCATCCGGTGCGTAAGCTCCCCGAGGCGCATGGCGCCGGCCATGCGGGCGCTGCCCTTGAACGTGTGGAGCGTGCGGCGCAGAGCCTGGGCGACGTCCTGCTGTCCGGGATTCTGGCGCCACGCCCGGAGCTGCTCGCCGGCCCGGGGAAAGAGCTCTGCCGCCTCTTCCAGGAAGATGGGAAGCACCTGCTCGTCGACCTCGTCCCGCACGGATGCGAGCGCCTCGTCGGCGACGGGACCCGCGCGTGGCGCAGCGCCCTTGCCTGCCGCCGCAGGCCTAGGGGCCGGAGAGGCCAGCGCTGGCTCCGCGGGCAACGAGAACGCAGCCTCTGAGGCACGCGGCGCCGGTGTCGCAAGCGGCGCGGCGACGGCCGCCCGCGAAATCGATGGCGTCAGCACGACCACTGGGGCGAGGGGCGGCGGCTCGGGCTCGGAGACGGACTCGGCAGGCTTGTGCGCTACGCTCGCTTCTTCCTCCGCCGCTGCGGCGCGGGCCGCGGAACTCTCGCCGTCCTGGAGTGTGGCTGCCGGCGCCGTCTCGTGCCGCAGAGCTTCGAGCTCGGCGGCGATTTCCGCCGCCTCGGCTTCGTTGCCGGCGTCGAACGCGGCGCGTGATCGCACCCGCGCGGCGAGCGCGTGCAGGCCCGCGATCGCGCGGGCGAGGACGGGCTGCGCGGTCGAAGGCAGAGGCGGACCACGCTCTTCCAGACCGACGAGGCACTGCTCGAGCGCCTTCGCGGTGCTCGCGATGAGCGGAAAGCCTCCCGTCCGGTGGATCCCGCAGAGCGTGTGGCTGGCCCGGATCATCGCCTGCGACGGCGACACCGCAGGATCGAATTGCAGCGCTTCGAGCTCCGCGTCGAGCGTGGCCAGATGCTGCTGCGCCTCGTCGCAGAGAATCCGGTAGAGCGCGCCCGACAGCGTGACCGCGCCGACGGTCACCTCATCGGCGTCGGCGCTTTCGATCGGCGCTTCCACGGCCACCGGCTGCGCCTCGCGCGATTCGGGGATGAACTGGATCACCTCCACGCTGTGCCCGGCCTCGCCGGAGGCATCGACCCGAGCCGGCTCGAACGCCGGCGTCTCGTCGAGCTCCAGCACTTCGATGTCCGGCCGTTCCGAACGCGCGGCGGCTGCGGGAGCGATCGGTACGACGGCCGCCGGTGCAGGCGGGGCGAGCGCGTCGTCGGCGTCCACCGGCAGCTCGGCTTCGACCGCGGCGATCGCGGCGCGCAACGCCAGCGGATCCGCGGCGACGCGCCCTTTGCGGCGCAGCGTGTCGACCCACACGCGGAAGCTCTTCTGCGCGGTATCGATCATCGTCAGCACGGCGGCGGTCGCGGGCCGCTCTTCTTCGAGCAGCCGGTTGTGGATGTTCTCCACTTGCCAGGCGATCTCGCCGAGATCGGTCAGGCCGACCATCCGGCCGCTGCCCTTGAGGGTATGGAATCCGCGTCTTACCGTCGTGAGCGCCTCGCGATCGTCGGGCTGTGCCTCCAGTCGCGCGGCGTTCGAGGCGACGTTGTCGAGAACCTCGTCGGCTTCAGTGAGGTAGATCTCGAGCAGCTCCGCGTCGAGCTCGGACGCCGCGGTCTCGAGGAGCCGCTGCGTCTCGTCCGACGGTCCCGGGGCCGGCTCGGCCGAGCGCCCGCCGGCGATCGCCGCGATCGCATCCTGTAGCGCCGCGTTGTCACCGGTACCGTCGCGTGCGAGCAGGTCGAGCGCGGCGTCGGCGTCCGACTGCAGGGTGGCGTCGCCGATCAGCTCGGCGTCGTTCTTGAGCGCGGTCAGGTCCGCCGCCAGGCGCTCGCGCACGCTCGCCTCACCGGAGGAGCGCTGCAGAGCGGCAACAGTGTCGGGCAGCGACGCCTTGAGCTCCTCCACCGCCTCCTCGATCGTCTCCGGCTCTTCGACCGGCGCCTGCGCCGGCGTGCCGAGACGCTTGGCGAGCAGCGGCTCGATCAGCCGCTCACGGTCCGGGCGCTGCTGCTCGACCGCCTCGGTGTAGAAGCCGAGACCGGAGAGCGATTCGGCGAGGAGCTCCAGGCCCTCGTTGGTGACCGTCGTGTCGGGTTTGGCGTAATCCTCGATCTGCTGCTGGCACAGCGCGAGCAGCTCGCCGGCGCGGTCGAGCCCGAGCATCTTGAGCGCACCCATGATCTGGCTGGCGTCCTGCGCCAGCGACGCGAGCTCGCCGCGCTTCTCGTGGTCGCGGAAGAATGCGTCGAGCACCTGCTCCATGTGCCGCAGATTGGTCTGGATCTCGCGCCCCACTTGCGCGAGGAGCAACCGCTCCTGCGCCCGCCGCGCCATCTCGTCCAACAGCGGCGCCCCGTCCGCGGTGACGGCGCGGTTCTGCTGCGCGGCGTCGAGCCGCGCGATCATCGCCTCGACCTGCTTGGGAAACTCCGGCGACAGCGAGGCGAAGTTCTCCACCGCCGACTCGGCGAGCAGGAGCCCTGTCGCGTATTCCATCGCCATCGGCTCGGGGATGGGTGAGGGCAGCTTGTCGAGCCGTCCGGACAGCGTGCTGGCGAGCTTCGAAAGCGAAGGCTCGCCGACGGCGGCGGCTTTGTCGCGCAGCGCCGAGAGCGTCGACTTGAGCTTCGGCAGGCTGTCCGCGCGGCCGCCGGTGATCTTGAGCCACAGGTCCTTGGCGGTCGAAAGCAGGTCGCGCGCTTCGCGCAGATGCGGCTGCACGCGCACCACGTCCGCCGAGAGCGCCTCCGCGCTCGGAATCAGCGCCGGCAGCCGATAGGCGCGCTGCACGGCCTGCACCTGCGGCCCGACCGGCGCGCTGATGGCGACGTAGTAGAGCACCTCGCGCCGCATGCGATCGGCAACCTTGCTCGACCCCTCGATGACGCGCCGGATCTGCAGGTCGATCCGGCCGCAGAGCTGGCGTACGCCGAAGCCGGTATCGACGCCTTTCTCGACGATGCTCTCGAGCAACGCTCCGACCGTCCACCAGAACGAGCGCGGCGCGGAGTGGGTCTGCACGTCCTCGATGCCCTGGACCGCCTCGCGCATCGTGCGCGCGGCCTCTTCGTCGCCACGCAGCCACGCGAGCAGCCCGCGCTGGAACAGCCGGCGCTGCTTAACGAGGAAGGACTGCAGTCGCTGCGGCGTGACCTTGGCCGTCGCGATCTTCGGCGCGCGCGCGGACAGGTCGGGATAGAACAGGTCCGTAGGCGATACCGCCTTCATGCCTCGGGCCTGCTGCATCAGCTCGTACTCGGGAAACAGCTTGAGCGGCACAGGGTTGGCGCCGCCGGCCAGCTCGTCCAGGAAGATCTTGAGCTTGCGGCAGGCCCGATCGACGCGATCACAGGCCGCGACCGCGTCGGCGGAAGGCAGCTCCTCCATGCGCGCGAGCTGCCGCTCGATCTCGTCGGTGTAGGCGGCGACCGCATCCAGGCCGACCATCTGGATCGCCCCCGCCGCCTGATGCACGTGGGTGCGCGCGACCTTGAGCTGCGTGGCCTCGTGCGGCGACGCCTTGAACGCTTCGAGCGCGTCGAGACCGCGGCCCAGCGCCTGATCGATCTCGCCCTGTACCCAGGAGAGCGGACCGAGGTCGAAATCCGAAGCGTCGTCTATGGCCATGCAGTGTCGCGCCGGGCGATGGTACCGGACTTAAGCAAGAAGCACGCCGGGCACCGCCGCTAGACCTTGAAGCCCGCGACCGAGCTGCGCAGCTCCGCGGCGAGCTTGGTGAGCTGTCCGATCGAGACGTTGGTCTGCTTGGTGCCCTCCGTGGTCTCCTCGGTTATCTTGAGGATGCCCTGCATGCCCCGGGTCACGTCCGACACCGACGCCGATTGCTTCTGCGTCTGCGCCGAGATGCCGCCGATCAGCTCCGCGAGTTCGCGCGACACGCGGCGGATTTCGTCGAGCGCCTGCCCCGCCGCGTCAGAGAGCTTCGTCCCCTCGACCACGCCCACCGTGCTCTTCTCCATCGCTGCGACGGCGTCCTGGGTATCGGCCTGAATCGTCTTCACGATCGCGTCGATCTGCTTGGTCGCTTCGCCGGAGCGCTCCGCGAGGCGCTGGACTTCCTCCGCGACCACGGTGAATCCGCGCCCCGCCTCCCCGGCCGACGCCGCCTGGATCGCGGCGTTCAGCGCCAGCACGTTGGTCTGCTCGGTAATGTCGGAGATCAGCTCCACGATCTCCCCGATCTCCAGCGACGATTCGCCGAGGCGCTTGATGCGCTTGGCGGTGTCCTGGATCTGGGTCCGGATCTCGTTCATGCCGGCGATCTGGTTCTGCACCGCCTGGCCGCCCTTTTCCGCGGCGGCGAGCGATTGCTGCGCCACCCGCGCCGACTGCGCCGCGCTCTGCGAGACTTCGTTGATCGACTGCGCCATCTGCAGCACGGAAGCCGACGCCTGCTGGATCTCGCGGTTCTGGCGCTGCGCGGCCTCGTAGAGCCGGTTGGAGATCGCCTGCGCGTCGTTGGTCGCCTTCGCCACCTGGTCGGTGGCGCTGTTGATGCCCTTGACCAGCGTGCGCAGCTCCTCGATCGTGAAGTTGATCGAATCGGCAATCGCCCCGGTCACGTCCTCGGTCACCGAAGCCTGCACGGTGAGGTCGCCGTCCGCGAGATTGCCCATCTCGTTGAGCAATCGCAGAATGGCTTCCTGGTTGCGCTTGTTCTCCTGCTCGCTGTCGTAGGCGCTCACCCGCTGCTCGTCGTAGAGCAGCTTCGCCAGCACCGCGGCGAAGCCGATCGCGAACACGGCGAACAAGATGGCGGCGCCCAGCGCACCGAGCCTCGCGGCGCTCTGGCCTTCGTAGCTCGCCGCGAGCGCGGTGGTCTGCGTGAGCACGGGTTCGGAGTCCTGGTTGATGCCCTGCGCCGCTTCCTTGGCCACCACCAGGCGCTGCATGTTCTTGAGGATGGCGTTGACGCCCGCCTCGTAGCCCGTGAAGCGCTTCTGCAGCTCGGCCAGGGTGGCGCGGGCCTCGTCGTTGCGAACCGGCGCGAGCTTGAGCGCGTCGCTGCCCTTCAGCAGTCCGTTCAGGACGTCGCGAAACGTGCCCGTGTCCTTGCCGAGCAGGAACGCCACCTCGGCGTCGATGTCGTCGGAGGACACCAGCGCATTGGCGTTCTTGGCGATCTTCTGCGACAGGGTGGCGAGCTGGTTGATCGAGTCGATCTCGCGCACGCCGGCGCCGCCGGAGGCCGCCTGGGCGGAAGCCTGCTGGGCGAGCTCGAGCAACGCGGTGTTGGCTTGGTTGATGCTGTCCAAGCCCTTGGAAAGCGACACCAGGCTCTCTCGATTGTCGACGATCTCGGTCGCGTGCTTCTCCATGGTCTGCCAGCGCGCGCCGACCTGCGCGAGCTGGCTTTGCAGCGCCTCGGATCCCGGAGCTTCGACCGAGGCGCCCCGGATCGTCCCGCCTTGGGTGAGGGCGTCGAGGTCGGCGCGGAAGCGGTCGCGCGAATCCTTCACCGCTTCGAACGCCGCCGCGTTGCCCTGCACGGCCAGCGACGTGCCGCGGGCGAGTCGCTGCGAGAGCATCTGCATTTCGGTGGCCGTGGCGGCACTGGCAGCGCTCCTGGCAGTGAGCGTGATGTAGAGGAACAGCATCAGCAGCCCGAGCACGACGAACACGCCGATGAGCGTGCCGAGAATCTGGTACTGCTTCGCCGCCGGCAGATGGCCGATGAACGGCAATCGTCCCGGCTGGCGCTTCTCGGCGGCAGCCGTGCGCAGCTGCTCCATGATCGAGACGGTCGCGAGCGGATCGTAGCCGGGCGCCGGGGGCGTCATCTTGACCTGCGTGGTGGTCGGCATCTCGAGCTCCGACTCGTCGACCGCGCGTCCGCGCGCCGGTCGCGTACCGAGCATGCCCTTCAGATTCAGACTAAGCGCCATGATCTCTCCCGTCCGAGCGACGCCGATGCGCGTTCGCTCTCCCGTGCCACTAGAGCCCGACTTGCAGGAAAGCGGGGTCCTGCGCGAGCCGCGCAAGGTCGATTTCCTGCCAGACTGCACCGCCGCTTTCCGTCCAGCGCGGCCCGTACCACGCCGGCCCGCCCGCGGGCGGCTCGCCCTGCGCAAGCTCCGCGAGATTGCGCAATCCGAGCACGCGCCGCACGACCAGTCCCGCCCGGAGCTCGCCCACGCGCGGCCCGAACAGCACCAGCCGCGTCTGGCTGGGTCCCGTGGTGACGGGCTCCAGCGGATGGCCGAGGAAGCCGGCGAAGTCGATGACGCCGTAGAGATTGCCGCGGATGTTGGCGATGCCGATGTACCAGGGCTTGGTGAGCGGCACGCTGGCCGTCTGCGGCAGGGCGATCACTTCGCCCGCATCGGCGAGCCTGATGAGCCACTGCTCGCCCGCGCATGCGAACCCCAGCCGCGACTGCTCGACCTGCGCCGCCGTCTTGGCGGCGAGCCGGGTGGCCAGCTCCTGCTGGAAGGCGCGCAAATCGAGCTTGGCGGCACGGGCCATGGTTACCGGGTCAGCCGAAGGCGGTGATCTTGGCGAGCAACTCGTCGCGCTTGACGGGCTTCACGATGTAATCGCGGGCGCCCTGACGCAGGCCCCAGATCTTGTCGGTCTCCTGACTTTTGGAAGTGCAGAGGATGATGGGCACCGTACGGGTGCTCGGATCCCGGCTGATCGCGCGCGTCGCCTGGAATCCGTTCAGCCCGGGCATGACGACGTCCATGAGAATGAGATCCGGCTTGACCGTCTTGGCCTTGAGGATCGCGTCCTCGCCGTTGTCGCTGGCGACGACTTCGTAGCCGGCCTTGGTAAGCATGTCGTTCAATACGTGCCGCTCGGTCGGCGAATCGTCGACGATGAGAATGCGCTTGATTGCCATGGTATCCCGCCCCTTAGTCCCGCCTTTGTTCTTGCGCTTCGAGCAACGGGCCCGGCGGACTCAACCCGCCTGGTGCGCGGCGGCCTTGACGTGGTTGGCCACCGCCTTGAGCAAACTCTCCTTGGTGAACGGCTTGGTGAGGTACTGATCGGAGCCGACCATCCGGCCGCGCGCCCGATCGAACAACCCGTCCTTCGACGACAGCATCACCACCGGCGTCTGGTGGAATTTGGCGTTCTTCTTGATGAGCGCGCAGGTCTGATAGCCGTCGAGGCGCGGCATCATGATATCGACGAAGATCAGGTCCGGCTGGTGATCGGCGATCTTGGCGAGCGCGTCGAACCCGTCGTCGGCGAGGATCACTGTGCAGCCGGCCTGAAGCAGGAAAATCTCGGCGCTGCGACGAATCGTGTTGCTATCGTCGATCACCATGACTTTCACGCCCTTCAATGCCGTCGCATCCGCCACTTCACGGCCCCCCGCGTCGTCGATCGATCGGATCCTCGCTGTCGTCGCCTGCATGCCGGCCTCACAGAGTGTGCCACGGAAGTAGGTAAATGCCTAGAGCATAATCCTTGCCAGAAAAGGCAAAGCCGAGCGCGCTGAGCGATTTACAACAGTCACTTCGTGCAAACTTGCGGACAAAGTGCCGTTTTTGGGCAGTTGCCGGCCCCGGCCCGCAATAGGCCGGCTGCGTCCTCAGCAGGCGCACCCGTGGCCGGGGAAGTCAGTCTCGGTGGCGGATCGAGCGACCGAGAAACATGCGATACGCCGGATTCGCCGTCTCTTCGACGTACGGATAGCCCAGCCGGCTCAGGAAACGCTGGAATTCGGCGTGGTCCGACGGCGGGACCTGCATGCCGACGAGCACCCGGCCGTAGTCGGCGCCCTGGTTGCGGTAGTGGAACAGGCTGATATTCCAGCCGCGGCTCATGCTGCCGAGGAATTGCATCAGCGCACCCGGACGCTCCGGGAATTCGAAGCGGTAGAGCGTCTCGTGCTCGGCCTCGGGAGCATGCCCGCCGACCAGGTGCCGCACGTGGAGCTTGGCCATCTCGTTGTCGGAGAAGTCGTAGGCTTCGATCCGCCGCCCGTGCATCGCCCGCAGGAGCTCGCGGGTCTCGTGCCGCCCGCGCACCTCGACGCCGACGAAGATATGGGCGATGCGCGGATCGGCGTAGCGGTAGTTGAACTCGGTGATGCTGCGCTTGCCGAGCAGCGCGCAGAACTCGCGAAAGCTGCCCGGGCGCTCCGGTATGGTCACCGCCAGGATCGCTTCGCGCTCCTCGCCCAGCTCGGCCCGCTCGGCGACGAAGCGCAGCCGGTCGAAGTTCATGTTGGCGCCGCTGGCGATCGCGACGTAGGTGCGGTCGCGCAACCGATGCCGCTCGCAATAGGCCTTGACCCCCGCGACCGCGAGCGCCCCCGCGGGCTCGAGGATGGAGCGCGTGTCCTCGAAGGTGTCCTTGATCGCTGCGCAGATCGCGTCGGTGTCGACCAGCACCATCTCGTCGAGGAGAGTACGGCAGAGCCGGAACGGCTCCGCCCCGACCTGCTTCACCGCCACGCCGTCGGCGAAGAGGCCGACGTCCTTGAGCTTCAGGCGCCGGCCCGCGTCGAGCGAGCGCGCCATCGCCGCCGCGTCGACCGGCTCGACGCCGATCACCCGCACCTCCGGGCGCACGCGCTTGACGTAGGCGGCGATCCCCGCGATCAGCCCGCCGCCGCCAACCGGCACGAAGATGGCGTCGATCGTTCCTTGCTGCTGGCGCAGGATCTCCATGCCGATCGTGCCCTGACCGGCAATCACGTCCGGGTCGTCGTACGGATGCACGAACACGGCGCCGCTCGAACGGGCCATTGCCGAGGCGCGCGCATAGGCGTCGCTGTACGAGTCGCCGTGAAGGAGGACCTTCGCCCCGCGCCCCGCTACCGCCTCGATCTTGATGTGCGGCGTGGTGATCGGCATGACGATCGTCGACCGGCAGGAGAGCCGCTGGGCGGCGAGCGCCACGCCCTGCGCATGATTGCCGGCGGAAGCCGCGATCACTCCCCTTGCGCGCTCGGCCTCGGAGAGATGCGCCATCTTGTTGTAGGCGCCGCGAAGCTTGAACGAGAACACCGACTGCTGATCCTCACGCTTGAGCAGCACGCGGTTACCCAAGCGCTCCGAGAGCGTCGCTGCGGGCTCCAGCGGCGACTCGACCGCCACCTCGTAGACCTTGGCGGTGAGGATGCGCTTGAGGTAGTCGACGGACATCGCTT
>Ga0335081_10016271_pt1 | contig 12034 bp, 13 predicted proteins | sample Lox_Sample_35_FD_206713 | JGI IMG/M metagenome (GOLD analysis project Ga0335081, IMG submission 206713) | Soil microbial communities from Loxahatchee National Wildlife Refuge, Florida, United States - Lox_Sample_3.5 | ecosystem: Environmental > Terrestrial > Soil > Wetlands | place: USA... | reverse complement strand
AGCGGTTGCCGACTGACATAGGTAGCTGGCAGGGACCAATGGCCCTGCCTTTGGAGTCCGGCCAATGCATGACTGTTAGCTGGTGCGACAAACGCTGGGTGGCAGTATCCGTCTGGGGTCGTGTACGCGCCAACAGTGCCAAATGGGTTTGCTACCACTCTGGCGGCCGCTGGCAGTAACAGGGAATTATCACGCGGTGCGGCGGGTTTACGGTTACATACCCCTTTGGGCATTTAAGCCAACGAACAATGGGAGGTGCGCGCCATGGGGACGAGGGCTTCAGGCTCCGTACCCAAGCACCAGGGTTTTCGCACGACCTGCGGGCGGGAGATGCGGGTCGGGCGGCTCGCCCTCGGTGCCGAGGAGCGGCCCGCCCAGCGGGTCAGCCTGGATGTGGGCCAATCACCGGACCACCAGGACGGGGCGTGGGCCGCGCTGACCGTGGCAGAGGCACGGCGACTCGCCGCAGCACTGCTCGCGCAGGCCGCGGCAGCCGACTCCGAGAACCAATCCGGCGCGGCACCGGCGGGGCGAATCGAGGTGGCGCACGCAGGCGGCGAGTCGTATGTGATCACCGCGCGTGGCCACGTGATACTCGTCGACCAGCCCGCTGACGCTGGAGGCGAGGACGCGGCGGCCACCCCTACCGAACTGCTTGTCGCCTCGCTCGCCTCGTGCGTCGCCTTTTATGTCGGCCGTTTCCTGGTCCGCCACGGCCTGGACCGCGACGATCTGGGCGTCGTGGCCGAGTTCAACATGGCCACTGACCGGCCAGCGCGCGTCGGCGCGGTGCGGCTGCGCATCGATGTGCCGGGCGGCGTTCCGGCGGCGCGCCGGGCCGCCCTGCTCGCCGTGGCCTCGCACTGCACAGTCCACAGCACCCTGCGGCAAGAGCCGGACATCGACGTCGCGCTCGTGACGGGCGACATAGGACAAGGCCGACTGGCTGAACAGGCGTCGTGACGACAGCCGCGCACAGCGGGTCCAGCACGGACCTGGAGAGCGACTCGGTCTTGCCCGGCCATGTAACGGCCAGCCGCCGCACGACCGCCTCCGGCCAGGATCGGTGCAGAGCGCGGCCAGCCCCGCCAGCCCGGCGTCATGATTTGCCCCGTATCAGAGCCGAAGGTCCCCGCAAGCGGGACCATTGACAAGTTTGGGCCGGGCGCCCACGACCTACGATCCTTATTGGGAAGTCATCTTGAACCGTTGCCAGGCGGCGTTCGGATGAGCTGGGATCGAGACAGCTTTGGAAGGGGCGCCATGGACCGGCTGAACCCGCTGGACGCCCAATTCGTCGATGCGGAGGACGAGGACCGGCACACTTCGATGGCGATCGCGTCGATTGCCGTGTTCGAGGGCCCGTCACCGTCCTATGACAAGTTTCTCGCCTCCATCAGCGGGCGGCTGCCGCTCGTGCCCCGCTACCGCAAGAAGCTCCGCACGGTGCCGTTTCGCCTCGGGCGACCGGTCTGGGTTGACGACCCGAACTTCGACCTGCGCTATCACGTCCGGCGGACCGCCGTGCCGGCCCCTGGGGGGGACCACCAACTCCGCCAGTTGATGGCGCGGGTGATGGCCCAGCGGCTCGACCGCGACTACCCGCTGTGGGAGTACTGGCTTGTCGAGGGGCTAGCCGAGGGTCGCTGGGCGCTGATCTCAAAGATCCACCACTGCATGGTCGACGGGGTATCCGCCACTGATCTGTACCGCGTGATCTTCGACTTGTCCCCCGAGCCTTCGCCGCCTGTCGCCGACAATCGGACCGTGTCCGCGGAGCCTTCGCCGCTCTGGCTCGCCGCTGAGGCGGCATTGGACATGGTCCTGATTCCGGTGCGGGAAGCCTCGGCGTTGAGCGGCGCGCTGACCCATCCCGGACGTACCGTTAAACAGACAACCGACACGGTGCGGGCCGTCATGAAGCTGGCGCCATCTATGCGGCCGGCCACTGGTTCCTCCCTGAGTGGGCCCATCGGCCAGCAACGGCGGTACATCTGGGCCCGGTCGTCGCTCGACCAGGTCAAGATGATCAAGCGCGAGCTTGGCGGTACCGTGAACGACGTCGTCTTGGCCGCGATCAGCGGCGGCTTCCGTGCACTCCTGCTCTCCCGCGGTGAGCGTCCTGAACCGCATATGGTTCCGTCGCTGGTTCCGGTTTCTGTCCGGGCCCCAGGCGAAGAGAGCATCTACGAGAACCGGGTATCGGCGCTGCTGGCCTATCTCCCCGTCCATGTTGCCGACCCGGTTGAACGGCTCGCTGCCGTTCAGGCGGAGCTGTCGGCCTTGAAGGCGAGCAAGGAAGCGATGGTGGGCGAGGCGCTGGTTTCGCTCGGCCGCTACACCCCGTTCCCGGTTTTTTCGCGGGTAGTGCGGCTCGTCTACGGGCTGGGCCAGCGGGAGATCGTCACCGTCACCACCAATATTCCGGGTCCCCAGATGCCGCTCTACGGGATGGGCCGCCGGCTCGTGGAAATCATCCCCTACGTTCCGATCGCCACGACCGTCCGGACCGGTATTTCGATCTTCACCTACTGCGGCAACGTCACGTTCGGGATCACCGGTGATTATGTGACAAATCCAGACCTCGACGTGCTGGCCCGTGGCATTGAGGATGGCGTGTCCGAACTCCTGAAAGCCGCCGAGCACCGCATCCGGCCGGAGCCGGCCGACGGCGGGGAGCTTTGACCCGCTGTGAACCACCAGCTTGACGCACGTTCCCCAGCCGGACCGGCCAGGCCGGCCTCCGCCGCGGCTGCTACCGACCGGTCAATGGTCATGCCGCGCGCGGGTGAGCGACACGGGCGCTAAAGTGCCGGGCAGGTGGGAAGTTCCGCCGGGACTGGCTGGTCATCCGGACCGGCTCAGGTGGAATGCCAGGTACGAGGACGGTTTCGTCGCGTCGTTCGCTGCCCATCCGCTGGCGGTGCGCGCATTGTCGATGCGACCGCCGCCTGGGCCGGTTCTTGACCTGGCGAGCGGGCCGTCGGGCAGTGCCCTGCTCACCGCGGCGGCGGGGCGGCGCGTTACGGCGGTGGACGCGTCTGAGGTGGCACTCGGCCTGCTCGGCGAGGAGGCCGAGCGCCGCGGGCTAAACCATCTGATCACGCTCGTGCACGCCGACCTCGGGGCCTGGCGCCCGCGGCCGGGCGGCTACGCGTTCGTGCTATGCACCGGTTACTGGGAACGCGCTGTCTTCGCCGCCGCTGCGGACGCGGTGGCAGCCGGCGGCCTGCTTGGCTGGGAAGCGTTCACTGCCGACGCACGACGCACCCGGCCCGGGCTGAGCGCCGCATGGTGCCTAGATCCCGGCGAACCAGCTGCCCTGCTTTCGGCCGAGTTCCAGGTTCTCGGCCAGCACGACCTGCCGGATGGCGAGCGGGGCACCAAAAGAAACCTGCTGGCCAGGCACGGTAGGGTTACCCGGCATCGCAATCTCGCCGCACCGGGGTAACGCGCGGCGCTGAGCCCAGCGGGAACCTGGACGCTGCTCTGAAGATCTTCGCCCGCCACGCGAGTGTGAACTCACGCCTGCCGAAACCGCGTCATCGCGGCGCCGAACCCCAATCGGCCGCTGGCAGGGCAGGTCAGGACAGGACGCTGGGCGGGCCGCGAGGCAGGCGTAGGCTACCGGCGCATCGTCAGCCCCGCGCGCTGACGATGCGGTGATGCGTCCACCCCGCTGGTTGATTGCGCCCGCGGCGCTCCCGTCACCCGCTGCGATGAGCCGGCCGTGGCGGCGGCTCCGTGAATTCTTCGATTCGCTTCGCGAGCTTGGCAGCGCCTGATTCGCTGCGACTTCCCCAAATCGCCTCGCAACCGTCCGGTTGGGGAACGTCCGCACCGCCGTTAAGGAGCCTGATTTCCGCCTTGATCACCACGACAAGCCCATGGAGGCTGGGAACTTGCGCCGCCGCGCCGGCGGACGGGGGGCGACCCGCGACGTTCGGCCGCTGCCACTCCGGCGCCCCTGAAAGCCCCTGAAAGGCCCTGAAAGGCCCGGCGAACTGCGCGAAGCGCCGGTCCGGCCCGTGTCGGCTCCGATCAACGGGAAATAACGGCATTGCGGTGCCAGCGGGCTCTTGTCGCATGCCCGTTACCTGGCATTTTGCAAGAAAACCAGACCAAACGATACTCAATCTGCGCAGGGTTGAATACGGTCGGCCTGGCAGAAAACGCCTATAAAAATGAGCAGATCGCGGTCAATCCGGTGCCGCAGGCGCTGACCATTCCGGCCGGGCATTAAGGGGCGCTGCGGGCGGCGGGCTGCGGCACTGCCCCGGTTTGGCGAGCACGTGAGGGAGGAGGCAGCCCCTGTACCAGACGAGATCATTTCACGTGCAACGAAGGAGAACAGATGTTCCACCGCATGTTCGTGATCATGGTTTCCCTGGCCCTGACCCCACTGGCGTTTGCCAGCCGGCCCGCCCATGCCGCGACCCGTACCCTCTTGCACCCCTTGCGCTATATCGCCTACGAGTACGCGACCGCGCAGCGCGGCAAGTGGTACTGCTGGGGTGGCGGCGGGCCGTCCTGCTACGACTGCTCCGGGCTCGTCAGTGCCGCCTACCAGCACATTCATATCTGGTTCGGCCGGTCCACCTACGACATGCTCCGTAGCGGCCGATTGATCCGGATCAGCCGGGCCCAGGCGCGCCGCGGAGACCTGGCTTTCTTCGGCCCTGGGCACGTAGAGCTGGTCGACCGCGCGAATATAACTTTCGGGGCGCATAATCTCGGCACGCGGATCGGTTGGGCGAGGTCCGGCCCCTACTGGCACCCCACGGTTTTCTACCGCGTCAGCGGCACCGGGTGAAAATGACGGTACCAGAGTAGCCGACCGCCGCACGCCCTTAAATGGGCCGGATCGCGAATACCCGGTACTGGCGGGGAATGGCGGACGGACTCGCGCTACTGGGCGGTGGCCGAGGATGCCTGGGGCGATGATCGCGGATCGCGGCGGAGGGGATGGTCGGCGGGGATCTCGACGAGAACAATTTGCACCCCGTCGGGGTCCTCGATCCACATCTCGATCAATCCCCAGGCCTCGGTATGGGGCTGCTGAAGCACACGGACTCCGGCGGCGGACAGCCGGTCAAGCTCAGCGTGAACGTCGCGGACCTGGATCCAGATCATCAACGACCGTCCGGCGGTTCCGGGACAACGGCCGGAAACCTCCAGGAACCCCGAGCCGAGGAAGAACACCACGCCCGGATCGGCCGTGGGGCCGAACTCTCGGTAGATCGCCAGGCCCAGCACGTCGCGGTAGAAACGCCGGCTCTGATCCAGGTTGCTCGGCCGCAACAGGATCCGGCTGCTCAAGACGTCCACGCCACAATCCTGACAGGTCGGTGCAGCCGCCGCGCGGCATACCCGCCGCTGTCAAGCCAGCAGGCCGATCTTCGCACCCTGCTGGTTCCCCCCACGCTCACCCCGTTCGAAGTTCCGCCGACCCGACGGCTCCTGAACAGCCGGGGCGTGTCCCGTGGATCTTGGCTCGGACTGTACCAGCGGAACGCTTGACGATCTCAGCACGCCTTATCGAGGTGATCGCGACCTATCCAGAACGGTTGCCGCAGGCGGTCGCCACCACGGAGGCTGCGCCCCAGCCGTCGAGGATCTGGGTGCCGCGGATCAGTTTCAGCCAGGCTGCCAGCTTCGCGGTTCCCAAATGCGACAAGGTCCGGAGCGGGGCGCTATGGGGTCCCGTCCGCATCGCCGTAGAAGCGAGCGGCCCGCACTTGCAGGTCGTCGAGCCGCGCTTGGACAAGGGCGACCTCAGCCATGAGGACCGCGACCGACGATGAGGGCGCCGGCTCGCCCGGGCTCAGCACGCTCGGCATCATCATGGCACCGGCGTAGGCGCCGATACCGGTGTCCGTGCCGACGGGGACCGGCTGGTCCAGACACGCCGCGAACTCCCCGAAGGTGATGTACGGACGATCAGCCGTGCAGACCACGCAGGCCCCGGCCAGAAACCGCCAGCCCACAAGCCCGCTGCCGGCATCGACCAGCCCGTTCGCCGGGCGGCCACACCTGCATGGGCCGACCCGCACAGCCCGCACCCGCTGCCGGCTGTACCGCAGGCCTCGCTCGTAGCGGATGAAATGCCCGGACGCGACGACCTCCAGCAGCACGGCTGCCCGGTTGTCGGTCGCGCAGCTCAGCGCCCTGGCCTCAGTGAGCGTGCTGAGGCAGTAGAACCCGCACCCGCACCGGCGCTTCGGCGGCGCGTGCCGCGCATTCCACACGCACGACGCCTTGGCGGTCACCCGGTACACCCGGCCCGCGCCGATGGACAGGCCCGCGAAACCCGATCGCTGACCGTCCGCTGACAAGACCGCCTGCGCCAGCTTGAAACCCGTGAATGGGTACCTGGGCCGCTCGTCCGGAACCGATCTGCCGAACACCGCTCAGCCTGCGGTCGCGTGCTCCAGCTCCGGTCCGGGTGCCGCTTCGGCGCCGAACCGGTCAGCGGCGGCCCTGTCCGCTACCAGAACCGCGTCGGCCACCGCCGCCTGCACGTCTTCCTCGACGAATCCGATCGCCCGCTCCTTGCCCAGCTGCATGGCTCGCCACCCCTCGGTTTGTCCGTACCGCTCTGTCCGTACCCGGCATGGGCCAGCGTTATGCCAAGCACCGATGCGCGGGCCCCGCTTGACGTTACTGGTCACCATATGCCGGTCGCCTCGGCGTGAGCGAGTGTTGGCATTCGTTGCACGTACGGCTTTAGTTCGTGTATCGGCAGTGGAGATAGCCGTGCAGCGCCAAGATCACTTGGATCTTGTCCAGTTAGCTGACTGGCTGGCTGGGCACGCGACCCAGGCCGGCCGCCGCGGCTACCCAAGGGTCGCCTCGCTCAGATCGACCTGGAAGAGCGGCGAGGCACCAGCGGTGACCGCGGGGAGCAGGCTCGCGGCTTGCGGGAGCAGCTGCTCGGCGTAGAAACGGGTAGTGTTGATCTTCTCCTGGAGAAAGACCGCGTGGGAGCCGGTCGCGTTGTGCAGCAGCCGCGACGCGGCAAGCGCCGACTGGGCCAACAACCAGCCACCGATGACCAGGCCAAACAGCCGAACGTACGGCGTCGCCCCGGCCAGGGCGTCGTTCGGCTCGGCCCGGCACCGGGACATGATCCAGTCGGTCGCCTCCCGCAGCGCGCTCACCCCGTTTGCCAGCGCCACCCGCACCCCGCCCAGCTCCGAGCCGACGGTAGCCAGCTCCCCGTCGACCGCCTCCATCTGAGCGAGGAGGTCTGTCACCACTGCCCCACTACGCACCGGAAGCTTGCGGATGACCAGGTCGATGGCCTGGATTCCGTTGGTGCCCTCATAAATTGGGGCAATGCGGCTGTCACGCAGGTACTGGGCCACACCGGTCTCCTCGACGTAGCCCATGCCCCCGTGAACCTGCAAGCCGACCGACGTCAACTCGAAGCCAAAGTCGGTGCACCAGGCGTTGGAGACGGGTGTCAGCAAGTCGGCCAGTTCTCGCCGGGCCTCCCGCTCTGCGCGGTCGTGGTGGTGGCGGGCCAGGTCTATCGACACCGCGTTCGTGTAGAGCAGGGCGCGCATGGCCTCGATGTACGCCTTCATGGTGAGCAGCATCCGCCGCACATCAGGATGCTCGACGATGGGCGACGACTCGCCCGCCGGCGCACCGATGGCCCGGCCCTGCGTGCGCTGCTGCGCGTAGCGCAGGGCGTCCTGGTAGGCACGCTCGGCGAGAGAGAGGCCTTGGACGCCGACCGAAAGCCGGGCATTGTTCATCATCGTGAACATATAGCGCATGCCATGGTTGGCCTCGCCGATCAGATAGCCGATCGCCCCACCGGCTTCTCCGAACGACATAACGCACGTGGGGCTGGCGTGGATCCCGAGCTTGTGCTCGATCGACACGCAACGCAGATCATTGCGGGCGCCCAGCGACCCGTCCTCATTGACGAGGTGCTTGGGCACGATGAAGCACGAGATGCCCTTCGTACCTGGAGGCGCATCGGGAACCCTGGCCAGCACAAGATGGATGATATTGTCTGCCAAATCGTGCTCGCCGAAGGTGATGAAGATCTTCTGGCCGGTGATGCGCCAGGTGCCATCGGCCGCTGGCACTGCCTTGGTGCGCACCGCTCCAACGTCGGAACCGGCGTCGGCCTCGGTCAGGTTCATGGTGCCGGTCCACTCACCGCTCACCATCTTCTCCAGGAAAGTGGCCTGCTGCTCGCGGCTGCCGTGACGGGTCAGCATATCGATGGCGCCCTGGGTCAGCAGCGGGCACAGTGCGAGCGCCATATTGGCGGAGGCCATCATTTCCTGTATGACGACGGTGACCAGCCAGGGGAACCCGCCGCCGCCAAACTCGGGCGAAAAAGGTACCGCCCCCCAGCCGGCGTGGACGTACTGCCGGTACGCCTCGCTGAACCCGGGCGGCGTCGTGACCTTGCCATCGCTGTCAAGGGTGCTACCGACAGTGTCGCCGACCCGGTTGAGCGGGCCCAGCACATCGGCCATGAACCGGCCGCTTTCCTCGATCACCCCGAACACGGTGCCGGGATCGGCGTGGTGGTATGGCTCAAGCTTGAACAAGCTGGGAAGGTCGACGAGCTGCTCGAGCACGAACCTGATGTCACGAAGCGGGGGTACGTAGCCTGCCACGGCTCCAGGGTAAGCCCGCTCTAGAGCGTGATCGCGGCGGCACGACCAACGTCACTTGCCCGGTGGCCGCTTCGCCGGAGGGAGTCGCCACATCCTGGTATCAGATCGAGGGCACGGTCACCGAGGAGGGTGAGGACGTCGATTCCATTCGGCGGCGAAAGACGGCAACGGCTCCGCTTCGGCCTGGACCGGCCCGTTGCGAGCATAGCTCTGGACGAACCGCCGCAGGATCACGGGCGGGTGGGTGACGCTGCTGCGGCCGGCCAGCGCCTTGAGTTGATCGGCCTGCTCGGGTTCGAAGTAGCCGGCGTGCTTGTAAACGTCGATCCGGGTGCACAGACCGGGCGCGTCCAGCTCGGGATGGAACTGGATGGCGTATACATGCGAGCGGATCCGGAACGCCTGCACCGGGCAGCTGGGGGAGCCCGCGAGCAGGACGGCGTGGTGCGGCAGCCGGCTGATCGCCTCCTTGTGGCCGACGAACGCGTCGAATGTGGCCGGCAGCCCGCGCAGCAGCGGGTCTTGCTGGCCCTCGGGGGTGAGAGTGACCGGGACGGAACCGACCGGTTCGGCGTACCGCCGGTCGACCACGGCTCCTTGGTGGCTGCCCAGCGTCCCGATGCCGTAGCAGGCTCCGAGAAACGGGAAGTCCGCGTCGATCACCCGGTCGAGCAGGCCGCGCAGGTCTGCCTCGACCCGCCGCTGCACCGGCGATTTCGACCCCTCCGGGTCGCTGGAGTTGAACGGCCCGCCGCCGAGGAGGATCCCCGACCAGTCCAGTGGATCGACGTTCCCGAGCGGTCGTTGCTCCAGCCGGACCCGGCGCAGGTCGCGCTCGTCCAACCCCGCATAGGCAAGAAACGACGCGTACTCGTTCTCCGCGGCGGCATCCTCAGCACGGACGGCCAGCAGCAGGAACGGTTTCACGAGGTCACCCTATGGGGCTCGGGTCCCTGGCCCGATCGCAGCATCGATGTTAAGGCCGTCGTGAGCCTACGACCCCCGCTGCTGATTGCCGCTCGCCAGGACTCCCCCACCGTGATCATAAAGCTTGGATACATCGCTGGACCCAGTGCCGGTGGCGTCACCCGCAGCGTTGCTGGTGGCCGTTCGTCAGCGGCGCCACGACACCCTGGTCGTGGACCGGCGCGCGGGTGAGTGACCAGGCGCGGGCTGCCCGCACAGACTCGCGAGTACCCCACAATGGGTGACGGACCGGCGGTTGCCGGTGCCGGGACGAGCGTCCCGGGCAAAAAGAACCCGCTGAGCGAAAGGAGCCGTGGTGTGGAGGTCCGCGCGGAGATGGTCGCGAACGTGTGGAAGGTGGTCGTCACAGAGGGCGATCCGGTCGCAGAGGGCGACACCATCGTCATCCTCGAGTCGATGAAGATGGAGATCCCGGTCACCGCCGAGGACGCGGGCTCCCTGATCAGGCTGCACGTGGCGGAGGGTGACGTAATACAGGAAGGCGACCTGATAGCCGTCATCGAGTAAGGGACCAAACCCTTCGCCGAGCGTCGGCGGTCATCGGGCCGTGCCAGGGCGGCAGGCTGGAAGACGCTGCTGCGTCGTCCCGGCTCAGCGCTGGCGGCGCCGCCGGGCGGCTCAGGGCGGAAAGTCCGGGCTAGCCTGCCGGCAGCGGTGCGCGGCCGGACACGGCCAGGCCTCGTGGCAGCGGCTGCGTCTGCCGCCGCGGTCCTGAGCACAGCCGTTCGGAAGCAATTCTCGCCGCTGCTGCCTGGGCGGCGTGCTGGCGGCCGGCGGAGGTCGGCGACGGGTTCGGCCGGCGCGGCGCGCGGTAGGCGGGGCACGTTCCAGGGGCCGGTACGGCGGCGCTGTGCCGGCTGACCAGGATCGAGCGGAGACCGGGCGCGGCCTCCACAAGGCCGTCGACGGGCCTTTCGGCCAGCCCTCGACGACGGCGATCACGAAGAGTTCAGCGGCTACGGCATGATTTTGTATAGGAGTATTCATGTGAGCGGACCAACTTCGGTAGCTGAGCGTCATCGGAGCTGGTCAGGGCTCAACCTCGCCTAGATCCGACGTTCCCCAGGGCAAGCCTGTGAGCTGGGCAAGTCCGGTTAAATGAATACCCCCAAATTTTGTATATGTCGATGGGCGTCTCCTGGGGCGGTGTCGGGAACCCGCCCTCGATACCCTGCTGCATCCGGGGCACGAGGATGCCGTCACGGAACCGCTCCCAGCTCTCCTTCGACTCGTGGACAGCCATGATCGTCCATCCACCGGGTGAGGAGCCAGCAGCGTGGAAGAGCTGACCGTCGGGCAAGCGTCCCGCGCCTGCGTGCACGGCCGCGATCGACGCCTCGTATTGCTCCCTGGTGCCGTTCGGAAAGAAATGCACAACTCCGTACGCCATGATTTTCCCCTCTCAGTTCGCGTTACCTGCCCCGCCGAAGTTAACCTTCGGACGCGTCTGCTGGGGGCCGTCTGGTTTACGACTCGACGAGCATCACAAGCGTTTCAGGACGAACCCCGTCAAATCTCATAGCGTCGGCCGCCACCTCGGAGTCCATAACCTGCCGGAAGGCATCCATGTCGGGGACTTCCACGATCAACCCGACCCGGTTGGTCTTCGCTGGCTCGACGAACGTACGCACCGTTATGCCCATAGGCCCGAAGACATCTTTCCGTCGCGGTGAGCCAAGCCAATGATCGACATCGTTGACCTCGTGGAAAATCATCACGGTTGACACTGTTGACTCGGCTTTCTTCGGCTCCGGCAGGAGCTGAACTCGGTACTGGATGGCGGAACTAGGTGCGGAACCTAGATCGTGATCTACTCTGCCACCGCCTGCCGCGCGCGGCCCGCACGCTCCAGGCCGACGCCTTGGTTATGACCTCGACTCGCAGCTGCTCGCCGGTTCCTCGTTAAACTCCTACGCCTCGCTGACGCGGCCATCGCCGGAAACGAAAGGTTATCATGACGTTCTGGTTTACTGTCCGCCGGGTAAGTGCCTCAGGTTAGGAACCGAGTCGCGCTAAGATGCCACCTACTGAAGTTTTAGCTGAGGCTTTAGCTGAGGTTTGCCACGGTTTAGCCGCACGTCGATTGTCCCCACGCGCCCTGTTGCGATCATGCGCCCGTGGGCGGGCCCTAGAAGTGGAGGACCGGCACGATCGGCTGCCGCGGTGAGCACCGCGGGAAGCACGCAGTCCGCCGCAAACAGGAGGCGCTCCGGAACGGTGGTGCCTGTGGCGCTGCGAACTGGTCGGAAGTCGGACAGAGGATCCGCGCGCATGGCCGGAATTGGGACCTGTCCCCGGTGCGTGGGTGTGCGGGTGGGCTTCACCGGCCGGGGCCGGGGCCGGGGCGTGTGCGGGGCCGGGGCGTGTGCGGGGCCGGGGCGTGTGCGGGGCCGGGGCGTGTG
>Ga0335081_10016269_pt1 | contig 12035 bp, 12 predicted proteins | sample Lox_Sample_35_FD_206713 | JGI IMG/M metagenome (GOLD analysis project Ga0335081, IMG submission 206713) | Soil microbial communities from Loxahatchee National Wildlife Refuge, Florida, United States - Lox_Sample_3.5 | ecosystem: Environmental > Terrestrial > Soil > Wetlands | place: USA... | reverse complement strand
GCCGCACAGTGTGCGTTCGCCCATGCAAATATCGGCGCCGGACACCTCGATGCGCTCCTGGTGCGAGGTCTGCGCGAACAGCAGAATGCGCGCGCCGGGCCGCGTGCACGCGACCGCCTGCTCGACAATCCCTTTCGCCGACGCCGCGACGATCACCAGGTCCGCGCCGCGCCCTCCCGTCATCGCGCGAACCGTTTCGTCCAAGCTCGGGTCATGCGGTTCGAAGGCCTCGGTCGCGCCGAATTTGCGCGCCAGCGCGCGGCGCTGCGCCATTGCGTCGGTGGCGACAATGCGCGCGCCCGTGCGCGCCACGATCATGGTGAAAATCAGCCCGATGGGACCCTGACCGAGGATCACCACCATGTCTTCCCGCTGCGGGTCGACCTGCTTGACGCCCTTGAGACACGTGTTGACTGGCTCGACGAAGCAGGCCTGGTCGAAGCTCACGCCTTCCGGAATCTTTTCGACGCCTTTTTCGACGATCCAGTCCATTACGCGCACATATTCGGAAAATCCGCCGCCCGCCGGCTCGAATCCCGCGGTCACCCCCACTTTTTTATACACCGGGCATTGCGCATACAGCTTGCGGCGGCAATAAAAACATTCGCCGCACGGGATGTGATGAAACACGATCACGCGGTCACCTGCGCGATACCTTGTTACATTTTCGCCCACCGCGGCGACCACCCCAGCGGTCTCATGTCCATAGATGCGCGGCGGCGCCAGGAGATTGTACTCAATTTTCTTGAGATCGGTATGGCAAATACCGCAGGTCCCGACGCGAATCAGGATTTCGCCGCGCCCGATTTCGGGAACGGGAACGGATTCCACCTCGACCATGCTCGCGCCGCGGTACACGGCCGCCTTCATGGTGGTGACGGCGGGCGTTTCGGCGATGACGCTACAATCGGCTGTTGACAAAAAACTCTCCTAACGATTCGGCCGCGATGCGGCAATTTCGTTCCAGCCGCAATAATCCCGGAATCACGCGAAATGGTTTCGAAATCGCCGCTAACGCGATCCGTACCGGCGAAAAACGCCCGCGCGAGTCGCGGTAAAGGTTGAAATCCAGGGGTAAATCCTCAGTGGCGACGTCGGAAACGGCCCGAACCGATCGGAACGGCACGCCCCACTCCTCCGCTTTCCGCTTCACCGCAGCCGATTCCATGTCGACCGCCGCGGCCCCGGTTTTCTCCCGCAGCGCCGCCTTCTCCGCCGCCGTTACGGCGACACGGTCCGAACACACAATTCCATGCTGGACAATGTCGCCCACGCACAGGGCCGGATCGAGGGCGCCGCAAAAACCGGTGCTGACGATTCCGTTCACTTCGATCGGGATTTCCAATGCTGCCTCGACAAGGGCGCCTCCGGGACCGTTGGCGATCATAAACCAGCGGCGATCGGCGAACCCGCATTCGCAAGCGAAATCCACCGGCAAGCGCAATTTCGAAAATCGGCCCACTCGCTTTAAAATCCCATCCAATTCCCGCCGCTCAGCGGCGATCAGCAGCCACGTATCCATTCGACTGGAACCACTCCACCGCGCGAGCGAGCGCGACCTCGGCCATACCCGGCGCAAATCCCAATTCTCGCGCGGCTTTTTCGTGGCTCACCCACATTTTCTTTTTCGACATCCGCACGCCATCAAGGGGCGCCAGCGGCTCCTTACCGGTGATGCCCGCCCAGGCCGTCGAAACCGCGCCGTAGGCATACGCGACCGCATAAGGCACACGCAGCTTCGGCGCCGGCCGGCCTAGAATCCGCGCCAGCTTCGAAAAAATCTGTTCGAGCGTCAGGTTCTCCGAACCCAGAATGTAGCGCTCCCCTCTCCGCCCGCGCTCGAGCGCGAGCAAATGACCTTGGGCCACGTCGCGGACGTCCACGACGTTCAAGCCCGTATCCACAAATCCCGGCATCGCGCCGCGCGCGAAATCGACGATCATCTTTCCAGTCGGCGTGGGCTTGAAATCGTGATCGCCCACCGGCGCGGTCGGATTCACCGCGACCACGTCCAGGCCGCCCGCCGCGAACTCCCGCGCGACCTGTTCGGCCTGGAACTTCGACCGTTTGTACGGTCCCGCCATGTCCTTGATCGAGACCGGCGTGGTCTCATCACCGATTCCGCCGGCCGGAATTCCGATGCAGCCGACGGTGCTCGTGTAAATCACACGATTGAGTCCGGCGCGCTCGGCTGCCGCCAGCAGGTTCCGGGTCCCCTCCACATTTGAGCGGAACATCGCTTGGGAATCGCGAGTCCACAATCGGTAATCCGCGGCGACGTGGAACGCCACGCCGCATCCCTCCACTGCGCGCGCCAGCGATTCCTGGTCAACCAGATCGCCGCGTACAACCTCGATCCCCTCCAGTTCCCGAATCCGCGCCGGATCGCGGGCCAGAGCCCGCACGCGATCCCCGCGGTCCAGAAGCTTCCGCGCAACGTGCCACCCGACGAAACCCGTAGCCCCCGTAACGAGCGTGGGTTTCATTCGCCTTCATTCGAGATCGACCGCTTCCTTATGGTCGCGGCTCCGTTGCGCGCCAGCAGAGCCGCGCGCGTTCGCAAGCGGATAAACGCCGGCATGCTTTTAGCTCAACAGCCAGCTCAGCGACTTGAATGGATCGCTGAACTTCGAATTGATCCCGTAGGCGGCCGACGGCTCGTATCCGCAGTGCACCATGCAGTCCTGGCAGCGCGGATCGTTGCCCGTCCCGTAGTTTTCCCAGGGGACCTTGGTCATCAGGTCTTCAAACGTCTGATAATGCCCGTCGGTGATCAGGTAGCACGGACCCTTCCAGCCCTTCACGTTGTAGGTCGGCATGCCCCACGCGGTGCACGGCAGGTCGCGGTCGCCTTTCAAAAATTCCATGTAAACCGGCGAGGAGGCCAGCGGAAAGCGTTTGGAAAATTTATCGATATCCTTGAATTTTTCGTAAATATCGTCGCGTGTCATGAAAATTTCGCGATCGTTGACCGCCGAATATCCATACGCCGGCGAAATCGAGTGGCCGTCCACGCCAAACTGCTCCAGGTACTCGAAAAGCTCCCAGATCTCGTTCATGTCGGTCTCTTTGTAGACCGTGGTATTGGAAAAAACCTTGAATCCGCGGGCTTTGGCCGCCTGGATCCCTTCGATCGCTTCTTTAAAAACGCCCGGCCGTTCGACCGCCAGGTCGTGATTCTTTTCCATGCCGTCCAGGTGGACGTTGAAAACCAAGCCCGGGTGCGGCGTGAATTCCTTCAGCTTTTTCGGCAGGAACATGCCGTTGGTGCAAAGCTGAATGTACTTGCCGCGACCGAGAATCGCCGTCACCAGCGGTCCGATTTCGGGATACAGCAGCGGCTCGCCTCCGCAGATGGAGACCATCGGCGCGTTGCATTCATCAACCGCTTTTAAACACTGTTCGAGAGTCAGCCGCTCGCGGATGGTCGATTCGTATTCGCGAATCCGCCCGCAGCCGGTGCAGGTGAGATTGCAGGCGTGCAGCGGCTCGAGCATCATCACCAGTGGGAAACGCTTGTGGATCATGGGATGCGGTTTTCGCTCGCCGCGACCCTCTTTAAGAAAAGACGGAATCTGCGCGTGCACGATCTTGAACGGATTCCTGGAATCGTCGGCCGGAGCAAGATTCTTTTGCCACTCCGGCTTGGGCCGGATTTTGTTTTTCGCGATATAGGCCGCCATGTCGGCAACCTGGCTTAACGGCACCCTCATCTGCGGTTTGCTCCGTTCTTCGTTTTCAGGTACGTGGACAGCGCGAGCACCGGAAACGAATGTCGATAGTAGTGATATTTCAAATAAAACACGCGTGGGAAACCGGTGCCGGTGGAGAGATGCTCATCCCATCCGCCGTCGGCGCGCTGCGTGTCGATTAAATACTCGATACCCTTCAGCAAACTGTTGCTGGTGGTGTCGCCGCCGGCGAGCAGCCCCAGAATGGCCCACGCGGTCTGCGAAGGAGTGCTCCGCGCCGCGACGAACGTGTTGCGATCGTAGCTTTCGCAGCTCTCGCCCCAACCGCCATCGGCGTTCTGAATCGATCTCAGCCATTCACCCGCGCGCAGAATATAAGCTTCGCGGTCGCTTTCGCCCGCGGCTTGCAGTCCGCGCAGCGCCAGGAAGGATCCATAAATGTAATCGACGCCCCAGCGTCCGTACCAGCTTCCGTCGGCCTCCTGGGCACGCTTCAGATATGCGACACCGCGCCGGATCGCCGGATGATCCTTGTTCACGCCTGAAGCGATCAGACCCTCCATCACGCGCCCGGTGATATCCGGACAGGTCGGGTCGAGCATTGCATTGTGATCGGCGAATGGCACCGAGCTCAAAAATTGCCAGTTGTTATCGACGTCGAAGGCGGCCCATCCGCCGTCCTTCGATTGCATGGCAAGCAGCCACTCGACTGCACGTTTTACGCAAGAATCGTGGCCGGAAGAAGCGCGCGCATGGGCGAGCGCCAGCAAAACCTGGCCGGTGTCGTCGATATCCGGATAAAACTCGTTGGCGAATTCGAAATACCACCCCGATGGCGAGACGGTGGGCCGCTTCACCGCCCAGTCGCCCTTGCGCCGGACTTCCTTGGTCAGCAGCCAGTCCGCCGCACGGCGCAGCGATTCGTCCGGCGCGTAGCCCGATTCGCCCAACGCGTACACCGCAATCGCGGTGTCCCAGACCACGGAAAAACACGGCTGGAAATAGAATCCGCGCTCGTCGTCCACCAGCAGATTGAAGAATTGTTTTTCGGCTTCCTTGACGTCGGGATGATCGCGCGGATAGCCGAGCAGATCGAGCGCCATGATCACGTACATCATCGGCGGATAGATCGCCGCGACGCCGTCGCTGTAACGCGTGCGCTCGAGCATCCACTGCTCGGCCTTGCGGATGGCCTTGGTGCGCACGCCGCGCCACATTCGTTTTTCCCAGAATTTCAGGAATTTATCGGCTTTGAGGAAAAAATTGCGCCAACTGAAAAATCCTTCGTTGTTGGGAAACTCGAAGGGAACTCCCGGCTGGATGAGTTCGTTCAGAGTAAACCCGGCCGGCACTGGACGCCGCGGATTCATGGCGTGTACGATCGCCAGCGGAATCACGATGGCCCGCGTCCACGAAGACATCTCGTAGATCAGGTTCCCCAGCAGCATGCCCTCCGGCGGCACCGCGGGGGTGTGCTCCCGGGGATACAGACCGAACAGGCTCAGGTTGATCTTGACGTAGGAATTGGCGCGCTGCAATCCGCCGTGCGCCAGGATCAGTTCACGCGCACGGGCAAGGCGCGGATCGTCCTCCGCCAACCCGGCGAGCTTGAGCGCTGTGTATGCCTTCACCGTCGCGTTCAGATCCGAGGGACCCTCAGCGTAAATGTTGAATCCGCCGTCCGGCAGCTGCCGCGCCAGAATCGCACGAACGGCTTTGTCGATCAGCGGGCGCGTGGGAGGTTTCCACACGCCGTTTTGCGGCGGATGGCGCCACAACTCTAACAAAACGAAATCGGATTCGAGCGTCGAATCGGCGGTCAGGTCGGCCCACCAGTAGCCCTGCGGCCGCTGCAAGCCGAGCATGTAATCCACGGCCCGCCGCGTCGCCTGCGCGCAGCCCGCGGTCAACGCGTCCGCCACCTGTAGGATGGGACTCATACGCGCGAAGCTGTTTGCAGGTTAACCGTCCGTGCCAGTTCCGAAGGAAGATTGAAGCGCACGTCCTCCTCCTTGATCTCCATTTCCTCGAGCTGATCGAATCCCCGCGCCCGCAGCGAATCGATCAATTCCGCCACCAGGTTTTCCGGCGCCGAGGCTCCCGCGGTCACAGCCACTGTTTCCACGCCGTCCAGCCAGCGATCCTGCACCTCGCCCAGATCGTCGATGAGATACGCCGGAACGCCCATATTCTGGCAGACTTCCACCAGCCGCCGCGAATTGGAGCTGTTCTGCGACCCCACCACCAGCAGCACCTGGCACAGCGGCACCACCGCTTTCACCGCAAGCTGACGATTTTCAGTCGCATAGCAGATATCCTGCGCCTTGGGACCCTGAATCGCCGGAAAGCGGATCTTGAGCCGCGCCACGATGTCCTTGGTTTCATCCAGGCTGAGCGTAGTCTGCGTAATATAGGAGACGCGCTCGGGATCTTTCACTTCGAGCCGGTCGACGTCGTCTTCCGTCGATACCAGTACGGTCGAATCCGGCGCCTCGCCGAGCGTTCCGATCACTTCGTCGTGGTCTTTGTGCCCGATCAGGACGATCGTATAGCCTTTTTTGGCGAACTGGACGGCTTCCAGGTGGACCTTGGTCACCAGCGGGCAGGTGGCGTCGATCACGTGCAGTTTTCGCTCCCGCGCCTGTGTCCGAACGGCAGGGGAAACCCCGTGGGCGCTGAAAATTACCCGTGCGCCTTCGGGAACCTCGTCCAGCTCCTCGATAAAGATCGCCCCAGCGCGGCGCAGCTCTTCGACCACGTGCCGGTTGTGGACGATCTCCTTGCGCACGTAGATCGGCGCCCCATACAGGTCCAGCGCGATCTTGACGACGTCGATGGCGCGCACCACGCCCGCGCAAAACCCTCGCGGCGTCAATAGGATAATCTTCCTGCCCATAGGGAACTCACATTATAACAATACGGTTCACACCTGAGGAAGGTTGCGTCTTCTCCGGACCCCGCGTCATCTTTAACCCATGCCCCGCATTCCCACAATCGAAGCCTCGGACGCCAACCTCTTCATAAGGTTCGTCTATTGGATGACGAAACGTCACGTCGGGCGCGTAATTGTTCCCGTAAAAGTTACGGCCCACCACCCCCAGGTGCTCCGGGCCATGGGTGAAATGGAGCAGGCTCAACAAAAATTTCACTCTATCCTTGAGACGCTGAAGGAGCTGGCGAGTATCAAGGCAGCGATGCTCGTCGGCTGCCCGTTTTGAATCGACATCGGATCTGCCGTGGGCAGAAAATCCGGCCTGAGCGAGGCGAAACTGCGCGCGCTGAGCGATTTCGAATCCTCGCCCGAGCTGACCGAGGTCGAAAAGCTGGTCTTACGTTATTCGATGCAAATGACGGTTACACCAGTGGAAATAGACGACGATTTGTTCGCGGAGCTGCGCAAACATTTCGATGATAAGCAGCTCGTCGAGCTCACGTCGGCGATCGCCTGGGAGAATTACCGCGCCCGGTACAATCACGCACTGGGCATCGAGGCGGAGGGATTTTCGAAAAATCGCTACTGCCCGCTGCCGGAATCTCCCCGGCGGACGCCGGTTACTTAAAACATAGAACCGTCAGTTACTGCGCCGGTGCGTAGTAGCCAAGCCTCCAGTGCGCCTTGAGCGTCGGAATGCTCGAGGGCTGCGTTACCTTCACCTCGACCTTGCGATACTTTCCGTCCTTGGCCTGATTTTTCGGCGTGTATGCGAGCACGTATTGATTACGAAGCTCGATGCCGATCCTTGATGCCACGCTCGGCAGGTCGTTGGGATCGGACGCGGTGAAAGCGCGGCCTCCGGTCTGCTCGGCGAGCTCGGAGAGCAGGCGCGGCCCGGAAATTTCTTCGCCGCTCAAGCCCGGAAACAAGACCGGCTCGAACACGCCCATCGCGTAGACCTGAACGTCGGCTTCGCGCACCAGGGACTGAATCTGTTTCGCCGAGTACTGGCTGTTGTTGTCGCCGCCGTCGGATACGATGAGGATGGCCTTGCGCGTGTTGGTCGCCTTTTTCATCTCGTGCAGCGCCATCTCGGCCGCGTCGAGCAGCGCGGTCAGACCGCCCGGCTGGACATTGGCGAGCCTGGTCTGGATGTCGCTGATGTCGTGCGTGAAGCCGGAGACCAGCTCGGGATGATCGCCGAACTGGATCAGAAACGCCTCGTCCGATGGGTTCATGGTCTGGAGGAACTGGGCCGCGGCCTTGCGCGAGGTGCGCATCTTGTCGTCCATGCTGCCGCTCGCGTCGAACAGGAGGCCGATCGAAAGCGGCGCGTCCTCGCCCGAAAAATGAGTGATGGATTGTTCAACGCCGTCCTCGAAAATGTGAAAATCCTGTTTTCGAAGGCCCAGGACGAAACGATTGGACGGGTCGGTGACCGTCACGGGGATGAGCACCAGCGTCGTCTCGACGTTGAAACGGGGAGTGCCGGCATCCTCGCGGGCGGCGCTGGAGCCTGGCGGATTAGTCTGGCCGGCCGCGATCGCGCCGAATACGATGCTTAAGACCGCGAACCAGCGGATGACGCGAAGCCGCAAGGGGACAACTCCAAGCGCAAGTGTATCAGATCAGGCGTCGTGAGACTTGCGGCGCGCGCTCCTGACGATCTCGGTGAAGCGGCGGGCCAGCTCCTCGATCCAGTCGCACTGGCGCCGCGCGACGGCCTCGGGAGGAACCAGCTCGCGTCCGATCCCCACCGCGACAGCGCCGGCATGGATAAAATCGCCGGCGTTCTGCTGAGTCACTCCGCCGGCGGCGATGAGCGGGATGGCGGGGAACGGCGATTTGAGCGTGCGTATGTAGCTGGGCCCTCCCAAGGCAGAGCAGGGAAAAATCTTGACGAAATCGGCCCCCGCGTTGGCTGCGTTCATGACCTCGGTGGGCGTCAGCGCGCCGGGGAAAACCACGACATCTCGCTTCACTGCGAAATCGACCACGGCCAGATCCAGACCCGGACTGGTGAGGAAGCTCGCTCCATGATCCAGGCAGGCGCGCGCCGTCTCGACGTCGAGGATGCTGCCCGCGCCCACCACCAGCTCCGGATCGCGCGCCAGCTCCGCAATCAGATCCATGGCGCCGGGAATGGTCATGGTGATTTCCACAAGGGGGATGCCGCTGTGGTGCACGGCCTCCACCGCGAAATGCGCGTCCTGCTTCGACACGAAGCGGATGGCGGGAATAATGCCAACTTTCTCAATGCGGTTCCGAACGGATTCTTTGTTCATCGGCGGATCAGCGGCCCGAGACCGTTGTGGAGGGCTGCGGCGGAACGATCGCTTTGAGGATCACGATATCGCCATAACCGACACGCAGATTCAATTTGTGCGCGTTTCCAGACCCTTCGGCTACCAGGCGATGCCCGAAAGGCCACGGTTGGACGGTCTTGGTTCCAGGGTAATCGGATTCGATGCTGCCCAGATCGCTTTTCGCTTGGATCGCGTAGGTCTCGGATGGAGGCAGGCGCAGGAGAATCTCGCCTTCCTCCAGCCGGGCGTCGATATCCGCGGTTAAATTGTCTACGCTCACGTTGCCGAGGGAATGCTCGTCGATCAAGCGCGTGTCGCGCGGGACCTTGATGCGATAGGCCAGGTCAAAACTGTTTTCGCCCCTCAAAAAGCCCGGCAGGGGAAAACGGTGATGCGGATAATGCGTGGTGATCATCAGCTCATTGCCGTGCCGCTCGGTGGAAATTTCCACCTGCTCCAGCCGGTGCATCCATTGGTCGCGCTGCGCGCCGGAGTAATCGCTGCGGCTGGAGCGGACCGTGGTGATCTCGATCCGGGGCCGGTCCCATCCCTCGACCGTCAGCGTGCCGGTGGAATTTTTGAGATGAAGCGTGCCCCCGGCGGGGAAATCCATTTGCTCCGTTTTCGTGATCTGCACCTTGCCCGCGTAGGGATTGGTGTGGGATTCGTCGGCGCCCATCATCATGATGGAGAGCGGCACGCAACTCAGCAAGATCAGCGGTTTCATGAGCCTGTTTCGATGGTAGGCGCGAGAGGAATCGAACCTCCAACCCTCGGTTCCGAAGACCGATGCTCTATCCGTTGAGCTACGCGCCCGTGCTTTTCATTATCGCGCACTCGAGATTGCGGAAAACGGCTTCGCGGCACGAATCGTGGCGCGCGCAAGAGTTGCTGACAACGCGAAAACCGCTCGGGCGCTGCCGAGCCGCGCGCGTCAGCAGGCAGTGCCACACTTTAAATGCGTCGCAATGGCGAGCTTCGATATGATCGGCGTAGATGAGCTCGCCCAGCGATCTCGAGATCGAAGTCAAGATTCCCTATGCCGATGGCGCCGAAGCGGCGCGCCGGCTGATCGAATCGCGCGGGCTGGTGGTGAAGGCGCCGCGCAGCTTCGAAGCCAACACTCTGTTCGATCGCGAATCGCGCGAGTTGCGCCACGCCGGCCAGCTCTTGCGGCTGAGGCGCGTGGGAAATCTCTCTCGCGTCACTTATAAAGGACCGGCGCTCGGCGGGCGCTACAAATCGCGCGAGGAGATCGAGTTCGACGTTTCCAATCCCGACCGTTTCGCCCAGGTACTCGAGCGGCTCGGGTACTCTCCCGGATTGCGCTACGAGAAATTTCGCACCACCTTCGCCGTGCCCGGCGAGCCGGGTGAGGTTACGCTCGACGAAACTCCCATCGGCGTGTTCCTGGAGCTCGAAGGCGATCCCGAGTGGATCGACCGCACAGCCGCGCGTTTGGGGTTCTCCGCCGCGGAGTACGTGACCAGGAGCTACGCAGTTCTATACGAGCAGTACCGGGCGAAGCATCCGGACGCTCCCGAAAACATGATCTTCGATTCCGCCGGTTCGTAGCACCTGTGGAAAATGATCTTAGTACCGCGAAGATCTATTGTCACGATGATGGTCCGGTGTTATTCTTCCGATAGATCAGAGGAAGCAAACGGACGCCGCAGAACCGTGAATGCTCACTCAGAAAGGATGTCGTAAAGGCGAACTATGATCGAGCTCATCGCAACCAGCGTCATTACGGCAACCTCGCTGCTGCTGTTCGGGTATTGGTTCCGGTACACGTGCGTGCTGATTCTGAGCGCTCGCACGACGCGGGATTACGCGGGCGCGGTGGCCGCGGCGAATCAACTCAGTTTCCCCGAAATTCAGTCCGTCCTGCGCGAGCACGCCGCCGCAAATCTGGACAGCCTGAAAATGTCGCTCGACCGCGACTACGCGGTGCTCACGTATCTTCTGAAACACGCCGCCAGTTCCTCGAGCGCTGAAGACATCGTGGAGAAGCGCATGCTGAACGTGCACTACCGTCTGATGCGTGCATGGTACGGCGCCACGCGCAACCTGGCGCCCTCGGTCGCCTACCGCGCTCTCGAAGAGATGACCTCGGTGGTCGCACACTTCGCCAACACGATGGGCGCGCAGGCCGCAGCGGCATAGAGCCATTTCAAAGATTCCCTAAACCAGACCAACGCGCGGTATCACTGCCGCGCCTCAAGCGAGCCAGCGTTGAGGCGCGACCTTCAGTGTCTGTGTGAAAAAGGGGACAGCCCGCTCTGTCCACTCCGTCCGTACTCGGCGACTCAACAGCTTGCGTCTGGGGACAGCTCAGAGGCTGTCCCGCGCTTCCACATTATACCTTCGAGCGCGTCGAAGGCGACTACGCGCGCTCGCTCCACATTCGCCTGCTTCGCCGCGGTCATCTGTGGCAAGGCCGTTTCCCCTCCGCGCCCCTGGACGAAAAACATTTCTGGGCGGCAATGATTTATATCGAACGGAATCCCGTCCGAGCCCGCCTGGCCGATACCGCCGAGCAATGGCGTTGGTCGAGTGCGCGAGCGCGGCTCGAGGATCGTCCCGGCACGCTCCTGGACCTTACCCAATGGCGCGCGCGATACACGCCGGAACAATGGCGTCAATCGCTTACACTCGGATTCGAGGACAGCGCGCTGCTCGAACGCATCCGCGAGTGCACGCGCTTAGGCCGTCCCGCGGCCGAGGCGCTATTCCTCTCACGACTCGGAGATAAGCTCGGCCGCAATCTGCTTCCTCGCAAGCCAGGAAGACCAAGAAAGCCAGTCGCTTCCGAGCGGGTCGCCTCGGACCACGCGGCTCGCGCCAACTCGGCGTAATTGGAAACGCTATGGACGCCCCGAATTTCGTCCGAATTTCGTACGAATTTCGTACCTTCGCCTTTCACCGCCAGGATTTTCGCTAATCTATTTCCGACAGGCTCTCAGGCTGTCTCCTTTTCACACAGACACTGAAGGTCGCGCGTACGTAGGCGTTGCCTCGAAAGAATCAATCGTTGCCGGTCGGGACCTCCCAACGTCCCGTCTGCAAATTGATCAGGTTGAAGTTTTCGCCCAGGTACAC
>Ga0335081_10016267_pt1 | contig 12036 bp, 10 predicted proteins | sample Lox_Sample_35_FD_206713 | JGI IMG/M metagenome (GOLD analysis project Ga0335081, IMG submission 206713) | Soil microbial communities from Loxahatchee National Wildlife Refuge, Florida, United States - Lox_Sample_3.5 | ecosystem: Environmental > Terrestrial > Soil > Wetlands | place: USA... | reverse complement strand
GCAGGATCGGCCAGAACTCCACCGGTTCCAGGTCCGTCCACGGCATGTCCGCCGCGATCCGCAGGGCCCGCTCCTCGCTTTCGCAGTCGAGCAGGTAGAAGCTCGCGATGTACTCCTTGGTCTCCAGGTAGGGCCCGTCGGTCACGGCCGGCAGCCCGTTCTCCCGGCGCACCAGCCGGGCCGCTGCCGCGTCGGCCAGCCCGTAGGCGCCGATCAGCTCGCCGGTCGCCTGGTACTTGTGGTTGAACGCGTCCTGCTTGGCGATGGCCTCCGTCCATTCCTCGGCCGGCATCGAGGCCCACTTCTCCTGGTTGCCGTAGATCAGCAGCAAGTACTTCATCAGATGCCCTTCACCGTCGCGCGCCCCATCGGCGCGCTCTCACCACCGGGTCGGAGCCGCCGGCCCGTCTTCGACATGGCACGATCATTATCCTGAGGAGGGAGCCGAACCATGAGCGACTACCCGGCCGCGATCACCACGGTGAACCATGTCGAGCCGGTGCCGCGGCGGATCCGGGCGTTCCTCGGCGGCGAGAAGGTGCTGGACACCACCCGGGCGCTGTATGTCTGGGAATGGCCGAACTACCCGCAGTACTACATCCCGCTGGCCGATGTCCGCCAGGATCTGCTCGACCCGGAAGGGCACACCCAGCAGACCGGCCGCGGCCTGGTGGAACTGCGCGGAATCCGGGTCGGGGATCAGCACCGGCCGCGGGCCGCCAAGGTCCTGGCCGAGTCGCCCATCGCCGGGCTGAGCGGCACCGTGCGTTTCGACTGGGCCGCGATGGACGCCTGGTTCGAAGAGGACGAGCAGGTGTTCGTCCATCCGCGCAGCCCGTTCACCCGGGTCGACGCGCTCCGGTCCAACCGGCCGGTCCGGGTCGAGCTGGACGGGGTGGTCCTGGCCGACGCGGGCTCGTCGGTGATGGTCTTTGAGACCGGCCTGCCCACCCGCTACTACCTGGCCCGCACCGACGTCGACTTTGCCCACCTGGTCCCCACCGGCACCGTGACCGCCTGCCCGTACAAGGGCGTGACCAGCGGCTACTGGTCCGTCCAGGCCGGCGGCACGGAGCACGCGGACCTGGCCTGGAGCTACGACTTCCCGACCCGCCAGTTGCTGCCCATCGCCGGGCTGATCGCCTTCTACAACGAGAAGGTCGACATCAGCCTGGACGGGCAGCGCCTGGACCGGCCGCAGACCCACTTCTTCCCGCGATGACGCTACCCCGCGAACGTGATGAAACCCGGGGTTCACCTCGCTCTAGCGTGGTGAACCCCGGGTTTCACTTCGCAGGGTGCCCGGGAGCGCCCTGGAGTCAGGCCACGTCGCGGCGCATGGTGGTGCGGCTCGCGGCCAGGAGCAGCGCGACGGCGTAGCCGGTGAGCACCAGGCCGGCGGCCAGCGGCGGCAGGCTGTGGCTGGGGTTCGGGCCCGGCGCGTTGGTCAGGCCGATGGCGGCCGCGGTCGGCAGCCACTTCTCGATGCCCGGCACGACGGTGGCCAGGATGACCTGCTCGACGAACAGGGCCCAGGTGATCGCCACCACGATGGCGCCGATCGTGTTCCTGGTCAGCGCGCCGAGAGCCACGCCGATCATCCCGAAGCAGGCCGACGAGATGACCGTGCCGGCGTAGAGGGTGCCGGCCCCGGCTGGGAGGTGGTGGATCCCGTGTGCCGACAGGGTCAGGACGATGGTGCCCAGCCCGAGCCCGAAGACCACGGCGCTGAAGACCGCGCTCAGCCCGGCGATGACCGCCACCTTGACCGCGAAGACGCGCATCCGGTGGGGGGTGGCGAGCAGGACCGGGACGATGGTCCGGTGCCGGAACTCGCCGCCCGCGGCCAGGACGCCCAGGATGAGCATGACCACGCAGGTGACCGCGCCGAACTTGAGCATCTGGTAGGTGCTGGCGTCGGTGCCGAGGCGCGGGGTTCCGTGCTGGCCGGCGACCGTCGCGTCGATGAGCACGCTGCCGATGGCGAGCGCGATCGCGACCGCGAAGCTGACCGGCAGTGCCTTGGTGGTGAAGAGCTTGCGGAGTTCGGCCCGGGCCAGCCGGCCGGTGGTGAGCCCGGTGGTGAACACAGTGCCGTTCATGCTGCTATCTCCTGGTTCTGGTGGTTCTGCTGGACGAGATCGAAGAACAGGCTCTCCAGGTCCTCGTCGTGCCGGGAGAGTTCGAGGATGGTGACGCCCGCGGCCGCGGCGGCCATGCCGATCTCGTCGGCGGTGGCGGACCTGGCCTCCACGGTCGAGGCGTCGGCCAGGCGGACCCGCAGGCCGGCGGCCGCGAGCACCTCGAGCAGCCGCGGCGCGTCGGTGGTCCGGGCCCGGACCACCGAGGTCTGGGCGGTCAGGTCGGCCAGCGTGGTGTGCGTCACCAGGCGCCCGCGGGACAGCACGACCACCTCGTCGACGGTCTGCGCCACCTCGCTGAGCAGGTGGCTGGACAGGAACACGGTCCGGTTCTGTGCCGCCAGCGCCCGCAGCAGGCCGCGCAGCCAGCGGATGCCGTCCGGGTCGAGCCCGTTGAGCGGCTCGTCGAAGACCAGCACGCCCGGATCGCCGAGCAGCGCTCCGGCCAGGCTGAGCCGCTGGCGCATGCCGAGCGAGAACCCGCCGACCGCGCGCCCGGCGACATCGGACAGCCCGACCAGCCCGAGCACCTCGTCGACCCGGCGGCGCGGCAGGCCGGCCGCCGTGGTGATGACCCGCAGGTGCTGAGCGGCGCTGCGGCCCGGGTGGAAGGTGTTGCTGTCCAGGGCCGCGCCCACCTGGCGCACCGGATCGGGCAGCTCGTGATAGGGCACTCCGTCGATGGTGGCCGTCCCGGACGTCGGGACGGCCAGGCCGAGCAGCATGCGCAGCGTCGAGGTCTTTCCCGAGCCGTTAGGCCCCAGGAACCCGGTCACCTGGCCCGGCCGGACCTCGAACGACAGGCCGTCGACAGCCAGGACCGAGCCGTAGCGCTTAGTGAGCTTGTTGAAGCTGATGGTGGACATAACGGCGATTCCTTACGCGCACTTCTCGGGATGTCAGGTGCGTCGTGTTCCACTGTCGCGATTCCGGGTCGCGGCGTCGCCGGCCCGCAAGCCGGTTTCCGCTCTCGCCCCGCACGCTCACCGGCGCGTATCGTGCGCCCTAAAGGCGTACGCCTGGAGGGGTAGCCCGCGGGTCACCCCGCGGGCGGACGCGCGTGGCGGCGGATCCTGGCTACGGTGACGAAATGCCGACGTTGCGGTCGATGAGGCAGGCCCCGGGCCCGCTGCTGATCGACGGCATCACCGCGCTCGCCGTGTTCGCGCTGATGGCCCAGCAGCTCATCACCAGGCTCGTGCTGCTGTCCGGACAGCACCCGACGACGGTCCTGACCTGGCTGCTGGCCGCGGTCATCGTCGTGCCGATCCTCACCCACCGCCGGTTCCCGCGCGCGTCGGTCGCGGTCTGCCTGTCCGCGGTCGCGCTCTACGCCGCCGGCCGCTACGTGGCCTACCCCGGGTACGCGATCTTCGTGCTCACCTTTGACATCGCCCTGCACAGCGACGAGCAGGTGTCCATCCCGACCTTGTTCGCGTCGGCGGTCGTGCTGGGCGTGGCCGTCGATCTCCAGCCGGCCAAGGTGGCGGTCGTGGCCACCTATGTCGCGAGCGAGATCTTCGTGGGGGCGGCCTGGCTGGCCGGCTGGAGCCTGCGCCGGCGCCGGGCGCGCTGGACCGAGCTTCAGGCCCGGACCGAACGTCTGGAGCGCGAGCGCGAGGAGGAGGCCCGCCGTGCCGTCACCGAGGAGCGGCTGCGGATCGCCCGCGAACTGCACGACGTCATCGCCCACTCGATGAGCGTCATAGCCGTGCAGTCCGCCGTCGGAAACCACGTCATCGACACCCAGCCGGCCGAAGCCCACCAGGCCCTGGCGGCCATCGAGGCCACCAGCCGGTCCGCGCTCACCGAGATGCGCCGGCTGCTCGGCGTGCTGCGGCAGGAAGGCGAGCCACGCGGCAGCCTCGCTCCGGCGCCCGGGCTGGCCGACCTGGCCTCGCTCGTCACCCAGGTACAGGACGCGGGGCTCCGGGTCTGGATCAGCGTCGAAGGCGAGCGGCGATCGGTTCCCCCGGGCATCGACCTGTCCGCCTACCGGGTCATCCAGGAGGCGCTCACGAACGTGATCAAGCACGCGGGCTCCGCCGCCGCCACCGTGACCATCCGTTACCGCGACGACTCGGTGACCGTCGAGATCGCCAACCGGGTTCCGGCCGCCCCGGGCGTCCGCGTCCCGCCGCCCCGGACAGGCTCCTCCGGGCACGGGATCATCGGCATGCGCGAGCGGGTCGCGGTGTTCGGCGGGGAGTTCGCCGCCGGGCCCGGACCGGACGGCGGCTTCCTGGTCCGGGCCTGCTTCCCGATCGCGCAGGTGACCGGGTGATCCGCGTCGTCGTGGCCGATGACCAGGCCCTGGTGCGCGGCGGGTTCCGCGTGCTGGTCGACTCCGCGCCGGACCTCGAGGTCGTCGGCGAGGCCTGCGACGGCACCGAGGCGGTCGCGCTGGCCAGGAAGAACAAGCCCGACGTGGTCCTGATGGACATCCGGATGCCGCACCTGGACGGGCTGGAGGCGACCCGGCTGATCTGCCAGTCCGCGGAAACCGAGAACGTCAGGGTGCTCATCCTCACCACCTTCGACCTCGACGAGTACGTCTACGCCGCGCTGCGGGCCGGAGCCAGCGGCTTCCTGCTCAAGGACACCCCGCCCAATGACCTGCTGGCCGGGATCCGCGTCGTGGCGGCGGGCGACGCGCTGCTGGCCCCGAGCGTCACCCGCCAGCTCATCAGCGAATTCGTGCGCCGCCCTGACAGCGACCGCCCGCCCCCGGCCACGCTCGACATCCTCACCGGCCGCGAGCGCGAGGTGCTGGCCCTGGTGGCCCGAGGCTGGTCCAACGCGGAGATCGCCGAGCGGCTCTACCTCAGCCCCGCGACCGCGAAGACGCACGTCGGCCGGCTGCTCATGAAGCTCCAGGCCCGCGACCGGACCCAGCTCGTGGTCATCGCCTACGAGACGGGCCTGGTCACCCCCGCCGGCCCCTAAGCGGGAACGGACAGCGACAGGCCGAACTGGGCGGCGGAGTCGGTCCACCACGAGTGCACGGCCAGGCCGGCCGCGGCCAGCTCGGCTTCCACGCCCGGGCGGCGGAACTTGGCCGACACCTCGGTGCGCATCTCCTCCCCGGCGGCGAACCGCACGGTGAGCCCGATGGCGGGCAGCCGCACGGTCTGGTCGGCCAGCGAGCGCAGCCGCATCTCGATCCATTCCGCCTGCGCGTCCCACACCGCCACGTGCTCGAACTCGTCCGGGTCGAAGTCGGCGCCCAGCTCATGGTTCAGCACCGCCAGGACGTTCTTGTTGAACGCGGCGGTGACGCCCGACTCGTCGTCGTACGCGGCGACCAGCGTGACCGGATCCTTGACCAGGTCGGCGCCGAGCAGGAAGAAGTCGCCCGGGCGCAGCCCGGCCCGGACCCGGCCCAGGAACGCGGCCCGCTGATCGGGCAGCAGGTTCCCGATCGTGCTGCCGAGGAAGGCGACCAGGCGGGGAGAGGGCGCGTCGCCGTCGGCGGGAAACCCCAGGTGCTCCTCGAAGTCCGACACCACCGCCCGCACGTCCAGCCCCGGGTACTCGGCGGACAGCGCGTCCCCCGCTGCGACCAGGGCCGGCTCGCTGACATCCACCGGCACGTAGCAGCGCAGCGTGCCCGCCTCCCGCAGCGCGTCGAGCAGCAGCCGGGTCTTGTCCGACGACCCCGAGCCGAGCTCCACCAGCGTCCGGGCCCGGGTCAGCGCGGCGACCGACGCCGCGGTGGCGTGCAGGATTTCTCGTTCGGCCCGGGTCGGGTAGTACTCGCGCAGCTCGGTGATCTTGTCGAACAGCGCGCTGCCCTGCGCGTCATAGAACCACTTGGGCGGCAGCGACTTCGGATCGGCGGTCAGCCCGGCGCGGGCGTCCGCCCGCAGCGAGTCGGACAGGAAGCCGACCGGAAGCCGGCGGTCGAGGGAGGTCAACGGATCGTGGTCCTTCCATCTGAGGTCCCCGGTGGGTCAGGGGTGGGGTCAGGGATTTCCGGTGTTTCATGGGCTGCCGCGCCGCCCGTGATGATCGAGTTCAAGGCGGGCCACGGCGTCACGCTCACCTCCTCAGTCGTGGCGCTGACCAGCGAGCCGCGGGGGATCTCGATCCAGCCGTCCTCGTCATCGCTGGGCTCGGAAGCGACGGTCACGGCGCCGGCCTGGCGCCGGTAGTACAAGGTGTGGCCCGCCGCGGTGGCGGCGATCGACCGGCCGTCGGTGAGCAGGAAGTTGAGCCGTCCGGTCACGCCCTCGGCCCGCAGCGCGTCCGCGGTGCCGGCCAGCGCCTGCGCCAGCCCGAGCCCCTGCCGGAGGCGGTGCAGGACCAGCGCCCACATCAGGGCCGAGTCGACCCGGGCCTCCAGTTCCAGCAGCGAGACGGCGGGCAGCGCCGCCGCCAGCCCGGCGGTCGAGGCCGGCCAGCCGTCGATCGCCCCGTTGTGGCTGAACAGCCAGCGGCCGTGCCGAAAGGGCGCGGCCGCCGCCGGGCCGTGGCTGGTGCCAGGAGTGGCGTTCCGTACCGCCGCGAGCAGTGCGCCCGTCCTGGTCACCCGGGCCACGTCGAGGAAGGACTCGTCGGTCCAGATCGGCATGGACTGCCGGTACCTGGCCGGCTCCGGGTCGCCGTCCGGATACCAGCCCACCCCGAACCCGTCCGCGTTGATCGCCCCGCACCGCTGGTAACGCGGCGCCCAGGCTTGCCGGTACAACCCGTGCGGCGGGTCGATGATGACCGAACGCAGCGTGGTCTCAGGCCCCAGGTAAGCCAGGTGCCTGCACATCAAGCGGTTTCCGGCGCCCCGGACCGGGCGGTCCGGAACCCGGAGAAGATCTGCCGCCGGATCGGGTAGTCCCAGTTCCGGAACGTGCCCCGGCAGGCCACCGGGCTGACCGCGAACGACCCGCCGCGCAGCACCTTGTACTCGGGACCGAAGAACACCTCCGAGTACTCCCGGTACGGCCAGGCATTAAACCCCGGGTACGGGAGGAAATCCGAACTCGTCCACTCCCAGACGTCCCCGATCAGCTGCCGCGCCCCGCACGGCGCCGCCCCCTCGGGGTATGAGCCGGCCGGCGCGGGCCGCAGGAATCGCTGGCCCAGGTTGGCGTGCTCCGCCGAAGGGTCCGCGTTGCCCCACGGGTACCGCCGGGACAGGCCGGTCGCCGGGTCGAACCGGGCCGCCTTCTCCCACTCGGCCTCGGTCGGCAGCCGCCGCCCCGCCCAGCGCGCGTACGCGTCGGCCTCGTACCAGCACACGTGCAGCACGGGTTCTTCCGGCCGGACCGGCTCGGTCTGGCCGAACACCCGGCGGACCCACTGCCCGCCGTCCCAGTTCCAGTACAACGGCGCGGACAGCCCGGCTCGCTGCCGGTGGTCCCAGCCGGCCGCGGTCCACCAGCGCGGGTCGTCGTATCCGCCGTCCGCGATGAACTCGGCGTACGTGCCGCAGGTCACCGGCGTGGTGTCGAGGAAGAACGGCGCCACGTCCACGGCGTGCGCGGGCCGCTCGTTGTCCAGCGCCCAGGGCTCGGTGGACGTGCCCATGGTGAACGGGCCGCCGGGCACGAGCACCTCGGACGGCAGCCGCAGCGCGTCCGCGGGCGTCGGGCCGGGTGCGGTCACGGTGAGCACCGGGGCCCCGGCCCGGATCTGGTGGGTGATCAGCATGGTCTCGTCGTGCTGGACCTCGTGCTGGGCGATCATGCCGAACGCGAACCCGTCGCCGAGCAGCCTCGTACCCCCGTGTTCAAGGCCACTGAACCGGGCCCGCTCCAGCAGGTCGAGCACCCGGCCCCGGACCTCGTGCCCGTAGGCCCGGGCCTGCGCCGGCGGGAGCAGCGGCAGGGTCGGGCGTTCGGAGCGGGGGTGCTCGAACGCGTCGTAGAGCGGGTCGATCTCCGGGTGCATCGGCTCGCGGCCGCCGACCTCGCGCAGCAGCCAGAGCTCTTCCTGATTGGCGATATGCGCCAGGTCCCAGACCAGCGGGGACATCAGCGGCGAGTGCTGTCTGACCAGGTCGGCCTCGTCCACGCTCTCGGTGAGCAGCGCCGTCCGCTGCCGCGCTCCGGTCAGTTCCCGCGCGATCATCTCCCGTAGCGTGTCCTCTTTCCTGGGGGGACCCATCCCCCCAGACCCCCCTTGGAACCCCGTCATGTGATTGCCTCCAGTTGGTCGTTGGCGGGACATCGGTCTTGCAGCACGTACCGTTCGGTGAAGTCGGCCACCGCCCGCCGGATCGGGGCCGGCGCATCCGCCCGGCCCAGCGCCGCGTCGGCGGCCTCGAAACACTGCCTGCTGGCCCGGCTGATATCCGGGTCGGCCGGACCGGATCGGGCCGCGCGCAGCCACGGGTCGCGGCCGTCGGAGCGCGGGCCCGGCGCCTCCCATACCGGCTCGGTGGCGGCCAGTGCGGCGTCGGCGGCCCGCTCGTCGCCGGCCAGGGCCGTGGCCACGGCCGCGGGCACGACCCAGCCGTCACCCGGCTGGGCGTCGATCATCCGCAGTTCCAGGTGCCCGCGCGGCCGGACCGGCGGGAACAGCGTGGACAGGTGATAATCGAGGTCCTCGGCGGTAGGCGGCCGCAGCGCGCCCGAACCGCCGTCCCGCAGCCAGTCGCGGAAGGTCAGCCCGGGCGGCGCCGTCCAGTCGTCGGAACCGGGCTCGCGGACGCACATCAGCCCGGCATCCAGGGCGTAGGCGGCCCAGGCGTCGCGCGGGTCCCCGTCATCGGCAAGCGGAGTGGCCGGCGCCCGGGTCCGGCCCGGATCCATGTTGGCCCACACCTGCTGGCGGGCCGAACGCCAGCCGGTGGGCCGTCCCCGGCGCAGCGGGGAGTTGGCGAACGCCGCCACCAGCACCGGCCCGATCGCGTGCAGCAGCCGCCAGCGCGACCGGTATCCGGACTCGCCCGTGTGGTCCTCGCCCGCGTCCAGGCAGACCTGGACCGACGCGGTGCCGCACATCATCTGGCGGCCCCACGGGCCATCACGGTCGAAGAACTTTTCCATCGCCGCATACCGCGGCAGATCGAGCACACGCCGGGGCGGGCGCAGCGGATCGAGGCCGTAGCCGCACAGTTCCAGGCCGGCCGCCGCGGCCGCATCACGCAAGGCGGTCAGGTCCCGCCCGGTCACCTCGACCAGGTCACCAAGGGTGACCGCGGGTGCCGAGCTCAGCTCGAGCTGCCCGCCAGGCTCCACAGTCAAGGTGGCGCCCGACGGAAGAGGAGGAATTTTATACCGAACGATACGTCGTTCGTGTCCCTGGTAGCCCTGCTCGCTGGCCGGGGTCTCGGCCTCAAAGGGGGCCAGGGCGGCGGCTACCTGTTCCGCCCGGACCGGTAGTGCTGGATCCCGCGGATCGCGGACCAGCCACTCGAGTTCGACGCCGACCCGCTCCGGCGGGCCGGTCTTGAAACAGATCCCATGAACGTGAGCCTCGGCGTCCGCCTCGGTGAAGCGCGCCCTCTTGATCACGATTTCAACACTACCCGAGGGGTCTGACAAAACCGGGCCACCCCGGTTCTCGCAGCCAGGTCTCAGGTTGAGGTGGTACCTTGCAGCACACCCTGGGTGATCGGCACTGACGGTGAGTCGCAGGATTCATGACACGCCGTGAGCGCCAACGTGGCCGTCGACGCTCGGGGGCTCTGGCAGGATGGACTCGATGAAGTTGCCGTCCGTGATTCCGCCGGTATTCCGGGGCCGGGCTGGGGAGCCACCCGGCATCGTCGCCGTCGCGCGCGTGGACCGCAGGACGAAGGTCATCGGCAAGCGGCTCAATCCGGGCGAGATCGCGATCATCGATCATGCCGACCTGGACCGGGTCAGCGCCGAGGAACTGATCAGGCGGAAGGTCTCGGCGGTCGTCAACGCCTCGATGAGCATCACCGGCCGATACCCGAACCTCGGCCCGCAGTTGCTGCTCGACGCGGGCATCCCGGTCATCGACGGGGTCGGGCCGGACGTGATGGTCAAGGTCGCCGACGGCACGCTGGTGCGGCTGGACGAGGAGACGCTGTACCTCGGCGACCAGGTCGTGGCCAAGGGGACGCCGCTGACCCCGGAGTCGGTCGAGGCGGCCATGATCGAGGCCCGGGCCATGGTCGCGGTGCAGATCGAATCGTTTGCCGCGAACACGCTGGAGTTTCTCCGGCGTGAGCACGCCCTGCTCACCGACGGCGTCGCGGCGCCGGAGATGGAAACGGACATGGCCGGGCGGCACGTCCTGGTCGTGGTGCGCGGCTACCACTACCGCGAGGACCTAGCCGCCCTCCGGCCCTACATCCGTGAGTACAAGCCCGTGATGGTCGGGGTCGACGGCGGCGCGGACGCGCTGATGGAGGCCGGTTACCTGCCCGATGCCATCTTCGGCGACATGGACTCGGTGTCCGACGAGGCCCTGAGCAGCGGCGCGGAACTGGTCGTGCACGCCTACCCGGACGGCCGCGCACCGGGCCTGGCCCGGATCCATGAGCTCGGCCTGGACGCGATCACCTGCCCCGCGCCGGGCACGAGCGAGGACATCGCGCTGCTCGTGGCCGACGCCAAGGGAGCGAGCCTGATCGCCGTGGTGGGCACCCACCACACGCTCGAGGAGTTTCTCGACAAGGGCCGGCCGGGCATGTCGAGTACCTTTATCACGCACCTGCGGGTGGCCGGGAAACTGGTCAACGCCCGGGGCGTGCACCAGCTGTACCAGAGCCGGATCTCCGGCTGGTCGCTGCTGGTGCTGGTGCTGGCGGCGGCCGTGACCGTGCTCGTGGCCGTCCTGTTCTCACCGGCCGAACCCGTCCTGGCCAGGTACTTCGAAGCGACCTGGCACTCGTTTATCGGAAGATTCTAGTGATCGATTTTCGCTACCACCTGGTGTCGATCGTGGCCGTGTTCCTCGCGCTGGCCATCGGCATCGTGCTCGGTTCCACCGAACTGCAGGGCCCCACGTACAACCTGCTGAACCAGACCACCGCCAAGCTGCAGAACGAGTACGACCAGGCCAGCAGCCAGCGTGACGTGGCCCAGCAGCAGGCCGATCTCGGTGAGAACTACGCCCAGGCGGTCGAGCCCGTGGTGCTGCACAACCTGCTGGCGGGCCAGCGTCTGCTGATCATCACCGAGCCCGGAGCACCGGCTTCCGTGGTCACCGCGATCAGCAACGCCGCGACGCAGGACGCGGGGGCCACGGTCACCGGGCAGATCGCGCTGCAGGCCAAGTTCTTCGACAACAGCGACACCACGCTGGACAGCCTGAACCAGATCAACCTGGCCATGTCGCAGGCCGACAACATGGTGCTGAACACCGGCACCACCTACCAGCAGCAGGCCGCGCAGGTGATCGCCGGCGAGATCCTCACCCGCACCCTGGCCTCGCCGGGAACGGGCCCGGGAACGGGCCCGGGAATGGGCACAGCCACTCAGCAGGCCGGCACCCAGCCGACCACCAGCCCGTCGGCGGACAGCGAGCAGGACACCAACGCGCAGACCATGCTCACCGCCTACGCGAACGAGGGATTCCTGACCATCAGCGGGCAGCCCGCGGCACCGGCCACGCTGGCCGTGATCGTGACCCCGCAGACCGCGCCGTCCGACGGCAGCGCGGACCCGCTCGACCAGTTGCTCGTGCCGGTGGCCGAGGAACTCGCCGTGAAAAGCTCGGCCACCGTGGTGGTCGGGACCTCGGCGGATTCGGGACCGGGCAGTCCGATCGCCGTGCTGCGCGCGAGCAGCGCGGCCAGCAAGGTATCCACGGTCGACGACGCCGATTTCGTGGCCGGGCAGAGCGCGGCCATCCAGGCGCTGGCTGTGCAGCTGAACGGCGGCAACCCGGGCAGCTACGGGTTCGCCAACGGCGCCAGCGCCGTCGCGCCGAGTCCCGCGCCCACGCCCAGCGCGAGCGCGTCCCCGACCGCGACGGC
>Ga0335081_10016265_pt1 | contig 12036 bp, 9 predicted proteins | sample Lox_Sample_35_FD_206713 | JGI IMG/M metagenome (GOLD analysis project Ga0335081, IMG submission 206713) | Soil microbial communities from Loxahatchee National Wildlife Refuge, Florida, United States - Lox_Sample_3.5 | ecosystem: Environmental > Terrestrial > Soil > Wetlands | place: USA: Florida... | reverse complement strand
GAGCGCCTCGTTCAGCACGACTTCCTGACCCGGGCGCAGCTCGGACAGCTCCACGTTCGGGGACACGTTCACCCGCATCTTGCGGCCGCCGGTGAACACGTCACAGGTGTCGTCCTCGTTCGGGTTCAGGAAGACGCCGAATCCGGACGGCGGCTGGGCCAGCCGGTCCACTTCTTCCTTCAGCGCGACGATCTGGTCGCGTGCCTCACGCAGCGTCGCCGCCAGCCGCTCGTTCTGGGCGGTGACCCCGGTGAGACTCCCCTCGGTCTCGCGCAGCCTGTCCTCAAGGAGCCTGACCTGCCGGGGCGAATCCGCCAGCCTGCGCCGCAGCACCGCGATCTCCTCGTCAAGGAAGGAGATCTGAGCGGTAAGGCTCCTCACCTCATCCTCGTGCCGTCCACGCCCGCTGTCATCTCTGGTGGGCACGGCCCTCACCTCCTCCTGCACCGTTAACTGGACTCTACCTATTCACGAGCATTCCCTAACCTGCCGACCCCGTATCGACGCCGTTTTGCTGCCCGCGAAATTACCAGTCAGTCACAATAGCATCACAAGGCGTTAAGGTGCACTCAGGACGTGACACCCGGCCCGTTCGGGATAATGATCTTCTTACCCGCCATCTTCCTGCGCTCCCTTCGCGGGCCGGCGTCGGCGCGGCGGGGGGACCACCCCGGGCGCGAGCCGTCGCGCGGTCACCAGGAACCCGGTGTGGCCTACCATCCGGTGCTCGGGGCGGACGGCCAGCCCCTCCACGTGCCAGCCCCGGGTCAGGCTCTCCCAGGCAGCAGGCTCGTCGAAGCCGCCGTGCCCGCGCAGCGCCTCCACGGTGCGCGAGAGCTGGGTCGTGGTGGCGACGTAACAGCAGGCCAGGCCGCCGGGGGCGAGCGCTTTCCCGGTGGCGTCGACGCAGTCCCAGGGGGCGAGCATATCCAGGATGACCCGGTCGAAGTCGGCCAGCCCGGCATCGTCAGCACCGGTTTCCTGGCCGAACTCGCCGGTCACCAGCTGCCAGGCCGGCGGCGGGCCGCCGAAGAACAGCTCGACGTTCCGCCGGGCGATCTCGGCGAAGTCGGGCCTGCGCTCGAAGGAGACCAGCGTGCCCTGCTCCCCCACGGCCCGCAGCAGCCAGCAGCTCAGCGCGCCCGAGCCGGCCCCGGCCTCGAGCACCCGCGCGCCGGGGAACACGTCGGCGAACGCGACGATCTGCGCCGCGTCCTTGGGGTACACCACCGCCGCGCCTCGTTTGGCCGCCAGCGTGTAATCGGCGAGCAGCGGGCGGAAGACCACGTAAGGAGTGCCGCCGCCCGACCTGACCACGTTCCCGTCCGGGCCGCCGATGATGTCGTCGTGGCTCAGCGTGCCCCGGTGGGTGTGGAAGGACGCGCCGGCCCGGAGCGTGATCAGGTGGCTGCGTCCCTTGGGGTCGGTCAGCTGCACCGGCTCGCCCGGCATCAGCGGCCCCTGCCGCGGTTTGGTCATGGTCGGTTATACCTCTAAACCCCGGCGAAGGCGCGGTCGACGTCGCGGGTGGCCAGCACCCCGTAGACCTGGCCGGAGGGCTCGACCAGCAGGTACTCCGTGGCGGGGGCGCGGCGGATCGCGTCCAGCAGCGCCATCCCGGACAGGTCGGCGGGCAGCACCAGGCTCGGCTCGAGCGTGCGGGCCAGCGTGCCCGCCTCCATCCACGGGCGGCGCTGATCCGGGGTCGCCATTACCGCGGTCTCGTTGAGGATGGCGATGGGCTTGTCGTCGTGGTCGACGATCACCACTGCCCGGGCGTGGCTCTCGTCCGCGCGCCTGATCGCCTCGGCCAGCGGGGTGTCCGCGGTGACGGAGACCGCCTTGCGGGCCAGCGTCCGGGCCTGGAGGGCCGGCAGCCGCTCGCGGAACCTGGTCGCCTTGATGGCCTGCCCGGCGCCGGTCCACATGAAGGCGGCGATCACCGCCAGCCAGACCACGCTGACGAAATCCCCGCCCGTCCCGTTCACCGCTCCGGCCGCGAACGGCACGACGAACAGGGCCACGGCGAGGGCCCGGCCCACCCAGGCGGCGGCGATGGTGGCGGTCGACGGGCGGCCGGTCAGCTTCCAGATCACGGCGCGCAGCATCCGGCCGCCGTCCAGCGGCAGGCCGGGCAGCAGGTTGAAGATGCCGACCACCAGGTTGGCCCAGCGCAGCTGGCTGACCAGGGTGCCCCCGATGGTGTCCAGCGGGACCACGTGCATCAGGCCGTACCCGCCGGCGGCCAGGGCCAGCGACAGGGCCGGGCCCGCCGCCGAGACCAGGAACTCCCGGCCGGGCGTCGGCGGCTCCCGCTCGATCTCGGAGAACCCGCCGAGCGGGTAGAGCAGGATGCGGCGCACCGGCAGCCCGTAGCCGCGGGCGACCAGGGAATGGCTCAGCTCGTGGACCAGGACGGATACGTACAGCAGCACCACGAAGGCCGCCGCGACGACGAACCTGGTGGAACCGTGCAGGGTCGCGGCCAGGTCGTTGGCATAGACGAAGATGAAGACGCCGGCGATCACGAACCAGTACGGCGAGATGTACACCGGGATGCCGAACGGGCGCGCGATGACGATCCCAGGACCGGCTCCGCGGCGCTTCGGTGGCTTCTCCGCCGTCGAGGGCGGCTTGTCCGGCGTCGTGCTTGCCACCTTACCGATGCTACGTGGTGTGCTGACCCAGGGGGACGTGACCGAGATCCCCCCGAATGTCGGTAGCGTGCTCTACGGTGGCGCTGTGGATGAATCAGCAGCGGTTATCGAGACCCCGGCAGAAGAAGGCGCCCCGCCCGGGCCGGCGCTCTCGCCGTCCCGCGCGGCGGACTTCATGACCTGCCCGCTGCTCTACCGGTTCCGGGTGATCGACCGGCTGCCCGAGCCGCCCACCACGGCGACCGCGCGGGGGACGCTGGTGCACGCCGCGCTGGAGCGGCTGTTCGACCTGCCGGCCGCCGGCCGGACCCCGGAGGCGGCCAGGACGCTGCTGGCCGCCGAGTGGGACCGGCTGGCCGCCGAGGAGCCCGGTCTGGCCGCGCTGTTCGAGAACGAGGCCGAACGGGCTGACTGGCTCGCTTCGGCCACGGCGATCGTGGAGGCGTACTTCACCCTGGAGGACCCGCGTCGGCTCGAGCCCGCCGAGCGCGAGGCCTACGTGGAGACGACGCTGGAGTCGGGGCTGCGGCTGCGCGGCTACATCGACCGTCTTGACGTGGCGCCGGGCGGCGAGATCAGGATCGTGGACTACAAGACCGGCCGTGCGCCGCGGGAGGCCTACGAGGCCAGCGCGCTGTTCCAGATGAAGTTCTACGCGCTGGTGATCTGGCGGCTGCGCGGCCGGGTGCCCCGGCTGCTCCAGCTCATGTACCTGGCCGAGGGCGAGGTGCTGCGCTACTCCCCCGACGAGGCCGACCTGCTGGCCACCGAGCGCAAGGTGGCGGCGCTGTGGCAGGCCATCGAGCGGGCCGCCGCCGCGGGCGACTGGCGGCCGCGGCCGAGCAGGCTCTGCGACTGGTGCAACCACAAGGCGCTGTGCCCCGAGTTCGGCGGCACCCCGCCGCCGCTGCCCGACCGGCCCTAGGCCAGGACGACGATCAGCAGGGCGAGCGCGGGCAGGGCGACGGCGGCGATCGCGGGCCAGGCCAGCCGGGCCGTAACGGGCTGGACCGGGACGGCCTGCTCCGGGGCGGCCTGCTCGGGGGCGATCTGTTCCGGGGAGGCCCGCCGCCCGGGGCGGGTGCGCTCGCGCTCAGCGCGGGTGTCCAGGCGGACGGCGATGGCCTTGACGGTCGGCAGCGAGGCGAGGTACTTGGCCTCCTCGGGCAACTGGGAGTGGCCCGGCGTGGGCGGCGGCGTGGCGAACACGCTGGCCGGCAGGGGGCGCAGCAGCCCGGATCGCGGCTGCCGGGCGGGCAGGTAGGACCGGCGCTTGGCCCGGGCCGAGACGTACAGCGCCCAGCACGAGATGGCCTTGCTGGCCGCACTGCTCGGAGGGGTGCCCGGCCCGGCGGCCGTCCCGCCGGGGGCGTAGTGCACCCGGACCCAGTCGCCGGTGTCCACCGCCTGGATGGCCGTCCACGGCACGTGATGGTCGCGGAACGGGTTGACGATGGTCAGGCCGCCCGGCCCGGCGATCACGCGCGGCCGCAGCGCCAGCGCGTAGATCAGCCCGGTGACCGTCAGCAAGATGGCCGACACCACGATCACGAACCTGGCCGACGCGCCCTGGATCGCGAAGTCCGCGATGTTGGCCGCCGCGAACACGAGCCACACCCACCACAGGATCAGCGGCGGGACGAGCCGGAAAACCTCGCGGTTCCCCTGCGGCGGCCTCACCTGGCTCAGGCGATCCGGACCCTGGGGTCGAGCAGCGCGTAGAGCAGGTCGACCACGATGTTGGCGGCCACGACGAACGCGGCCGCGATGATGACGAAGCCGATGATCACCGGCAGGTTGTCGGTGTCGATGGCCTCCACGGACACCTGGCCGAGGCCGCCGAGGCCGAATACGGCCTCGACCACGACCACGCCGCCGAGCAGCTGGCCCACGTCCACGCCGAGCTGGGACACGACCGGTGTCAAGGCAGAGCGCACGCCGTGCTTGAAGGTCACCCGGCGTTCGGACAGGCCCTTGGACCGGGCCGTCCTGATGTAGTCCTCGCCCATGGTGTCGAGCAGCTGGCCGCGCATCAGCCGGGTGTAGACGGCGGCCTGCACGGTCGCGAGGGTGATCCACGGCAGGATCATGTGCCCCATCCAGGTGAGCACCCCCTGCGAAATCCCGGCGTACCCGGTGTTGATCCAGGTGATCCCGTGCTGCTGGAGCGGCACGAACACGATCAGGATCAGCAGCTCGCCGATCACGAAGACCGGCATCGACAGGCCGATGAGCACCGCGACCGAGGAGGTCCGGTCGAACAGGCTGCGCGCCCTGGTGGCGCTGATGATGCCGACGGTCAGCCCGACCACCAGCCACAGGATCACGCCGCCCACCACCAGCGAGATGGTCGGCGGCAGGTCCTGCTTGAGCATGGTGGTGACGGCCTCCTGGTTGTAGTAGGAGTAGCCGAGGTTCCCGTGCAGCAGGCCGTCGAGGAAGTGCCAGTACTGGACCATGATCGGCTGGTTCAGGCCGAGGTTGCTGATCACCTCGTTGATGACCTGCGGGGTGGCGGCGCGGCCGGCCAGCTGGTGCGCGACCGTGGCTACCGGCCGGGCGAAGAACAGGAAGAACGCCCCGGTCGCCACCAGCCAGACCACCACGATGCCGGTGAGGATGCGCCGGACGAGAAAGCCGAGGATCGCCATGTCAGCTGCCTTCCGCCGGCGGGACGTAGGGTGCCGCGTGGGCCGCGTCGGATCCGTCCTCGGCGAGCACCTGGCGCTTCTCGCGGCCCTTGCGGCCCCGGCGGCCCCGCCCGGCCGCGAAGACCCGCTCGGTGCGCGGGTCCATGGCGTCCCGTACGCCGTCGCCGAGCAGGTTGAAGGCGAGCGTGGTGATCAGCAGCACCAGGGCCGGGAACACCACGTACCACCAGGATGTCGAGTAGAAGTTCTGCGCGTCGGCCAGGATGTTGCCCCAGCTCGCGGTCGGCGGCTGGATGCCCAGGCCCAGGTAGGAGAGCGTCGCCTCGAAGACGATGGCGGTCGGGATGTACAAGGTGGCCAGCACGAGCACGGGGGCCAGCAGGTTGGGCAGGATGTCGAAGATCATGATCCGGAACGGCCCGGCGCCCAGCGATCTGGCCGCCTCGATGTATTCCTTCTCCTTGATCGACAGGGTCTGGCCGCGGACGATCCGGGCGATCGCCGCCCAGGAGAAGAACGAGATCACCCCGATGATCACGGTCAGGCTCGGGCCGAGCACCACGGCCAGGGCCAGCGCCAGCACGATGTAGGGGAACGCCAGCACCGCGTCGGTGAACCGGGCCAGCACGGTGTCGACGAACCCGCCGAAGTACCCGGCCATCAGGCCGACAGCCAGGCCCGCCACCACGCCGACGAACGTGGTGAAGAAGCCCACGAACAGCGAGATGCGCGCGCCGTAGAGGATCCGGATGAACAGGTCACGGCCGGTGCCGTCGGTGCCCAGCCAGAACCCGTTGGTCCCCGGTGCGACCGGGTTGCCCGCTGCGTCCTCGCCGGTGTTCGGGTAGGCGATGTTCGGCGGATGGTGGGTGAACGAGACGAACACGGGCGCGAAGATGGCGAGCAGGACGATGACCAGGATCACGACCAGGGCGGCCATGGCCACCTTGTCCTGCCGCAGCCGCCGCCAGGTCAGCTGCCACTGGCTGCGTCCCTGGATCTTTGCGGCGCCGGTGTCGAGCGCGGATTCGCCCGCCGCGGCTTCCTGGCTCGCGGCCTCAATCCCGGTGATGCTCATGTCAGTTCGCTCCTGCCTGCGCGGCGGCGAGGTTCTCGCCCGCTTGGACGGGGAAGTGGCAGGCGGTCACGTGGGTGGCGGCGTCGCCTGCCTTGGCCTCGAGCTGAGGCTCCTGGGTGCCGCAGATCTGCTCCGCCTTGGGGCAGCGCGGATGGAACCGGCATCCCGAGGGCGGATCGATCGGCGAGGGCACGTCTCCGGTCAGGATGATCCGCTGCCTGGCGGCGGCGGTGTCCGGGTCGGCGGCCGGCGCGGCGGACAGCAGCGCGGCGGTGTACGGGTGCCGGGGCGTGTCGTAGACCGGCGTGATCGGCCCGGACTCGACGATGCGGCCCAGGTACATGACCGCCACCGTGTTGCTCACGTGCCGCACGACCTCCAGGTCGTGCGCGATGAACAGGTAGGTCAGGCCGTAGTCACGCTGCAGGTCGGCCAGGAGGTTCAGGACCTGCGCCTGGATCGAGACGTCGAGTGCCGACACCGGCTCGTCGCAGATGATCAGCTTCGGCCGCAGCGCCAGCGCGCGGGCGACCCCGATGCGCTGCCGCTGGCCGCCGGAGAACTCGGCCGGGAACCGGTTGTAGTGCTCGGGGTTGAGCCCGACCCGCTCCATCAGCTCCTGCACCTGGCGCTTGCGCTCGCCACCGGTCGCGGTCCGGTGGATGGTGAACGGGTCACCGATGATCGCGCCGACCCGCCGCCGGGGGTTCAGCGAGCTGTAGGGATCCTGGAAGATCATCTGGATCTCGCGGCGCACCGGGCGCATGGCGCTGCGGGACAGGTTGGTCACGTCCCGGCCGTCGAAGATCACTTTTCCCGAGGTGACCGGGATCAGGCCCGCGACGCAGCGGGCGAGGGTGGACTTGCCGCTGCCGGTCTCGCCGACCAGGCCAAGGGTCTTGCCGCGCGGGATGGACAGCGACACGTCGTCGACCGCCTGGACGTGACCGACGGTCCGCCGGACCAGGCCGCCCGTGCGCACGGGGAAGTACTTGACCACGTTCTCTATCCGGACCAGGACGTCGTCCCCGGCCGGAGTTCCCGGGCCGGGTTCAGTGCTTTCCAGCAGGTCGCTCATCCGGCCACGCTCCCCTCAGATCCCAGGGTCCCGGCGACCTCGGCGTCGAAGACCTCGGCGGCCGCTTCCCCGCGGCCCTCGCGGACCATCTCGGCCCGCAGTTCTTCCGCCCGATCGCCCAGGCCGGCCGCCTGCACCGGCAGCCAGCAGGCCGAGTAGTGCAGCCCTTCCGGGCCGATCGGCCGCAAGGTGGGTTCCTCGGCCAGGCACTTGTCGAGCACGTAGCCGCACCTGGGGTGGAACTTGCAGCCGGACGGCAGGTTGATCAGGCTGGGCGGCGAGCCCGGGATGGGCCGCAGCCGCTCACCGGAGGCGGAACTGCTCGGTATCGACTCGAGCAGTCCCTTGGTGTACGGGTGGTGCGGCGAGTAGAACACCTCTCGCTTGGCCGCTTTCTCCGCGGCCCGGCCCGCGTACATGACCATGACCTCGTCCGCGATGTCGGCGACCACGCCGAGGTCGTGCGTGATCATGATCAGCGCGGTCTGCGATTCTTGCTGCAGCCGCAGCAGCAGGTCGATGATCTGGGCCTGCACGGTGGCGTCGAGGGCCGTGGTCGGCTCGTCGGCGATGATCATCCGCGGCGAGAGCGCCAGCGCCATGGCGATCATCGCCCGCTGCCGCATGCCGCCGGAGAACTGGTGCGGGTAGTCGTCCACCCGCCGGTCCGGGCGCGGGATGCCCACGTGGCCCAGGAGTTCCACCGCCCGGTCGTGCGCCTGTTTCTTGGACACCGACTTGTCGTGGGCCCGGATCATCTCGGAGATCTGCCAGCCGACCTTGTACAGCGGGTGCAGGCTGGTCAGCGGGTCCTGGAAGATCACCGCGATGCGGGCGCCGCGGACCTGACGCAACTGGTCCTCGGTGAGCGTCAGCAGGTCGGTCCCCTCGAACAGGGCGCGGCCCCCCACCTCAGCGCCCGGGGTCAGTCCGAGCAGCGTCTGCGTCAGCACCGTCTTGCCGCTGCCCGACTCCCCCACGATGCCGAGCGTCCGGCCGGCCTCCACGCTGAACGACACGCCGCGCACGGCCCGGACCACGCCGTCGACGGTCGGGAAACTGACGGTCAGGTCCGTTACCTCAAGCAGGCTCAAAGCAAGCACCCCTCCGACCCACAGCTCAGCAGCCACGACACGATACGAGGCTGACAGGGCAAGCGTTGCATAAGATCGCCGATACCGCTATGCAGGCCCGGCCGGGAATCGGTGATTCCCGGCCGGACCTGCATTGCTGGACTCCTAGCTCAGCTACCAGCGAGCCAGAGCTGGGTGATGTCGGGGTTACCGATGTTCGGCGCGAAGATCGCCGTCGGGTAGCCCACTCCCCTGACCCGCTTGCTGGCGTACAGCGGGAACTTCTGGCTCATGATCGGCACGATGGCCGCGTCCGCCATGATCTGCGCGTCGGCCTGCTGCCACGCCGTCCCGGCGTCCGACAGCGAGGTCGCGGCTTCCGCGGTGTTGATCAGCGAGTTCACCTTGGCGTTGTCGTAGCAGCCGTAGTTGACCGTGTTGATCACGCAGTTCGGACCCTGGAACAGGGCCTGGACCACAGTGCGGCCGTTGTTGCCGAACCAGTCCGGGATCCAGCCCGCCTGGGCCATGTCCCACTGGCCCGGCTTGTTGTTCTCCGGAGCGTTGCCCAGGTCGGTGAAGAACGACGAGCCCGGCTCGGGCTTGCCGGTCAGCTTGACCCCGCAGGACGCCAGCGACGCCTGGATCGCGGTGAAGATCCGGGTGTTGGCCGAGTCGCTGATGTACATGTAGGTCAGCGTGACGCCGTTCGGGTACCCGGCCTTGGCCAGGGCCTGCTTGCACGAGGCCACGTTGCCCTGGCCGTTGCTGTCCGGGTACGCGTTGGTGTTCTGGTAGCCCACGTTGCCCGGCGGGATCACCGTGTTGATGATCGTGCCGACGTCCGGGCCGCCCACGGACTTCAGCACGGCCGACTTGTCCAGGCCGTACTCGATGGCCTGCCGCACTCCCAGCTTGCCCATGGCGCTGTTGGCGTCGGGGCTGCGCAGGTTGAACACGGCGTACGGGAAGGTGCTCGACCACGGCCAGATGACGAAGTTGGGCACCTTCGAGGCGACCAGCTGCGGGATCGACGCCGGGTTGATCGGCGTGTCGATCGTCAGGTCCTGGGTGCCGGCCTGCAAGTCGGACAGCTGGGTCTCGGCCGAGGTCACGCCCTCGGTCACCACGACGCTGTTGACGTAGGCGTGCCGCAGCGAGTCGGTGGACTGCTTCCACGCCGGGTTCCTGACCATCGTGATCGACTTGCCCGCGACGTAGGAGCTGATCGCGTACGGGCCGTCGGACAGCGTGTGCGTGTCCAGCTGCAGGCTGTTCGGCACGTAACTGTCGTACTCCACCGGCCGCGCCGAGCTGAACGGCATCGCCAGCATGTACAGGAAGTCACTGGCCGGCTTGATCAGCGTGAACTGCAGCGTGGAGCTGTTCACCGCGGTGATCCCGGAGATCGTGTGGGTGTTCTGGAAGTCCGCGATGTTCGCCGCGGTCGGCGAGTTCGACTTCTTCGCGAAGAACGCGGCCTCCGCGTTGCAGTACGACGTGAGGCCGGCGATCGTCGACTCGTAGTAGCCGGGGTTGCCGACCGGGCTGACCGGGTTGCAGAACGCCTTGAACTCCCGGACGAAGTCCGCCGCCGTCACCTGGCGCGGCGGGCTGGAGTTCCAGTCCACGCCCTGCTTGATGTGGAAGGTGTAGGTCTTCCCGCCGTTGGTGATCCCGCCGTTGGCGGTGGTCGGCACCTCGGTCGCGACGTCCGCCACCGGCGTGGTGCTCTTGGTCCAGCCCGGATCCGAGGTGCTGGTGTACGGCACGCTCGGGTACTGCAGGAGCTGCCTGGTGTAGGCGCGCTCGAGCATGTAGTCCGCGGTGTAGTACGCGGGCACGGTGTCAATATGGTCCGGGCCGGAGGCGGCGACGATGTGCAGCGTCCCGCCGGACACCGGCGTCTGCGACGACGAGCCGGCAGCCGACGGCGACGATGTCGACGACGAGCTGCACGCGGCCAGAGCCGCAGCAGCCAGCACGGCCGCCGCCAGCCCAGCTATACGCTTGGGCGTACTAATCATGTGCAATGTTCCCCTTGGTCATGACGGTATACGACAACGAGGCAGCCAGCCGGCGGCCCGATCACTACCTACCAGGAGAGACTGTGCGCTTCCGGCAGCGAAATCCAGCCCAGAACCGTGGTCGTGGCTCGATTGTGATGGAAATCGTCCTGGTTCGTCACCCAACCGCCGTCAAAGTTACGCCTGGCGCCCTGGGGCTGCCCCTCCGGTTCCTCCCCGGAGAGGCAGCCCCAGGCGGATTTCCCGCCTGGATTCTGGCTCAGCTGCTAGCGAGCCAGAGGTTGGTGATGTCGGCGGCTCCGATGTTGGGCCCGAAGATCGCCGTCGGGTAGCCGACTCCCCTGACCCGCTTGCTGGCGTACAGCGGGAACTTCTGGCTCATGATCGGCACGATGGCCGCGTCCGACATGATCTGCGCATCGGCCTGCTGCCACGACGTCCCGGCATCCGAGGCCGAGGCTGCGCCCTCGGCCGTGTTGATGAGCGAGTTCACCTTCGTGTTGTAGTAGCAGCCGTAGTTGACCGTGTTGACCACGCAGTTCGGGCCCTCGAACAGGGCCTGGACCACGGTGCGGCCGTTGTTGCCGAACCAGTCCGGGATCCAGCCCGCCTGGCCGATGTCCCACCGGCCCGGCTTGTTGTTCTCCGGCGCGTTGCCCAGGTCGACGAAGAACGACGAGCCCGGCTCGGGCTTTCCGGTCAGCTTGACCCCGCAGGTCGCCAGCGACGCCTGGATCGCGGTGAAGGCCCGGGTGTTGGCCGAATCATTCGGGTACAGGTAGGTCAGCGTGACGCCGTTCGGGTACCCGGCCTTGGCCAGGTCCTGCTTGCACGAGGCCACGTTGCCCTGGCCGTTGCTGTCCGGGTACGCGTTGGTGTTCTGGTAGCCGGTGTTGCCCGGCGGGATCACCGTATTGAGGATCGAGCCGACGTCCGGCCCGCCGTAGGACTTGACCACGGCCGACTTGTCCACGCCGTACTCGATGGCCTGCCGCACCAGCAGCTTGCCCATGGCGCCGTTCGCGTCCGGGCTGCGCAGGTTGAAGACCATGTACGGCAGGGTGGTCGACCACGGCCAGATGACGAAGTTCGGCGCCTTCGAGGCGACCAGCTGCGGGATCGACGCCGGGTTGACCGGCGTGTCGTTCTGCAGGTCCTGGGTGCCGGCCTCCATGTCCGACAGCTGGGTCTCCGCGGAGGTCACCCCTTCGGTCAGCACGATGGTGGACACGTAGTTGTGCCGCAGCGTGTCGGTGGACTGCTTCCACGCCGGGTTCCTGACCATCGTGATCGACTTGCCCGCGATGTAGGAGCTGATCGCGTACGGCCCGTCGGACAGCGTGTGCGTGTCCAGCTGCAGGCTGTTCGGCACGTAACTGTCGTACTCCACCGGCCGCGCCGACGCGAACGGCATCGCCAGCATGTACAGGAAGTCACTGGCCGGCTTGATCAGCGTGAACTGCAGCGTGGAG
>Ga0335081_10016264_pt1 | contig 12036 bp, 10 predicted proteins | sample Lox_Sample_35_FD_206713 | JGI IMG/M metagenome (GOLD analysis project Ga0335081, IMG submission 206713) | Soil microbial communities from Loxahatchee National Wildlife Refuge, Florida, United States - Lox_Sample_3.5 | ecosystem: Environmental > Terrestrial > Soil > Wetlands | place: USA... | reverse complement strand
CGGTGCGCCTGCTGGTGCCGCACCTCTACTTCTGGAAGAGCGCCAAATGGGTGCGAGGCCTGGAATTCATGCGGGAGGATTACCCGGGATTCTGGGAGCAGAACGGCTATCACATGCGCGGCGACCCATGGGACGAGGAGCGCTACGGCCGGCCCGATCCCGTCCGCATGCGGCGCGGCCCCCGCGGCTAGCGGCGCGCGCGGGCCGATGAGCGCCGGACCGAGGCTTGTCAAGGCCTGACGGGCCGACTGCTTTCCGGACCGCCCGCCGGCGCGCCTTGTCTTTCCCGCGGATTGGGGCCATTCTGATGTTCCTATGACTGCCCCGACGGACCGCCGATCGATAGAGGAGCACGCGAACCAGCTGGTTCGCGACATCCTCAAGGCCGCGCAGGGCTGGGGCCGGGAGGCGCCGGCGCCGCTGCAGCCCGCGGTGCGCGCGGTGACGATCCGGCTCGGCGAGATGGTGGCGGATCAGCGTAACTATTTCGCGCCACTGCCCGGACCGCAGGAAGCGGAGCGGACCCAGGTGCTGGCGCTGGTCGCGCAGCGACTGGCCTCCGCGGCGGTGGCCGAAGGTTTGGAGAGGCAACTCACGGCGCTCTCGGAGCTCGAGCTCAAGTCGACCTCATCGTGGGCGCTGGTTCCCTCCGCCCAAGGCGAATGGGTGAGCACCGCGGTGCAGTATCTCGAACGCTGCACACAGGAGGTCGCGACGGCCGAGCGCCCCGATCCCTACTGGGCCGATGACGTCGTCGCCGGTGTCATTGCTTCGGTCCGCGCCGTCCTGGGCATCGACGAGCTGCACGCGAGGACGGAGGCCCAGTATCCCGGGGGCCGCCGGTCCGGCAGCGAGCAGCAGGTTGTGGAGGACGAATAGAGGGGAAGAGAACGGGGAAGGGCCAGGGTAAACGGGTAAGAGGAGATACGCAGGCCCGCCGGCGACTTCGTCGCGGCGGGCCTCTTTGTTTCCCTTCCCCTTTCCCCCCTCCCCTTTCCCTCTTCCCCCTTCCCCTCTAGCCGCTCCCCGCCTCCGCAAACCTCTCCATAAACCGCCCGAACACGTTGATCCCTTCCCAGAGCTGACTCAGGTTCAGTTTCTCGTTGGGCGAATGCAGTCCATCGTCGGGCAGTCCGATGCCGGTAAGGAGGACCGGCGCACCGGTGGCGCCGAGCCGGGGCACGATCGGAATCGAGCCGCCGGCGCGCACCCGGACGGCGGTTCGTCCCACCACTTCCTGGAAGGCCGCATCCAGAATGCCGAAGGCGGGCGCCTCGACGTCGACCTGCACCGGATCTCCGCCGTGCAGGATCCTGACGTCTACATGCGCGTAGGACGGCGTCAGGGCTTTCACGGTCCGCTCCAGGGCCTTGGCAACCTGGCTGAAGGAGAGGCCCGGTACGAGACGCAGGCTCACCTTGGCCGTCGCCGCGGCGGGAATGACCGTCTTGGCCCCATCGCCGACGAACCCGCCCTTGATGCCGTGGATCTCGAAGGTGGGTAACGCCCAGGTCCGCTCGAACACGGAGTATTTCTTGAGGCCGGTGAGCGCCTTGCCGGTCACCTCATCGCGGAGAAACTCCTTCTTCTTGAATGGCAGGCGCTTCCACTCCCGGAGCTCCCGCTTGGTCGGAGGGATCACCGACTTATAGAGCTTGGGGAGGTGGATCCGTCCATCTTCGCTCTTGAGATCGGCCAGCAGGCGGACCAGCGTTTCCAGGGCATTCGGCGCGACCCCGCCATAGGTGCCGGAGTGCAGGTCCCGCTCCAGGGTCCGGATCGAGATCTCGGCGTAGCACATGCCCCGGAGCGTGGTGTAGACCGCGGGAATCCCCGCCGCGTAGTAGCTCATGTCGGCCACGACCACCGCATCGGCGCGCGTCCGCTCGGGCTCCCGCTCGAGCAGCTCGTCGATCAGGTGCCCGCCACACTCCTCTTCTCCCTCGAAGATGAAATGCACGTTGAGGGGTGGGCGTCCGTCGCCGCCACGGCTCGCCTCGTAGGCACGGAGCAGGCAGTAGACCTGGCCCTTGTCGTCCGCAGTGCCGCGGGCGTAGAGCTTCCCGTCTCGGACGGTGGGCTCGAACGGCGGGGTCACCCACTCCTCCACAGGATCCACCGGCTGCACATCGTAGTGCCCGTAGACCAGCAGCGTCGGAGCCCCCGGCACCTCGGGGCCTTCCGCCCATACTACCGGGTGGCCGTCGCCCTCGATCAGCTTGACGGTCGGGCATCCGAGGCGGGTGAGGTCGTCCATCAGCCAGCGGGCGGCGCGGCGGCAGTCCGCGGCGTGCTCCGGGAGAGCGCTGATGCTCGGAATCGCGAGGAACTCGGTGAGCTCGCGCAGGAGGCGCGACTGCTCGCGGGAGACAAAGGTGGAGTCCATAGACCCGATAACCTACTGTGAGATCGGCGCGGGGAGAAGGCTGGTGCGCCGTCGCTGACGCGAGAGTGACGGAACTCCTCCACGGCGGGGTTTCCGCTCGAGACGCCTCACTGAGGGAGCATTCCCCTCTAGCGCTTCGGGGATGGGGCGATACATTCGCGCCCATGTTCACCACGGATCAATTCCGAGTCTTCACGGGCGCGCCCTCGGAGCGCCTGCTCTCCCGGCCGCGGCGGCTGTTGCAGGAAGGCCGCGCCGCGGAAGCAGAAACGGCATACCAATCGCTGACCTCGACGCACCCTGAACTGCGACAGGCGTGGATCGAATACTTCGAGCTGTTGCGGCAGGCGAGGCGCCATGACGCGGCGCTCGCCCTTGCAGAGCGCGCCGCCGAGCATCTCGGCGACGACGCCCTGCCGGCGGCGCTGCGTGGGGCCGCGCTGGTGGAGCTGGGCCGGTTTCGTGAAGGTCTCGCCGCGCTCGACGATGCCGCCCGCCGCGATCCGGACCTGGGGATGGTCTGGCATGAAGCCGGCTATGCCGCGTGGCGGCTCGGCGAACTCTCCCGCGCGCTGATGGCACTCGATCGGGCTTTTGCCCTGGAGCCCCACGGGGGAACGCTTCACCTGCGGGGAAAAGTCCTCCGGCAGGCCGGGCGGTACCTCGCGGCGGAGGTTTCCTTTGAGGGTGCGGCGCAGGCGGCCGAGTTCGCGGTCCAGCGGGAGGCCGCAGAGCGGGAGGTGCGAGTCACCCGCCGCTATGCCGCCTTCCCCGGATCCCGCCCCGACACCCTGCCGCCGCTCCGCCGCTGGTTCGCGGACACGGGGGCGGTGCCGCTCACCGGCCACCAGGGGGAGCCGGCCGACGAGCGCGCCATGGCCTCCGCCATCGCCGTACTGGCGAGGGACCTGGATTGGAGGTTCAGCGTGCTGGTGGCGCTGGACGCGTGGGAGGGTTGGTACGATCTGGCCAGGGCACTCGGCGTGCCGGTCGCGGCCAAGCTACCGGCGGACCCCAAGGCCATTCCTCTGGTTGCTTCCCGACAGCTGACCGGCCGGCCGAGCGAGACGGATATTCCGGCAACGCTGCAGCGTGGCGCCAGGGTCGTGCTACGGCAGGACGCGACTCATCCCCCCGCGGACCTGATCGGCCACCTCACAACCACGCCGCCGCGTGCCATCGACCCGGCGTTCGCGGTCGAGGCGGCCCAGCATCCCGAGGGGCGCCTGCACAACCGGGTACTCGCCTGAGTTCCCCGTAGCGGGCTGAACACAGCACCGCTGCTACGAGCGGAAGATGCGATCCACCCACTGCACCGAGTTTCGATAGAGACCCGGCAAGCGGCCGACTGAAACGTCGGCCGCGCCCGCCAGTTCGCTCAGCCGGCTCCATTCGGCCCGTTCATACGCCAGCACCAGGTCCCATACCGCCGAGAGCCCCGTCCGCCGGCCGAGCAGGGTGTCGCGAATCTCGGCCGCGACGGGCATGCGAGCCAACGCGGCCGACATGGGGAGCCCCAGGAGGCCATCCAGGGTCGAGAGCATCCCGACCAGGAAGAGGTCCACGTCGCGGGCGCCCAGGCCCGCCTCGCGTCCCACTTGTTCGGCGAACTGGGCGCGCAGCAGCGAGGTCATCACCAGCTGGGGCGGCCGGTCGCTGCCCAGCACCGTGAGCGCCACCAACGAGCACCACTTGCGCGCCGCCCGCTCGCCCAGGACCCGCAGGGCATGGTAGATCGAGGTTACCTCGTGCCGCCAGCCGAACCCGGCGGAATTCAGGTAGCGGAGCAGTTTCACCGCGAGCGCCACCTCCTGCCGGATGATCTGCTCCAGCTTGTCGAAGTCGAGCTCCGGGCGATGCAGCTCGGCCATGAAGCGAACGCAGTTCCGCTTGAACGCCGGCACATCCGCGGTATGAAGGACCTCCGGCTCGCAGAAGAAATACCCCTGGAAGTGGGTGAACCCTTCCTCCGTCGCTTCCTCCACCTGAGCCCGCGTCTCCACTTTTTCGGCCACGAGCTGCACGCGGCGCGGAGCGAATTCACGGACGATCGCCCGCCGTTCGCTCTCGCTGGCCATCAGCATGTCCACCTTGATCACATCGGCCAGATCAGCCAGGGGAGCCATGGCCGGGCGGCGGGTGAAGTCGTCGAGAGCCAGGCGGTACCCCGCCTCTTTCAGCGCCCGGCAGGCCGCCACGATCTCGGGGGTGGGCTCGACGGTCTCGACCAGCTCGATGATGGTGCGATCGCGGGGGAGGACGAGATAGAACTCCTGGAGGAGGACCTCCCGGGACGCGTTGACGAACCCTGGCTTGTCGCCGAGGAGGGCGTCGAGGCCGAACCCGAGCAGGGCCGTGTGCAGCATCTCGAAGGATGCCTGGTCCTGGTTGTCAGCATGGAAGGCGTTCTCGAGGCTCGAGCGGAACAGCAGCTCGTATCCATAGACCTGTTGCCGCCGGTCGAAGATCGGCTGCCTCGCCACGAAGATTTCGGTGCCGGTCGCGGTCGAAATTGGAGCCCCCGGGGCAAACGAACCGCCCGCGTCCCTCCCTGGAGCGCGGGCCTCCTCCGGCCTCACTATCGGTTCTGGAACGGGCAACCTTGAGGGTGGTCACGGGACGCCGAGCCGCGGCACCGGTTCCCGATCCCCGTGATCGCGCGGCAAGGGCGCGGGTGTCGCCCAGCAGGGCCTCTCGGATCTCCCGAACAGACCTGCGCGCTGGGTCTCAGGCGGGAGCCAGTGAGGGGAGGGCTGCGCGCATCGCCTCGGCCGTCGGCCAGCGCTCGTCCGGCTGCTTGCCGAGGGCACGGGTTATCGCCTGGACCAAGGGCGGCGGCGTATCGGGGCGAAGGCTCTGCAGCTCCGGGACGGGAGCGGACTGGTGTCGGGCGAGGACGGTTTCGTCGTGGGGGTCATCGAACGGGGGTCGCCCGGCAAGACACTCGAACAGGACGCATGCCAGCGAATACAGGTCCGAACGGGCATCGATGACATCCGCGCCCGCGATCTGCTCCGGGCTCATGTAGGCCGAGGTGCCCACCGCGAATCCCGATCGGGTAAGGCGGTCCGTGGTCGACTCGGCCACGGCCTTGGCAATGCCGAAGTCCACCAGCGAGGCACCGTGGGGCGTGAGCACGATATTGTCCGGCTTCACGTCCCGATGCACGAAGGCAATGGCGTGGGCCGCGCTCAGCGCCGAGAGGAGGTCGTGCGCAATGCGCACCGTGTCGCTCACCGAAGCGCGGCGAACCCGGGTCAGGTGCTGCTTGAGGGTGGGGCCTTCGAGATACTCCATGACGTACCACAGCAGCCACTCCCGCTCGCCGAAGTCGATCAGGCGGGCGATGTTGGGATGCTCGAGCCGGGAGATGACCTTGATCTCCCGCAGGAACCGCTCGGCGGTCACCGTGGCCGAGAGCTGCGGGTGCAACACCTTGACCGCCACCCGGGTCCCTGCCGGGTCGACCCCCTGAAAGACGCGGGCCGCGCCACCCCGACCGATCTCGCGCTCGATGACGTACCGTCCTTCGAGCGCTTTCTTGACAAGGGGAAGCAGGTCGCGAGCCATGCGGACTCCCAAGTGGGTACAGCGGCAAGAGCGAAACTTCTGGCTAGCGAGCGGGACTCGCAAGTGGCCGGGTCCAACCCCGGGGCGCCGTCCGCTGTCTTAACTAACCATCCACCTCAGCTCCGGAGCTGCTCCGTGCCCAGGACTTCTGTGCTACTCCTCGTGTTGTGCTCCGCCGCCGCCTCGGCCGCCGCCCAACAGGGGAAGATCTATACCGTTGCGGGGAATGAGGTTGCCATCTATAACCTGGTCGGCGAGGTCACGGTGGTGGGCGGGGCGGGGAGTGCCGTGTCGGTCGCCGTGACTCCGGTCGGCAAGGACGGGGGACGGCTGGAGGTTGCCACCGGCGATCTCCGCGGGACCGCGACGCTTCGCGTGCTGTATCCGGAGGACGAGATCGTTTATCCGCGAATGCAGAAGGGTGACAACACCGAATTCACGATTCGCGACGACGGCACCTGGGGCGGCGACGACAGCGAGTCACACCGCCACGAAGGCCGGCGCGTCCGCGTGCGAGGATCAGGTCAGGGGCTCGAGGCGGCGGCCGACCTTCGGATCACCATTCCCCCGGGACGGTCCACGGCGATCTACCTCGGGGTCGGACGCATTGATGCGGCCAACGTCGGCGGCGAGCTGCGGCTCAACTCGGCGGATGCGGACGTCACCGCCCGGGCCGTCCATGGCACCTTGCACATCGACACCGGCTCCGGAGACATCCGGACCGACAGCACCGAAGGCAATCTCTCTCTCGACACCGGTTCCGGCGATGTGACGGTCATCGGCCTCGCCTCGGACGACTCGAAGATCGACACCGGAAGCGGCACCGTCACGGCGTCAGGGGTCAGGTCCGGCTCACTGCATATCGATACCGGATCGGGTGACATCCGCTTGGACGACATCGCCGTGCCCAGCCTCAACCTCGAAACCGGGAGCGGGGATGTGCAAGCGGGGCTCACCGCCCAGGTGGACCGCCTCTCCGTCGAGAGCGGCTCGGGGGACGTGACCGTGCGCCTGGCGGCCAACACCGGAGCCAGCATCGACCTCGATACCGCGAGCGGCGACTTCGAGCTCGGCATGCCGGTTCAGTTGGTGAGGCAGAGCGAAGGACACATGACCGGCACGATCGGGGACGGGCGAGGCCGCATTCATATCGAGACGGCATCCGGGGACATCTCGCTCAAGCAGTAGCCCGAGCGAAGGAAACCGCCCTACTCTCTCACGATCCGGCGACACTGAATCGTCGCCTCGATGCGGACCCGCTGGGGCGTCTCGCCCACGATGCGGATCACGGCTCCCGAATCGCGCTGCGCGACCGTGGCGCTGGGTTGGGTGCCTCCTTCGCTGGCGTTCCGCCCCTCGACAAAGTAGGCCCGGCCCGTGGGGACGTTGCCGATGTTCACGTTGACCTGAAAGCTGGTGGTCGTCCCCGTATCGGTCGCAACCCGGAACTGCAGCGCCGTGACGCCCTGAGAGTCGGCGGGATTGGCGTACAGGCTGGTCCAGCTTGGCGCGCTGCCGGCCTGGAAGACGCAGCTGGGCTGGGCGCTGTGCATGTCGTACACGCCGCCATCCGGCCCGCCCACCAGCACCAGATGGATGGCCGTGGCGGCCCCCCGGGCCGCGACCTCGGGGTCAGGCAGTTCGATCGGGATCTGCACGTTGTTGGCGGCGGTCGTCGACTCGGGGGCCTGGCGCGGCACGGCGACTCCCCCGCGCAGGGCCGCCATCCGGCCCTGCCATTCGGCGACCTGGGCCGGGGAGCGGATTCCGTTCTGAGCCAGCATCCACCGGAATATCGCCCCGCTCATGGTGACTGGCACCAGCACATAGGCGACGATCAGGAGGCCCAGGTACACCTCGATCCGGTTGTACCGGAGCAGGAAGTACTCGGAGCGATCGAGCGCGGCGAAGACGGCGTGCACCACTCCGCCCAGCCAGACGAAGGTGGCGATCCCCCCCCAGAACATGACCTTCCCCAGCCCGGCCCGCGGATCGGGCGCTCCCAACGCGCCGATGAACCTGATGCCGCAGATCAGCGTGCTACCGTAGACGATGACGAAGAAGGCAATCGCGTAGGGCAGCTGGCCATTGTAGACCTGACCCAGGCCGGGCATCAGGAAGGACAGAACCCCCGCCAACGCCGGGTTTCTCGCCTTGAGATCGCCTTCGGGCATGGTCGTCTCCGGTCAGGGCGTTCTGGACGCCGGCCCCGCGGAATCCGCGAGGGCGTGCTCCAGTCGGGCGAAGGCGGTGTCGCCCTCCGCGCCGGTCATCAGCGAATCGAGGGCCGCCACGGCGACACCGATATCGGCTCCGTGGCGCTCATACCAGCGCTCGAACAGGTCGAGATGGGTGCGATAGATCCGTGCCGCGATGATTCTCGCATTGTTGATGGGCCGGTCCGCCATCGGGCCCACGGTGTAGGTCCTGAGCCGCTGCCCGACCGGGCCCTCCAACTGCTCCCGCGCCCAGCGGCCGAGAGCGACCCGACCGGAGTCAACCGCGGCGGAATCTGTCACGGTGCGGTAGAGGGTGTCGAGCCGCTCAGCGAGCTCCCCGTAGAAGCCGCTCAACACCACTTCGTCCCGCCAGCGGTCGACGGCGCGGGCGGCCGCGTTGGGCGAGCCCCGGGCGCGAAAGAACGCCGCCGCCCCGTAATATCCGGCGAGCTGCGCGAAGCTCTCGTTGAAGTTGGTCGCGCTCTTCACGTAGAGGGTGTTGTGCGCGATTTCGTGCAGTACCGTGGCCGCGAGCTCGACCGAATCGCGGCTCATCGCCGTCGAGTAGAGTGGGTCGTTGAACCACCCGAGCGTGGAGTAGGCGCCCGCGGGCCGGAGGTAGATGTCGTAGCCAGCCGCCGACAGGCGTGCCGCCTCGCGGCGCGCCATGGCGGCATCGAAGAACCCCTTGTAGGGAATGCGTCCCACGATCGGGTACTTCCAGGTGTAGGCGCAGAGACAGTTGCGCGGACTGGCGGACAGCACGAGCAGCAGCGTGTCACGGCCGACGTCGACGTAGGTGGTGTAGGTCTGCTTTGCCTGAAAGCCCAGGTGCGCCGCGAAGTTCCGCGCATCGAGCACCAGGCCGAGGGACGCGCGCGTCTCCGGGTCGGTTTTCGGGTCCTGGATCAGATCGGCGATCGGCCGGCGCTCCGCGAGAAAGCGTGTCTCCTCGAATCCCGCCCGGGTCAGGTAGCGCACATCGTCGCTCGCGAGATACGCGGTTCCGTATCCCGCCATCAACGCCCCGACGATCACCAGAAAGATCATCCCCCCTCGCTTCCAGGTCACAGCGTGAACCGCACGCCCAGCCGATGGATGTCCCGGCCCAGCCTGGTTCGTCGCTGGTAAGCGTAATCGAGGTCGAGGCGGCTCAGCACCAGACCTCCGCCGAGCGACACTTCATCCTGCCCCGCCCCCTCGGGCGGAGCTCCGTACCCGACTCGCCCCACCAGTCCTACCTTGCCCAGCACCGCACCGGCCTCCATCCCGATCACGGTGCGTCGATCGGACCCCGCGGTCCAGACCACCTCCACCGTGCCAAGCAGTCGAGCCGTCTCCTCGGGGTCGACGAAGTTGAAGGAGAAACCAAGGTGCTTGCTGACGGGAAGCGCCAGTGGCCCGCCGTTCACCCGCCAACTGCCGATGTTCTGTACCGCAAGGGCGAGGGTCATGATATCGAAGATGTGGATCCCGAGCCCCGCATCGGTGGTCGCGGAGCGACGGACCTTTCCGCTCGAGTCCTCCAGTGAGACGTACTTGAGCGTCCCGCCGAGCGCGATGATCCCGAACCGGTAGACCGCCGAGCCCGTCCACTGCAGGTTGTCGCGGACGCTCGAGGTGTCACTGAAACGGAGATAGTGAATCCCACCCCCCAGATCGAACTGCAGCAGCCGAAAGGCCCCGGCGGCCAGCCCCTCGACCGAGCCGTCGGGGTAGCGCTGCGCCGACCCCTCAATCGCGATGTTCTGGATCGTGGCCAGACCGGCGGGGTTGAGAAACGTGGCGCTGGCGTCCCCCGCGAGGGCCACCCCCGCGCCCCCCAGCCCAGCGGCGCGGACCGAGACCGGCAGGGTGAGAATGAGCGGAGCAAGTGGCGCCTGCGCCCCGAGCGACGCGGTGGGGACCGCCGCCAGCGCCACTCCAGCACCCACCCACCATGGGTGCGCCAGACGGCTGTGCCATCGACTGAGGCTCACTCGGGGCAGGGACAGTCGCTCCTCTTCTCGACTCGTGAGGATGGGGTGCCGGCCGAGCCCGCCCGGCGCCGCGAATGGCGGGGGAAACGAAGGCAAGATAAAGCGCCGCAACGGTTTTTGACAATCAATACCAGCCCCGATAGCTTCTGGCCGTGACTCATGACCAATGGCTCGAAAGGGTACGATTCGGGCCCGACGGCTTGGTGCCGGTCGTGGCCCAGGAGCGGCTCGCCGGAACGGTTCTCATGCTGGCGTGGGCCAATCGGGAGGCGCTGGCGCGCACTCTGGCGACGGGCCAGGCCCATTACTGGAGCCGGAGCCGCCAAGCCCCATGGCGGAAGGGGGAAAGCTCCGGCCATACTCAACGTGTGGCGGAGATCCGGCTCGACTGTGACGCCGACACCGTGCTCTACCGCGTGGATCAGGCCGGTCCGGCCTGTCACACCGGCCAGGCGACCTGCTTCTCCACGGTGGTGGGCCCGGACGGCGCCCTGAGCGAGGAGCCGGACCCGGGGGCCCACCTCCTGACCCGCCTCGCCACCACCATCGCCGCGCGAGCGGAGGAGCGCCCCGCGGGCTCCTACACGAGCAGCCTCCTCACGAGCGGAGTCCCGAAGGTGTCCCAGAAGGTCGGGGAGGAGGCAGTCGAGGTGGTCGTGGCCGCGAACGCGGAGGATGCCGGGCGCCTGGCGGCGGAATCCGCCGATCTCTTCTATCACCTGCTGGTACTCTTCCGCGCGAAGGGCGTCGAGTTGCAGGACGTCCTGCGGGAGCTCGACGCACGACGACGTTAGCGGGCCGCTTCAGATGTCCTTCGTCCACCTCCATACGCACTCCGAGTATTCGCTGCTCGACGGGGCCAACCGCATTCCGGAGCTGGTGAAGCACGTCCAGTCACTCGGAATGGACAGCCTCGCCGTGACCGATCACGGCAACTTGCACTGCGCCTGGACCTTCTACGAAGAAGCGAAGGCCCGCGGCCTCCGGCCGATTCTCGGCTTCGAGGCGTATCTGGCCTTCGGTCCGCGCACCGCGCTGCAGAAGCCGCCCTCCGCTCCAGCGGCCTACAGCCATCTCGTGCTGCTCGCCAAGAACCGGGCGGGGTATCAGAACCTGGTCCGCCTGTCCTCCATCGGCTTTCTGGAGGGCTTCTACCGCCGGCCTCGGATCGACCGGGAGGTGCTGGCGGCGCACTCGGAGGGGATCGTGGGGCTCGCCGCCTGTCTCTCCGGCGAGATCTCGCTGTACCTCAGGCAGGGCAACTACGAGGAGGCTCGTCGCTCGGCGGAGTGGTTTGCAGGGACCTTCGGGAAGGACGATTTCTGGCTCGAGGTGCAGCTCCACGGGATCCCGGAGGAAGACCGGGTGAACGAGGGGATGTTCCGCCTCGGGGCGGAGCTGGGGCTCGGCGTAGTGGCGACCAATGACGCGCACTACCTGCGCCGGGAAGACGCGGAGGCTCACGACGTCCTGCTGGCGATCGGCACGGGAGCGGAGCTGGACGACTCGCGGCGGTTCCGTTTTACCGGTGAAGAGTCCTACGTCAAGTCCGAGGCAGAGATGGCGCAGCTCTTCCGGGATCACCCGGAGACGCTCGCCAACACCCAGACCGTGGCCGATCGCTGCGAGTTCAGCTTCGAGAAGAAGTACTTCGTCCCCGCCTTCCCGCGCCCCCAGGAGTTCGCCACCGAGGAGGCGTTCCTCGAGTCCCTCGCGACGTCAGGCGCCGCGGCGCGCTACGGCACGCCCCTCCCGGCCCCGGTCAAGGAACGCCTGGAGTACGAGCTCAGCGTGATCAATCAGGCCGGATACGCGGGCTATTTCCTCATCGTGCAGGATTTCATTCGAGCCGCCCGGGACCGCGGAATTCCGGTCGGTCCCG
>Ga0335081_10016262_pt1 | contig 12037 bp, 10 predicted proteins | sample Lox_Sample_35_FD_206713 | JGI IMG/M metagenome (GOLD analysis project Ga0335081, IMG submission 206713) | Soil microbial communities from Loxahatchee National Wildlife Refuge, Florida, United States - Lox_Sample_3.5 | ecosystem: Environmental > Terrestrial > Soil > Wetlands | place: USA... | reverse complement strand
GGAACCTCGATTTCTATTCCGTGGAAGAACTTTGCCAGGTGGTCAGGCGGTCGGCGGCCCTCTTAAGGATTCCCATTGACGAAGGGGGGACAGAGGAGATCGCCAAGCGGTCGAGAGGGACACCGAGAATTTCGAACCGGCTTCTCAAGCGCGTCAGGGATTTTGCCGAGATCCGCGGGCAAGGGAAGATCGACAAGACCATTGCCGATGAGGCACTGCGCTTGGAAGGAGTAGATGAAATCGGTTTGACAAGCCTTGACCGAAGGTTCCTGGAAACGATCATCCGGTATTACAAAGGGGGACCCGTGGGTCTTGAGGCGATTGCAGCGACCCTCCAGGAAGAAGCAGACACATTGGTCGACATGATCGAACCGTTTCTCCTCAAGATCGGTTTTGTGGCAAGAATGCAGAACGGAAGGAAAGCCACAGAATTAGCCTATCAGCATTTTGGACTCCCGTACTCAGAATCGGGGAGACAGCTTTCCCTTCCCACCCGAAAAAAACCTTGATTCCATTTGATAAAGAGACCTCATCAACCCTTGAGGATATCTTTATTCTTATCGATCTTGGCTTTGGATCGGAGTTGATCAAGCCAATTCTGAAACGCCTCCTGCTGTTTCCGGGAGATCAGCTGCTTCTCAAGGTTTTTCTTCACCGACTCGAATTTGCTCTGATCCGCACGCTCGTAGCCGGACAACCTCACCACGAAATATCCGTCCTTGGTATGAATGGTTTCCTTAGGGACAGGATTTTTGTCTGTCAGTGAAGCGAGTATTCCCATCCATCCTGCGGAAGGACCGATTTTGGGGACCACCCCTGATGCCCGGGTGAAAAACCCGGTCTCTTCCAGAGGATAACCTTTTTCCCTTGCGATCTCTCTGATGTCTTTGCCCGTTCGAATCTGGTTGAGAGTTTCATTCGCTATCTGTCGGGCTTTCTCCTCTGCCTTGATTTCCACGACCCTTCGGGTCGCTTCCTCTTTGACCTCGTTCAGAGGGGGGACCCGGGAATCCTTCTTGTTCACTAACTTTAAGATATAGAAATTGGGCGGGATACTAACCACAGGAGAGATTTCTCCCAGCCTTAAGGAGGAGGCACTGGAATAAAAGAGAGGAGTCTTCCCGATCTCAGGGATCTCGTCGCCTTCCTTGATGAAGCCTGTGGTCCTGATTGGAATATCGTTCTGCTTTGAGTATCCTTCTAAATCGCGGTTCTTGAAAAGGGCGTAGAAGGCGTCATCCGCTTTTCGAGAGGCTTCTGCTTCTGCCTTTTGTTTCTCCAACGTCAGAAGGATCTGATCTTTTACAGCGTCGAAGGGTTTTAATTTCTCCTCCTTAACCTCCTCGACCTTAAAAATATGAAAGCCGTCTCTTGCTGCCAGTACGCCGCTCAGATCACCCGCCTTCATCTTGAAGAGAATGGATTCAAGTTGTTCACCCAGCATCCCTTTTTGAACCCAGCCCAGGTCGCCACCTTTAGAGGCATTTTCCGCCTCGGAGTACTGCTTCGCCAGGGAAGCGAAATCCTTTGTCTTCTTGGCTTTCTCCAGGATTTCTTCGGCCTTCTTCTTTTTTGCTTCTATTTTATTGGACGCGTCTTGCGGTTCCACTTTGATCAGGATGTCCCTGACCCTCACCTGCTTCGGTATCCTGAAGGTATCCTTTCGAGAGTCATAAAATCGTTTGGCTTCGTCCGATGAGACTTGTACTTTCTTCTCAAAATCAGAAGGACGAAAAAGGAGATATTGAATCTGAACAAGCGTGGGAATCCTGAATTCCTCTTGATGTTTCTGATAGTAGTCCTTTATCTCGACCTCATTTGCATGAACCTGGCTTTTGAGAGAGTCAGGAGCAATCTTCAAGAAAACGAGGTTGATCCGTTCGTTTTCGAAGAGATAAGTGTCGAGCACTTCCTCATCGGACACCTTCCCTTCGTTCAGCTTAATCAGGCTGACTACCTTCGAGATCAGGAGATTTTCCCGCTGACCCTGCTCAAACTCCTCCGGGGTCATGTGGTTAGAACGCAGAATCCATTGGTACTTCCTATTGTCAAACTGGCCATTCTCCTGAAAAGCCGGGGTGGATTCAATGGCATCCCTCAGTTCTTCATCCGTAACGGAAAGTCCCAATCTTCTTGCCTCTTGAAGGATAAGAATCTTATCAATGAGGTCATCCAAAATTTTGTCTTTCAAGTGGAGTTCTTCGACCATTTTCTCGGAAAAGGACGGACCCAGGGCCTCCCGATATTGCTTGATCTGATTCTGAAGGGCATCGTAATATTCTCTCGACCCGATAGTCACCCCGTTCACTTGAGCTGCATAAGTGACTTTTTTCTCTCTGAAATAGGCATAACCTCCAAAAAACAACACGAAAGAAAGAGCCACCAATATCAGGATAGCTTTGAGCATCCATGATTGTGCATGTTCTCTCAATATTCTAAGCATTATTTTTTTCTCCTTTAAATACCAATATTAATCAATCGCTCTCAAAAACACAAGGGAAGAACAGCGGCGAACCCTGGAGAAGAATTCTCTTGATTCTTTATGATTTTTGGGTAATGAATGCATCATAAGGAGCGTCATCCACGATTCGCGCCTGAGCGGGGAAGTTGGCTCTATGGATGAAAATGTTCCAGGGTTACGGTTATGGCTACGAGGCCCGTGTCGTTTAGCGTCATAAGGCTACGTTAAGTTCTTAAGACGAGGAACCTAAACCGTCAGACGATACGGGCTTCGTTACCGTTACCGATAGACGCGATCTTTATTCTCCGGTAAATCCGTATGATCATGAGGGCCTGAATTTCTTGCTTCAGAGATCTCTGTATCACTTCAGGGGGGAGGGAAGACCATGTATGATTTTCTACTAACACAGGAAGAGAAGAACTTGAAGGGAGAGGTGAGGAGATTCGTCAGGGAAAAGGTCCCGAGTTCACTGATCCGAGCAATGGATGCGGATCAGGTGAAGTACCCGAAGGAGTATGTGGAAAGCCTGGCAGCACAGAATCTCCTCGGCCTTCGCTTCTCCAAAGAATGGGGCGGCAGGGGAATGAAGTGGACTGGGGAGGTAGCGGCCATTGAAGAGATTGGCGTCCTTGGATCGGGAATGAGTTGTCTCTACTCTTTGGTCAGCATCTGCGGCGAGGCGATCCATCATTTTGGCACTCCGGAGCAGAAGGCGAAATATTTGAAGCCCACCCTTGAGGGAAAACTCTTCTGCGCAGAGGCTCTCACAGAACCGCGCGGAGGATCCGACTTTTTCGGTGCCACCACGCTTGCCAAGAAAGACGGGAATCATTACATCCTCAATGGCCAGAAGCGCTTCGTGGTGGGTGCAGAGGGGGCAGACTATTTTCTGGTCTATGCCAAGACAGCCCCGGAGGCAGCGCCCCACCAATCCATCTCGTGTTTCATCGTCGAACGGGATAAGGACGTTGAAGTCAAGCATGTTTACGGACTTCTGGGGTCGCGCGGAGGCGGGACGGGTCGCCTGTATTTTCGAGATACCGAGGTGCCGGCAAAGAATCTCGTCGGGCCATTGAACGGGGGTTTCCTGGTCTTCAACCGGATGATGATTCCCGAGAGGTTGACTACTGCCGCCGGAGCCCTTGGCATGGCGCGATGCTGTCTGGAGATTGCAACACGATATAGCGATAGGAGAAAGGCCTTTGGAGAGACGATCCGAAAATTTGAAGCGGTCAGTTTTAGAGTGGCCGATTCGATTGCAAAACTCGACGCCGCTCGGAGCCTTGTCTATGTGACGGCAAGGCATGTGGATGAAGGCTTTGATTCGAGACGGATGGTCTCCGAGGCAAAAAAGACCTCCACGGAGATGCTCTGGGAGGTCGTCAACCATTCGATGCAGGTGATGGGCGGGATTGGATACACGAATGTCTATCCGATCGAGCGTTTTTTCCGTGATGCCAGATTGCAGATGATCTGGACCGGAACGAATGAAATCATGAATCTTCTCATCCAGCATGAGTTCTACAGGGAGACACTGAAGAGAGAAAGTGATGTGAGGGATGTAGAAAAAGATGCGATGGACCTCGAAGGAGAAGAAGAGAAGGTTTATGAGTAAGCCCCGGTAGAGGTTCTGGCGGGGTACTAAACCTCGTTGAATTGCCTAAAATGCAACTCCGCCCAGCAGGACATTATTTCTAACGGGGTAAAAGCGCCAAATCCCAAATACCAAATACCAAAAACCAAACAATAACCAGTGGTTCAATGACCGAATTTCATCCGAAGCAAATTTTCCAATAAAAACCTCCCCCTTTGATGGGGGAGGGTATGGGTGGGGGTGGACATGAGATGATCCCCCTCACCCCGACCCTCTCCCACCAGGGAGAGGGGAAGAGCGAGGGAGTGGTTTGGAAATTGGGTAACTGGAATTTATGTGGGATTTGAGATTTTGATATTGGAATTTGACGATTGGAATCGATATGGGAGCTTTCGAAATAATGACCTGGGAAAAAGAGTAATGGACCGTATCTGTATTACTGGGATTGGGATCATCTCTCCGATTGGAATCGGGAAGGAAGAATTTCTTTCATCCTTGAAGAACGGGAAGTCCGGCATCGAGGAGATTAAAGAATTTAATACCGATTTTTCCTCTTCGAAAAAAGGGGGAGTGATCCGATCTTTCCATCCGAAGGATTTCATACCTGCGAGCAAGATCCGGCGTCTTGACCGGGCGAGCCAGTTGGCGATCGCGGCCTCGAAATTGGCTTTGGCCGATGCCCAGTTCGCTGTGACTCAGGAAAACAGCTCGAGGGTTGGAGTGATCCTTGGTTCTGGTTTCTGCGGCCTATCGAGCTCAGAGGAATTTCATCGCGGACAAGTCTTAGGAGGTTTTTTAGATTTAAACCCCATGCTTTTTCCTAATACAGTGCCTAATGCTCCTTCAAGCTATGTTTCCATTGAACTTGGAATCCAAGGGGTTAATTCCACGCTGGTCCAATCCTTCTGCACAGGGGAGGCAGCCGTATCTTTCGCCTGTGATCAGCTTCGAAGAAGAAAGGCAGACCTTATCCTTACGGGTGGAGTGGATGAGCTGAGCGAGTTTCTGTTCCGAGGGTTTTCAGACCTTCGTCTTTTAGCCACGGATGAGGGACATGGAGAAAAGTCCTGCCCTTACGATAAAATGAGAAACGGGTTGGTATTGGGAGAGGGCGCTGGTTTAGTGGTCATCGAGAATGAAGAACATGCCAGAGCGAGGGGAGGAAGGATCTATGGATATATTTTAGGTTATAGTTTGATGGGGAAATCACTTAAAGGAGATGGGTCGAAGGATTTAAGTCGTTCCATAAAAACGGCGCTCCAGGGGATGGAAAGTACTTCCATCGATTATCTCAGTGGGGCCGGGAATTCATCAAGAGGATTAGATGCCTTGGAAGCCAACACGGTTAAAAACACATTTCCCGCGCTGTATCGGCAGATTCCTGCCAGTTCAATCAAGTCGATGACGGGGGAAGCCGTTGCATGCGGCGGGACGAGGATGGTGGCCGATGTCCTCTCCATGGAGAATGGTTTCATTCCACCGACCATCAATTATCTGAACCCCGATCCGACTTGTGATCTCCGTTACGTGATCAATCAAAGATTGGACCGAGAGATTGCAACAATCCTCCATCTGGGGATTTCACCGGAAAATTGCTTTGCGTCTATCCTGATAGGTGTCGAATGGAATGGATAGCGGGGTATTGGAAACTCGTTCTCGCCTTCACTCTCATCCACTTCACCTTAGGGCGATCCTTCTCTGTGCTCTTTGCCATCTTCAACCGAATGCCTGTCCTCCTCTATTTCCCTCTGGCCCTGGCGTATGATTATGTTCAAATCCCGGTGTATGGCTTCATCTTGGAGCATTCGAGCAAGAGCTTCTTCCCCGTCCGATGGCTGAGGAGAAAAACGGATTATGTCTTGGCCCGCTTGGATGAAAGACCGATGCTAAAAAAGCTGATGTCCCTGGGAAATATGGGTCTGATCCTGCTTTCGGCTCTTCCCATTCGGGGGTTTGGGATCCTTTCAGCAAGCATCGTTAGTTTCTTCTTTAAGAAGGGGAGGGTTGAAGGAACCCTTCTCCTGATGACCGGCTCCTTCATCGGGATTTTCATCATCATGGGGATCGCGAATGGAATCTTTAAAATTTTGGCTCTATTTTAGTGTGGTGTGTCTGCACTTTATTATGTAAATCCTTTTACTTTCCTTGTCATTCCGGGCTTGATTAAGCCTGCCCCATGCTTGACACGGGGGAATCCAGTGTTCTGAACTGGATTCCCGCCGGAGTTTACTCCGTACTCGATACGGGGCGGGAATGACTGCTTAAGAAATGACGCACTACGCTTAGGTTACCAGAGAATCTCGGTTTTAGAAGGTAAATTCGAATGTCGGAGACGAAAGAGATCCTTGAAAGGCTTCCACACGCTTTTCCTTTTCGAATGATCGATCGGGTTCTCGAAATCGAAAAGGGAAAAAAGGCAGTTGCCCTGAAGAATGTCAGCATCGATGAGCCGTATTTTTTGGGGCATTTTCCAAAGGAACCTATCCTGCCGGCGGTTTTGATTGTGGAAGCGATGGCGCAAACCGGGGGACTGGCCTTTCAGTCGTCGTTTGAGAAGGAAGGGGAAGGAATTCCAGTTTTAGCAAGAGTTGAAGAATTTCGATTGAAAAAAAGTGTCATCCCCGGAGACCAACTCATCATCGAGGCAGAGGTTTTGCACATATTTTCAGGTATGGCCAAGGTAAAGGTCCTGGCCCGAGTGGAAGGTAAAACCGTCGCAGAGGGAACCCTTATTCTGGCAAACAGGCCGGCGGACAAAGAATGAAAGAGCGGATCACAGAGCCCGGAATTATTGAAGATCAGGAGCTGGCAGAATACTACAACCGCATGGCCAAGCGATATGGGAGGTTTCCTTGCCAGAGGGTTCTCAAACGAGTTTTGGCCAAGGGGATTGAGAAGGGAAGGGCCATTGACGTGGGAACGGGTCCCGGGACGTTCCCCATTTTTTTGTCGAAGGCCATTCCGGGAATTCGATTTAAAGGGATTGATCTCTCTCCGGTGATGGTCGAAATTGCGAGAAGGAACGCAAAGGAGGCAGGATTGGCCGACAAAATCGAGTTTAAAGTAGGCTCGGCCTACGCCCTCCCTGTTGAGGATCATTCGCTCGACCTTGTTCTGTGCATTACCACGCTCCACCATTTAGACCGTCCTGTGGACTTCTTCAACGAGGTTGCCCGATCCTTGAAGGAGGGGGGGGCGTTTGTTATAGTTGATTTCCATCGGGATGCCTCTTTCGTATTCACCGGAATCTTCAATCTTCTTTGGAGGGCATTTTTCGGAAGGCATCCGAAGGCGAGGAGAGGATTTCTGGAATCGATCCGGTCTTCCTATACCCTGAAGGAATGTCTGGATTTCTTGCAACGATCGAGACTGGAGCATTGGAAGCTTTACACACGCACCGTAGAGATGTGGATCGAATCGGTGAGGCCGGCTTCTTAGCCAGTCCGTCCCTCTTTCAAATTCAGGTTCACCGCGGAGGCGCAGAGGAGGTGTTTTATTTCTCTGCGTGCTCGGCGGTGAGATTTTTATTTTGGACAAGAATGATATGAATATGGATTTTGAAATGGAGGAAATCGACTGTCCCATCTGTGAACAGTCGAGAGGAGATCCTCTCCAGCTGGAGGGCTCCTTCCAGATGGTCCGATGTCCCTCATGCCAATTCATCTTTCTCAATCCTCGGCCCACGGCTGAATCGCTTCATCATTTCTATCAGACGTATCTCCCGGAAGAAGAATCGTCGATCGAATCGTGGGAGAGGATGATGAAGCCTGTCTTCCACCGGGCGGCCAATCTGCTAAAGCGATATGGAAGAGAAGGACGGCTCCTGGATGTGGGGACGGGTTTTGGTTTTTTTCCGTTGGAGATGAAGAAGAGAGGATGGGAGGTAGCGGGGGTAGAGATTTCTCAAAAAGCGATCGACTATGCGAGAGATGTTTTAGGGCTGACTATCTTTCCTGGTGCTTTGGAAAAAGTTGCTCTCCCCGATAATGATTTCGATGTGGTCACAGGTTTCTATGTCGTAGAGCACCTTTCTCATCCGATGGCTTTTCTCAGGGAGTGCCACCGAATTCTAAAGCCGGGAGGGCTCCTCCTGCTGAGGTATCCCCACACCACCCCCATTAAGAATCTCCTCCATTTTTTGGGTGTCAAGAATCGCTTGTACGATCTGCCTGCTCATCTCTCCGATTTTTCGCCGAAGATGATTCAGCAGTGTTTAGAGAGAGTTTGTTTTGAAAAATGTCGACACTCAATTGGAGGACACACACTGCCGGAGGATTTGGGGAAACGGATCTCCTCCATTCTTTTCGGAAGCTTCGCGGAAGCGTCTTTCTATCTGAGTGGTAAAAAGTTTCTTTTTCCGGGAGTCAGCAAAACGATCTTGGCCTTTAAGGGTGATTCGAAGTGATGGACCACAAAAGGCAGGAAGGGGTGAAGAGAGGTTACGGTTACGGCTACGAGGCCCGTTTGGTTTAGCGTCATAGGTGTTATGTCAAGGTTCTAAACACGAACAACCTAACCGAATGACGACCCGGGCATCGTAACCGTTGCCGTAAGACGAGAACTTCATAATTTATTGTGATGAAGAAGCGCGTAGTGATTACAGGTCTGGGTGTGGTGAGCGCCGTGGGAAACAACCTACGGGAGTTCTGGGACTCCCTCGTCGAAGGGAGAGACGGGACAAAGGAGATTACGGTCTTTGATCCTTCTGGCTACCGGACGAAGATTGCGGCGGAGGTTTTCCATCTGGACCCTGAAGCCCATTTTTCAAAAAAAGAGATTCGACGCCTTTCCCGATGCGATCAATTCGGCCTGATTGCATTCAGAGAGGCGTGGAAATCTGCTCGGTTTAGCCAGGATTCTTACAATAAAGAGAGGGTAGGAGTCGTACTGGGAGCAGGTTCCGGCGGCATTCTCTCGGTCGAAAAATATTTTAGAGACTATTACCAGGGAACGAAAAAGTCTTCTCCTTCTCTTCTGATCTCTTATTCCCTCGCCACCACGACAGACCATATCGCCATTGAATTAGATCTGCAAGGGCCCCGAACGACCACGGCCACGGTCTGCTCCTCAAGCTCTGCCTCCATCGGTGTGGCCTCTGAGATGATCCAAATGGGTTTAGCTGACGTAATGGTGACGGGTGGAAGCGATTCTCTCTGCGAAGTTTCCTACAGCGGATTCAGCAGTCTGAAGCTGGTTGATCCTGAAAATTGTAAGCCCTTCGACAAGAGAAGACGGGGCTTGATCCTTGGTGAAGGCGCGGGGATTCTGATCATCGAAGAACTGGAGCATGCCTTAAGGAGAGGCGCCCCGATTCATGGAGAGTTTTTAGGATACGGGATCTGTGCAGATGCCTATCATCTCACCGCGCCCGAGCCCAACGGAGAAGGCGTGGAAAGAGTGATGCGCCTTGCTCTCAGTCATGCCGGAGTCTCTCCGGAGGAGGTCGATACCATCAATGCCCATGGTACGGCCACGCCTTTCAATGACATTGCCGAGACAAGGGGAATCAAACGCGTTTTAGGGGAAAGGGCAAAAGAGATTCCCATCAGCGGAATCAAATCCATGATAGGGCATTGCCTTGGCTCTGCGGGCGGCATTGAGGCTGTGGCAACCGTCATGACCCTGGAGAAAGGAATTATTCCTCCCACCATTCACTATGAAGTGCCCGATCCCCTCTGCGATCTGAATTATACGCCCAATCGATCTATTAAGAAGGATGTCCGGGTGGCCCTCTCAAGCTCGTTTGCCTTCGGGGGCAACAATGTATGTTTGGTATTTAAGAAATTTGAAAAATGAGGATTCAAGTGGTCAAGGGTTCAAGGGGTCAAGTGGATTGCACTCGAACCCCCGAACCCTCGAATCCTCGAACCCTGTGAAACTATGAACCATCGTGTTGTCATTACAGGTTTGGGAGTAGTTTCCTCTATCGGCGTCGGGAAGGAGACGTTCTGGAAGAATTGTCTTCAGGGAATCTCCGGGATTAAGGCGGTACGGGGGTTCGATGTGAGTTCTTACCGTTCCCGATTGGGAGGCCAGCTGCCGGAGATCGATTTCAAGGCTTTCATCAAGCCAGCAAATCTTAGAAGAATGGATCGGATCGGTAAGATCGTGGTTTCAGCCGTTCGTTTGGGTATCGATGATTCGGGCCTCAACCTAAAGGAAGAGGACTCCGGCCAAATAGGAATTTCAATCGGCACAGGCTTGGGGAGCTCGGATACCGTGGACCAGTTCTTCCGTTCCCTGTTAAAAGAGGGCCCTCTCGGAGCGGCACCCATGCTGTTTCAAACTGCTGTACCCAATGCCATCACGAGCCACTGCGCGATCGAATACGGAATTAAGGGAGTCAATATCACTTTCTCGCATAAAGAATCCTCCACAGAGATAGCCATGGCTTTTGCCTATCATCTGTTGAAAGAGGGAAGGGCAGACGTCATCTTCGCAGGGGGAGGCGATGAGTTGAGTGAGCCCCTCTATCATGTCTATTCGATGCTTGGGGTTTTATCGCCGGGAAGAGGCAAAGGGGTGGAAGGGATGAAGCCCTTTGATCGGGGTCGGAACGGAATTGTCCTGGGCGAAGGAAGTGGAATCCTCGTCTTAGAGACATTGGGGCATGCGAAGAAGAGGGGGGCAAAAATCTATGCCGAGATGGCTGGTGCCGGGCTTTCGGGAAGCACGGGTGGACTTCTTCGATATGATGTCAAGGGAGAGTCGATTGCCAGGGCAATGTCTTTATCCGGCCAAGAGCTCCATACCGTTGATTATATTTCTGCGGCCGCTAATTCCACTCCGGATCTCGATCGAGGAGAGACCCTTGCGATCACAAAGGTCTTTGGCAAGAGGGCAAAAGAGATTTCCGTCAGCAGCCTTAAATCGATGCTCGGGGAGTTTGACGGTTCCGGAGGGATCAGGGCTTGCGGAGTGGCGTTGAGCCTTTATCATGGAACGATTCCGCCAACCATCGGAACAGAGCATCTCGACCCACAATGCGATTTGAACGTAGTCCTTGGTCAGCCGAAGAAAGAGGATATACGCTCTGCTATTCTCAATAGTGCGTCCAACGGTGGATCTAATATCTCTTTATGGTTTAAGAAATATCGCGAGGGGAATAGTTGTAAATAAAATCCGCAATTGAACAGCGGGTCGAATATCTCGCTGTGGTTTAAACGGTATTCTTCATCATCAGAATCCCATCTTCACATCCACCGTTTTGGGTAGTCTAAAAATCTAGCGATCACACTGCCTCCACGACGGTGGCGATACCGACTCCTCCCCCACCGCAGATCATCTGGACGCCGGCCTTGCCGCCTGTGCGCTTGAGGTGGTGAACCATCTCGCCGAAGTAGATGGCCCCTGAGGCACCAATCGGATGGCCCAGCGCAATGGCGCCACCCGTCGGATTCACCCTGGGATCGAGGCGGTCGTAGCCCAACTCGTGTGCAAACTGGAGCAACGGCGAGGCGAATGCCTCGTTGGGCTCGATAATGTCCATGTCATCGATGGTCTTGCCAGCGCGCTTGAGAGCCTTCTTCACTGCCGGGATAGGTGCCAGGAGCATGGGTACTGGTTCCCCCCCTGCCACGGCGCAGGCTGCAATTCTGCAGAGCGGCTCAATTCCCAATGTCTCAGCCTTGGCCCCGCTCATCAGCAGGACCGCTGCTGCCCCATCCACAATCTGCGATGAGTTGCCGGGGCTGACGATTCCGTTTTCCTTGAACGGAGTAGGAAGCGCCAGAAGATCTCGAAGGTACGCCTCCGGATCTGCAACTGCCTTTGGCCGGAGGACCTCATCCTTTTCTACTCTTCGGGTCACACCCTCCCAGGTGAATTCGTAGGGTATGATGTGATCCGCATACCACCCCTTCCGCTCGGCCTCGACCGCCTTCTGCATGCTCCACATGCCAAAGCGCTCCAGGTCCTCTCGGGTATGCCCCTGATCCGCTGAGATCATCTCGGCGCAAACCCCCTGAGGCACCAGCATGCCG
>Ga0335081_10016261_pt1 | contig 12037 bp, 9 predicted proteins | sample Lox_Sample_35_FD_206713 | JGI IMG/M metagenome (GOLD analysis project Ga0335081, IMG submission 206713) | Soil microbial communities from Loxahatchee National Wildlife Refuge, Florida, United States - Lox_Sample_3.5 | ecosystem: Environmental > Terrestrial > Soil > Wetlands | place: USA: Florida... | reverse complement strand
CGCTGCTCCAGGATTTCGGCGTGCGGAGACATGTTCTGGAGCGGCACAACGTCCAGGGCAGGAAGGAGTTGCGGGCTGGCATCGCCGGAAGGGGCAATCATCGAATGGAAGGTCCCGGCTGCCTGAGACAACTCCTCGTCTTCCTTGTTGCCATCTACTACAATAATCAGAGGACGATTGACGGATTGCTCCAGCAAAACTGCATAGAGCGCCTTGGCAGTGGTGGTCAGGCCGGATAGAGCCGCATTGCCCCCAGCGCCAAGACGGCGCAGGGCGTCCTGGAAGGCAGTGTGACGGCCCAGCTCCAGGAAGAGGTCGCGAACGGCGGGGTGGATCAAGGCAGGCTCTGCATCTTTTCAACTATAATCGTAGTAGAAAATCCGGGTTCCAGCGGAACGGTCATCACTCGCCCGCCGGCGACCTCGACCTCCTCGCGTCCGGCGATAAAGTGCGACCAGTCGGCGCCCTTTACCAGCACATCGGGCAGCAGCACCGCGATCACCTCCCGGGGGGTCGGTTCATCGAACAGCGTGACGGCATCGACCGCGTCGAGCGCCAGGACCAATTCTGACCGCTCGAATTCCGGGATCAAGGGGCGCGAAAGTCCTTTATTGGCACGAACCCCGGCATCCGAGTTCAAGGCGAGAACCAACACGTCACCAAAACTGCGCGCCTGTTCCAGCAGGCGCAAATGGCCGGGATGAAGCAAATCGTAGCAGCCGTTGGTGAAGACGACCGTCTTTCCGTCCCTTTTCCAGACGGCGCGCTGGCGCACCAGGTCTTCCCTTCCGTAAAAGCGCACCACAGGTCCAGTGTAACCCGCTGTTTTAGTACGGAAGATGGGGCGGCGCGTAGACTCTCCCCCTAAGTTCGGTACGTTTCACCCAATTGGGGAGTTGTGTTTAAGGAACATACCCCGGTAATATTGTCATGTTCCCTACAGCTTTACAGAAATTTACATCAAACCCGGTCGTCCGGGGGGGACCAAAGTCGTGATCTTGACCCGTTTTTCTCTTTGCCTTGCTTCTCTCGCAGTCCTTCCTCTTGCCCAAGCAGTATCGCTTGGTGGACCCAACGGCCTGTCGATAGCGGTAGATGCCAGCGGCGGGTATTCCATCTCGGTTCCCGCGGCAGCGTGGACGTTCGGCGGCAGCATTGGGGCGCCGCTAGCCAACATGATTGTCGCGGGCGGCAGCGACAGCCTCGGCCCCTATAACGAAGTCTCTTTCGACTTTGTGACCGATATCCAGCGCCACGCCTCCATCCGCTCGTATTCGGCGCACCCGGACGTGCTTTTCACGGTAACCAACTACGCCCCGTCGGCCAATTCTTTCGTGTTCCCCAACCTGAGCCAGTATCCGGCGGGCCTCAGGCACGTGGTGTACTCGGGTACCTTCGCCCCGCCGTCGTTTTCCACCTTCGACGCGGCGAGCCCGTGGATCTTCTTCGATTCCTCTTCGAATGCGTTTATCCTTTCGGCCGCCGCCAATTTCATGACGGCGGCCAACACCCAAGGCCCGAAAGGTGAGTTGCAGAGCGGCATTTCCCCGGCGATCACCTCTCTGCCGCAGGGGTTCCAGCATCGCACCCTGCTCGTAATCCAACAGGGTATCAACAACGCCTTTGACACGTGGGGGCAGGCCCTGACCTCGCTCTACGGCAAGACCCGGCCAGCCAACGACGCCGACACCGGCCTGAAGAAGGTCGGGTACTGGACCGACAACGGCGCGACCTACTATTACCATATGCAGGGGTCGATGAATTATGAGCAGACCCTGAACGCCGTGAAGAGCAATTTCGATTCGATGGGGATTCCGTTGGGGTATCTGCAGCTCGATAGCTGGTTTTATCCGAAGGGTCCCGCGGCGCTGTGGAGCAACAACGGTCAGGGCATTTACCAATATGTGGCCGCGACGCCGCCGTTCTCCGCGGGCCTCGCCAAATTCCAGCAGAACCTGGGAGTGCCGCTGGTGACGCATGCGCGCTGGATCGATCCCAGCAGCCCGTATCACCAGACGTACAAGATGTCCGGCAATGTAGTCATCGACCCGGCGTACTGGGATTATGTGGCGGGTTATTTGGCGGCATCCGGTGTGGGCACGTTCGAACAGGACTGGCTGAACGACAACGCTCACACCGATTTCAACCTCACCGATGCCGACGCATTCCTGGACAACATGGCCAAGTCCATGGCGAGCCGCGGACTGACGATGCAGTATTGCATGGCGTCCGCGCGGCATTTCCTGCAAAGCGCCAAGTACAGCAACATAACGACGATCCGGACCAGCGCGGACCGGTTGGCGCGGGACAAGTGGTCCGATTTCATCTATACGTCGCGCCTGGCCAGCGCGCTGGGCATCTGGCCGTTCACCGATAACTTCCTGAGCACGGAATACACCCAACTGCTGCTGGCGACGCTCTCCGCGGGACCGGTGGGCATCGGCGATCCGATCGGCAGCATCAGCGCCGCCAACTTGCTGCGCTCTGTCCGGCACGATGGAGTGATCGTAAAGCCGGACGTGCCGTTGACGCCCACCGAGGCCAGCTTCCAGAACTGGGCGCAAGGAGTGGATGCGCCGCAGGTCGCTTCAACCTATTCGGATTTCGGCGGTGTGAGGACCTACTACGTCTTCGCCTACACGCAAGGCTCGAACGCGGAGGTGAAGCTCCGTCCCGCCGAGACGGGGGCCATACAGCCCGTCTACGTGTACGACTATTTCGCCGGCACCGGCGGCCTCATGGACCCGTCCGACCTGGTCGACCAGCAGATCTCGGGCGACGCGCTGTACCTGGTGATGGCGCCGTTGGGGCCTTCGGGAATGGCGGTGATCGGCGACACGGACCAGTTCGTCACCATGGGCAGGAAGCGGATCTCCGCCGTGGAGGACGCTGGCGGCTACGTGAGTCTGACCGTGGCGTTCGCGGCCGGAGAAACGTCGCGCACAATTACGGGTTACGCACCGTGGGAGCCCTCCGCCTCGGCTTCCGACGGCTCCATCAGCGGCATGAGCTATGATCCGAAGTCGCAGCAGTTTCGCATCGTGATGACGCCGGGAGCCGATGCCGCAGCTTCTGTGCGCATTGCGCGGGCGCACCGGGAGCCGGCGCCTCCCCACGCGCCCCCGGCAGTCTCCCGTTAGACCACGCAAACCGGCTGGCTGGATCTCGCCAATTCATAGGGAAATTCTTAGAAACCTATGATATTCTCTACGAAATGTTATTTGGGCGAGAACCTCCGAGTGAGCTGATTCACCTGGATCGCGTGGTTCGCGAGATGGCAGGCTCCGCCAGTGAGAGGCACCGTGCGATCGGCTTGAACCTCATGCACGACCACCGGGTTGGCGAGGAACGGGCCCTCGCCTTCGGCCGCCTGGCAAACGGATCGGCCGCGTCGCTGGACCCGGACAGGCTGATCGGCATCCTTCAGGAATACCGGAGAGAGTGGATCGCTCAGTTGCCGGCTGATACCTTTGCCCACCCGAGCGCCAACAAGGAAAACCATGTTTTCGACCTGGCCCCACGAGCCGGGCTGAAGCCGGATCTCGAACTGGTACATGTCTGCAACGTTACTCAGAAGCTGATTCACATCCAGGATGGTGCCGTGCTTGCGCGCCTGGGGTACGGGCAGAGGACCTATCCCAATGCGGCCGCAGTGAACGGCCTTCTCGACACGCTGCGGCGCGACATGCCGCGGAAGCGCAGTTTCGTAGAGCGGTTTCTGTCGATGCTGGATCTATATCGCAGCCGCGCCCCCTGGCACCCGGTGTGGGCGGCAAGTTGGGATGAGTTCGCCCAACTGATGGATCCGGCTTCGCCCGAGAGTTGGCTGGAAACCGTCGGGCTGCAATCGCCGCCCGAGGCGCAATGGCTGCTGGTGCTGCGTTATCGGGCCGGCGACGCCAAACAACTCCACCGTCCGACCCAACTGGAGGCGGGCGGATACGCCTTTCATTTCCCGTCTCCGAAATGCGCACGCCCTCCTCTTCGCGGAGGCCATCCCATGAACCTTGCCAACGCCCGGCCGCCGGGCAGGGCTAGCAAGTTGATATCCGAGTTCGTGCATGCCGAGATTGGGTTCGATCTCGAACATTGGGTCGCCGCGGGCGAGCTTCTCGCGTCCACCACCAGCGCCACTCCCGGTGTCTTGATGGACCACCGCCGGATCCATTATCTGCAATTGTGTGAAGAATATAAGCGCGCCAGAGTGCGCCGGTGGATGCGCGATCCGATCACGCTGGGGTAGACAGGCCAGACCACTGGGCGGGACATAACAAAAAAGACATTATTTCGCTTGCCTGCAGGGGGAACCGCTGTTATTCTAAATTTGTTATGGAGCTTTGGGATTACAAAAACGGCAACCGGAACGAGATTCACGCCTGGGCAAAGGCCCTGTCCAGCCGCGACCGGGCGGCGTTGAACCAGAAACTGGACATTCTGGAACGAATCGATTTTGAGCTGGCCCACGGGTTGAAGCTGCTTGCTGGCCCGATTCAGAAGTCGGGACACGTGCTGAAGTTACGTGCCTCGGGAGACACCGCATTGAGTCCGTTGCTCTGCCGCGGACCCAATGCTCCGCTGGGGGAATACACGCTGTTGCAAGGGGCTCAGATAAGAGATGGTCAATTCTGTCCGAAGTCGGCCGTGGAGGATGTCCGGCGAAACCGCGAATTGATCTGCGCCGCGCCCAATCAATGGAGGACCGTACATGAGCGCGCGTAGAGACAGAATGATCGCGGAGCTGCGCGATGCGGAGTACCGCGAATCCTACGCCGAACATCACCTCAATTCGGTTCTGGCCACTCAGATCCGCACCGTACGCGAGCAGCGCGGCCTGACACAGGACCGGCTGGCGAAGAAAATCGGCAAACACCAGGCCGCAATTTCGCGCATCGAGAACGTGAATTATGCGCGCTGGAACATTTCGACCTTGAAAAAGGTGGCGAATTCGCTTGGATGCTGGCTGGACATCCGGCTGGAATCTTGGGGAAAGCTGGTGGAAGCCGTGGACGAATACTCGACCGAGAACCTGCGGCGCGAGCGCTTTGAAGACGATCCCGTGTTTTGGGGGAGCCTGGCCCAGGGTCCGGTGCCGGAAACCGTGCGCTGGGTGCAGCAGCGCTTGTTCCCATGGCTCCAGGACCATGCGCCGGAATATGCGCCGCCCGACCCGATGCTGGTCAACTGGTTGCAGGGGAGGGATCTGCCTCCTGTGGGCGATCACGATCCGCCGCACATCTGGATCGCTCGGGCAATCGAAGTGGAAGGGCCGGACTCCTGGCATCTGAAGCTGATGAGAACCTGGCTGAATCGCCAGATATTCCGGGCGGAAGAAACGGCCGGTCAAGTGGACAACCGCAGTGCGTTTTTCGCGGGTGTGTTCAACCTGGCGGCGGCATTTCACGATCCCACGTGGTTCTGGCAGCCGATCGAGAAGCTCTACGGAGAGTTGAAGTCCCGTCGGATCGAGATGCCGGCGGGCGCCAAATCCGCCTTCCTCACCGCGCTCATCCGCAATCAGAGAAACTTCGAGCTGAAGAACGAGTGGCTGGACACGATCGAGAGCGGCAGCCACGGCGTGTTGCCGGCCAACGAGTGGGACGGGTTCGAAGGCCTGAAATGGATGCCCGCCCGGCCCAACCTGCGGGCCATCGCGGAGGGTCTGAAGGCCATGCAGATCGCTGCATGGGACAGGCCGGAAAGCGGCATCGATATGGTGCTGCTTCTGCGCGATGTCCAGAGCACGTTCGGCGAGTTCGGCCAACTCGATCAACTCCTGCTGCGTGAGGGCATCGAAATCAGTTGGCCCGAGGAAGTGCTCAGGGCATGGCAGGAGGTGTTTGTGCCGACCCTTGAAGACAGCATCCGGCTGGCGGACCAGTGGACCGGCAAGCAGGGAGGAGTTCTTCCCAACGAGTCGCTCAAGGCGGCACGAATCGAAGCCCATGCCCCCGGCACGAAGGACCCGGAACTGTTGCGTAACATCGACACCCTCAAGAAACATCAGGCGATGTCTGCAACTGCCGGACAGCGCTGACCAGCGGCTCCGGATCCCCGCTTTTGGGAACGACCGTCACGCCATCCATGGATATTCTCTCCTTCAAAATGTTCTGTAGGATCTGGTCGGTGTCGCGGGCCGAGTGAACGATGACCGGCGTGCTCCTGGTGGACGGGTGCTCCCGGAGCTGTTTCAGACAACGGATGCCCGCCTCGAAGTAGCCGCCTTTCACGACCTCCGCGGGCGGCCTGCCGCCGGACTGGTTGTCCCAGGTCAGCATCACGTCCAGAATGATGAACCCGAATTGCAGTGGCTCGGAACCCTGGAACCGCTCCTTGAACTGCTGTTCGGTCCGGATGATGTCGAATGAGCCCTTCAACGAGGGAATTGCGTTTTCGAGATCGCCTACGATCTCTTCGCCGAAATAGTAATCGTCTTCAATGAGCAGAGTTTTCATGAGATCCGTCCGGAGGGCCTGTGGGAAATACCAGGCGAAATTCGGTGATGTTCTGTTCGTTAGTCGGGTAAATTTCCAGGCGCCCATGATGCGCGGTTAGAATCTCCCGGACAATGTAGAGACCGATGCCGGAACCCTCCTGACCGCGCCATACCGCCGTATCGCCGCGCTGTCCCCGCTCAGCCAGGGTTTTGGCGGCCTGAGAAGTTATAGAAACCGTCTTGCCGTAATTCGAGACCGAGACGTACAGCCACTGTCCACGCGCCATCACACCCATCCGAACCGTGACTACCGTGTTGGGATCGCCATATTTCTCGGCGTTGTCCAGCAGGTCGTCCAGCATTTGATCGAGCAGTTCCAGGTCCAGCCAGGCGACCACGTTGGGCAGATCGAGCCGCGGCGACTCGTCGGCAACCGTAAAATGAATGCCGCGCAATGGGTTTAGAGAGAACAGATTGTGGCTTCTGACGGTGTCGCTCAGACGCTCGAGCAGTTTTTCGGGGCGCGTCGCAGTGCGGTTGGGATGAATCGGCCGGCCGCGGGCGAGGTCGTAGAACATGCGGATGTTGGTGACAACCTGTTCCGCGCGCCGAAGCTGGCCGTTCAGCCGCGGTATCTCCCGAACCGTATCGACGAGGTTTTTTCGGGACATGAGATGCCGCGCGGCGCGGCGCGCCAGGAAAACCGGGGTCTTGAGCTGATGATTCAGGTTTTCGAACGCCTGCTGCTGCACCTCTACGGTTCGCTCCAGCTCTTCTTTCTTTTCCCTGAGCTCGGTAATGGTCTCGCCCAGAAACAGGTAAAGCCCGAGCTGGCGCCCCAGCAGTTCGGCGACGGTAACGGCCTGTTCGGACAGCGTGCCGGGCGGCGCAAAGGCGATCGTGAGCACGCCGTACTTTCTTGAACCGGAGGAGATGGGCGCCACCACGACTCCGGCGGCTTCCGGGAACGGGCTCAGGCGGTAGTTCGACGAGCCGAGATCGCCGGTGCTTACCACGGTATTGCCGCTAAACGCCTCCACCAGTGGCGAACCCGGTTCGGCAAGAGATACCGGCGCCTGACGCCGCTGAATCTCTTTCGAAGATATGGTCGTCCAGGCCTGCCCGCTGCCCTGGGCAAAGCGCAGCGTACGGTTGTCGGAAGACGCCAGGTGCGCCGCCAGCCCGTACGCCTCAGGGAGGGCATTTCCCGCGGCTTCCAGCGCTTTCGGAAACAGGGACTCAAAGTCGCGCTTGTGGCCGACCGCGGCCTCGTGTGCGCGGCCGTTCAGCGCCGATATGGTGCGCACATAGGATTGAAGCCAGACGCGCCGCTCCTGGGCGAGGCGAAGACGGAAGTAGGCCCCGCACCATTCGCCGATCAGCCCCGCCACCAGGCACAACAGGTCGAGCTGGCGCTGGTTGAAATAGTAGGGCGCAGAACGCGCCACGCAGCACCGCAGGACGCCGAGGGTGCGCCCGTGGTCCACTATCGGCGCTGCCAGGAAGCTCAAAGGAGGTAGCTTGTCACCGCTTCCCTTGGTGAGCACCTCTCGCGCCGCCACCTTCAGATCGAACGGGACTGACCAATCGATGTCCGGATACTTCTCTCGGATGTGGGGAAGATCCTCCTCGAACCGGCCGAGATCGAATATACAAATGGGCGTGGTCCGGGAACCGCAGTAGCCAGTGAGGCCGACGCCCGGCGCGTAGCTTGCAGGCTGCGAGCGGTGCCGCCAGGGCCAGATGGTGGAAACCAGGTGAATCGTGCCATCAGCTGCATCGCGCTTGATCATGTAAACCGAACATTCGAGACAGTTGAAGGTCTCCTGAACATCGGTCAGCACGGTTTGCAGTGTGCGCAGAACCTGGTGGGTCCAGAAGCCGAGGTCGGGATTCGGAAGGGCTGCCGGGCTGTGCAACAGATCGAAGATCTGACGCAGAAGGTGGAAGCTGGCGTGGTTGATCAGGTCGTCCAGAAGCAGCGGGACCAGAGGGGCGAGCGATTTGGCCAGACTGAATTCCTGTTCCGAGAACGGCTCCTCGGAGCGCCGGTAGAAGTTCACTGCTCCAAGCGCCCCCTCGGCAGGCAAGGCATTGGGCCATCGAACCGGGACTGTGCAGAACGAACGGATTCCCAGGCGTACCATGGCCTGCCGGTCCGGGTCGCCCGGGAACCGTTCATCCGGCAACCGGATGAATCGCTGCGGCGCGTCCTCGCGGACCGCACAGGTGCTGGGCGAATCCGGTAACAGGTAATGCCAAAGCGGCTCCGCCGGCTGGCCATTCACCGGCTCGAAATCCTCGGCCGCGGCAAACAGGCGGGAGTTGCTGGGAGTTCCCTGCTCGGTCCACAGCCACAGAATGCAGCCGTCGGCGCTGCAAAGCCGTCGGATCGAACATAGAACTTCTGTGATATCTGAGATTTGACGGGATTTGCCGACGGCGAACACGGGCTGGAGGAGACTGCCGGCCGCTCTAAGATCCAGCTCCATTGTCATAACAATTATCACATAATTCGCAGTTTGACAACTCCCGATTTGCCTTGCGAGCCATGTAGCGGATATGATCCCGCCATATGGACAACTCATCTTCGAAGGTTTCCCGGCGGGCGCTGTTCGGCGCCGCCGGTGCGTTCACCCTGGTGAAACCGCACCTGGTGAGGGGCGCGGGCAAGGCTCAATTGAAGGCGGGACTGGTGGGCTGCGGCGGCCGCGGCACCCAGGCGGTGGTAGACCTGCTCACCGGCGCGGAAAACGTCGAACTGGTCGCGATGGCCGATATTTTCGAAGACCATCTCGAAGGCTCGCTCAAGACTCTGCGCGACCCGAAATTCATCAGCCGCCACAACGGCATCGTGGTCGAGCGCGATGGCCAACAGAAATCGATGACGGCGGAGGAACTGGTGGCATCCGTCGGTCCGCGCGTGAAGGTGCAGCCGGACCGGCACTTCGTCGGTTTCGATGCCTACCAGAAACTGCTCAAGAGCGACATCGATATCGTGATGCTGACCACGCCGCCGGGCTACCGGCCGATCCACTTCGAAGCCGCGGTGGAAGCCGGCAAGCACGTGTTCACCGAAAAACCGATCGCCACCGACGCGACCGGAGTCCGCAGGTTTCTGGCCGCCGGGCGCAAAGCCGCCGAAAAGAAGCTGACCGTGATGAGCGGGGCGCAGCGCCACGAGGACAAACCATACGTGGAAACCGTGAAGAAGATCCACGACGGAGAGATCGGCGAGATTGTCGCCCTGAACGCCAATTATCTCAGCGGACCGGTAATGCACGCGCAGGCGCGCGACGCCAAGTGGGGCGACATGGAATGGGAACACCGCAACTGGTACTCGTTTCTGTGGCTGTGCGGCGACCAAATCGTCGAACAGCACTTCCACAATATCGACTTCATGAACTGGGTGATGGGCGGACATCCGGAGCGGGTAGTGGCGAGCGGAGGGGCAGCATGGCGGCCGCGCGCGGCATTGTACGGCAACATCTTCGACCACATGTATTCCGACTTCACGTATCCCAATGGCGTACACCTGAACAGCCACTGCCGGCAATATCCCAACGGCCTGTTCCGCAGCGTGAACGACCTGGTCGTCGGGACCAAGGGCCGCACAAACGGGATCGACCTGGGCACCAAAGGCATCAGCGCGTACGTGCAGGAGCACATCGACATGGTGGACAGCATCCTGGGACGCGGGCCGTACGTGAACCAGGCGGTGCCGATCGCGGAGAGCACGCTGACCTGCATCATGGCGCGCGAATCGGCGTACTCGGGGGTGGCAATCACCTGGGACCAGATCATGAATTCGAAGCAGGATCTGATGCCCAGGGAGTTTGGATACAACACGGCGACCAAGCCGGCTCCGCTGCCTGTGCCGGGAGAATACAAGTTCGTGTAGGCGGGTTTAGTCGACCGGGACGATCGGGCGGAAACTCTGCAAATTCCGCCAGACCACGCGCGCGGGCAGCCCCGCGATCTCGCGTTCCACAATGGTGCGCAGTTCTTCGGGTGGCGTCAGCGCGCGTACGTTCAGCAGAATCTCGTGCCACGAGGACGGCGATGCATCGAGGGACCCCTCTATCTGCGGGTCCTGCCCGTTGCCGGTCAAGGCGGCCTTCAAATAGCCGGAGTCGCATTGTGTGAACAGCTTCAGATGCACGATGCGGATCTGCGGCTCCAGACGGTCGAGCAGCGGGCCGATCAACATCGGCGGGCTGATGGGCGGATCGGCATGCGCAGTGACACGGGCGTTGAGCCAGCCGAGTGCGGCTTCGGCCTCGGCGTAGCGGTGGTAGTCGATGTCGAGCGGTTTGGCCGAGGCAGGAGCGGCCGAAAGCAGAAGGTCAAGCCAGGCGGAGATGTCGTCGCCGCGGTGGAAGAGGAGATCGGCTTCGGCGAGCTGATGCTGGAAAAGGTACTCGAGGTGAGGGTCGTCGAAGGCACCCTGGGGATGAACTACCACGGTGAGCGGGGCGATGCGGAACCGCGCGGTGTGATCGCGGAGCAGCGGGCGGAGCGTCGTGGCGACAATATCGGTGCAGCTTCCGACGGCTTCGGCAAAGATGATATCGGGACGGAACGCGAGCAGGCGTCCGGCGGCATCGACCAGATCGCCAAAACGGCAGCAGAAACAGCCGCCGGTCACCTGGTCGCAGGGCAGACCGGCGGCGCGCGCGAGATGCGTGTCTACCAGCTCGTCGCCCTGGTCGTTAAGGATGGCGGCAACACGCATGCCGCGCTGCTGGAGCAGGCGTGCGGCGGCAAGGATTAGCGTAGTTTTGCCGGCCGCGAGGAATCCGCCGACGATGGCGAGCAGAGGGGTCACAGCGCGAGCTCCTTGCCTTCGGCGATGGTGGCGCCCGGCGTGGAGCGCTTGCCGTTGACGGTGGCGGTGCGGACTCGCAGCTCGCCGTGATCGACGCGGAGAACCGCGCCGGTCTGAGTGACGCGGAACGTGCCCCAGCCCGTCGCGGTACTCCAGAAGCAGCGGAAGCCGGGCGGGGCCTTGATGGTGACGGACCGTTCGCCGCCGTGATAGCGGAAGTTACTGGCCGCGAGCAGGGTGCTCCAACTGGAGAGAGCGCGCGCATAGTGGTGGCCGCACTCGGGCTCGTTCCAGGGATTGCGGCGCTCGCCATCGTAGCGGGCGCGAACGTTGCGCACGGCCTCGATTCCCTCGCGCGGCATGCCGGCGAAGATGAGGTGCGCGGCGGCAAGATACTCCTGGCCGGTCCACGATTCGGCGTAGTACGGGAAGGGCACGTGCGGGCGCTCGGCCTTGCCGTAATCGCAGACCATGAGAGCGGGCTCGTCGTTGAGGACGTAGGTGCGCTGTACGCTGTCGTGGCCTTCGAGCGTGCGCTTGTAGTTGTAGCGCCAGATGGATTCGAGGGTTTTGTGGATGTTCGCCGGTGCGAGCAGCGGGCCGAGGCCGGCGACTTCGGCGAGGTACTGCCCGATCAACTGATCGAGCAGGCAGCCGCCGCCGACCTGGTATTCGGGGTTCTCGGTGTCGGCCGAGCCCATGTTGCTGACCAGGTGGGGCGCGATCTTGTCTTTCGGGATGCCTTGGATTTTCTGCACGTAGAATTCGCCGTTGAA